>Ga0351919_10037_pt1 | contig 44475 bp, 32 predicted proteins | sample TotcelHT113001N6_FD_206845 | JGI IMG/M metagenome (GOLD analysis project Ga0351919, IMG submission 206845) | Enriched cells from coal bed in the Powder River Basin, Montana, United States - Total cells T11 rep1 HSBNCT.T11.300.1.N6 ...
CCGCCACGGTTACGGACGTGCGCCGGCGAAAGGTATACAACTGGACAACCTATCCGGGCGTCCTGCTGGCCTTGATCGCCAACGGGGCGATGACAGTCTGGGGAGCGGATTTGGAATCGCCGCGGAACGATTGGCTGGGTATGGTCGGCATCGGGGAAAGCCTCGGCGGCTGTGCGGGTTGTGGATTCATCATGCTGGCGTGCTACGCATTTTTTCCGGGGGGGGTGGGAGGCGGCGACGTCAAATTATTGGCCATGATTGGTGCCTTCCTCGGCCCCTGGCGGGGACTGGAGGTGTTGCTCTGGACGTTTGTATTGGGTGCTTGCGCCGCGATCGTGCTGCTCGTTTGGCGCGCGGGAGCCCTGCGGTTGCTGACTCGCATGTTTCAATGGGTTGTGTGCCTGCTTCGTTTTGGAGTGAGGCCGTGTCTTACGGAGGACGAGCGAGCGCCTTGGAAGACGGATGTTTTTTTGTCGCCAGCCACCTTGGCGGCGGTCTTGATCGTACAACTACCTGAGATCTGTTGGTTTTGATGTGAGGCTTCCCGCCTCCGTCGCAACCGAGGGGCGTTGGGGATGCATCGCGACGTGTTGCTCGCTTGCTGGCCTTATGGGATCGCCGTGCTGGCGTGTGTCGTGAGTTTGCGCGTGCTGGCGTCCCTCAGCGGCCCTCGCCTTCGCGTCGTCCAGTTGGCCCAACTGCACCGCGACCAGGCCGGGGCCGTCCAAAGTTTGAGTTTCGTGCTCACGCTGCCGCTGTTTATCATGATTTTGTTGTTTATCGTTCAGTTGAGTCAGTTGACCATTTGTCGTGTGGTGATGGAATATGCGGCCTTTGCGGCGGCGCGTTCGGCCATCGTCTGGATTCCGGCCAATCTGGGGCCGGGCGACGAACAGGAGAACCGGATCGGCCGGCTCCAGTACCGGGGGGCCGTCGCCGGCGAGGACGGCAATACATACAGCGAGTACGAGGTCGAGCCCCAGGGACCGAAGTACCGAAAGATCCATTTCGCCGCGGCGATGGCCTGTCTGCCGATATGTCCTTCGCGAGACGCCGGCGAGCCCCGCCATCATCCGGGAAATAACGCCGCTGATACGCTGATTCGTTTGTACCATGCCTACGCTCCCGGCGCGGCAACCAACACGCGCATCCCCGCTCGGATCCGCCACAAATTGGCGTATGCGTTGAATAACACGCACGTGCGGATCCTGATCCGCCACAAGGACGAAGAGCCCGAGTTGGTGGAACATGCTCAGGCGCCCTACCTCGAGGAGTTCACCCCCAATGAAATCGGCTGGCAGGACCAAATCGTGGTCACGGTCGAGCACGATTTTGCTTTGCTGCCGGGTCCGGGCAGACTCCTGGCGCGTCCCGCTTCGTCGGGATCAGCTTCGTCGGGATTGGCGGGCACGGACAGCGTGGCGGAGCGAATTCGTCGCATCGGCTACGTGGTCGTGTACCCCGTGGCGGCAACGGTGCGGCTGGGAAACGAAGGCGACAAACCGGTCTTGCCGTACCTGCAGCGGACGTACGGGGGTGCGCCGCTCGAATCCCCGTACGATTGAGAAAAAACGATGGCCGTGACGGCAAATCAAGCCAGCAGAAACGAGCCCGCGGATGCCGCACAAGCCCGCCGAAGGGGATGGTACGCTCGCCTGCACTTCGACCAGCGCGGTTCGATCAGCATCTCGGCGGTCTTCGCCGTATTGCTGCTGGCCTTCCTGCTGGGGATGGTGATGAATTCCAGCCTGCAGGTCGATCAGAAGGTCAAGATGCAGAACGCGGCGGATGCGGTCACTTGCTCGGGGGCAGGCGTGATCGGACGCAGTATGAACACGTTGGCCTTCACAAATCATCTGCTGTGCGACGTGTTCGCTTTGACGGCGTTCATGCGCGCGGCCCAGGATCGCGCGGCGGAAAGTCTGACGCCGGACATCCTTGACAATTGGGAACGGATCGGGCCGGCGTTTGCCGAGTCGGAATTCGACAAGTTCGCCGAGTTGGGCGTGGCCATTGAGGACAAGGTTCCTCACGAGCGCGAGGTCGTGCGGACCTTCGGCGACTGGGCGGCGGCCGCATCCGAACTGATGTTGCCGGTGTTTGAACAGATCCTGGCCGAGCAGCGGATTCCGGAATTTCAGCGAGCGGTCGTAAGCACGACCCCGCAATTGGCCCAGGCCGCGGCGGAGGAGGTCGCCCGGCGGCACGGGCGGGCGTGGCCCCGGCGGACCGACTTGCATGGCTGCCTGTGGCGGACCGACGGCACCTCGGTGGCCGCGAGCGAGGTGTCCGAGTCGCGGTTGCTCCCGGTGGTCGACCCCGTGACCGACGACGTGCCGGGGCGGGAGGATTATGCGGCCGATGCCCGGCGGCAGCGGTTTGAACTCGCTCACCGTTATCTGCGAAATTGGAACGACGAATCCCTACCGCTGTTCGACGATTTTGTCAAAATGTCGCAGTTCAGTAACCTGTGGCGAATCTTCACCGGAGGCCATCTGCAGAAGTTGCTGCACGAGGATTATCCCGACGTCAATTTGCCTTTCCAGAACGTGACTCGACTCCACGAAATCTTCGACCTCAATGAGCATCTTGAGCAGTACTACATGGTGATCGGCACCGTGTATCGCAGGAAGATGTCCGATCGCATTCCCGGCGTGTTCCGCAATCCCGTGGGTCCGGACACGCTGGCGTACGCACAAGCGATGGTGTTCGTGCCGCGCCGGCGTTTGATCAAAGTCTGGCCCGGCGACTTCTCGGATGCCGACTACTCGACGCGGACGGGCATTCCGGGCCAAGGGATGGGCGGAGGCCAGCCGCCCGCTCCGCCGACTCCCCCGCCGCCACCGCCGGGCGATGGCAGCGACCCGTCCGGCGATCAGGAAATCAAGCCGGTCGTCGCGCGGCAGAATGTCCGGTACCATCCGGAGGCCTGGTCCCTGATCAATCAGAACTGGACGGCCCAGTTGGTCCCAGCGACCTGCGGGCGGATCCCGCAGATTCTGAGCACGCCGCCGGACAGTCTTTCGGCGTCCACGTTCGAATTGCCCGCGCTGAGCGAGCTAGGTTTCGAGGAGTTCCTATGGGTCAGCAATCACTGAGATCCCCGCAGCGGTTAGGCCGTTCCCGCCGTCGGCGGTGCGGTTTGGCCCCGCTGGAACTGGTCGCCGCGATCCCGATCCTGTTGTTCGTGTGTGCGTTGATGGTCAACTTCGGCACGCTGGCGGCTTGGCGGGTGCGTGGAGAAATTGTCTCGCGCGACGCGGTCTGGCGGGCCCGCTGGCCGCGCACGGGCGATCGCGAATCGCCTTCGTTCACGTGGCCCGCCGATGCCGTCAGCCGGATCGCCGATGGGCCGCAGATCGGTGCCCTGGCGCACCCCGATCTTGAACATCCGGTGACGCGTGGGCCCCTGCCCAATGGTTTCTTGGTGACGGACGTTTTGGATCCCGAACGGGGATACCAAGAGGGGCTGGCGTCCGTCACTCGGCGCTATCCCCTCTTGCCGCGATTGGGACCCTATCGGAGCGGCAACATCGAGCATCCGCTGCTGGATCGCAAGTGGCCCTGTTCGGAGATGGGAATTCCTAACGTGTACCGCCGTTCCAAGCCGTTGTACGTGCTGCCGACTACGGACCAAAGTCTGCCTTTGGCACTGGCCAACGCGAGTCATGCCATGTTCGGGATGCCGAACTACACCGCCTTGTACACGCTGGACCGTGATGCGGACATCCGGCGGTTTCGCGGCGGGTACATAGACTTCCATCCGCGGATCCGCCACCCTTATCCGCACAATCGTCTGGTCGCGATCGAGCATTGCCACCTTGATCCCGAAGTGGTTCGGAAGGAAGAAGTCGAGCGACTGGTCGATACACTCGACAGCCAGGGTCGCGCGCAACTTCAACGGATCAGCCGTCTGCCCCGCACGATGACCAACTATTTCTTGAGCATGTACAGCGCCAAAGTGGCCGAATTGAAAGCCAGCATCAAGGCTTGGACCGAGGAGATGAAGGCCCCGCACACCTCGCTGCAGCGCAAGAAGCAACTGGCCGCCCTGATCGCCGGTGCCCAGACCGAACTGGACCGCGTCGAGCCCTTCCTGGAGCCCCTGGAGGCCTACCAGTCGCGGCTGGACGAGATCGAGGATAAACTGCGGGCGCAAGTCGAGGCGGAAGGTTTCTGAGGCGTGGCATCATGACGGATTGCGGCACAGATTGTGACCATCGACGCTTGCCCTTGGTCGCGAAGCGTTTGGCCGGCTGGACCAGCAACCTTCTGGTCCTGGGGGTCGTGCTCGTCATCGGGCTGACGTTCGGACGCGAGCTGACCTCCTGGTGGGCGTTGGATTCGCTGCAGCCGCCGCAAGCTGAGTTGGGCGCGGGGGGGCTTTTCGGCCGAGATCCGTCGGACAGCGAGCGGAATCTGCACTATCTCGCATTCGGCGATCTGCCGATTCGGTTGGGACGTCAAACGGTGACGGGGCCCAAAGCGGCGGTTTTTGCCGCCCTGCGTGCGCAGTGCCGAGGCGAAGCGGAACGTAGTTTGCGGGTTGCCCGGGAGCCGGGCCCTGCAGAGCGGAAGATGTTGCAAGGCACAGCCGGTATGACGCCGGTCGAGCAGACACAGGGAAAGTGGAGGATGTACCAGATGGACGGTCCCTTTCCCTTAGTCGTCGTCACCGACTGGCGGAACGGCGATGCGGAGGTGGCGGGCGGGTTGGCCCCCGCCCAGGTGCTGCTCTGGGGACTGGGCCTCCCAGTCGCCGCGGGCACCGCCGAGTGGACGCTGGTCACCTGCGCGCCCACCGCGGGCGGGTCGGCGTCCGCCGCCGACCCGCTGGCGCTGCCCATGCCACCTGGAGCGAGGCGGCAAACGAGCTTGCGGAACGACGACGGCGGAGGCATACTGTTGCTGGCCGGTTCCGGCGATCTGGAGAAGTGGTTATCCTCGTTCGACGCTTGGTTTCGGGAACACGGATGGTCGGCGGCAGAGGGCTGGTCAACAGTCCGGGGCGCGCGGCACCGCCGCTACGCGCACCCGGTTGAGGGCTTCGCGGCGGACATCGTGGTCGAGGTTCCAGGCGAGTTGCGCGTCATGCTGACCGTGACGCGACAGTAACGGTACGGGGGACGGCGAGACAAGGCGGCCGGGGAGTGAGGGAAGATGAAGGGTATGCAGGGATTAATCGTCGCGGGATTGCTGGGAATCCTGGGGGTGGCTTTGAATTGGATCTACTTGCAGGGTAAGACGAAGGATATTGCCAACGTCAAGTTCCTGGGGATCAGATCCGATGTCTCGATCGAGCCCGGACAGATCATCCGCGACGACCAGTTGCAGGCCGTACCCGTCCCGGAACGACATGCGGGCAACCTCAAGGACTACGTCTACTTACACGAGGAGCGCGGGACGGTCGTCGGGATCACGGCGACGCGGCGATATGAAACGGGCGACCTGCTGTTCCGACAGGACTATCGGACGCCGCCGCCCGAGTTGAAACTGGGGCTGGCGGAAAAGCTGATCTGGATTCCCGTCAATAGCAGCGGCTTCGTCCCGGAACTGGTGGACCCCGGCGACCGGATCGAGTTCATTATCCCGATTTACGATAGCCCGTCCCTGCCTGCGGACGGCGACGGCAGTGTGGCAACGGTGCCCGTCCGGCGCGTGGTCCGCACCGAAAGCATCGGCCCTTTTCGCGTGGGATCGTTGGGCAGTCGCTTGGCCAGCCGCAACGTGGCGCGGGGGAACCGGCTGTCCACGTCCCAGGAACGGCTGATTGGAATTATCATCAACGGCAACGACGAGCGGGAGCGGGACAATGCGGCCAACTTGCAGGGGCGGATCCTGTCGGGCGACTTCCGGGACATCGGCGTGGCGTTGCTGGAAAAAGTCAGGCCGTAGGCTGCGGCGGATACTGCTCCTTGGTTCTCTGACCTGTTGAACTCCGGAAGTCCGATGAAAATCTGGTTTAACAAATTGAACGAAAGCCGCCGCACGATGGTGGAGTTGGATGCGGACGAGATCCACATCGGACGCGATCCCACCAATCACGTGGTCCTCAAGAGCCCCTTGGTGTCGCGACGTCATGCCATCCTGCGACGGGTGGACGGGCAACTGTCCTTGGAGAATGCCGGAGTCAACAGTTGTCTGGTCGGTGACACCGAAGTGCTGGGTGGCGAGCGGGTCAGCTTCGCCCCTTCGGTACGGGTGCGGATTTGGCCCTATACGCTCAGTTTCGAGACCGCCGCCAGCACCGGCATCAGCCGCAATGAACTGGAGGCCCACCTCCGTTCGCTGGTCGCCGACCTGGAATTGACGATTCACCAGACCCTGCTGGAGCGGATGGAGGTCTCCGATATGAAAGCGACGGGCGGCGGCGACCGGGAGACGATCCTGTTGTTGGAGAACAACATCGAGGATGTCTGCCGCGAACTGAAGCTGTTCGACTCGCCCAACGAAGCGGTGAACGAAGAACTCGCCGGTCTGAGCCTTCGCGATCACTTGATCAATCAGTTGATCATGGAGACCGGCGACGAGCAGGTGTTCGACCTTGCCGTGCTGACGTCGAACGAGTTCGACGTACCCGCCACCTTGGTCCCCGAACGGGAAACGGAATTGCATGCCCTCCTGCAGTTCGCCCGCGAGAACATGCAACTCGACGCCCTGCCGGACGTATCGTCTCAGATTCACTGTGTCGAGGAGCGGTTCGCCGATGTCTTCCACCTGTTGCGTCCGCATCTGCACCATGAATTGCGAAAGTACATCCTGCTGCGAATGCTGAAGAAGGACCTCAAGGACATCGCCTTCGGCTTCGGGCCGCTCCAGGACCTGCTGCGCGCGCCGACGATCAGCGAAATCATGGTCGTCCGCAGTGACCAGATCTACGTGGAACGTAACGGCGTGCTCGAGAAATCGGGACGCCGGTTCATCTCCGACAAGGTGACGGAGTCGATTCTGGAGCGGATCGTCGCCCAAGTCGGTCGCCGGATCGACCGAAGTCAGCCGCTGGTGGATGCCCGGTTGCCGGATGGTTCCCGCGTGAATGCCGTGATCCCACCGTTGGCGGTATTCGGCCCGTGCTTGACCGTGCGCAAGTTTCCGATTCAGCGTCTGACGATGGACGACCTGATCGAAGGAGGCACGATTTCCAAGGCGGCGGCGACCTTTTTGCGAGCCGGCGTGATCGACCACCGCAGTATCCTGATCAGTGGCGGGACGGGCTCCGGCAAGACGACGATGCTGAACGTCGTCAGTAGCTTTGTCCCGTACAAGGAGCGGATCGTCACGATCGAGGACACGTGCGAACTGCGTTTGCATCAGGAGCACGTGGTGGCTCTGGAGAGCCGGCCCGCCAACGTCGAGGGTGCAGGCGGCTACTCGATCCGGGATCTGGTGGCCAATGCCCTGCGCATGCGGCCCGATCGAATCGTGGTGGGCGAGTGCCGGGGGGGAGAGGCTCTGGACATGATTCAGGCCATGAACACGGGGCATGCCGGGTCCTTGACCACGGTTCACGCCAATAGCGCCGCAGAGGTGGTTCAGCGCCTGGAACTGCTGATGCTGATGGGCGCCGAGCTGCCGATTGCTTCGATCCACCGGCAAATGACCTCGGCGCTGGATCTGATCGTCCATCTGGATCGTTTGCCGAACGGCCGCCGGGTGGTCAGTCAGATCGCGGAGGTAACGGGCATGCATCCCGAGACCACGGAGGTGCTGGTCGTGGACATCTTCAATCGCAGGAACGGCCGCAGTCTCGAACCAACGGGACGTCTGCCGTCGTTCATCGACGCTTTGGTGGAGAAGAACCTCCTCGAACTCGAGTTCCTGTACGGGCGATGGGACGCGACGTCCGACTGAACGTTTGCCGGAGACGGTGCAATGGACGCGATGGCCTGGACTTGCAGTTTGGTGATGGGGTTGTGCGTGGCGGGTGCCGCGTACTGGGGTGCCACCGCTTTTCAACAGTTCGTGGATTGGGTGGAAGGGGATTTGAACGAGCGTTTGCGGAGTCTGCGGGTGATTTCGCCGCACTTGCGCCGCTGGCTCTACTTCTGGCTAGGCCTGGTGGTCACACTTTTTTTCGCGCTTTGGCTGGGGGGCGGCGCCTTGACCTTCGCCGCCGGTAGCGCGGTCCTCTTGTCGGCCGGCCCCTGGTACTTGGTGCGGCGGATGTCCCAGCAGCGGCGGCAGAAGATTGAGGATCAGCTGGCCGACGCCATGGTGATGTTCTCCGGCGCCGTGCGGGCCGGCTTGTCGATTCCACAAGCCCTGGAGATTTTGGCCGTCGAGTGCCCGTTGCCGATCCGGCAGGAATTTGCCCAGTTAGTTGGCGAGTACCGGATGGGAAGACCCCTGGAAAGGGCGCTTGAAGAGGGGAAATCGCGGCTGAAGAGCGAAAACTTCGTACTGTTTGCGGCCGCTTTGCTCGCCAGCCGCGAAAGCGGAGGCCGGCTGAACGAAACGGTGGAACGAATCTCCAAGTCGATTCTCGAAATCCAACGCCTGGAAAGGAAGGTCGTTTCGGAGACGGCCCAAGCCCGAAAATCCGCCTTGTATATGGCCGTCGCACCCGTCTTGATTCTGCTTGTCTACTTCTACGTCGATCCGGTGAATACGCGCCTGCTGTTCGCCACGCTGCCGGGGCAAGTGATGTTGTCTGTCGCCGTGGCGTTGAATCTCGCCGCCTACGGGTGGGCGCGGGTCATCCTGAGTCCTGAAATCTAGGAGGTACTGGCGCAAATGCCCTGGCAGATTATCGACGGTATTGCGGGCTTGGGTTCACTGGCGACCGGAGTTGCGATCGGCGTGCTGGCTTGGTGGATCCTCTGCGCGCTGGCTTCGGAGGACCTCGAACAAGCCGACGAGTGGCGCTACGACGTGAGCCGGATGAACGCGTTGCGCCGCAGCGATCTGTTGTACCGTCTGTTTTCGCCTGCCATTCAGATTCTGGCACGGCTCAATCGAGCCGCTTTGCAGGAGCGACTGCGCGGCATCGAACGCGAAATCCAAGCGGCTGGGATCTCACGCTTCTGGCTGCCCGAAGAGTATCTGGCCCGCGCGGAGCTGATCGCCTTGCTGCTGCTGCCCGCCTATATGGCCGTGTGCGTGGCTTACATGGGACCGTCAGGCGCCTTTTCAGCGCTGCTCTGTTCCGGCCTCACCGTCTGGTTCCTCCGCCGCTCCCTGCGCCGGCGAGCCATCGACCGCCTGGTGGCGATCAAACGGCGGCTGCCGTTTCTGCTCGACTTGCTCACCCTGCTCATGGAGGCGGGAGCCAACTTCCACCAGGCGCTCCGGCAAGGCGTGCGGGAATTCGCGGGGCAGGAGGTGGCCGTCGAGTTCGCCCGCGTGCTGACGGACATCAACATGGGCAAAACGCGGATCGAGGCGTTTGACAGCCTCCGCCGGCGGCTGAACGACGACGAGATTAACGGCATCATCGGGTCGATCGTGCAAAGCGAGCAATTGGGGACTCCGCTCTCGGACATCTTCCGCACCCAAGCCGACGTGCTGCGGCTGAAACGCAGCCAGCGTGCCGAGACGATTGCGGGAGAAGCGGGAGTGAAGATGTTGTTGCCGGGCGTCTTGGTGATGATGGCCACCGTGATCATCATCCTCGGCCCGTTTGTGCTAAACTATTGGCTCCTGGGTCTGGGGTTGTGACGAACGTCGTGAGTGGCTGGCGAGGCAGATCTGATGCAGGTGAAGGTGACGTGTCCAAATTGCGGCAAGGAACTCAAGGCACCCGAGGAACTGCGGGGGAAACGGGTGGCTTGTCCGAGCTGCAACGAGAGCTTTCGTGTCGGCGGGCCGGCGGAACCGCCGCCGGGCTTGCCGGGCTCCGGTCCGCTCCGGGGCGTGCCGCCGCCGGTCAACCGTCCCGCCCAAGCGGCGAAGTTCATCGCCGACGAATCCGTCGAAACGCGCGTCCGGTTCGGCGCTGACGGACGCCTGCCCGAGCTTCGCTTCGAGGCTCGGACCGCCGAGCCGGATCCGCAACAGACTCAGGTCCGCGACTCGAATCCTCTGCTGCTGGTCGGGGTGCTGTGCTTCAGCATCACACTCTCCCTCATCCTGTTGGTGTTCGAGCCCCAAGAGTTCCGGTCGAGCGACGCCGCCAAGGCCGAGGCGCGGCACTGGATTGAACTGAAATACATCGGAGTCGGTCCTAACCTGAAGCCCCACGAGAAACGGCTGCGGGAAGCCCTGCAGGCGTCTTATCGGGGAGATCGGGGGGCGGAACGCCGTTTGTATCGAGATGTCTTGAACATGCTGCATGACGAATCTCATCAAGGCGCAGCCGGGCTGACGGGCCCGCGGGCAGCCTTGGATCCGCCGAACGACCAGCACCTGGAACAACAACTTGCGACGTTATTGAGCGGGGACTAGCCGTGTCGGAACCGATCTCGTTGCCGAATCTCACGCTGCCGGAACATCCGCGCTATGCCCTGGTCGAGAAACTCGCCCAAGGAGATTACGCGACCGTCTTCCGAGGACGCGATCTCGAATTGAATCGCGAAGTCGCGATCAAGCAGATTCACGCCCAATATCTGCAGGACCCTCGCCAACTGGAGGTCTATTGGCGCGAAGCCCAATTGATCGCCAGCCTCGAACACCCCCGGATCATGACCATCTACGACCTCGTTCGAGACCGCGGCTGGCTGATTCTCGAATTGATGATGGGCAGTATCCAGCAGGTGTTGAAAGGCCGGCCGATCGACCTGACGGATCTCCGGTTTCTGTTGAGCGCGATGGCCCAAGGGCTGCAGTTCCTGGAACGTAACGGCATCGTCCACGGGGACGTCAAACCGAGCAACATGCTGGTGGACAAGAACCGGCAGATGAAGCTCGGCGATTTCGGGATCGCCCGCCGGCTGACGAAAGGCGAAGGAAGTGTCGTCAAAGGCACTGCCAAGTACATGGCGCCGGAAGTCGTCTCCGACCAGTTTGGCGAGGTGGGGCCGCACAGTGACTTGTATTCCCTGGGTTTCTCCGCGTACGAGTTGATGTGCGGCTCGCACTTCGAGTCGCTGTTCCCCGGCCTGAATATGTTCGGCCGCGACCGGCAGATCGCTTGGATGATGTGGCAGTCGGCGCCGGACCGCCGCCTGCCGGAGATTCGTCGCGTGCTGCAAAATGTTCCCGACGATCTGGCCCACATTATCGAGAAACTGTGTGCAAAGGATCCCGTCAAACGGTATCGTTCGGCGGAAGAGGTGCTGCGCGACCTGGATAAAGACAAGATCCGCGAGCGAAAGCCCACGGCGCAGGAAGCCGCCGAAACGAAACAGGCCGCGTTACAGACGCGGCGCAAACGGCTGCTGGCGGTCGGCGCCCTGGTGGTCAGCTTGTCGCTCAGCGTCGGCCTCGCGCTGCTGCCTTCAGGAACCGGGCCTACCCCGCCTCCTCCTCCGCCCCGCTTCGAGCCGTCGCAAGGCACGCTCGTCCTGATTGAACTCCCGAACCGCCTGCAGATCAAGACGGACGACGAGCGCATCGGCGACGTTCCGATCGACATCCGGCAAGACATGATCGTCCTGAATGAAAAGGAGTTGTTGAATCCCGAACAGCTGCAAAACGGAGATCGGGTCGCCGTCAAGCGAGTCGAGTCCGACGGCAAAGTAATCCAAAGGATCTTTGCGATCACCCGTGCCGAAGCGGTCGAAACGCACGGTCTTGTCGCCGCCGTCGGTCTTGCGTCCCGCACCATCACCATCACGCCGGAGGGGCTCGCTCAGAACCTGTCTCCGGTCTTCGTCCCCACGACCATCGAGATCCTGCTGAACGGCGCCGTCGTTTCCCTGGACGCAATCCAACCCGGCGACCGTATCGTCGCCAAGTACCTGCCGGACAAAGGCGGATTGAAGGCCGAGTCCGTCGCCGTTGATCGGCTGGTCGAAATAGAAGGGGTGCTCGAAACCATCCGTCTGCCTTCGCACCTGACCGTACGGCCGCCCGATTCACCGGCGAAAGAACTGCCGGTCGACGCCCAGTGCCGGGTGTCCCTGAACGGGCGTGTGGCCGACGAGGACGGAAGGAGCTTCGCTTTGGCGGACCTGCGCAAAGACGATCGAATCTCGCTCCAGCATGATCGTGCCGTCCGCCGGATCGATGCGCAGCGCGTGATGACGGTCACAGGAACCGTGGAAAGGACGGACGTCCCGACCAAACGGCTTGAGGTGCGTCAGAACGACCAAACGCTTAGGAAGCTCTCCCTGGCCGAAGACTGTACCATCCAATTGGCCGGCGGAGAACCGGTGGAATTCGCCGAGTTGCGCGTGGCGGACACCGTGACCGTTGTCGAGGACTCGCAGGATGGCCGGGCTCGATCCATCCTGGCCGTCTTCGCTCCCGACCGGCACGTGTGGGCGATAATCATCGCCCAATCGCGCTATGACGATCGCCGGCTGACTCCGTCCGAAGCGGTTCAGCCGTCAGCCGAACTGCTTCGTCGCACGCTGCTTCGCCGCGTGCGGGTTGTGCAAGAGCAACTGTTGTGGCTGCTGGATGCCACGAGGTTTGGCGTCGAAAAACCCCTGAACGAATTCCTCAAGCGAATTCCCGCCGAGGGCCGGTTGATCGTCTACTATGTCGGCCACGCCGCCATCAACCAAGAAACAGGAGGGTTCCTGGCCCCACGCGACTTTGATCCGAGCCGCCCCAGGGAGACCGGGCTCGATCTGGCGCTGGTGCTCAAGGCCCTCGACGCGGCGGGCCAGACAACTCAGCCATCCGCCGAGCCCTCGGCGTCGGCTGCGAGCCTTGGCCTGGATGCTGCTGTGGCCTGTGAGAAGGTCTTCCTGTTTGACGTTCAACACGGCGGCGAAGACCGTCGCTGGCAACCGACCGCGGAGGACTTGATCGAAGTGCTGAAAACCGGCCAAGGACGTGTGGCTCGCACGATGCATGTGGTCGGAAATTGCAGCCGTGGTCAAGTGGACTTGCGTCCCGAAGGCGCCGTGACGGGCATCTTCGCTACCACGGTCGCGGCGGGCTTGTCGGGCAAGGCGGATTTCGATCGCAACCAACGGGTCACGCCCCAGGAGTTGTTCAAGTACTTGAAAATCGAGGTGCCTACCATGGCGTTGCGCGCCGGGCACGAACAGACTCCCGTCCTGTTCGAGCCGCAGCCCAACCGGCTTACGCCCGAACAGCGGAAGGCTCTACAGGAACTCTTGGCGGCGCTTCGGCGCGGCGGCAAAGTGGATGACGCCTTTGCGCTGAGCTACCATCGGGCCGCCACCCTGATTCCCGATCAACCGGACGCCCATCTGATCTACGCGCTGGCGATCATGAGGGACAAACAACGATCCAAACTGGCGCTGGATCAGTTCGAACAGGTAATCGCCAAATACCCGACGCACCCCCACTCCATCCTGGCCTACCACGCCCAGGCTTGGCTCTACTTCCGCAATCAGGATTACGATCGCGGATTGCAGAGTCTTGTCCAAGCGATCTCGCGCGTGCAGGACGCGAACAATCCCTACTTCAAGCAACTCTTGGCGTTCACCGGCCAGTTGTCCGGATTCGCCCACCGGGCGGTGGCGGATGATAAGTTGCTTCCGCGGCTGTCCGAGGTGAACAAGGCCGTAACCGCTCAAGGCGAACCGGCCCAGCAGATCTTCCGGCAGAGACTGGACGAGGTCCGCGCCGAAGTGCAACGCCGCGATCAGGAAATCCAACAGGCCTCGGCTTCGGAGGAGCGAGCTAGGCTGGAACTCCACAAAAAGAACATAAACACTTACGCCGATTTCGAGTTCCCTCCGCCAATCACCTTTCTGGAAGACGCGCTCGACAGTCCGCGCTAGTGCCGCAACCCACAATTGACCGCCCACTAAGACGAAATTCATCCCATCTTGACATAGACCCCTGCCAGCTTGCTGGCAGGTGGATCAGATTGACAGCCAGAAGAGCCCCCGGAGGTTCTGTAAGACCCCTGCCGGCTTGCGGGCTGTTGATTTATTGTTTAACTCTTGTGACTATTAGTTGCACATAATTAAGTATATGGTGGAATGCTCGCCATCGCCGTTACGATCGAGGCCGTCCGCCTGGTCGGCAAAGTCACCCGAATTCCCTCATCTTCAGCAGCTGTCTCGATCGGAACGTTGTTGCATCTCTCGCAGCCCGTTCTCGGCTCGCAGCATGTTGGGCCTGTATCAAGTTGGCCGATTGTTGGGAAAGACGCAGTTCTGCGGAACGAAGTGGAGGATCCGATGGAATGACCAGCAAATTCTTGAAACGAACGCGTTTCGCGACCGTCGCGTTGGGCGTCCTTCTGGCCGTATCGGGCTGCCGTACCGTCGGAACCGGAATCGGGATCGAGACCGCGGACAGCGCTCGGCATGTGTCGGCGGACTTGGCGGAACCCGCGCCGATGCCCGCCACCAATGCGGAAGCGTTTATGTCTGGGTTGTCGGCGGACAATGTCCGGTCCGTCCGGCTGGTGTCAGCCGATGCGGTGGCGAGCGCAGCCGACGAGCATACGGGGCCATCGGCTCAGCCGGACGAGGCCGTTCCGGCCGGGCAGTCCCTCGATCTGGCAACCTTGCTCTGGATCGTCGATGGCCAGAATCCGCAGGTCGCCTTGGCGCGTGAACGGATTGCGGAAGCGTATGCCCAACGCGCACGTGCGGGCTACTTGTGGTTGCCGTCGCTCCGAGCCGGCCTAAACTACAACAAGCATGAAGGCGCGATTCAGGACGTGGTCGGCAGGGTCTTCGATACCAGCCGAGGCGCCATATACGGAGGTCTGGGAGCCGCCGCCGTCGGAGCCGGCTCGCCGGCCGTGCCGGGCGTCTGGGCCAACTTTCACTTGGCCGACGCGTGCTTTCAGCCGCAGATCGCCGGTCACGAAGCGTCCGCCCGTTCTCATGCCGCCGAAGCGACGCGAAATGCCTTCCTGCGCGATGCGGCCGTGGCCTATTGGGAATTGGTGCGGGCCGAACAGCAGCAGGCGGTCGCGCGCGAGGCGCTCCAGCATACGCAGCAACTGGCTCAATTGACGGAAACCTACGCCCGCACCGGCCAGGGGTTGAAAGCGGACCAGCAACGGGTGGAGGCGGAATTGGCGGTCCGGCGCAGCGAGTTGCTGCAGACGGACGAAGCGATCCGCGTGGCGTCCGCGCAACTGGTCCGGCTGCTGGGAGGCGACCCGCTGTCGCGGATCGTGACCGCCGAGCAGGCGGTGATGCCGCTCGAACTGACCGCCGCCGACACTCCCGCCGTGGAGCTGGTCGAGTTGGGCCTCAGCCGGCGGCCGGAACTGGCAGAAAGCCGGCACTTGGTCTATCAGGCTTGCCAGCGTCTGCGGCGCGAGCGTTTCGCCCCACTGATTCCGAGCGTTGTCTTAGGCTTGAGTTACGGCGGCTTCGGGGGCGGCTTGGGCAGCGAGATCACGAACACCAGCGACCGACTGGACGCCGACGTGGCGGCCTACTGGGAGCTTCGGCAACTGGGGTTGGGGGAACGCGCCGTGCGGGCCGAAGCCTCGTCCCGCGTCCGGCAAGCCGAACTGCGGCAGGCCGCCGACTTGGACCGCGTGGCGGCGGAGGTCGTGACCGCGCACACGCAAGTGCAGACCCGCGCCGGCCGCATCGAGGTCGCCCGCAGCGGGATCTTGGCGGCGGAGGATTCGTTCCGTCTCAATTCGGAGCGGATTCAACACGCGCAAGGCCTGCCCATCGAGGTGCTGCAATCGATCCAGTCGCTGGCCGTGCTCCGGCGCGAGTACTTGAACGCGGTGGTCGATTACAACATCGCCCAGTTCCAATTGTGGTGGGCCGCAGGTTGGTTTTCTGAGCCGGTGACTGCGCTGCCGGCCGAAGACTGATGTGCGTGAGTCCCGAACGAAAGTCCCGTATAGCAGAAAAGCCGAGGCTGAGAGAAAGGCTGCCGGCGGTGCCCGCGAGGGACAGAAGCAACGCCGGAAGAATCCAGACCAAAGATGCCGTCGAACCGGCCAATGGCCGGACGCGTTCGGTCTCCATCATCGTTCAATTCCTCTAAGGCCTCCGAAGACACCCGAGAGGGCGCCCGCGATCCAGGCCAGCTTTCCGCGAAACCGCATCCGCCGGTCCCAACCGGTGAGCCCCGCCACGCCGGCAAACACCAGCAGCGAGGCAAACACAGCCGTCAGAGCGGGACAGGCTTCCGATGCCGAATCCGGCCACCGAGGCAATTGCCCCGGCCACAACTGCCACCAGCCCAGTGAACGTCTCAAAGCCAGTCATATCACCCCGACTTCCGATGAGGATCGGCTGTTGCCGCACGCTCTCCTGAACCGGCGTGCCAAGACCGCATCCAGCGAGATCGCTCCGGCTCCGACGAGAATCAGCAGCAGCGACCCCAGCCACATGCACAGATCCGTGCGGGCCTCGTGGGCCATGCTCCAGAAGCCGTAACGCTGCAGCTTGGGCAGCGAAAACGTCCAGAATCCGTGGCCTAGCAGGATCGGCAACTTGGTGGACAGAAGGGCCACGGAGATGTTAATCAGCAGGATCAGCGCGGCTGGCCGTGTGAGTAACCCCAGCAGGACCAGACCGCCGCAAACGATTTCCACTCCACCCACAAACGGCCCCATCACGTCCGGCGCCGGAATACCGATCTTCGCGAATCTGCCGGCACCCAATTCTGCGGGAAACAGAAACTTCTGGATCCCCTCGGAGAGAAACACCGCACCGACCATCAAGCGGACCAGGACCGTTGCGGCGGGGGCATGCGTGCGGAACAAGGACTCGATCATGTCAGGAAATTCCTTCTCAACGTTTCGACCTACGTTAAGAATCCCCAGCCAAAAACGATGAACAGAAAAGAACCTGCCAAGGCCAGCACGGGCGCGACGTATCGCTCGGACGTTTCTCCCTGAGCCAGACGAACCTCGCGCAGGGCGAAATAGGCCGCCGTCAACACCAGGACCATCGCCATCACGGAAACGGCAGTCATGGGCAGGAGTGCGGCGGGCGGCGGCATCGTCTTTGCCGCCAGCCCTCGCACCGTCTCGGCACCCACCGGGTCACGGGCAGCCAAAGGCAGGAACCCGATCCAGGAAATCACCTTCGCCAGGCCTTTGCACATGTGCCCGGCAGCGATCACTACGGCCAGGGGCAGCGCCAAACGGCGCCAGGCATCTCCAAGGCCAGTCGCTCCCCGCGCTGTCACGACCAGCGCGCCCAGCAGCAGCCACACGAGTGCCGGCACGGCCAACAGCGTCCAGACGCCCTCCACCCAACCGCCCAGACTCGCACGTCCGAGCCAAGTGGTGGCCTCTTCGGGGATCCAGACGAAAATGTGTTTCGCAGCGGCCCATTCGCTGCATAATTCACTGATCACGAACCCGGACGCGAGCATCACGAACAGTGTGACCGGCCACGAAGCCAGCGCTTCCCGCGCGTCGGCCGGATGGAACGGACGCCGCAGGAACAGGCCCATATTGTCCGGTTGACAGACTTTCAGACACTGGCCGCATACCAGACAGTCCGCATTGCTGTTCAGCCGAGCCGGGTTCAGCAAGCTCGGACAACTGCGGCCGTCCAAGCGAGTCCGGTTGCAGGCCCGGGTACAGTCGTTGCTGGTACACGTTCCGCATTCCCGAGACGACCTGGAACGAACTGCCAGCATGGCTCCGCGGCCGTACGTGCCCAGCAGCAGTCCGACCGGACAGAAAGCCCGGCAGAACGCCCGATCCTTGAACACGAAGCCGACGACCGCCGCCGTCGTCAGCAGACTCCACAGAAACAGCGATGTGTAAGCGGGCACGCGGTGCAGGTGGACGCCGGCGACGAGCATCTGGGTCAAGCCGTAGATCGCCACAATCAGGGCCCCGGAACGCAGCCATTTCCCCAGCACGCGTTGCTTGACACCCAGCCCGCGTGCCAACCGCTCGGAGCCGTTGGCCAGCAGTTCGAGCGGACAAACCGCGCACCACACCCGGCCCAACAGAACGGCCGTCCAAACCATCGCCGGCCACCACAGTCCCCAGACCAGCAGGTTCACCAGATTGCTCTTGGCGAACAGTTTGTCGGGAACGCCGTCGGGCGGATACACGCCCCAGGCCAACACCGCCAGCGCGACGAAGATCGCCAGCAGGGCGGCTTGGAACACGTACGGGAAGCCCGCCCAGCGCACGAGGGTGGCAATGGGCTGTAAACGCAGTAAGTCAAACCCCTGGATCCGGCGTTCCTCGGATTCTATGGCGGCGGTCAACGGCAACTCGGATACACTCATCCTCGATTCCCTCTGGGCTGCGATCGGCAGAACCCGTTTGCCAAATCATATGGCTTCGAACATGACAGAATGATGAAAATCCCACATTTTTTCGTTCCTGGAGCAGTTCCGGAATGCTCGGCAGGACGTCCGACCGCAAATTCATCGGCGCGTCAACACCATCGCGGCGGCAAGTCCGAGGCCGGCGGCTAGCAGCAGCCGCTGTACGCCCCAGCCCGGCGCGGGCGCCATCCGATTTTCCAGCGTTCTTTTTGAACAGGAGAAAACAGAGACAACGGAGGAAGCGACGGAACTCTGTTCCCTCGGTTTCCTTCTGTTAAGGATTTGGATCCATTTGGTGGCCGCCGGAGCCCGCGTTGGAAAAGTCCCCGAAAAATCCGCCATCGCGGCAAACGGTGACGGCTCGTGTTTCAAGCCTTCAGAGCGAGTAGAATGGTGACGGCCCTGTGGCGAGGTCCGGAGGACGGACACTCCTGCCCGCCCCACAAATCGTCCGGCTCAGAAGGCGAACGACTCGATGCGACTGCTGCTCGTAGAAGACTATCCGCCGCTGCAGAAGTCCGTGGCCCAAGGTCTGCGTGAAGCCGGATTCGCGGTGGATGTGAGCGGGGACGGGCAGGAGGCGCTCTGGTACGCGCGCGGCAATCCCTACGACGTGATCGTGCTGGATCTCATGCTCCCCGGACTGGACGGCCTGAGCCTTCTCCGCCGACTGCGGGCCGAGGGCCGGCAGACACACGTGCTGATCATCACCGCGAAAGATGCCGTACCCGATCGCGTGGCCGGGCTGAACGCCGGCGCGGACGATTACCTGGTCAAACCCTTCGAATTCGAGGAACTGCTGGCCCGCGTCCAGGCCCTGGTGCGCCGCAGCTACCACCGCAAGGACCCCCTCGTGTCGGCCGGTCCGCTGCGCATCGACACCGCAGCCCAACGCGTTTCGCGGGACGAGGAAGAACTCCAACTGACGGCCCGCGAGTACGCGTTGCTGGAGTACTTGTCCCTGCGCGCGGGTGAAGTCGTCACGCGCACGGACATCTGGGAACACGTCTACGATTTCCACTCCGAAGCAACCAGCAACGTGGTCGATGTGTACATCGGCCACCTCCGCCGGAAGATCGACCGCAACGACGAGCCATCGCTGATCGAGACCGTCCGAGGCCGCGGCTACATCCTGCGAAAGGCATCCGCATGAAGTCGCTCCGCGCTCGTCTGCTCGTCGGCATGATCGGCAGCTTGGTCCTGCTGCTGTTCGTATTCGGCCTGGTGATCGACGCGGCGATCGAATACATGCTGGTGCGGGAATTTGATTTCTACCTGGAGACGGTGGCGCGAACCCTGGCCGCAGCCGTGGAAACCGATGGGACGCACGTCGAGGTCAAGCTCGTACCGGAGGCCCTGCCTGACATCCAACAGGCCGAAGGCGAACTGTTCTCCCAATACTGGACCGAGGACGGGGCGGTCCTGGCAAAATCCGCCAATCTTGCGCACGGTGACCTGCCGCGTTTTGCCGGTCCTATTGGCCAGCCGCAGGTCCAGCCGCTGACATTGCCGGACGGCAGGCGGGCCCGCGGGGCGGGTTTGCGATTTCCGATCAATCGCCGTCCCCGCGCGCCGGAGCGATCGCTTTCCGTCCCGCCCGGCCGGGACGCGTACTTGACGTTGGTCGTGGCCCGCGACACGACAGATCTGGCGTCGCATGTCCGGCAGCTTCGCGGGCTGTTGCTGGCGGCCGGCGCAGGCGCGATGACGGCGGGAGCGTTCGTGTCCTGGGTCGTGATTCAGCACAGCTTGCGGCCGCTGCACCGCTTGGCGGCCGCAATCGCCGCGATCCGAGAGGACGACTTGAGCGCCCGGCTTCCCGCCGCGACACGGCCCCGGGAAATCGCCCCGCTGGTGGAACGGCTCAACGAGCTTCTCGAAAGGCTCGAAGATGCCTTCGCTCGACAGCGCACCCTGACGGCCGACATCGCTCATGAACTGCGGACGCCGGTGGCCGGCATCCTCTCCACCGCCGGCGTGATCCTCACGACGGACCGCTCGACGGCCGAGTATCGCGAAGCACTTGAGGACGTCCGCAGCATCGCTCGGCGGATGCGGATCATGACCGACAATCTGCTGATGCTGGCCCGTCTGGACTCGCAACCCGCACCGCTCCAGCGCGAGCCGGTGCCGATTCGGGAACTGGTCGAATGGGGTTGGCACGCTTGTCACGAGAAGGCCATGATTCGGAGGTTGTCATTCCAGAACGCGGTTTCCGGCGCCCTCGTCTGGGAAACCGACCGCAATGCTCTGGCGATGATCATGGCGAACCTGCTGGACAATGCGGTCGAATATGCGAACGAGAGCGGGCGAATCCGGGTCACCGCGAACCGCTCGACCGATGCAGTCGCGATCGTGGTTGCCAACACCGGTTGTGAACTCACGCAGGACCAAATCGCCCGCGTGTTCGACCGCTTCTGGCGTGCCGACGCTGCTCGGAAGGATGCCAGCCTGCACGTCGGGCTCGGACTGGCCCTCGTCCGCCGCCTGGTCACGTCGCTGGGCGGGACGGCAAACGCGGCTGCGGCCGAGGGCGAGTTCAGCGTGTGTATTCGTCTGCCCTCGATAGAACGCAGGGCAGCGGTCGATTAACTCGTTGTATTTGCGCACCCGGATTATGAGATCCGACAACCTCGAGGTCCATCGTACTTGGCTACGTCCCGGGGCCGCGTTAAGCTAAGGGCTGGTCAAAGCACCAGAGGGAACCGCGGAAAACGCCCCGCAGGCCCCCTTTTTTTGTAGCGGCGAAGGAATTCGAGCGGCCTTCATCGTCCTTTCATGTTCGAGTTCATATCCTCAATGGATTGCGGTCTGAAGTCTCAAAAATAAGCGGTCGTGCGTCAAGACGGTCGGTTGCCGAACGCAAAGATCCGCGGGTCGTGCGGACCTTCGTCTCAAAAAATTGGATCGAGATTCTCAACTAGGTCGGTGATTGCGATATGAATCTGATTCTCGCGGCCCTGCGCCGCCCCCTGACCGTCATGGTGATCATCACGGCGATCGCCCTGGCGTCGCTGTTAGCCATTGGCGGGGCGTTGTGCGAGCAAGCGGGTTTACCCTATCCCAAGGGCCTACCCAAGGGGATGGAGATCGATATCTTTCCCAGCCTCAATCTGCCGGTGATCTATGTCTGCCAGCCCTACGGCGGCATGGATCCGGCCCAGATGGAAGGCTTCCTTACCAACTACTACGAATACCATTTTCTGTACATCAGCGGCATTCATCACGTCGAGTCCCGGAACATCCAGAGCATGGCCCTGATGAAGTTGTACTTCCACCCGGGAACCAATATGCCGCAGGCGATGGCCGAGACGATCAACTATGTCAACCGTTCGCAGGCCTTCATGCCGCCGGGTACCGTGTCGCCGTTCGTGATGCGGTTCGATACCGGCAGTGTGCCGGTCGGCTACTTGGTGCTGTCGAGCGAAACGCGAACGGTGGCCGAGATCCAGGACTTGGCGTTGTTCCGCGTGCGGCCGATGTTTGCCAGTTTGCCGGGCGTGTCGGCCCCGCCGCCGTTTGGCGGCGCCCAGCGCACGGTAGTCGTTACCGTCGATCCGCAGCGGTTGCAGTCGTACGGCATGGCGCCCGAAGAGGTGATCCGGGGCCTCGTGGCGGGGAACACGATCAGTCCGTCGGGCAACGTGCCCGTGGATGACAAATACCCGATCGTACCTGTCAACTCGGTTGTCCGTGAGGTCTCGGAACTGGAGACGATTCCGATTCGCACGGGCAGCCATCCCGTGTACCTGCGGGATCTCGGTTCCGTGCGGGACTCGATGGACGCTCCGACCGGTTATGCCCTGGCCAACGGCCGCCGGGCGGTTTACATCCTGGCGACGAAACGGGCCGACGCGTCGACGTTGAGCGTCATCCACAACATCAAGGCGGCGCTGCCCAAGATGCAGGAGGTGCTGCCGCCGGACATTAAAGTGAGCTTCGAGTTCGATCAGTCTCCGTACGTCACCCGCGCCGTGTCGGGCGTGATTGCGGAAGGTTTACTCGGGGCAGTGCTCGTGGGCTTGATGATCCTGCTGTTCCTGCGGGATTGGCGCAGCGCTCTGGTGGTCGTGCTCAATATCCCCTTGGCGCTGATGGTTGCGATCGTGGCGCTGTGGCTGACCGGTCAGACGATCAACCTGATGACGTTGGGCGGCTTGGCCTTGGCCATCGGCATTCTGGTGGATGAAGCGACGGTGGCGATCGAGAACATCCACGCCCACTTGCAGCGCGGCAAACCGCTGGCGGTCGCGGTCCGCGACGGATCCGCCGAGACGGCCGTCCCGCGGCTGCTGGCGATGCTTTGCATTCTCGCGGTCTTCGTGTCCTCGTTCTTCATGGAAGGGGCGGCGCAAGGGCTGTTCGTGCCTTTGTCGCTGGCGGTCGGTTTCTCGATGCTGGCTTCCTACATCCTCTCCAGCACTTTTGTGCCCGTGTTGTGCGTGTGGCTATTGCGTCATGCGTCACATGACCGTCATGCGCCACGAGCGACACTCTTCGATCGGCTGCGCGGCGCTTACCGCTGGCTGTTGGCTGGGTTCGTCCGCCTGCGTCTGGCGATCGTGGCGATCTATTTGGTGGGCAGCCTGGCGATGATTTACGCGGTAGGCACGCGGTTGGGCCGCGACATCTTTCCCAGGGTCGACGCGAGCCAGTTCCGTCTGCGGCTGCGTGCGCCGGACGGCACCCACATTGGCCGCAGCGAACAGCTCGCCCAGCGAGCCTTGGCCTTGATTGCGGACACGGTCGGCGCGGGCAATGTGGATCTGACGCTCGGCTACGTGGGAGCGATTCCCTCCAGTTATCCGATCAACGGGGTCTACCAATGGTCGCGCGGGCCGGAGGAGGCGATTCTGTACGTCGACCTGAACGATCAGGCGGGGATCCATGTCGAGGAATTAAAGGAGACGCTGCGCGACAAACTGCGCCGGGAAATGCCGGACGTGCGGTGTTCGTTTGAGCCCTCCGACATCGTCAACGAGGTGATGAGCTTCGGCTCGCCCACGCCGGTCGAGGTCGCGGTCAGCGGGCCCAGCTTTGCGGACAGCCGCGCGTACGCGGAAAAGATCCATGCCCAGTTGGCGCAGATCCCGACGCTCCGCGACCTGCAGTACGCCCAGTCGATGGACTATCCCACCATCGAGGTTAACGTCGATCGGCAGAAGGCCGGCTTGTTGGGATTGACGCCGTCGGACGTCTCGCGTTCGCTGGTGACCGCGACGTCGTCCAGCCGTTTCGTCGTGCCGAACTTCTGGGCCGACCCCAAGAGCGGCATCGCCTACCAGGTGCAGGTCGAACTGCCGCGGCCCGTGGTGCGTTCGCCGTACGGCATCCACACGGTGGGTTCGGCCGATGACTTGGCGACGATCCCGCTGAAACGCACGGAGCGCGGGCAAGTGATGATTCGCGACGTGGCCGAGATCAAGTCGGGGTCGATGCCGGGCCAGTTCGACCGCTACAATATGCGGCGGCAAGTCAGCTTGACTGCGAATATCGCCGCCACGGACCTGGGGGCCGTGTCGAAGCAGGTCGGCGCGGCGCTCCAGCGGGCCGGCGAGCCGCCGCGCGGGGTGCAAGTCGAGGTGCGGGGGCAGCTTCCGCCGATGCGCGAGATGCAAAACGGGCTCACGGTCGGGCTAGGTCTGGCCGTCGTGGTCGTGTTCCTGGTGCTGGCGGCGAACTTCCAGTCGCTGCGGCTGTCGCTGGTCACGGTCTCCACGGTTCCGGCCGTCATCGCGGGCGTGGTTCTGATGCTGTTTGTAACCGGCACGACGCTGAACATCCAGTCGTTCATCGGTTCGATTATGGCGATCGGAGTCGCCATGGCGAACGCGATCCTGCTGGTGACCTTCGCGGAAAGCCGCCGCCGCGATGGGCTGGCGGCGCGGGAGGCGGCCGTCGAGGGAGCGGCCAGCCGGCTGCGGGCGATTTTGATGACCAGTTGCGCGATGATCGCCGGCATGCTGCCGATGGCCTTGGCCTTGGGCGAGGCGGGCCAGCAGAATGCCCCGCTGGGACGCGCGGTCATCGGCGGGTTGGCGGCGGCCACGATAGCCACCTTGTTCGTGCTGCCCAGCATGTTCGCCCTGATCCAGGGTCGCGCGAGCATCGCCTCCGCCTCGCTGGATCCCGATGATCCCCGGAGTTCCCACTACGCCCCGGCGTCCGCAAGTTCACCGGCCGGGGCCGAGTTTTGAGTCTTGGGTCGCGGGATGCACGCATGGGGCGCGTATCTTGCGTTTGCTTGCGGCTTGGCCGCGTTTTGGAGACGTTGCATGACACGATGCTTTACTTTTTTCGGTCTGGCCGCGACGCTTGGACTACTTCTCTTCGCCGGTGGCTGCGGCAGCCGATCGACGGCACAAGTAGAGCCCCGCGAAGCGGAGTCCGCTGCGGCGCCGCGCGATCGAGTGACTGCAGGACCCGCGGTTCGGAAAGCTTTGACGCTGACCACTTCGCAGCCCGGCTGGATCGATGCCTTTGAAGAAACGCCGCTGTTTCCCAAGGTGACAGGTTTCGTCGCGGAAGTGCTGGTGGACATCGGTGACGCGGTCTCGAAAGACCAGACGCTGGTCAAGCTCGCGATTCCCGAGATGCACGACGAATTGGAGCAGAAGGAGGCGATGGTCGTTTTGGCCGAAGCGGAGATCCGGCAAGCCGAGGCTACCGTTCAGGCGGTCAAGGCCGCGGCCGACACGACTGCGGCCAAAGTCGAACTGGCCCAAGCAGGGATCGTTCGCGCCCAGGCGGACCACGCGCGCTGGCAGTCCGAGCATACTCGCATTCAATCGCTGGCAGCCGAGCGTGCCGTGACCGAAAAACTGGTCGACGAGACGCTCAGCCAGTTGCGTGCCGCGGAGGCGGGGCAGCAGGAAGCGGCGGCCCATGTCACGGCGGCCAAGGCCGCTCTGGCGGAAGCCCAGGCCCACATTCAGAAGGCGGAAGCGGACCAAGGCGCCGCGGCGGCCCGACTGAGGGTCGCCCAAGCCGACTTGGCGCGGACGCAGACGCTGGCGGCCTACGCCACCATCAAGGCTCCCTTTGACGGCGTCGTCACGCGACGGAATGTGGACACGGGACATTACGTTCAGCCCGCCAACGGCGGCGGCGCAAAACCGCTGGTCGTCGTCGCGCGCACCGACGTGGTCCGCGTCTTTGTGGATGTTCCCGAATTGGAAGCGCCGCTGGTCGATGGCGGGGACCGGGGCGACACGGCCACCGTCTCCGTGCAAGCCCTCGGCGGCCGAGAGTTCGAGGCCAGAGTCACGCGCACCGGCTGGTCGCTGGACGCCTCGAACCGGGCCTTGCGCACCGAGATCGACATTCCCAACACCGACGGCGCGCTGCGGCCCGGCATGTACGCCGTGGCCACCATTGTGCTGGACCGGCGGAGCGAGGCGATCGCTTTACCGATCGCGGCTCTTGTCCGCGAAGGCCCCAATACCTACTGTTGCACGGTCGAGTCCGGGAGCATCGCGCGTCGGCCCATTCAACTCGGTCTCCGGATCGGCGAGGAAGTGGAAGTCGTGTCCGGCCTGGACGCCGGACAACTGGTGGTGCTCGCCCGAGCCGAATCGCTGAAGCAAGGGCAGCCGGTCGAGGTGCTGCCGCCGGAGCAGAAGTGACAGATCGCGATACCTTTCGGGTTGCAGCAGGACCTCACGGAAATATCGGAGCAATGTGTTGCCGTGATTCCAAAGTACCTGCAAGGGCAGTCCGCCCTGATAAGCGATCGTTACCAAGTAGCGTTTGAAAGACGGCGTGGTGATGATGGGTTGGCCCCACCAAGCCATGCCCTGCGCGTGACCTCATCCAATTCCCAGCGGAACGACGAGGCGCGGTCCATATCGAGTCCCAAGCCTTCGTTGAGAATTGTCTCTCATTTCCAGTGACCCTCGTGATGGTGCTGCCGAAACCATTCGGCGGCGAACAGGCAGAAAGCGGCGGCTTCTTCCCGCTTCAGTGTCAGACGCCACTAGAGTCAATATGCATGCGTTTTCTGTGACCATGCGCACGACGTTGTCCGGCACACCGTTAGGGACATCGGCTTCGATCTCCTCTACTCCAGCGGCAGGGCCCTATCAATCTGTCGCTTGGAGTCCTGACTCGTCGAAAAAAACAGTCGATTCAGCCAGGACACAAGAACGTCGACCTGGGCGACGTCCGGATCAAGATACCGGGCCGTGATCGCCGTTCCCAAGGGCTTCCCCGGTTCTTCCTGCCAGGCCAGCCAAGTATGAATGATGGCCTTGGGTCCGGCGAGTTGACTGAAAAGGCGTTCGCCGTTCGGAATGGCCGCGACACTGGACTTGACGCGCTCAAAAAGCCGTGACCCCTCCGGCACCAGAAACCGTAAGAAATCTTCGAGAATGCCTTTGCTCTGGTTATCGGGCATCAACCAGATGCCCACTCGCGGCAGCAACTTCTTGTCGGGAGGGTCAATGATGGTGCCGTCACTCGCGGGATTATCGGGCACATCCTCGTATCCCAGCCCGACGAGCCTGTCGCGCAACGACCGCCATCGTGAAGCAACGTCGTTATCTGCGTCAATGACCACTCCGACAATCGCGCCATCCCCGCTCGCTTTTAGTCGAACTGGGAAACTGTCCAAGAGCCGGTCAATGCCTCCGTGGTTCTTGACCTCGTCCAGTGGCGGCACGCCCCGATTGCCGCACACGTGCTTGAGGACGTGTTCATCGTCAACACCCTCGACCAAGAGGATCTTCTTGACTGCCATGTCAGCGCACCTCGATCCGGTCGCGCGTGGCGACGGCCAATTCGTCTTCGCGGAACAGGGTCGGGATGACGTTCTCGCCCCTGCGTGACAAGCGAATCAAGACCCCTTCCTCGGGCGTTTCACTAGCCGCCTTTTGAAATGCTTCAATGGCGTCCCAGCTGTGGGAGGTGGCTACGACTTGGATGTCCAGTCGGCTGGCAAGTCGGAACACGGCTCGCCAGACATCGGCTTGAACCGTGTGGTGCATGCCATTCTCGAACTCGTCGATCAGCAGCAATCCATCCTTGGCGTTGACTAGCGAAAGCACGATGCCGAACAGGCGGTTCAGCCCGTCACCGAATGAACGTAGCGGAACCGGGCGTGGGAAGCCTGCCGCGCGGACGATCGCCGTGCGCGCCTGACCGGGTCCTTCGCCTCCGACCATCGAGACGGCCGATATCTCCGGATCAATGATTTTCAGAGCATCGACGACATCCTGCTCCCGGTCCGAAAGTGCAATCGTGTCCCACAGCGGCCCCAGCGTGGCTGTCCGCTCACCTCCGTAGGGGCTCACAAACACGCATGGCAGACGCGCCTCGTTGATCAGCTCCGATGAACGCCGCAGGTGAACTCGGGAGACATTGCGTAACAGGATGACACGCCGTACGTTGTTCGTTTCGATCACCAGCGCGGGCAGGGCTTCGCGTTCACTGAAAAGCACCTGCGGCTGCGGCTGGCTAATGAGTCTCCTAGCCCCATCGGGCTCCCGTTCCTCTGAAAACCAACCCGCCTCCAGGGATAGCTTCATGGAAGCTTGCCCGCCACTCGCAGCGATGACGATGGGCTCAAGCTTCGCAGAGAACTGGGGGAACCTGTGGAACAGGCTCGACAACGGAAATAAGACTTCTGCGTGGAATGGCCGTCTCGCCTCATCCGTCGGTGCTACGTCCTCCTCTCGAAAACGGAGAATCTGGTGGATGACCGACAGCGAGGCGTCAGAGGCCAGGATGCGCAGGGCTTCCAGCACCGAAGATTTTCCGGAGTTGTTCGGCCCTGTCAGCAGATTGACTCGCCCAAGGCCCTCGATCTTGAGTTGCCGAAGCGCGCGAAATCGCTGGATATCCAAAGTGCCGATCTTCAGGTCCATTATCTTGCTCCTTGCACGCCATCATACCCTGAAGGCAGCTGTTGTTTCCATCCGGCATGCGGCTCATATCGCGGCTCCTCCGTTCGGGCGAGTAGTTCGCCAAAGTCGTAGTTCACGCTAGTTACGCCGAAGTCTGGCTCCCGCCGGAACGGTCGGCGCAAGTAATGGACGCGGTGCGTCTCGTTCGGCAGGAACCCTACAATCGCCAAGATAAACTCATCGGGCTTGTTTAGCGAGTACAGTATCTCGTTCTTGGGTCCAGACGTTTTTCCAGGCGGGGCCTGTAGGGCATCGGTTCGCTTGCGGGCTTCGTCTGGGCTTGGAGTGGGGCTTGCCCGCCTGCTTCTGAAGCTTGAGCTGTTCCGCGCGGTGCTCCGACAATCACGCATGGCGACAGGCCCGGATCGCGCTCGTCTACCAGGACCGCGCCGCGGCGAAGGGTTGGTCGAGGGGACGACCAAGCTCCCGAGCTGGTCGCGACCGTGCGGCACTTCGCAAGCGAAGTCTTTGAAGGAAGGTTGGTCGACGAGGTTCTCGGCAGCGCACAAGAAAACATGCGTTCTCTGTAAAATCTGCAACCGCAGTCAACGCAATAAAGGCCGCAAACCATTGTGGATTAACGGCTTAAGTAGTGCCCCCAGTAGGACTTGAACCTACAACCCTCTGATTAAGAGTCAGATGCTCTGCCATTGAGCTATAGGGGCGAAAACGGCCTTATTGTAAGGCACCCGGGGCCTTTGGCTTTCCCAGGAGGCACAAGTTTACTCTATCGGCTTCGCGGCGAGAAGTGGACATGCAAAAGCTGGCGAAACTTGATCGCTGTAAATTGGGCAGGCCCTCGCGACCAGCCAAATTCCCCTTGTTTCTGCGGTTTTTGCTCGGAGCCAGTCCCATTTTCTGGTACCGCATCTGACAGAGGATCGTCACAGCCCCAGCTTGTGCGCTACATATTCGTCCAGAAACTGAAAAGCTCGGCGTTCTTGCTCGCCGGCCGTCTTGTCGACCAGCACGGCCAGGCGGCGGAACTCGGCGCAGACCTCTTGCGGAGGCATAAATTCAAGGCGGGTGGCCAGGATCGCGGCCTCGAGCACCGCGTGCTTGGCCCGATTGAATCCGAAAAAGTCGCGGATTCGGCCTTTGGCCACCACGTCGCACGCAATCGTCGTCCGCGGGGCGCGATCGTCCAGCGAGTTGACGCGAAATTCGTACCAGCGGCAAGCATCGGCAATCACAACCCCTTCAACCTGCTTGGCTTTCATCAATTTCGGCATGGGATTCAGCTGGTCGACAGCCGCCCGCGCGAGCATGTCCACGTCGTCGGTCACGTGCAGCACCCCCTGTCCCGCACGCTTCAGATTGGCGTAGGTCTTAGACGTTTGGTAGGGGCGGAGCACAAACTGGCGCAACTGCGGGTCGACCAGCGGCCCCATCGGCGAGAGGTTCGGCGTGCCGTCGGCGTTGATCGTGGTCACCAGGCCTTCGAGAATCATGCTCGCGTCCTCGTCTTTGCGTTTGCTCCTGCCCCTCATTATCCATTCCCGGCAACGATTCGGGAACAATTAACCCGCCGCACCGCAGAAACGCTGCTAATAACGGATATCCGTGCCAGGTCAGGATCGATTCGGGATGGAATTGCAGCCCCACAACCGGCAAGTTCCTATTTCGAACAGCCATCACCACGCCGTCGGCGGTACGAGCCGAAACGATCAAACAAGAAGGCAACGTGGCTTCGTCCACGACCAACGAGTGATAGCGGCACGCGGCCAGCGGATTCGGCAGGCCGGCAAACACGCCCTGTCCGTCGTGAAACACGTCGCTGATGCGGCCATGCATCGGTTCGGGAGCTCGCACGATTTTTGCCCCCGCCGCCGCCGCAATGATCTGATGCCCCAAGCAGATGCCCAACATGGGAATCGTTTCGGAAAACCGTCGCACCACATCCAACGAGCACCCGGCTTCCAATGGCGTGCAGGGCCCCGGCGACAACACGATCGCGCGCGGCTGCCAACTCACGATGTCGTTCAGGCCGAGGGCGTCGTTGCGAACCACGACCGTCTCCTGGCCCAGTCGCTGCAAATAGCGGGCTAGATTGTGGACGAAGCTGTCATAGTTGTCGATCAGCAAAATCACCGCAGTGCCCTGATCAAGCCCGCCGCCTTGTGCCAAGTCTCTTCATATTCCGCCTGCGGCTTGGATTGCGCCACCACGCCGCCGCCCACGGGCAACTGCCACCAGCCGCGGCCCGCCGTGATCGTTCTGATCAGGATACTCAGATCCAGCGAGCCATCAAAGCCCAGGTAACCCAAACAACCGCAATAGGGCCCCCGCGCCACACGCTCCAATTCTGCGATAATCTCCATCGCCCGCACCTTGGGGGCACCCGTGATCGAGCCGCCCGGGAAAGCGGCTCGCAACAGATCCAACGGGGTCCGGCCATCGGCCAGACGGCCGCAGACGGCGGACACCAAGTGCTGGACGTACTGATAGATTTCCAGCTGACACAGTTGCGTGACCCGCACGCTGTCCGGCGTGCAGACGCGGGACAAGTCGTTGCGGAGCAAGTCGACGATCATGACGTTCTCGGCACGGTCCTTTTCGCTACTCAATAAATCGTCACCGGCGAACAGGTCCGACTCCGGCAGAAATGTCCGCCGCCGCGTCCCCTTGATGGGCCGTGTTTCCACCTGCCGGTCGCGGACCTGCAAAAAACGTTCGGGGGACGCGCTGACAATTTGGAACGTCCCCAGATCAAAGTAGCCCGCGAACGTGGCCGGATTGCGTTGCCGCAGCCGCAGGTACAGCGACAGCGAGTCCGTTTCGGCCGGGTACAACAGCCGCTGTGCGAGATTCACCTGAAAGACGTCGCCTGCGTAGATGTAATCGACGACCCGTTGCACCGCTTGGCGATAGCCGTCGGCCGAGAAGTTGCTGGTCAAGCCTGCCACGCCGCCGGCGGGATACTGGGGAGCCAGTTGGCCGATTTGCACCCGTGCGGTGGCCGGATCGGCAGAACGACTTGCCAACGGCGAACCGCCTTGAGTCGCATCCTGTCCCTCGGCCAGCACGGCACGAAACTGTGCCAGTCGCTGCTGGGCTCGCCGCCGGCGCGCCGCCGGATCCGCTTCCGGGAACCCTTGCGAGATCAGCCACGCCCGATCCGCTTGGTGATCGAACGCCAGCACAACATCATACAATCCCACGGCCAGCGCCGGGACGCCGAATTCGTCGAATTCCGGCGACGGCAGACGCTCGACACTGCGGTTCAGGTCATAGCTGAACAGGCCCGCCGCCCCGCCCTGAAACGGAGGCAATTCAGGCACGGTCCGAGCCGCGAATTCGGCCAGACGCTGTTCAAGGACGCCAAACGCATCGCCCTCGTCCACCGTCATCTCGACGTAATCAAACGGATCCGCCGCGAGGAACGAGAACCGCCCCAGCCGCGAATGCCGTAGCGCGCTATCTAGAAACAGGCAATGCGGCAACCGGCTGAACGCCGCCAACGCGGCCTGGGCGTCCGGCAGCGGGTGCAATGCCTCGATCAACGGAAGGACTGGGAACAATGGCGAACGCTCCTCCGGGCCTGGACAGCCCGGCCATGGCAGACTCTGTTCACATGCGGCGACGTAATCAAGTGTCTCAACATAGGTCAAATTCAACCCATGCGCGGATTGCGATACAGCACTTCGGCCAGGAATTCGGGCGAAGCCCGTTCGCCGTGCGGGCGTTCGCGGTGCCAGTCGCGATGCGTTGGGACGTGCTCGTCGTACAGCGGCCAGGGGTCGAATGGGTTGTAGCCCAGGGCGCGAATCAGGCGGCTGGAATCCATCGTCACGTCGCCAGCTCGGGGCGGCATCGGACCGGCTTCGAAACGGGAACAGGTCTGCACATGCTCCGGATCGTAGCCGCCGACGCGGTTGACGATCTGTGCGATCTCGAACAAGCTCAATCGTCGCGGACCGCCGGCATGGTACAGGCCTGCCAGACGGCTGGACAGCAGCGAGTGGAACAGCCGGTTCATACAATCCGTGTACGTCGGCGTGCGAATCTCGTCGTAATACAACGTTGCCGGCTTCGACTTTTTGAATCGGGATTGGATCCAATCGATCGCGCCGGCGTGCCCGTTGGAACTGATGCCCATGGGCAGCGAGATTCGCAACACGGCCGCGTCCGGCCGGCGGGACAAGATCAATTGCTCGGCGTGCGACATCGTCTTGCCGTAAACCGTCACCGGATCGGGCGGATCGTGTTCGAGGTAGCCGCCGCGGCCGATGCCGGAATACACCAAGTCGACTGACAAGTGAATCAGCCGGATATCGGCCGACCCAATGACCTCCAGCAAGTTGTCCACACCGGCCACGTTCACGCGCCACGCCAGCCACGGATCCATCTCGCACGATTTCAGCTTGCACGTGCCTTCGCTACTGAGCACCGATGCAAATTGATAGCGATCGAACAGACGCTGCATCGTGTCGGCGTCGTAGATGTCGAGAGCCTCGATCGCCGGACCGGACAATGCCACGTTATCCGCCCGCCGCGTGCCGATCACTTGTCCGGGGTACCGGCTGTGAAAGTAATCGAACGCGTTGTATCCCGCCACGCCGGCAATTCCGGTGATCAGCAGCGGCAACGGGGGATCAGAAAGATCGGGCCACGGGTTCATGGGCAATCAAGGGGACGGTATAAAGTTCAGGTCGAGGCAATGCAGAAGAGGAGGGTTATAAATGGAAGGGTTATAAATAGGATACATTTCCTGGCACATGCATTTTCTCCCACAACCGATGCAATCGCAACGGAGAATCTACCTGCTTTTTTCCCAGCGCTCAAGAGCATCGGTGGAAAAGAACCCGCGGGCGCAAACCTTGCCGTTGTTTCCTGCGGCACAGTTTGAATTGCGGTTTTCACGCGGATTCGTTCGTGAATCTCTCCATTTTTAGTCGGCAGCGGCTTGTTGTCGACTTCTGCTCGCGATAGAGTCTTTTGGTACTCTTGTGCGGGCGACGTCCCATATGCTGGATTCCAGGTTTTCGGATCGCAGCCTTTAATCCCGGCTTTGTGGCGCCGCCAGCCACGGAAAACGAACTGGCTCGTCGAAAAATTCCCCTGCACCTTGGAGAGTTCGCGATGTTCAGATTGAATTGCTGGCCTTTGACTGGGGCGCTCGTGGTACTTGTTACCATTTTTACAATGTTTGGCTTTGCCGGCGATGATGACGATTTGTGGTTTACTAATTTCGAAGACGCCAAAGCGAAAGCTCGCGCCGATGACAAACTGCTCCTGGTAGATTTCACCGGTTCGGATTGGTGCGGATGGTGTATCAAACTGAAGCAAGAGGTGTTCGATCAGGAAGTATTCAAGAAGCAAGCGCCGCAGCAGTTTGTCCTGGTCGAGCTGGATTTCCCGCGGCAGACGCAGCTGCCCGCAGAACTCAAGAAGCAGAATGACCAGCTTGCCAAGCAGTTCGGGGTTTCCGGCTTTCCCACCGTTCTGGTGCTGGATGCCGAAGGAAAACTGATCGCCCGCACCGGTTACCGGCCCGGCGGACCGGACGAGTACTTGAAACATCTCGCGGAGTTCGTCACCGCCCACGAGTCGATCGTCCAGATGCGCGGGCAAGTGGCCGCCAGCCAGGGCATTGACCGAGCCAAACTGCTGGACCAACTGATCGAAGCCTATGCCAAACTGGGCGTCGAACCCGACGATGTCAAGACTTGGACCGCGGAGATTATCTCGCTGGATGCCGAGAACAAGGCCGGTCTGAAACTCAAGTATGAATTTCGGCAACTCGTGTCCGAGGCGGAGGCGCTGAAGAAGGATCGAAAGTTCGAGGCAGCCAAGACGATGTACGGCAGAGCATTGGAACTGTCCGGCCTCAGCGGCGAACAGAAGCAGGACGCCTATTTTGCCCAAGGCGAGTGCCTGTTCTATGCCAAGGACTTTGTGGGCGTTGTCGTGTGCTTGAAGCAAGCGGAGGCGGCGGCTCCGGATACCTCGAAAGTGGCGACGATCCAAGCCATGATTCAGCGGTTTGCCCCGACGGCCGAGGCGCAAGCGACCGTGGCCAAGCTGAAGGGCCAACTGGACGCCGCCCAAGGACTGGATCGTGCCCGGATGCTGGACCAGTTATTGGACGCTCGGACCACGCTGTCCCAGGCAATCCCGGACCCGGATCTGCAGCCGGACACCGACGCTTGGGCTCGGGAAATCGTCGCGTTGGACGCAGACAACGCGGCTGGCTTGAAGAGCAAGTACGGGGTCCGAGTGCTGCTGGCGGAAGCCCAGCAATTATTGCGTGACCAGAAGCTGGACGAGGCGCACGCGGCGCTGGACAAAGCCTTGGCGATCCCCGGCGTCATCGGAGAACCGCTGTTGGAGTTGCATTTGGCCCAAGCCAAGTGCTACGCGGCACAGGAGGAATTCGAGAAGTGCGTCGCGGCTTGTCAAAAGGCGCTCGAAGCCGCTCCGGCGAGCCCGCGGACGTACAGCGTCAAGAGCCAAATGCGGACGGCCCAAGCTGAATTGGACAAGCGAAAAGCGAAAGAGCCGCCCCGACCGGAAACTCCGAAGCCGCCCGCAACGAATTGACGCGGCAGACAGCCGGCGTTGTGAGCCGGGGCGGCGAAACTCGAATCCTCGTCGGCAGATTTTCGCTGGCCCTCAGGGGACCTGCTCGCTGCGTGGTCTTCCTCGATGCGATCCTGGAACGTAACGATCGCTTCGGGCATGTCCGCGCCGCTTTATGCGACCGTACGCTCCAGCTTGGCGGTGTCGCCTTCGCCCCCGAGGCTAAAGACGGCGCGGATCCGTTCCTCCCGGTCGTCGTAGCCCTGGTGGGAAAATCGCCGGCTCTCGAGGGGTATTTTCACGGAACTCGAGTCAGACGCGGATGGGGCGGGACCTGGCGTGTTCAGTTTATGCTTGTCAACACCAATGTCCTTGATCCCGTTTGTTCTGCGTAGATCCTCCTAGCACGAGGTTCGAGCCGTTTTGGAGTGCGGTGGCTTGACGCCGCTTTCGTTTTGCGTCAGCTTTGCATTTTGCACGATAGCTGTTGGAGGAGCGGAGAGAAAGAAAGGCACAGCCAAAGCGGCGTCAAGCCACCGCAGTCCAAAGAAAGCGGACCGGCAGTGGGGAACAAAACTCGTTACGCTCCAGGAGTACAAGACTGGGCGAAAACGGTACAAACTGAACACGCCAGGCGGGACCCCAGCCATCGCTCACGAGCCGTTGGCCGATCCAAAGCGGTAACCCGTCGTCGGCAATCGTTTCGGCGAGAACGACAATGTGGCCGACACGCATTTTCAAGTCGCCGACAACTTGTCCTCTGCCATCAAACGATCAAAGCTCTCGTCTTCCAGTGCCCTTGATGGGCAAGATGGTCTCGGACGCCCGTGACATCTGCCGCCCTCGCAGTGCCCGCGCCTCGGTTATCTGCAAGCACGACCAGGCACCGAGAATCAGGATGCCGAAACACCCGATGGTTATTGGCGACCAATTGACCTTTGGCGAATCCCAGGTCAAGCAACAACTGCCGCAGTCTCTCGTTCATCACTTTTTTAGTCATGACTCATTCTCGCTGTCGAGTCGTTGGGTTCTGTCCTGGAGCAGCTTTCGAAGGCGGTCAATGGCCGTCACGGTAAGCTTGTTTGTGATGGGGAACCGCGCGGACTCGCCATGCGCAAACGGCTTTCCACGGTTCCCAGCCGTGGGGAAGTGCCGCGGAACGTCGCACGCGTGCCCGTCCCCGCCAGGGGACGGGCGCGGCCCTGCGGTGTGGCACGGCTTGGAACCGCGCGGACTCGCCATACGCGACCGGCTTTCCACGGTTCCCAGACGTGCGGAAGTGACACGGAACCTCGCATGCGCACGTCCCCGCCGGGAGGAAAAAGGGGGCGTCCAATTATCATTACGGCGACCAACCTGTTTCGCGGACACGGTTCAACGCAGCTTCGCATTCGGGATCTTCCGTGATACCCGCCCCGAATTCGCCCGCCAAAGCGGCCCGCGAACGGGAATTGAAGAAATTCCACGGTATAGCTCCCGCGTACGTTCGTTCCACGCCAAACCAAGGCTTCTGTTCTCGCGTTCATTATAGCGTCGGCGGCTCACTGGCGGGAGACGTGGGAGAGGGTGGTGGGAGGGGGTGGTGCGGAGCGACAGGACGGGGGACGCTTCAGCGCAGCAAATGCGACTTTCCGTCTATCCTGCTGATTGGCCATCGCGTCCCAACAGGTCGCGCATCGCTTCCCGGAGATCCGGCAGTTGAAACTCAAACCCCTCCTCCTCGAGCCGCTTCGGAATGACATAGCGGCCATAGAGCGCAAGCTCAGGGTCGGTGCGCAACAAGAATCGAGAGCCTAATCGAACCATCCAGGGAAAGGCAGGCAGCCCGATCGGCATGCGAATGGCGCGGCGCAGCTCACGCATAAACTCCACCTGAGGCACAGGATGCGGTGCCGAGGCGATGTAGGCGCCCTGCATGGTGGGTTCGATCAGAGCTCGCTCGAAAAGACGATTCAAATCCGTCTCATGAATCCAACTCAATCCCTGTTGACCACTGCCGACTCTGCCGCCCAGGCCAAGCCTTGCCAAGGTGGTGAGCGTATCAAGGGCTCCACCGCCCGCCCCACGGTTTCGCCCCAACACGAAGCTGGTTCGCAGGATGACACCACGCTGCGAAGGCAGAAGGCTCGCGTGAAATGCTTCTTCCCACGCTCTTGCCACGAACGGGGCCAAGCCATAGCCAAAGGCAGACTGTTCCGTGCAGACGGATTGCGGCGGATCACCGTAGATGTGCGCCGTGCTCATCTGCACCCACACAGGCGGAGGCGAATCAATGGTTCGCACCGCCTCTCCCAGTACGCGTGTGGACTCGACTCGGGATCGCAGGATCTCGTCCTGATGGTCTGGCGACTTGATGCAAGCAACACTGCGTCCGGCGAGATTAACCAAGCCGTCAGCTTCCTCCAATTCGTCCCGCCACGTTCCCAACGTCCGCCCGTCCCAGGAGCGATACCGCCACGGACCACTTACTCTGGGAACGTTGCGCGAGAGAACCACGATCTCGGCGCCGTGGGCGGCGAGTTGATAGGCGAGGGAAACACCCAGGAATCCGCTGCCGCCAGCGATCAGAATTCTCTTGTCTTGAAGGGAACGGTACACGCTATATACACCCGTCGTACCGTTATCGACTTAACCGACATTCTCGTCCCAGGTCGAAGCAGCCAAGGGTTATAAACTAGGGTAAGGTCCGTTGTCCAGGACGAGCTTTTGCTCCTTGAGGTACAAGGCATCGAAAACAGCAATTCCATAGCTCGTGCCGCTGCCGGCTTCCGCAGGCGTTGCCGTCCATTTGCCGTCGCTGCTCAAAGCAAGATGCCTCATGTGCCCATTGCTCAGATGCTGCGTCGACTCCACATACCGCAGCTTATCGTCGCCGATTTGCAGCCGCTTGATGCTCTCGCAACTCAGATAGAGAAAATCGCCGCTCGGACTCATCTTCATCGAGAGAATGTTTTCCATATTCTGCGTTCCCGCTGTACCACTCCTACCTGACGCCTGCCAGATGCCGGTATGGACGTTGGTCCGCTGCAACACAAGCCCTCTGGCGAAATCGACAGCTGCCAGCTCAAAGGTAGCCGATCGGCTTCCCGTGGATCCCGACCCGGCTACGAAGCCCAGAGGCGTGGCGGGGCATCCGGCTGCCAGACGTATCCCGGAAAAAGGCATCTCGCGAATGACGCGCAGCGTGTCAGGCTCGACCACCCACAACACCTGGGCATTATTGAGGACCAGCACGAGCCCTGCTTGAGAATAGGCCATCTCATTGCAGTCCGCTCCCATATCAAGAGTCACCTCTTCCAGCAAGGTGTCGGCATTCACCTTGTGGAGGATGTTTCTGCCGTCCACCAGCCAAAGAGTCTTGCCGTCCGGTGCATAGACCATCGGTGCAGGGACGCGATCGTGGCTTCCTGGGCGCTGACTTATACACTGGAATCACTCATGGTATCGTGGCATTGACCCGTAAAATCATGCCCCCGATAATGTATCAACGTTCATTTATATGCGTCCTGACGGCGGAGTGAGGGCGCGGGAGTGTGACCTTTTGGCGATATCGGTAAGGTTCCGGTGCGAGTATGGATACGTTGCGTGGTGCAGTGGCTGGGACGCGGGTCTATCGAAACAATCTCGCCCGTCGGCGTCATGCTGTCAGCAAGCGTGGGCGTTGTTCCCGCCGATTCCGAAGGTTGCTGGTCGAGCCGCTGGAGGACCGCCGGCTGCTCTCGGCCGGTGATTTGGATGTGACGTTCGGGGTCGGCGGTATCGTCCAGACGGACTTCGTTGGTTCCGGCGACGAGGGCATCCAGGCAATCGTGCATCAGCCGGACGGCAAGATCGTGGCGGTGGGCAATTCGACCGGCACCGTGGCGCTGGCTCGCTACGACACGGACGGCAGCCTGGACGCCGGTTTCGGCAGCGGCGGCGTGCAGCGGACAAGTCTGGGATCGCTGAGCGATTTCGTCTCGGCCGTGGCGCTGCAGTCAGACGGCAAAATCGTAGTCGCCGGCCGGACGATACGCACCGACGTAGACTTGGCGCTCTTGCGTTACAACGCCAACGGCAGTCTGGACATGACGTTCGGCATTGCGGGGATTGCTATCGCTGATCTGGGAGGCGACAACTTTGCCAGCGATCTCGTGATTCAACCTGATGGCAGAATTGTCGTCGCGGCGAGCAAGTGGACGGACACGCGGGCACTGGCGGTGGCGCGATTCAATACGAATGGGACGCTCGATTCGTCGTTTGGCGCCGGCGGTTCGGTGGTCAGCGATTTCGGCCACTTCCATCAGCAAGGCCGCAAGATTTCGCTCGATTCCCAGGGCCGCGTCGTCGTGGCAATGAGTGCCAGCGCCACCGGATCCAGTTTTGACTACGCCGCTGTCCGTTATCTGGCGAACGGCACGCTGGATACCGGTTTTGGCTCCGGCGGACTGGCCACTGTTGATTTTGGCGGTTTGTATGGATACCTGTCGGCGATGGAATTGCAGTCGGATGACCGGATCGTGCTGGGCGGATTCGTTATCCGTCCGGCGGTGCGGCTTCGACGTACAACTTCGGGCTGGCTCGCCTGAACACCAACGGCAGCCTGGACTCCGGTTTCGGCGGGAGTGGTCAGGTCGTCACGGACGTCGGCGGGCAATACGACACGGCTTGGGCCGTGGCCGTGCAAAGCGACGGAAAGATTCTGGCGGCGGGCCGGAGCGATGGCACGGACACCACCGCGTTTTCCGTGGTCCGCTACAACACTGACGGCAGTCTGGATACGACTTTCGATTCGGACGGTAAGGCGATCGTGACGTTCGGTTCGGCAAACGACTTTGCCTTCGCCCTGGCGGTGAATCCGGCGGACGGCAAGATTACGGCTGGCGGCGGCACTCAGTCCGGGAGTTCCGGACAGGATTTCGCCTTGGTGCGATGGAGCGCCACCGGCGGTCTGGACACTTCGTTCGACAGCGACGGCAAGGTGTCCACGGATCTCAGCGGTTCTGGGAACGATTCTGCCAACGCGCTCGTGCAGCAGGGCGATGGTAAATTGGTCGCGGCGGGCAAGAATAGTGGCAATTTTGCGGTCGCCCGTTACTTCGCCGATGGCAGCCTCGACGAGAGTTTTGGTACGGCCGGCCGAGCGCGGGTGGATTTCTCGAACCGCATTGATGAGGCTTATGGAGTTGCCGTTCAGGCGGACGGCAAAGTGGTAGCCGCGGGCGTGTCGTTCGGGGTAACCAGTCGCAATGATCTGGCGGTAGCGCGTTTCCAAGCGGACGGCACCGTAGACACCGCCTTCGGCAGCTCGGGGAAAATCCTCCTCGACATCGAATTACGCGACGACCGGGCCAACGCGGTGACGGTCGATGCGAACGACAAGATCTTGGTTGTCGGGTACACACTGCTGAACGGAAGCAGCCCGATCCAGTCCGACATCCTTTTGCTGCGGTACAATTCGGACGGCACACCAGACAGCAGCTTCGGCACGGGAGGAATGGTCCGCACAAGTGTCGGCAATTGGGACGAGGGCAACGATCTGGTCCTTGCCCCGGACGGCAAGATCCTCGTGGCGGCCAACGTTGACAATTCGACAAAGGTGCTTCGCTATCTGACTGACGGAACGCTCGACACGAGTTTTGGGTCCGGCGGTGTTGCGGCCGGATCGTCACGGAATGCGGGACATGGCATCACGCTGCTGGCAGACGGGAGAATTGTGGCCGTAGGCGGGACGATGGACGTCTCGCTGGCTCGTTTTTCCGCGAATGGAACGCCGGACGCGACGTTCGGTATTGGCGGGATTGCCAACACCTCGCTTTCCGGCGAAAACCCGCGCGGATGGGACGTCGCCGTGGGGGCCGACGGAAAGCTCCTGGCCGTCGCGTTCGGCACCGACTTCGTGCTGACGCGTCACAATGACGATGGTTCGCTGGACACCAGCTTTGGAAGCGGAGGCGTGGTGCGGACGGACTTCCAGGGCGGCATGGATCGTTCCGTGGCGTTGCTTGTCCAACCCGGCGGCGGCATCGTGGTGGCCGGCACGGCGCAGATCGCCGGGCGGGGATACGATTTCGCGCTGGCGCGTACCAAACCGCCGATTCGCCGCCGCTGGCCGGTGACTTGGATCCGAGCTTCGATGTGGACGGCAAGGTCACGACAAAGCTTCCGGATTTCTCCAGTACCGAGTTGGGTCAGGCCGCGGCCGTTCAGGCGGACGGCAAGGTCGTGGTCGTGGGCGGTAGCGGCAGCGATTTTGTCGTCGCACGCTACCATGCTCAAGGCGGTTTGGATCACAGTTTCGGAGTCCAGGGCAAAGTCTCTACCGATTTCGCTGGCGACTACGACGACGCGCGAGCCGTGGCCATACAGGCGGACGGCAAGATCGTCGTCGCCGGGTCCGTGGGCTCGGGCACCGATCAGGATATCGGCGTCGCCCGGTATCTGTCCGATGGCAGCTTGGACATGGGTTTTGGCCGGAACGGCAGATCCACCGTCAACACGGGGACCAGCGAACTCGGATTCGGAATCGCGCTCCAGCCCGACGGCAAGATCGTCGTGGTCGGCCGGTCGTATCCTGGCGGCGGGACCAGCGGCGATTTCGCGGTCGTCCGTTTCAATTCAGACGGCACGCCCGATCCCGATTTCGGCACGGACGGCGCGGTCACGACCGATTTTCCTGGCAGCGGCAGCTATGAAGACGCCCGCGACGTGGCGATTCAAGCCGACGGCAAGATCGTCGTGGTGGGATCCACAAACAGCGGTGGCACTACCGACATGGCGGTGGTCCGCTACAACCCTGACGGCAGCCTGGACGTTAGCTTCGGCGCCGGCAGTTCGCAGCCGCGGGAAATGGTCACCATGAACGGGGCTCTGTATTTCACGGCCTACACACCGACCGAGGGCATCGAGCTGTGGAAGAGCGACGGCAGCACCGGCGGGACGACGCTGCTGAAGGATATTCGCTCGGGCACCGCGAGTTCCTCACCGACGAACCTGACCGTAGTCGGCACGACGCTGTACTTCCGCGCTAACGACGGCACCAACGGCGCCGAATTATGGAAGAGCGACGGGACCGCCAACGGCACTTTGCTGGTCAAGGATATCTACCCGGGGGCCTCCGCTTCAGCGCCGGCGGACCTCGTAAACCTCGGCGGCACACTGTATTTCCGCGCCACCGACGGAACAAGCGGGCGCGAACTGTGGAAGACGAACGGCACCGGCGCCGGCACCGCGCGGGTCGCGAACATCCGGGCCGATAGCGCAAGTTCCTCGCCGGATAAGTTGACGAACGTCAACGGCACGTTGTTCTTCGAAGCTAACGAGGGCACGAACGGCCGCGAGTTGTGGAAAACCGATGGAACGTCCGGCGGGACCGTGCTGGTCAAAGACATCAACGCAGGCGGAGCAAATTCTTCGCCTACCGGACTGACCGTCCTGGGCAGCAACGTTTACTTCGCGGCCACCGATGACACGGCTGGCGAAGAGTTATGGAAGAGCGACGGCAGCAGCGGCGGCACGGTCCGCGTGAAAGACATCGTGACGGCCGGATTTGCCTTGGTGACGCTGGACCCCGGCGGGGCGGGGGCGAGCGCCGTCGCCGAATCGGTCGCGATCCAACCGGACGGCAAAATCGTGGTCGGCGGCTGGCAGGGTGGTAACAGCAGCGGCAGCTTCCAGCTGGCGCGGCTCAATCCCAACGGCACGCTGGATTCCAGCTTCGGCAGCGGCGGAATGCTAAGCCGCATGGTGTCGGGCACGCAATACAATTCAGCGTACGACATTGCCCTGCAACCGGATGGCAAGATCGTGCAAGTGGGCGAGGCCTCCTTCAGCGGCGACCGCAACTTCGTCATCTGGCGATACAACGCCGATGGCAGCACCGACGAGATCCATCACTATTGGCTGGATTCCGCACAGGAGGCAGCGAACGCCGTGGCGGTGCGCGACGACGGGACAATCGTCGTGGCCGGGTTCTCGTCGATCGACAACATTTCCGATTTCGCGATGTTTGTGGTCAACTCGGACCTGTCGTTGGCGACCGGATTTTCCCGTGACGGTTTGAAGACCACCGACTTCCACGGCGGCTTCGATCAAGCCCGAGACGTGCTCGTTCAACCGGACGGCAAAATTGTGGTCGCGGGCACGATTACAGACGGTTCGGGGCAACTGCGCGTGGGTGTCTCGCGATACACCAACCGCGGAGAACTGGATCCGACGTTCAACACGAACGGCACGACGTCGATCTACTTGGGAACCGACGATTTGATCGGTGAAGCGGCAGCCCTGCAGGCCGATGGCAAGTTGCTGGTGGCTGGCACGCGAGAAACGCCGACGCGAAATTGGGGGCTGTTGGTCCGCCTGGATACCAACGGGATGCTCGACTCGACGTTCGACACCGACGGGCTGCGAGATTTTGGATTTCCCGGAACCACCGATCAGGACGTGGCTCACGCGGTGGCAGTCCAGGCAGATGGCAAGATCGTCGTCGCGGGGGCTTCGACGACAGCCGGCGACTCGACACTGTCCGTGTATCGCTTCCTCACCAGCGGCCAGTTCGACACCTCCTTCGGCAATAACGGTGGGAAACGGATCGACTTTGGGGCGTCCAGCGACATCGCTTGGTCGGCTGCCGTTCAGCCTGACGGAAAGCTCCTGCTGGCCGGTGAATCGGCCGGCAACTTTGCGCTGGTCCGGCTCCTGGCCGATGGCAGTCTGGACACATCGTTGGATACGGACGGCTTGGTGACCACCGATTTCGCGGGCGGCGCGGATCGGGCATACAGCCTGACGCTGCAGCCGGACGGCTGGAATACGCCAACGGCCTGGGCGGCACGCCGCAATGGCGAAGGCTGGCACCTACGGGCGAGACGCCCGGCACACGCCGGTTTCTCGGCGCTGTGTATGACGACAGCCTGGACCGCATGACGATCTTTGCAGGCTATCGGGACGAGGCGACTTCGCCGGCGGATGTGTACGTGCTGAATCTGGCACCGTTGGCCAGCGATACCGAAACGTTGACCGTGACCGTTGCGAATGTGGCCCCAGTCATCACGTCGCTGAGCACCGATCCGGAATTGGTGCTCCGCAACCGGACCTTCGCTTTGGAGCTGATTTTCTCTGACCCGGGCACGCTCGACGTCCATCAAATCACCATCGACTGGGACGACGGCAATCCGCTGCAGGTTGTCACCGTGCCCGTCGGAGACCGGACGGTCGGCGTTTCGCACAGCTACGTCACCGCCGGTGAATACTCCGTCACGGTCTCGCTGTACGACGACGACGCAGGTTCGGCGGCCGATGACATCATCATCATCACCGCCACACCGGAATGGCAAAACCCGGCCTCGCGTTGGGACATCAACGACGACGGTGCCATCGCCCCCCTCGACGTTCTGATACTCATCAACTACGTCAACACGCACCCAGACGCTCCGGCACTGCCGATGCCGCGTCCAGACGGTGCGCCGTACTACGACGTGACCGGTGACGACTCGGCCACGCCGGAAGATGCGTTGTGGGTGATCCACGAGATCAACTACCGGCTGTCAGGGGGCGGCGGCGAAGGTGAAGATGACTTGCCGTTTGCCGCTCGTTGATTGTCAACAACAGGGAGACTACGAGATGAGACTTCTGTCCAATCGGCTCGACCGCATTATCGCTGGCGAGCCGCCCACGCCGAGTGGGAAGTGAGCAGCGGGAGCTTGCTTGACGAATAGCGAGTTTAGTCCCAGAGCGGTCCCGCGCTGACCAACGAGATGTCGAGTTGATTTTGTGCTGTGAACTGAACGTGCTGTGAACTGAACGAGTGAACGGA
>Ga0351919_10041_pt1 | contig 42254 bp, 36 predicted proteins | sample TotcelHT113001N6_FD_206845 | JGI IMG/M metagenome (GOLD analysis project Ga0351919, IMG submission 206845) | Enriched cells from coal bed in the Powder River Basin, Montana, United States - Total cells T11 rep1 HSBNCT.T11.300.1.N6 ...
GGCCATTAAATACCCGGTAAGGCTTCCTTACACTATTGCCCTGGCGCCCAAAGGTGCCGGCTTTTATGGCGAGGGAACCAACCTGGCCCACAATCTCCCCCTTATGGCCAACCCATCTGCGGATGCCGAAGCAGCAAAACATTTCAATGAAAGCATTGGCAAACTCTGGGTTGTGGAGAAGGACCTCAAAGAGAGCATTCGCCTTTTACAGAATCACGAAACCTCTCGAAGGCCGAGAGAAAAGGATCACGCTCTTGCCGGAAGAGAGGTAAAAATCCAGCAACTACCCGATCCTGTGGTCCGGCCTGTTCCGGATGATTTGCGGGACCGGGCTTCATGGACACGGACCTCTCCCATGGGTGCTGTTGATGCTATGTTTCTTGGTATAGTACAGGCAAATCCTGGTTTGCGCCCCCGGGTGGGAAACCCCGATGAAATGCGGTCAAACCGCCTTAGCAAGACACTGGAGTACTTAAAGTTTCGGGTGACTGATCCTGAGAATGGGATACCCGAAGATCTTCACGGAGGTGTAATTACTGCTTTGAATGAAGAGGCCGTTGCTTCTGCTGCCCTTGCGAATAAAGGAGGAATAAACCTTATCCATACCTACGAGGCGTTCGGATCAAAAATGCACGGCGCGATACGTCAGGAGGTCATTTTTGCAGATCATTGCAATCAGGCAGGTCGGAAGCAGGGTTGGCTTTCCGTGCCCCTAATTCTCACCTCCCATACATGGGAAAATGGAAAGAATGAGCGATCCCACCAGGATCCCTCAATGGCCGAAGCGATGCTGGGAGAACCGTCCGACGTATCCAGGGTACTGTTTGTGCCCGATTATAATACAGCCTCTGAGGCCATGCATGAGCTCTATCGGACCCATGGGCAGATATGGTCCATGGTTGTGCCCAAAGCGGATATTGTGGCCGACATTTTCACCCCTGCAGATGCACTGAGACTGCTTCAGCAGGGAGCCATAAGATTGGATTGGGCAAGTGCGAACCAGGGGCAGGAAAGATTAATTCTGACCGCTGTGGGGGCCTATCAGCTGGAGGAGGTTTTAAAAGCTTCGGAACGTCTGCGCGAAAGGCAGGTGTCTCATTCTGTGGTTTACATGCTTGAGCCGGGGAGGTATCGTCGGCCTAGAAGCACCGGAGAGGAAGCTCACAGGGTAACTGTGCAATTAGAAAAGGAGCTGTATCCTGACATTGTTCGGCCCCGGATTTTTGTAAGCCATACGAGGCCGGAGATCCTTCTTGGAGTGCTGGAGCCGCTTCACACGGGCTACGGAACAACACGGGCCCTGGGTTTCATCAATCACGGGGGAACGCTCAATGTTCATGGCATGTTTTTTGTGAATCGATGCAGTTGGTGTCATATTCTGCTGGAAGTCACCCAGGTTCTCGGGTTGTCAAGGGACGAGCTGTTGCTCGAGGCTGAACTGGCAGTTATGGATGGCACAGTCTCACCGGAAAGTGTAATCTGGGGAGGTACAACTTTGTGAAGGAATAGTAATCATTACAGGAGGTTAAAAGAATGAAATGGTACCAACTGGACATACCCGCGGTTCTTGAGGAATGCAAAACCCGCCCGGAAGGGCTCACGGCTCAGGAAGTGGAAGAGAGGCTCAAACAGTACGGCCCTAACAGCCTGCCCGAGGAAGTGGGGCTGAGCCGTCTCAAGATTCTCCTCCATCAGTTCAAAAGCCCCCTCATATATATCTTGATCGTTGCAGCTATTGTGACAGCCCTCCTCGGGGAATTTATCGATACAGGTGTTATTGTGGCAGTGGTGATCCTCAATGCTGTTGTCGGATATTTTCAGGAATACAAAGCTGAGACCAGCGTCAGAGCCCTCAAGAATATGGTTGTTGCCAAGGCACGGATTATCAGGGAAGGCAAAGAAGGAGAAATTGCGACAGAGGACCTTGTTCCCGGTGACATAGTGCTCCTTGCATCAGGGGCAAAGGTACCTGCCGACCTCCGACTTGTGGATGTGACGGAGCTGAGGGCTGAAGAGGCAGCCCTCACCGGGGAGTCCGTTCCTGTGGAAAAGACGACAGAGGCAATAGCAGAAGACAACCTCACTGCATCGCGGTTGAAACGGGGGCGAAAACAGTCCTTGGGCAGATTGCCCGGGATGTGAAGGAACTCTCCGTTACGGAAACCCCCCTTCAGCGGAAGATGGTCCGGTTCGCCCAGTTCATAGGACTCCTTGTGCTGGGGAGTTCTGTTGCCATAATTGTTTTTGGTCTATTCCTCGGGATGACCCTTAAGGAGTTGTTTATCACTGCCGTGGCTGCATCAGTTGCCACGATACCGGAAGGGCTCCCCATCGTGGTGACCGTGACCATGGCCATAGGTATCACCCGCATGGCGCGCCGGAATGCAATCATGCGAAAGCTTTCCGCTGTGGAAACCCTGGGAAGCACGACAATCATCTGTTCCGACAAGACAGGGACACTGACAAAAAATGAGATGACCGTCAAGGCTGTTTACGACGGACAGCATGGCTTCGAAGTAACCGGAAGTGGCTACGACCCTGAAGGAGAGATACTCCATGACTGGGAGCCTACCGATGAGGAGTCATTGAAGGGACTGCGCGCTATGCTCAGGATTGGGCTGCTTTGCAATGAATCCAGAATTGTTCAGGAAGAAGGCCAATTCCGCATAGATGGTGACCCCACGGAAGGAGCCCTCATCGTGTCTGCCATGAAGGGGGGACTTGAGCCGGGGGAAGAGAAGAAAACGTACCCCCAGGTTGGCATGATTCCCTTCGAATCGGACCGGGGTTTTATGGCAACATTACACAAACACAATGGTGGAGGGGTCATTTTCCTCAAGGGAGCGCCGGAAAAAGTGCTCGACATGTGTAAAGACCTACCATCAGGGGAAGCACTTGACCGAACCAAAGTTGAAAAAACTGCAGAGCGGTTTGCAGAGGATGGTTTGAGGGTCCTTGCCATGGCCTACAAAGAGGTCGGCGAAAGCTCTGTGGTAGGAAAATTCAGCCACGATCACCTCGGCAATGATCTTGTCTTCGCAGGTCTTCAGGGCATGATCGATCCCCCAAGACCGGAAGCAATCAAGGCTATTGAAGGATGTAAACAGGCAGGTATCAGGGTGGCCATGATAACGGGCGACCATGCAGTTACCGCCTCGGCCATTGGCAAGATGATAGGTCTGAAAGAAAACAAATCCCCGGCAATCACGGGGAAAGAAATGGAGGAGATCAATGATGACGAGCTCTTTGCCCGGGTGCAGGAGACGTCTGTCTACGCGCGGGTCTCGCCCCAGCACAAACTGCGGATTGTCCAACAGTACATGAGACACGGGGAGGTTGTGGCGGTTACCGGAGATGGTGTCAATGACGCACCGGCTTTAAAGGCGGCACACATAGGCGCCGCCATGGGAAAAACAGGAACTGATGTAGCCCGTGAGGCCGCTGATATGGTCATCACTGATGACAATTTTGCCTCCATCTTCCATGCTGTAGAGGAAGGAAGGATAGTCTTCGACAACATACGGAAGGTTACGCTCTTTCTCATTCCTACTGGTTTTGCTGCAATTCTCTCTATCCTGATTTCCATGTTCCTTGAAATACCAATACCTTATGTGGCGGCCCAGCTGCTCTGGATCAACCTCGTGACGAACGGACTGCAGGACGTTGCCCTCGCCTTTGAGCCTGGTGAAAAAGACATAATAAAAAGAAAACCGAGAAACCCCAAAGAAGGGATTATGTCCCGGCTCATGGTGGAGAGGAGTATTCTTGTGGGGATTATCATTGCCGCAGGAGTAATCTATAATTTTTATTCTGCTTTATCGGAGAATATCTCCCTTGAACATGCGAGAACTATCGCCATGACGACCATGGTTCTCTTCCAGTTCTTCCAGGCATGGAACTCCCGTTCCGAGATGCAATCAATTTTTCGGATGAATCCCCTCAGCAACCCATTTCTTTTTTACAGCATGATTGCAGCCTTCCTTGCCCAGATTGCCGTCATCTATGTACCGGCTCTCCAATGGATCTTCAGGACAGAGGCCCTTACCGCCATAGAGTGGGTGAAGATCGCCGTTGTTGCAATTACGGTGATTGTTGCCGTCGAGATAGAAAAGGCAGTGCGGAGGCGGGCGTCAGCTAAAATATAAGTATCTGGCGAAGAGTTATAGGGGGAAAGGAGGGGCTTCAGTGAAAAAAGGGATTCAGGCTACGGTGAGCAGCGACAGCTTCGATGCGGTCATTTTTGATCTTGACGGTGTGGTAACCGACACGGCTTCTATTCATGCACGGGCATGGAAAAAAATGTTCGATGACTTTCTCTTCCGGTATGCCAACCGCAAAGGTGTTCCCTTCCAGCCTTTTGAAACAGACCCGGATTACCTTCTCTATGTTGATGGAAAGCCCCGGCTCGATGGGGTACGGAGCTTCCTCGGCTCAAGGGGGATTGAACTGCCAGAAGGGGGGCCGGAGGATGAGTCAGGCACTGAAACCATTCACGGTCTGGGCCGTCAAAAGAATGCAGATTTTCTGAAACACGTTCAGGAGCGCGGCGTGGAAGTATACGAATCAACCGTGGATCTGATCCGCAGCGTAAAAAAGCACGGACTGAAAACAGCCATCATTTCATCGAGCAAAAGCTGCGCCATGATCTTGGATTCCTTGAATCTTTCGGATCTTTTTGACGTGAGGGTGGACGGGGTTGATTCCGAAATGTTGGGGATTCCGGGGAAACCGGCGCCGGATATTTTCATCGAGGCAGCCAGGCAATTAAAGGTAAATCCGAAGAGGGCCGTGGTGGTTGAGGACGCTATTTCAGGAGTTCAGGCCGCCCGGGCCCGAAAATTCGGGCTTGTGATAGGAATAGCCCGAAAAGGAGAAAAAGAATCTTTGCTGACTAACGGAGCCGATGTAGCCATTGAAGATCTCTCTGAAGTTTGCGTCATGAGTGATCTCAAAACTTCAGAATCGCTCCCCTCTGCCTTGGACGACTTTGAGGGAATATCCCGTCGGGCTGAAGGAAAAGGCATCGCAGTTTTTCTGGACTATGACGGTACTCTTACCCCTATCGTCGAAACCCCGGACCAGGCGGTCATGCAAGAAGATATGCGGAAGGCTGTAATAAAACTTTCCGATCATCACACCGTCGGGATCATCAGCGGCCGCGATCTCAAGGATGTCCGGGACAAAGTGCGAATCGACTCCATTGTGTATGCCGGAAGCCATGGCTTCGATATTGCCGGGCCGAGCGGGCTGCAGGTCGAAAACCAGATCGGGATGGAATTTCTTCCTGTCCTTGACAAGGCAGAAGCGGAGCTTTCCCGCGAACTCGGCTCGATTGAGGGCATACTGGTGGAGCGGAAGAAATTTGCCATTGCTGTCCATTACCGGCTCGTGAATCTCGGGAGGGTAGAAACAATTGAGAAGGTTGTCGATGAAGTTGTGGTAAGACATCCGGAACTCAGGAAGGCTTACGGCAAAAAGATATTCGAACTCCAGCCGGACATTGACTGGCACAAGGGAAGGGCCCTGCTTACCCTACTCAACACATTGAACCTCAGTGGAGATGATGTCCTCACTATTTATATTGGAGATGATGTAACCGATGAAGATGCGTTCAGGGTGCTCAAAGGTCGTGGTATTGGAATTGTTGTATGGGATGAGCCATATGAAACAGCAGCTTCTTATAGCCTTAGGAACCCGGAAGAGGTTCGCGAATTCCTTCTGAAACTCATTGTATTCTGAAAAGGAGGCGGACATGGATAACTGGAAGCTTATATATGAAGATTTTCACCCTTCCAAGGAAAGTCTAAGGGAAGCCCTTTGTACACTTGGGAACGGGTATTTCGCGACACGTGGGGCGGCGTCTGAATCCGAAGCGGACGAGATTCATTACCCGGGCACTTATCTTGCCGGAGGATATAACCGGCTGAAAACAGACATTGCAGGACGTGTAGTAGAAAATGAAGACCTGGTCAATATGCCAAACTGGCTGCTCACAAAGTTCAGGCCTGAAGGAGGCGAATGGTTTAATCTGATGTCTGTTGACATCCTTTTCTACCGGCAGGAACTCAATATGAAAGAGGGCATTCTCTCAAGAAAAGTGAGGTTCAGAGATAAACAAAATCGAGAGACCACCCTGATTCAACGCCGTTTATTACATATGGATAATATGCACCTGGCAGCACTGGAAACCACCATCATACCGGAGAATTGGTCAGGAAGCATTCAAATACATTCCGCTCTGGATGGGACCGTAATCAACGCGGGGGTTGAACGCTATAAACAGCTGAACAGCAAGCATCTTGAGCCGATAAAAGCTGGTGCAGTGAATGAAAATGTTATCTATCTTCTCGTGGAGACCAATTCATCTTTTCTTCGCGTTGCCGAGGCTGCAAGAAATCATGTCTATTCAGAGGATAAACAGATAAAGATCGAAAGGAAAGTGATCGAGCAACCCGGATATATCGCCCAGGAGTTTTTTATCGATGGGGTGCAGAGGAAGCCCGTTAAGATCGAAAAGATCGTTTCCTTTTATACCTCCAGGGACCCGGCTATTTCCGAGCCTTCATTGGATGCATCTGAGGCAGTCAGGCATGCCGGGAATTTTGACAAACTGCTTCAGAGCCACATCCTGCAATGGGATCACCTGTGGAAAAGATGCGACATCCAGCTCCACGACAACGACCGCACCCAGATGATCCTGAGACTGCACATATTTCATCTTCTTCAGACCGTTTCACGGAATTCCATCGATCTGGATATCGGGGTGCCTGCAAGGGGATGGCACGGAGAGGCATACAGAGGACATATCTTCTGGGACGAACTCTTCATCTTTCCCTATCTCAACCTGAGAATTCCTGTGGTCACAAAATCTTTGCTTCTTTACAGGTACAGGCGGTTAAACCGATCGCGGCTTGCCGCTCAAGAGGAAGGGTTGAAGGGCGCGCTCTATCCCTGGCAGAGTGGAAGCAACGGAAGGGAAGAAACCCAACATCTCCATCTGAACCCGAAATCAGGTCGTTGGCTGCCGGATCACACCCATCTGCAGCGACATGTCAATGCTGCCATTGCCTACAACGTCTGGCAATATTTTAAAACAACCGGAGACCTGGAATTCTTTTCCACTTACGGCGCGGAGATGATTTTGGAGATAGCCCGGTGCCTGGCAAGCCTCACCACCTACAACAAGGAACTGGACCGATACGAAATCCTTGGCGTTATGGGACCCGACGAATATCATGATAGGTATCCGGAGTCGGAGGAGCCCGGCCTCAACAACAACGCCTACACAAATGTGATGACCGTCTATGTGTTGCGGACTGCTGTCAAAACGCTCGGCGCTCTTTCGCCGAAAAGAAGGCATGACCTGCAGGAGATGCTGGGACTGGAACAATCAGAGGTTGACCTCTGGGAGGAAATGATCGGGAAAATGCGCTTGGTGTTTCATGGAAACGGAATAATCAGCCAGTTCGAGGGATACGATCAGTTAATGGAGTTCGACTGGGAGGGTTATGAAAAGAAATATGGCGACATCCAGCGCCTTGACCGCATTCTCGAGGCGGAAGGAGATAGTGTCAACCGTTACAAGGCTTCAAAACAGGCTGACGTACTCATGCTCTTTTACTTGTTCTCTGCAGAGGAACTGCACGAGTTCTTGAAAGAGATGGGTTACGATTTTGATCCGCAGAGTATACCGAAGAACATAGAATATTATCAGAAGAGGAGCTCGAACGGGTCAACCTTGAGCAACATCGTTCATTCATGGGTTCTGGCCCGGTCAGACCGCCCGCGTTCCTGGGAGCTTTTCTGCAAGGCCCTGGAGAGTGACGTCTCAGACATCCAGGGCGGCACGACCCATGAAGGGATTCATCTGGGCGCCATGGCGGGAACAGTGGATATTTTGCAGCGCTGCTATACAGGACTGGAGCTTCATGACGACATTCTTTTTGTCAATCCTAGCATTCCCCGGGGCTTGCCGCAACTTTTCATGAGAATCAAATATAGGGGTAACTGGTTTGATATCACCGCGACACCGCAGACTATGACCATTGCATCGGACAAGGGCGAGTTGCATTCAACGAAACTCTCATTTCAAAACAAAATCTACGAACTGGAACCAGGGGAAAGCCTGACCTTCGACGTGGGCCAAGGATTGCCCCGTGCTCATAAGCCCCGGAAAGTTCAAGCACGGAGAGCCGGACGCAATATACCAGAGGGAGGAAAAAAATGAAGCACATTCTAACACTTACCGTTAATCCGGCCGTCGAGATAGAAAAGGCAGTGCGGAGATATCGGAGGCCTCTCCAGTAACGGCTGCCGAATAGCTCCGGGCCGCGTGCGGAAGCGACTATGAGAAAGAAGAGATATTACATCATATTGATTGTGGGCTCGACGTTGCTCCTTACAGGGCTGCATTACCTGGTTCCGCAGGACCGGGTTCACCCTACGATTCTTGAGGAGCTCTATTATATGCCCATTGTGGCAGGGGCTGTCATCTTCGGCATGAAAGGGGCGCTCCTGACTTTCGGGTTTGCTTCCCTGTCTTACCTGCCTTTCTTCTTTGGGACCTGGCTCGGCCCAAGCCCGATTGAGTTCCTGGACAGACTCTTTCATCTGATATTCTCCGGAGTGTTTGCTGTGTTTACCGGGTTTCTTATCGAGCGTGACTGGAGACGGCGTGAAGAGTTGGGGAAGGAGCGCTATCTGGCGGGAGTAGGCAGGGCCGCTGCCGAAATCATCCACGATCTGAAAAGTCCGCTGATCGCGATCTCAGGTTTCGCTGCGCGCATCAAGGAGGGTAAGGGGGAGGCGGCCCGGGCAGCGCAGATGATCATAGAAGCGGCGCAGAGCATGGAAAAGACAATGGTGGGCGTTCTCGGTTTCGCCAAACCGGCTGACCTGGACCTGCAAGAGGAAGATGTGGCGGCTGTAATCAAAAGGGTCTGCGATACATGCCTGGAGAAGGCCCGAAAGTCGGAAATCAAACTATCTGCTGATATGCCTCCGGAGGGGTTGAGGGTTTCCATGGACAGCCTGCAGATGCAGCGCGCCCTAATGAATCTCGTTGATAATGCCATTGATGCCTCGGAAGAAGGACAGACGGTTAACGTGAGAACGATCGTCGAGAGAAATTATCTGATCATAAGAGTCGTGGATCACGGTTCCGGCATGGACAAGGAGACCTTTGAGAACCTGTTCACCCCCTTCTACTCGAGGAAGAGCCAGGGGACGGGCCTTGGCTTGGCCACTGCAAAAAAGATAGTTGATCTGCACCGAGGCGCTATTCTTGTGAAGAGTAGACCGGGAGCGGGGACTGAGGTAACGGTAAAGCTGCCCTTGGGGCAGGCTGGTCACGAAAAGGAAAAACGTCGGTAAGCATCCGGCACCGTGGGTGATCGCGTCATCGTAAGAGTCGCGGGTATCGAAGCGGCGGTTGCGATACAGGAGATGCGAAGTTATGAGATATGTTCTTTATGGGGTTCTGTGGATTGGGCTTTACTTCCTTCTTGTTGTTGCTCCGCTTTTAGTATTAATGATCGGCCCGGTTCCTCCCGGCCGCGGATTCTGGAGAGAGTTGTCTGTCGGTTTTGGTTTCGTCGGGCTGTCAATGATGGGGCTGCAATTTTTTTTAACAGGTCGTTTTCGACGCATCACATCCCCATTTGGGATAGATGTTGTCTACCATTTCCATCGGCAGATTTCACTCATAACGCTTTTGTTTATATTTCTCCATGTTTTTATCCTTGTTGTTACAAGTCCAAGAGAATTTTCCTGGCTTAATCCTGCCTCGGCCCCCCTGTCCACACTGGCAGGAATGGCAGGTCTGCTTGCAATGATTCTCCTCGTGGTACTGTCCCTGAAACGGAAGCCCTTCCGTCTCAAATATGAACCATGGCGCATAAGCCACGGCCTTCTGGCAATCGCTGGAGTAGGCCTTTCTCTTGTGCATATTGAGTTGGTCGGCTACTACGTGCAAGGCATCTTGAAGAGGGGCTTCTGGATTTCCCTGGTCTGCACCTGGGTTCTGGCCCTTCTCTATATTCGCATAGCGAAGCCAATAGCTATGTTGAGGCACCCTTACACGGTGCGCGAGGTGGTCAAGGAACGAGGAAACACGTGGACGCTTGTGCTGAAACCTGACGGACATAAGGGCATGATGTTCCAGCCGGGGCAGTTTGCTTGGCTGAAGTTGGAAAGATCACCTTTTGCGATGAGGGAGCATCCTTTCTCTTTTTCATCTAGCGCTATGAAATCGGACGAGATAGGGATATCGATCAAAGAATTAGGGGACTTTACGTCGAGGATCGGCACGGTAGTACCGGGAACCAGAGCCTATGTGGACGGGCCGTATGGTACGTTTACTGTTGACCGTCATAGGTCGCCGGGCTATGTCTTTGTGGCAGGAGGCGTTGGGATAACACCTGTAATAAGCATCCTGCGAACCCTGGCAGATCGGCAAGATCAACGACCTCTCCACCTCTTCTATGGCAGCAAATTGTGGGAAGAGGTTACGTTCAGGGAGGAACTTGATGTCCTGAAACAACGTTTGGATCTGAAAATCGTTTATGTAATCAGCAATCCTCAGGAAGACTGGAAGGGCGAGAAGGGCCTGATCAGTGCAGAGATTATGGCGCGCCATCTGCCTCTGAATCGGCTAGAGTGTGAGTATTTTATCTGTGGACCGGAGTTGATGCAGAAGGAAGTAAAAAACTCTCTCGAAAAACTGGGGATCTCACTTGACAGTGTCCAGTCGGAGAGTTTTAATTTTGTATAGTTTTTTGCCTGGTGAGCGTGAATTATGAGGGAACGCTATTCAACGGAACTTGCGATCGTGTCAGGAATAATTATTGCGGTTGTCGCGATTGCCTTTGCGCTGGTGCAGTCACCGGAGATCTATCAGCCAGAGAAAACAATGGTAAGTATCGCACAAGGGATTCCTCATCCTGTTGAAGGGATGGAAAAGTGCAATTCCTGTCATGGAATCAAGGGAATGTACCCGTATCCTCCAGGACACCTTGGCTGGAGCAACCAAAGCTGCGTTAAATGCCACGCTCATTAAGTGCACTAAATGAAATTATGATGCATTTCGGAGAAACTATATGGGAATAGGCAGAAGCTATGTCAATTGCTGGCAGGGATATGCTGTATAGCTTCAAACGCCCGTATCGATACATACGGTATTGATCTTTACAGATGCCTTGTTTCTCTCATGTGCTGTCTATCATACAGGAAAGATGAGGGAACAAACGAGGGAGGTGAAATTTCTTCTATGGCTGGCATGGAGATCATGTTATAATGAGCGCTGCATCTGTGTGGTAGCCTGCCTGAATGACTGTGCTACCGTAAAAAGCCTTGGCTGTATTGGCAGAAAAAGGATGCGAAGAGCTTTGCCAGGAATATCCATACTGAAGAGACTTTTAATCGTTTTTGTTGACATTATTGAAGGAAAAATGATGTGCTATCAGTTGCAATTAATGGGGGTATACATCTTTTGTGAACAATGTTAGAGAGTTAAAGCACACTTTCTTATCTAAATCAAACCGAATATATATTAAAGGAGGATTTCTCAATGATTGACAAACCAAGTGAGCAGGAAGAAGAATATTTTGCAAGGCTTGAATACGAAAAAAAGAAGGAAAAGGAGCATGAAAGACACCTGACGCTTGCGAAAGGGGAGAAAGAAAAGCTGAAGGAAATTCACTTCATGAGGTGCCCCAAGTGTGGTATGGAACTGATCGAGATCGATTACCATCACATCAAAATTGACAAGTGCTCCGAGTGTGAAGGGGTGTGGCTTGATGCGGGGGAAGTCGAGGCTGTGTCAAAACTCGAAAAAAACACCCTTGACAAGTTATTTAGTGTATTTCGGAGATAACACAAGATGTTAGACAAAAAAGGTGCTTATGGATAGATGGCACCAGATGGATTCGGGGAAGGTAATGGAGGCCTTTCAGACGTCTACCCAGGGCCTTTCCTCCACTTCCGCATCAACCCTCCTCAAACAATTTGGGCCGAATCAGCTTGAGGAGAAAAAGAAGAAGACCGTGATCATGATGTTTTTGGATCAGTTCAAAGATTTCATGATTCTCGTGCTCATCACTGCAGCTGTCATATCAGGAGTGATCGGTGAACTTTCTGATACGATAGCCATCGTTGTTATCGTCGTTTTAAATGCAGTCATTGGTTTTGTACAGGAATACAGGGCCGAAAAGGCACTCGCGGCCCTCAAAAAAATGGCCGCGCCCACTGCAAATGTGATCCGGGAAGGTGTATTATCCAGCATTCCCTCAGAACAGGTTGTTCCTGGCGATATTGTCCTTCTTGAAGCCGGTGCGGTGATTCCCGCAGACATTCGCCTCATAGAGGCTTTTCAGTTGAAGGTGGAAGAGGCGGCGTTGACCGGTGAATCAGTCCCGGTTGAGAAAGAAATCACCGCCCTTGCCGATGATGTGCCGACTGCAGACCGCAAGAATATGGTTTTTAAAGGCACGATAACCTCCTATGGAAGAGGTAAGGGGGTTGTCGTAGCTACCGGCATGAAGACTGAACTTGGCAGGATTGCCACAATGCTTCAGGATGAAGAAGAGGTAAAAACCCCGCTCCAGAAGAGGCTTGCTCGGTTCAGCAAGAATCTGGCTGTCATCGTTCTTATCATATGTGCCATTGTCTTTGGCGTTGGTGTGCTTCGCGGCGAGCCTGTCCTTCTCATGTTTCTCACTGCCATATCCCTTGCAGTGGCTGCTATCCCGGAAGCCCTTCCCGCGGTAGTAACCATCTCTCTTGCCCTTGGGGCAAGAAAACTTGTAAGACAGAATGCCCTCATCAGAAAACTTCCCGCTGTGGAGACGTTGGGTTCAGTAACCTTCATCTGCTCTGACAAGACCGGCACCCTGACTCAAAACAAAATGAGGGTGGAAGAAATCTATGCTGATACTAAAGTAATAAAGGGTAACGAGGTGGGAGCTGTTGTTTTAGAGGGGAACACGTGTAATCATTCCGAATTGATCCTCTGCAACCTATTTCTCGGAATGGCCATCAGCAATGATGCTGCGGTGGATGGTGAAGGTAATGTTATAGGCGACCCCACCGAGACGGCGCTTTATGCCTTTGCCAGTGAACGTGGTTTTGCAAAGGGAAAAATGGAGGAGTTATTCCCTCGGGTAAGTGAACTTCCTTTCGACTCTGAGCGAAAGTGCATGACAACCCTCCATGAGATCACCGGGGCATGGCAGGGCTTTGGGACTGAAAACGATAAGGGAGGGGTTGTCTCCTTTACAAAAGGTGCAGCAGAGATACTTCTCGCCCGATCAAGTAATGTCCTGACTTCCACTGGGTTGCAGCCCATTAACCATGAAGATATAAATTTGGTGAACGAAAGGATGGCTTCCGATGGCCTGAGGGTGCTTTGCATTGCTATGAGAAAATGGCCTCAGCTACCGGATGATATGTCTGCCGGAAATGTTGAGAAGGATCTTACTATCCTTGGCCTTGTGGCAATGATGGACCCTCCCCGCGAGGAGGCGAAAGAAGCGGTATCATTGTGCAAAACTGCGGGTATTACTCCGGTAATGATCACCGGAGATCATCCTGTTACCGCAAGGGCTATTGCCAGGCAACTCGACATTGTCGGGGACGGAATGAAGGCGATTATTACCGGAAGAGAGCTCGACAGACTGTCTCTTGAAGAATTTGAGGAAAAGGTGCTACATCTTCGAGTCTATGCAAGAGTTGCCCCTGAACAGAAACTAAAGATTGTCAAAGCCCTCCAGGATAAGGATCAATTTGTCGCAATGACGGGTGATGGAGTCAATGATGCCCCTGCGCTGAAAAGAGCGGATATAGGCATTGCCATGGGCATTACCGGCACGGATGTATCAAAAGAGGCATCCCACATGGTTTTGCTCGATGACAACTTTGCCACCATCGTGCGGGCCGTGAAGGAAGGCAGGAGAATTTTCGATAATATCCGGAAATTTATTCAATACACGATGACGAGCAACTCAGGCGAGATATGGACGATATTTCTTGCTCCCTTTCTGGGACTCCCAATCCCTCTTCTCCCAATTCACATTCTCTGGATAAACCTGGTCACTGACGGTCTTCCAGGGCTCGCCCTTGCTGCTGAGTCTGCTGAAAAGGGCATAATGAACAGACCGCCGCGACGGCCCCAGGAAAACATATTCGGCGGAGGGCTTGGTATCCGTATCTTTTTGGTGGGACTCCTTATGGGTTTTGTCTGTATCTTTACACAGGCATGGTCTATCAGGGCAGGAAATGTTCACTGGCAGACCATGGTCTTTACTGTTCTCTGTTTGAGCCAGATGGGAAACGTACTTGCCATTCGTTCGGAGAGTGAATCTCTTTTCAGACAGGGCCTCTTATCGAACAAACCTCTGCTCGGTGCATTTATGCTCACGTTATTGCTGCAGTTGGCTACCATATACATACCCGTGCTGAATAGAGTTTTCAAAACACAACCCCTCTCTTTCTGGGAGTTGATGCTCGTTTTTGCTCTTTCTTCGATCGTGTTTTTTGCCATGGAGGCCGAGAAGCTGATCAGGCGGATGCGAAACAAAAAGCCAATAACCGCGGCCCTCAGTTAACCCTTGACATAATCGTGACCTGCATGTCATTAATAGTATTATGTTAGGATTCAGTGATGCCTGGGTTTTTCTCGGATACACGCTCTCAATCTTCTGCGCTCTTTTTTGTCTTATCTATGGGATTATCAACTGGCGCAAGGGCGTTATCGAGAAGGATGGCGATTACCGGGAAGAAATCCGTTGGGAAAAAGAAGAAATTGAATTGATCGAGAAACTTCCATAACATGTTCTACCTGATTACCTTTACCCTGGTATATCTTGCTGCCACAGTCTATCTGGGCTACCTCGGCTACAGAAAGACAACTACGGTCTCCGATTATCTCCTTGCAGGAAGGCAGGTCCATCCCCTCGTCATGGCGTTAAGCTACGGATCAACCTACATCAGCACCTCTGCAGTCATAGGGTTCGGAGGTATCAGTGCGTTGTACGGTTTTAGCCTAACGTGGTTAACCTTTCTCAATATTCTGGTTGGTGTTTGGATTGCATTTGTTGTTTTTGGCAAGCGAACGAGGAAGATGGGAAAGGCCCTCGACGCCCACACATTTCCGGAACTTTTGGGGAGAAGATACGAATCGAGGTTTATCCAGGGATTCGCCGGTTTTGTTATCCTTGCCTTTATGCCCGTGTACTCAGCAGCAGTTCTTATCGGAATTTCGCGGTTTATTGAAGTTTACATGAAGGTGCCGTTTTCTACTGCTTTTCTTGCTTTTCTTCTCATCACCGCGTGTTATGTCATTTGGGGTGGCCTGAAAGGCGTTCTTTACACTTCAGCCTTTCAGGGCGTCATCATGGTAGTGGTTATGATTGGGATCGGTATATCAACCTATTCATCTGTCGGCGGCTTGGTTGCAGGCCATACAGCGCTATCGGGATTAACATCCTTTCTGCCTGAGAACCTCAAAACCATCGGGCATGCCGGGTTCACGTCAATGCCCGTTGGTGGTTCACAGCTTTGGTGGTACGTGATCACCACGATGATTATGGGTGTCGGCATCGGTGTAATAGGTCAGCCCCAGCTCAACGTTCGTTTTATGACGATGAAATCAGACAGGGACCTGAACAGGTCCATTCCTTTTACAGCTTTATTCATCATTTTTACTACCGGCATTGCCTTTGCCGTGGGCGCGCTCACGAATGTGCTCTTCTATAAGAGATACGGCCAATTGTCAATTCAGGCAGTACACGGGAATGTGGACAAGATCATCCCTCTGTTTATCGATGCATTTTACCCCCAATGGTTTGTAGCGCTTTTTCTTGTGACCCTCATGGCGGCCGCTATGAGCGCCAACAGCAGCCAGTTTCACGCAATTGGCACATCGTTGAGCCGAGACATCCTTGAGCAGGCCCTGCTGAAAGGACGATCGGTGGCGGAAACCACCATTGTTACACGGATAGGGATTGTCTTCAGCATTTTTGCCACCCTGATAATCGGACTGCTCCTGCCGGAAAGTATTATTGCCATAGCAACAGCCTTTTTCTTTAGTCTGTGCGGGGCAACCTTTATACCGGCATATCTTTTTGCCCTTTACTGGAAACGGGGAACTAAGGTCGGCGCCAAGGCAAGCATTCTCTGTGGTTTTTCACTTTCACTTCTCTGGATGCTTTTTGTCCATGAGCAGGAGTCAAAGGCTATAGGGCTATCGAAGTACTTTTTTGGTACTGACAGCCTTGCGGGCCACCCATGGAACATGATCGATCCACAGGTTATTGCGCTGCCTGTCTCATTTATCATTTTTTTAGTTGTTTCTCTCTTTAGCCAGCCCTTGAAAACAGAAACGATTAAGAATGCGTTCCGACATATATGAAGTGGCATAGAGCATAGAGCTGAGAGTAAAGAGTGTTGAAGTCCACTGCATTTCCTATCAGCTTAGAGCTATGAGCTTCCTTTACCTTAGCCCCTCGCCAATCGCCCCGCGCCCAATTCTTCAATTTATGTTGACTTTTGCTGCAAAATAATGGTAAATAAACCAAAATTTGCTGGAGGTTAGATTTTGAGGAAGAACAAGTCGGCAATAAAAAGGGCAAGTCAGTCTGAGGGCAGAAGATTAAGGAATTCTCATGTTAAATCGACGATGAAGACCCATATCAAGAGGGTTGCAACTGCCTTAGAGAATAAAGGCAAGGAATCTCTTGATGCAGTTTTGAAGAAAACAACATCTTATATCAACAGGGCAGCATCGAAAGGCGTGATTCACAAGAACAACGCCGCAAGAAAAGTGTCAAGACTCTCAAAGAAGGTGCACAGCTTTCTGCAAGGGAAAGCATAATCTAGTAATTCACAAGGATGGCCGCGGAAAACCTGCGCGCCATCCGCTCGGATATTTTCTCGTAAGCAGTTCTCTTGTTATACTCTTCAAAATTGGGAACGTCTGCCCTGTAAACTTCATTGTCAGAAAACATCCACCTTCTGATGAAGGTTCCATTTGTTCTATACAAAACAAGCTCCACGTCCATAAATATCTTCTTTTCTGTGACGATTCCTGTTTTGCTCAAGGTGTTTGGCATGGTCCGAATGTCCTTTATAATACCCTCAATGTAGCCGTCTGTTCCTGCCTTATCAAGTTTAAAAACCCCTGATCCCATAAGCTCTTTGGTAAATGCCTGCGAAACATACTTCGAGACATGGGGTTCGTAGGTGGGATTTTTGAAGATAGGTACGGAGACGGTGGTGATCTCCCCGCCAAAAATCCCTTTATCCCTCACCAGTTCATACCCACAACCAGAAATCATAACTGCAAGCAGGATACTTATTAGTAAATATTTCATTGATATCATTATACGTTCCATAAGTGAATTAGCCCATATCATCCTATGCGCTATGAGCTGCTTTTTACCCATTGCCTATCGCCTGAACTTGACTTCCTTTCACGCACCTCTCGCCTTTCCCGCCCTTCTTGCGTTACTGAACGACGATATTCACCAGCTTATTGGGAACAACAATTGTTTTGACAACCGTTTTTCCCTCAGTGTGTCGTTTTACGTTGTCCAGGTTAAAGACAATTTCCTTCAATTGTTCCTGGTCCATATCTCGATCTACTTCGCAGCGGTCTCTCAGTTTTCCATTTACCTGGACTACAACGAGTACTGTATCTTCCTCCACGTATCGTGGGCTATACCGGGGCCACTCTTTACCAAGTGAACGGGCATCTTTGCCCAGCATTTCCCACAGTTCTTCAGCGATATGGGGGACAAAGGGAAAGAGAAGGGTAACAAGGGATTCAAAAGTCCCACGGACAAGCCTTTTTGTCGCATCATCCTTGCGTTCCTTTTCAAGGAATTTGTAAAGGCCATTCACAAGCTCCATTATGCGGGCAATAGCAGTGTTCAGATGAAACCTGTCAATATCTTCGGTGACTTTCTTGATTGTCTTATGCATGAGATAGGTAAGCTGGATAGCCTCACTATCGCTTGTTAACGGCTCAAGCGCTGCCTCAACGCCTTTCATGTCATCAATGTGTTCTGATATGAGTCTCCATACCCTCTGCAGGAAACGGGAACAGCCCTCAATGCCCTTGTCGCTCCAGTCGAGGTCTTTTTCAGGAGGAGACGCAAAAAGACAGAAAAGTCTTGCTGTATCTGCACCGTATTTTTTAATCATGTAATCAGGGTCAACCACGTTCCCCTTTGATTTGCTCATCTTGGCCCCGTCTTTGATGACCATGCCCTGGGTCAGCAGGTTTTCAAAAGGCTCTCGTGCTGCCACCAGACCGAATTCATTGAGCACCCTGTTGAAAAACCTGGAATAGAGGAGGTGAAGCACTGCATGCTCAACGCCGCCGATATACTGATCAACGGGCATCCAATAATTGACCCGTTTGCTGTCAAGAGGACCTTCATTGTAATCGGGGCATGCGTATTTGAGAAAATACCAGGAAGATTCAACAAAGGTATCCATTGTGTCTGTTTCCCGTCGTGCCGGTTTTTTGCACACAGGACACTCTACCTGGTAGAATTCAGCGTGATCGGCAAGAGGCGATTTCCCTACCATGGTAACTGCGAAGTCGACGGGAAGGACAACAGGGAGATCCTCGTAGGGAACAGGAACTGTACCGCAGCTATCGCAATAGATGATGGGAATGGGTGCCCCCCAGTATCGTTGCCGGGAAATTCCCCAATCCCTCAGGCGGAAATTTACTGTTCGCTTTCCCAGCTTTTTTTCTTCAAGATAATCGATAATCGACGGGATTGCCTCCCGGTTCTGTCTTCCGTTGAAAGGGCCGGAATTAACCATCTTCCCGTCGCCCTCATAGGCCTCTGTCATCGTTGCCGGATTCAGGGCCGTTTTTTCAGGCATAATGGTGATAATAATTGGGATGTCGTACTCCTTGGCAAACTCGAAATCCCTTTGATCGTGGGCAGGTACCGACATGATGGCGCCGGTTCCGTATTCCATGAGAACAAAGTTACCGATATAAATGGGCACCTTTGTGCCTGTTAAAGGGTTGGTGACATATCTTCCTGTGAAGACACCTTCCTTGTTGATCGCTATCTCGGCCCTGAAACTCTTGTCCTGGGCCTTTGCCTTTTTTACGAAGTCGAGGGCAGCCTGTTCCTGGGGAGTTCCCCTTGGAAGCTCTGTTGCCAAAAGATGTTCAGGGGCAAGTACCATAAAGGTAACGCCAAAAAGCGTGTCGGGACGCGTGGTGAAGATAGTCAGCAATGTGCCGTCTTCCATGGGAAAATCGACTTCAACACCATAGCTTTTTCCAATCCAGTTCTTCTGCATGTTGAGGACCCGCTCAGGCCATCCAGGCAACTTATCGCAATACTCGAAGAGCTCGTCACCGTATTGGGTGATACCGAAGAACCACTGGGTTAACTCTTTCTGGACAACCTGTTCCCCGCAGCGCCAGCATGCGCCTCCTTCAACCTGTTCGTTTGCAAGGACCGTCTGGCATTTCTGGCAATAGTTTACAGGGGAGCTTTTTCTGTAAACGAGTCCCTTCTCGTACATCTTGAGGAACATCCATTGCTCCCACCGGTAGTAATCAACATCACAGGTGGCTATCTCTCTTTCCCAGTCATAGCTGAACCCGAGTCGTTTGAGCTGCTTTCTCATGTAGTCAATATTCTCATGGGTCCACGTTGCAGGCTGGATACCGCGATCAATGGCGGCATTCTCCGCTGGCATTCCGAAAGCATCCCAGCCCATGGGATGGAGTACGTTATATCCCCTCATCCTCTTGTAGCGGGCAATCACATCACCAATAGAATAATTGCGCACGTGACCCATATGAATCTTGCCTGATGGATAGGGGAACATTTCGAGAAGGTAATACTTCTCTTTCGTTCCATCTTCTGTGACCCTGAATAAGTGTTCCTGCTCCCAGATTTCCTGTCTTTTTTCTTCTATAACCTGCGGATCATAGTGATTCATAGCAACCTCATTAAATACTCTTCGGGCAATAGGTACGAGGCAATAGGCGATGGGTTAAAGACCTGGTTTTCCTATAGCCCATTACCCATAGCCGTATTTTCATTTCAGATTTAGCACCGGCCCTGTTCCAACATTGCCCTGATCCTGAGACGGAGTGAGTTGAGACGGATAAAACCGCCAGCATCTTTCTGATCATAGACAACGTCTTTGTCAAAGGTGGCAAAATCCTGCCGGTAACAGGATACGTCAGATTTCCGCCCTGCCACGATACAATTTCCCTTATAGAGTTTCATCCTCACCGTTCCCGTAACACCTATCTGACTCTCGTTGACCAATGCCTTGAGTATATTCATCTCGGGTGAATACCAGAACCCGTAATAAATGAGTTCTGAAATTTTCGGTATGAGGGTGTCACGGAGATGCATGACTTCACGGTCCATGGTGATTGATTCCATGGCCCTGTGGGCAGCATGGAGGACTGTACATCCAGGTGTCTCGTAGACACCTCTTGATTTCATGCCAACAAACCTGTTTTCAACCATGTCGACCCTTCCGATGCCGTTCTTGCCACCCACCTTGTTGAGGAACATAACGATCTTGGCGGGAGACATAGACTTTCCGTCAATTCTCATGGGAACACCATTGACAAAATCAATCTCTACATAGGTCGGTTTGTCTGGAGCCTTTTCCGGTGATACGGTGGTAAGAAACATGTTTTCGTTGGGCTCATTCCATGGGTCCTCGAGGATCCCACCTTCATAGCTTATGTGCATCATGTTCCTGTCCATGCTGTAAGGTTTCTTTTTGGTTACCGGGACTGGGATGCCATGTTTTTTTGCATAGTCGATAAGTTCGTCACGAGATGTGAACTCCCATTCCCTCCAGGGTGCAATAACCTTGATGCCAGGTTCCATGGCATAATAGGTGAGCTCGAACCGTACCTGGTCATTCCCCTTGCCTGTAGAGCCATGGCAGACTGCGTCAGCCTTCTCTTTCCGGGCGATCTCAATCTGCCTTTTTGCAATGAGAGGCCGGGCAATCGAGGTACCCATAAGATAGACGCCCTCGTATATCGCGTTAGCCTTAATGGCAAAGAAAACAAAGTCCCGCGCAAACTCTTCCCGTAAATCATCGATATATATCTTGGAAGCGCCTGTCTTGATGGCCTTTTCCTTGAGCCCTTTTAGCTCTTCTTCCTGTCCTACATCAGCTGCAAAGGCAATAACCTCGCATTTATATTTCTCAATGAGCCATTTGACGATGATAGACGTGTCAAGCCCACCTGAATAAGCCAGAACCACTTTTTTAATCTTATTACCCATTATATACCTCCAATTTATTAGCTCATAGCTCTTAGCTCATAGCGTATAGCAAAAGCATTTATATACAGCTTACAGCTATCAGCTACGAGCTTCCTTTTATTAGCCATTCCAGCAGGGCTTTCTGGATGTGCAGTCTGTTTTCCGCCTGTGTGAAGATAGTCTCGCTGAATTGCTCAAAAATATCCTCTGAAATCTCTTCATTCCTGTATGCAGGCAAACAATGCAGGACAATCACATTTTTCTTTGCATGCTTCAAAAGCTTTTTGTCTATCCTGTATCCGTCGAATGCCTTTTTTCTCTCTTCTTTCTCGCTCTCCTGCCCCATGCTCGCCCAAACATCAGTATTGACAATGTCTGCTTCCTTTACCGCTTCTACGGGATCATTGGTAAGGAAAAAGCTGTTACATTTTTTTGTTTTTTTAAGTAGCGCTTGGTCCGGCTTATAGCCCTTTGGCGTTGCCATGGAGAGGTTAAGTCCAAAAAGGATAGCCGCTTCAATCCATGAATTAGCAACATTATTGCCATCGCCAACGTAGGCAATTTTTACATTTGCAATAGACCCCTTATTTTCTAAAATTGTGAAAAGGTCTGCCAGGATCTGGCAGGGATGGTAGAGGTCAGAAAGGCCATTAATCACGGGAACACTCGCCCAACGGGCAAGCTCATCAACGTTGTTTTGGGAGTATGTCCGAATCATGATAGCATCCGTGTAGCGACTTAAGACGCGGGCAGTATCTTTGATCGGTTCGCCTCTTCCAATTTGTGTCTCGCCGGCGCTCAAGTACAGGGGGTGTCCACCAAGGTCACGCATCCCAACCTCAAACGAGACCCTTGTCCGTGTCGATGCCTTCTCAAAGATCATAGCCAGGTTTTTATTTTTCAAGGGTTTGTGTTCTTTCCCGCTGATGCGCAGTTTTTTAAGGAATGCTGCTCGCTCAAGGAGGTAGGCTCCCTCATCCCTGCTGATATCGAGAAGTTTTGTAAAGTCCCTTTTCAAATCACTTTCCTCTCTTTAAAGTATTAAATTAAATAAGCCTGTTGGCCTTCGAATTGTTATCTTTCGAAAACCTCTCAAAAATCCTGTCTGCAATCTCGTAAAAAATGTCTATCTCTTCCGTGCCGACAATGAGGGGAGGTACAAGTCTCAAAATTGTACCTTTCGTACAGTTGAGGATTACCCCTTCTTTGAGAAACTCCCGCTGAACCTCGTCACCATCTATGGAAAGTTCTATTCCCCAAATAAGCCCTTTCCCCCTTACATCGGTGATAAATGAATACTTTTTCTTAAGAGAGAGAAGGCGCTTATTGAGATATTTCCCCATTTCAGTACAGTTTTTTAGGATGCCTTCGCCTAAGATCGTAGTGAGCGTAGCATAAACGGCGGCTGCAGCAAGCGGATTTCCACCAAAGGTCGATGCGTGAGTGCCAGGCTCAAATGCCTCCATGGCTTCATCTGTTCCAACAAGGGCTCCAACGGGGAACCCGTTTCCCATGGCCTTTGCAAGGGTCATAAGGTCTGGCGTAATATCAAAGTGTTCATAGGCGAAGAGCTTGCCTGTCCTTCCCATGCCTGTCTGGACCTCGTCAAGAATGAGCAGAATGTCTTTCTCTTTTGTAAGGGCACGAAGTGATTTAATATAGTCCTTGTCTGCAACGTATATCCCGCCTTCAGCCTGGATGAGCTCCAGCATGACAGCGCAGGTTTTTTTGCTTATGGTTTTCTGCAATGCCCCTATATTATTGAAAGGTACATAGGTAAAACCCTCAACAAGGGGATCGAATCCCTCCCAGAACTTCCTCTGTCCCGTTGCTGAAAGAGTACAAAGGGTTCGCCCGTGAAAGGAATTGTCCATCACAATAATCTCATAGCGTTCCTTCCCATGTTTTTTCCATGAATATCGACGCGCAAGCTTGATGGCTGCCTCATTTGCCTCTGCACCGCTGTTGCAAAAGAAGACCTTGTCTCCAAACGAATGCTCTACGAGGATTTCTGCTGCCTTGACCTGGGGCTCCATGTAAAAAAGGTTCGAGATGTGGAAGAGCTTTTTTGCCTGGGCGATGAGGCCGTCAAGAACTTCTTTGCGAACATGCCCGAGGTTGCAGACTGCAATACCGGCAAGGAAGTCCAGGTATCTCCTGCCATCAAGGTCCCATATCCAGCATCCTTCTCCCTTTGTTGCAACAATGGGGTACCTATTGTAGGTGTTTGCAATATATTTTTTTGCCTTTTGAATAAGCTCTTCTTGCATCTCAGGCCCCTCCTGTAATTTGAGTTCCTATTCCTGAATCGGTAAAGACCTCGAGAAGAATGGCGTGAGGAATTCTACCGTCTATAATGTGCGTTTCCTCTACGCCGCCCTCAATGGCATCAATGCAGCAATCTACCTTTGGTATCATACCGCCGGAAACGGTCTTGTTCTTTATCAAGGTTTCAATTTCTGACTTTTTCAAAGACGAGATAAGATTTCCCTCTGTATCGAGAACGCCTGCCACGTCAGTGAGCAGTATCAGCTTCTCTGCTGATAATGCCTTGGCAATACTCCCCGCAGCAGTATCAGCATTTATGTTGTAAGATTTGCCGTCAACACCATCTGCAATGGGGGCAATGACCGGGATGTAGCCATGTTTGCTTATGTCCTTGATGATCGATACATCCACGCCCGCAATCTCACCGACAAGACCGATGTCTTTGCCCTTGACCTTTTTTGCCAAAAGGAGCCTACCATCCTTACCCGAGAGGCCGATTGCCTTACCACCCATGTCATTTATGTTTTTCACAATCTCTTTATTGACTGAACCTGAGAGGACCATTTCAACAATTTCGAGGGTCTTCTCATCAGTTACCCGCAGGCCGTCAACGAACTCGGAGGGGATATTCAAATCTTTCAAGAACTTATTGATCTTGGGGCCACCTCCGTGGACAATGACCGGGTTGATCCCTACGTATTTAAGGAGCGCCATATCCTTTGCAAACTCTTTTTTCAGGCTTTCTTCTTCCATAGCAGCGCCGCCGTACTTGACCACAAAAGTGGACCCGGCAAATCGTTTGATATAGGGTAATGCTTCAAGCAGGGTTTTTATCTTTTCGCTCATGTTACCATCCTTATTCGAAGGGTTCTAGGGTTCGTGGGTTCCAGCTAGACCCCTTAACCCCCTTGGACTCCTGACCCCTGTTTTCATAGAATATACCTGCTCAGATCATCCTTCTGCAGGAACTCTCCAAGCTTATCCCTCACATATTCCTTCGTTATGGTGATCGTATGCTCCTTCATATCAGGCGCAGAGAACGATATGTCATCGAGGAGCTTCTCCATCACTGTGTAAAGCCTCCGGGCACCAATGTTCTCGGTCATCTCGTTGACCTTCTGCGCAATGTCGGTAATCTCTTCTATCGCGGTGTTGTCAAAATCAAGCTCTATGTTTTCTGTTGCCAGCAACGCTTTGTACTGTTTGATCAATGCATTCTCCGGCTCAGTAATGATCCGGTAAAAATCTTCCTTGGTCAGCGCATCAAGCTCAACCCTGATGGGGAAACGACCCTGCAACTCGGGAATCAGGTCGGACGGCTTTGACATATGGAAGGCCCCAGCTGCGATAAAGAGTATGTGGTCTGTTTTTACCATGCCATACTTGGTCGTCACGGTAGTTCCCTCGACTATGGGGAGAATGTCCCGCTGGACACCCTCTCTAGAAACATCAGGGCCGTGGGTTCGGTCCCGACTCGCTATTTTATCGAGCTCATCGAGGAATATAATGCCAGATTGCTCGACCCGCTCGACGGCATCCTTGGTGACCTTGTCGGCATCGATCAGTTTTTTGGACTCTTCCTGGATGAGAAGTTCATAGGCCTCTTTTACCTTGACCTTTCTTTTCTTCGTTTTCTTCGGGAGCATGTTACCGAACATGTCGCGGATTTGCATATCCATCTCTTCCATGCCTGACGCAGAAAATATCTCGATGATCGGTAACGCCCTGTCCGGCACATCGAGTTCAACAAAGGTCTCATCGAATTTGCCTGACTTGAAACGTGTCCTGATTTTCTCCCTTGACGTATCATCCTGAGATTCTTCATTGTTTGCAGCGCGTGATTTTCTGGGCATTAAAAGATCGAGAATCCGTTCCTCTGCCAACACCTTGGCCTTTTCGTTGACCCGTTCCTGCTCTTCTTTCCTCACCATGTTCACCGCAAGTTCTGTGAGGTCTCGTATCATGGATTCCACATCGCGTCCCACATAGCCTACCTCTGTGAATTTGGTTGCCTCAATCTTGAGAAAGGGTGCGCTTGCAAGTTTGGCAAGCCGCCGTGCGATCTCTGTTTTCCCCACACCTGTAGGACCAATCATGATTATGTTCTTTGGTGCTATCTCGTCCCGCAATTCTTTTGGCACCATCTGGCGTCTCCACCTGTTTCGCAGCGCAATGGAGACCGCCTTTTTGGCCTTCTTCTGGCCGATGATGAACCGGTTCAGCTCATCCATGATCTCTCTCGGAGTCAGTGTTTTCATTTTATAGCTCCTCAATGACAATTCTGTCATTTGTGTAAATGCAAATCTCCGAGGCTATGCGCATGGATTCCATTACAATATCTGTAGGAGACAGATCGGTGTGCTTTACCAGGGCTTTCGCCGCTGCCTGGGCATAGGCACCGCCGGAGCCGATGGCGGCAACCCCGTCGTCAGGCTCAACCACATCCCCTGTTCCGGAAAGGATTAGGGTATGCTCTGCATCTGCCACAATGAGGAGCGCCTCAAGCCTCCGAAGCATCCTGTCTGTTCTCCAGTCTTTAGCGAGCTCCACAGAGGCCCGCATAATGTTTCCGTTGTACTGTTCGAGTTTTTTCTCAAACCTCTCAAAGAGCGTGAAGGCATCGGCTGTTGCACCTGCAAAGCCTGCAAGACAACGATCCTGATAAAGCTTTCGTATCTTTTTTGCGGTGTGTTTCATCACGATTGAGCCAAGCGTAACCTGTCCATCTCCTGCAATAGCAACTTTCCCCTTATGCCGAACACATAATACTGTTGTGGCTTCCATTTTATTACCTTCTCGGATGGGATTTGTCGTATATCTCCATCAGCTTGTCCATGGAGACATGGGTGTATTTTTGGGTAGTTGAAAGCTTTGAGTGACCAAGAAGCTCCTGGATGGTCCGGAGGTCTGCGCCACTGTCAAGCATGTGGGTTGCAAAGGAGTGACGGATGCCGTGGAGGGCAAGATCCTTGAACAGATGGGCTTTCAATTGGTGTTTTTTCATTATCTTGAGCAATCCTCGGTAGGAAAGCCTTATTCCTGATGCATTTACGAAGAGGGGACTTTTTCCTGTTGCCTTACTTTTTTGCTTCCTGTATGGAAGATACTCTTCTATGGCGTGTTTTGCCTTTTCGCCAAAAGGAAGTATCCGTTCCTTTCCACCTTTCCCCTTTACCTTTACCCACATTCCGTCCAGATGGATATCGTTCATGTTTACATCAAGAGCCTCTTGAGCGCGCATGCCTGCTGAATACATGAGCTCAAAAATTGCCTTGTTCCTCATGTTGAGCCAGCCATCCTTTGGCAGGAAGTCGAGAAAATGGAAAATCTCGTCAATGGTATAGAATTTGGGCAGGTGTTTTTCTATCCTGGGGTTTTTTATCACCAATGCCGTATTCTCCTCAATATAGCCTTTCCGCTTCATGAATTTAAAAAATACTTTGATGGAAGACACCTTTCTGGAAAGGGAGGACTTTTTTAACTCTTTGTAAATGCTTACGATGTAAGCCCTTATAGTCTGGTGATCAACAACATCAAACGTGCTTTTCTCTACGAAATCAATAAAGTCCTCTATGTCTCCCTTGTAGGCCTTCTTTGTGTTGAATGCCGCTCCTTTCTCTGCATCGAGGTATTTGTAAAACTCCTTGGACACAATCCTCAGGGTATTTTTATCCATGGGAAGTATTATTTTATAATTTTCTGTCAAATAATCAAGGAAATTCACATAGGTAAACGGCGAAGCTGACTGGCGAGAAAGGTGGGACGGGCGGGAATGGCGGAAAAGGAAGTGAAAAGTTAGAAGTGAAAAGTTGCAAGAGAAAAACGAGAAGGGCTAGAAGAGATGTAAAGATGTTTCTCACTCGCAGCAAAGAACTCATAACTTATAAATCAAAACTCATAATTGCCTTACAGTTTTTTGCCGATGCTTCTTGCTTTTTCCAGGAGTTGATCGGGTACCCCCGGTTTTGATTTGCTTCCAGGTTTTATAACGGTTCCCAGGATTTTGTAGCCTCCGTAGTGGAGTACTTCCCGTACCGCCCTGATAGCGCCCCTACTCTCTGCAGCAATGAAATTGAAAGGCCACGGTGTTGAGCAGGCTGTCCCAATGATCGCGGTTTTGCCCTTTTGCCGCGGAATGGGCATTCCGCTCGCCTTTTCGCCCATAAAAGCCGGCACGTTTCGATCAAAGAGCGTCTTCAATTGGGCGCTCATGTTTCCCCAATGCGTTGGTGTACCGACGATGAGCGCTCCTGCTTCTTTGATCTTTTCACCCATTATATGGGCATCATCCCTTGGAAGGACGCATATATTGTCGGGCCTACATTTCATGCATGCTATGCACGGCTTCATGTCAAGGCTATAGAGGTCAATCCACTCCACTTCATGTTTTTCTTGTGCACCTTCAGCGACGGCTCTGAGAAGGGTCGCCACTGTTCCCCTTTTTTGCGGACTTCCATTCAATACAAGAACTTTCATAGTTGTGTCTCTCCATTCGTATTTCTATTTTGCATTTCTTGGTTCTTAATCGTTGACATGTTTCAACTCAAAATTCAGAACTCATAACTCACTTGTTCACGCAGCCTTGTCTACTATCTTCTTAATTGGCCTCACCATTTCTTCCACTATCCTTTTATTATAGATCTCTTTGCGTATGGCAGGTATTTTCGTAAAGAGCATTAAGAACGCACTGATTATCCTTGCTTTAAAGTCTTTCTGGGGAAAATCGTAGGCGCCCCGCTTTTTGTAAGAGGCGTGGTCTGCCTGAAAAGGAAAGCGCAAACGTCCATAGATATCATCACGAAATATTTTGCGGCCACCAACCCCAAGAAACGTTGAAGGTTTCATGTAGCCAATGGTTGAATATTCAATCAGGCGATACGCGAGTCCTTCTATCAGGCCGTCAATTTCTGATGATTGTTCATACTCATCGGTTACGATGTCAACCAGGTTACCCTGTTGCAACTCAGTGTAGCCTTCTAGTATTTGCCGTAGATTCGGTATCTGACCCAGAGGCCCCGAAACAAGAAAACCGATTTGTTTGCCCAGCAGGTAAGGGCTATGATTATTAAAAAAACTTCTGTCAAAGAACAACTTCCACGTTGACGAAAGGTAGCGATCTTTGATCGCACCAGCAAAAACGATGATAGGAGCTTTTCTAACTGTCTCATTGAAAAAAGTGGTGAATTCATCTTTACCCTCATAGATACAGGTATTGTCATAACCGCACCTGATACAACCCAGACAGCCACCCTTGATGGCAATGTCAGAGAGGTTTACCACTTTAGCTCCTTGGGAGAAACAGTTCTTAAGCTTCTCTATCATGAGGCCAAGATTCGTTTGACTGGTTGTACCATCAGAGAGAATGAGGACATCTTTGTGGCTCTGTTTTGCAACAGGCTGTGAGTTGCCATGAGGCACATAACGAAAATGGTTGGTCAGAAGGGACGGATATTCTCGGGCAGTAGCCACAGCTTTTTCAATGCCTTTCAGGAATTGATCGCCGAAGATGAGAAAGCGTTTCTGCTCTGTTTCTTTTGTAAGGTCGTACATGTCTGCCGAATAGGAGCCAAGGAACTTCATCCCAAGGTCATCGCATATTGCATGGATATAATTGTGGGCAGTGTGGTCAAAGAAGTGAATCGAAGTCGAAATTGCAGCGGTATACTTGTCTTGAAAGGTCCCCTCCCTGTTTCTTTCCCAGATGAGCTCAATAAACCTTTTGTACTGGGCAGAAACGAGAAAATAATAAAGGGGAAAAGCCCACAGGATGCCATCAGCTTCACTGATGCTGGCTATTATTTTGTTAAATAAGGCCTCTTCAGTCTCAATTTTTCGAATGTCATGGGCAATCTGAAAGGTTTGAAATGTGTGTTGCGGATATTTTTTCTCCAAGAAACGCACAAACTGGAGCGTGACGCTTTGATTGCCTTTTGGGCTACCATTTAGGACAACTATATTCATTTGTCATCTACCTCCCTTTTGCGCATTGCTTCCATCTCTTTCTCTATCATCTGCTTTTTGATGGAATCCCCCCTGAACGATGCAAAAACACCCAAGCCGTGAAAGAAAAGACCAATGCCCCACCCCATAAGGGGCCATTTGAACCATAGATAATGTGGAGAGGCAAGGAGATTGATAATGAGGAGAAGGAGGTTAACACCGAAATATACAGCTAGGTGGATGTAGAACCCTATCTTTGCCTCAACCCGTTTTCTTGCCTTTTCGTATGCCTCTTGATGTTCCATGTTTTATGCCTCCTTGCGCTTTCGATACCTTTTGTTCATTGTTAATCAATAACTCTCTATTTTTGTTGATTATTTTAAGTGCGTGATCGCACCACTCAACCACCATTTTCGAATAACGTTGGCCAAAGTCGAGGGTAAGCCCCCAGAATGCTGCATCTTCTGGAGAACTGCATGCTTCTGCATAGTTCTGAATCACGTTAGCGGTTTCCGTTTCATACTGTTCAAGGAGTTTTGTATGGTATTCCCGGTACCCTGTAATAATCTTTTTAAGAGCTTCGGCATTTGCCATTCGGCCAAAAAATACCTTGACAAGCAAAGGGTTTCTCTCAGGAGCTATCTCCGGCTCGGTAACGAGCCAGCGTGTGAGTACCTTCATTCCCTTGTCGGTTATTGAGTAAATCTTCCTGCTCGGTTTACCCTCCTGAGGTTCAATCTGAGCGGTAAGCCATCCCTGGGATTCCATTTGGTTAAGGGTGCGGTAGATTTGTGGAAGGGTTGCATTCCAGAAGAACTGGACCGATTCACTGAAGAGAGTGCGAAGTTCATACCCGGTTGAGGGTTGGTAACTAATCAGACCAAGTAGTGCATGGGGTAAAGACATTATCTTCTCCTTATATGATAAAGCATATATAGTAATAGGTATATATATAACAAGGCATATATTGTTGTCAAGGTGAAAAGAAGTGAAAAGTGAAAGGTGAGAAGCGAAAAGTCAGCGAAAATAGCCAGATTGTTTGTATTGTTGTCAACAACTCCAAACCAAAGCGGTCTACTGGCGTGCCAGGGTATGAGATATTGAGCGAACAACATATAAAGCTTGGATAAAAATGAACAATGACATTGAAGCCCAAGGCGAATGTATCTATAATACAATTTGAATCAAGTGCAAAGTAATACTCCAAAAGGAATGTATTGTTGTGTGCCCCCAACGCCCGGTCGGCGGACGCTGACCTTTCCCGATGGTTCCCAGGTAGGGGTTATGGGTTTGAACGAGATACTGTCGGACATGTACGCCGAAGGCAGGCTTGTAAGCGCCGAGACCGTTGAAGAGATCGTGGAGAGGTTATCTGAAAAGAACTATATTACACCTTCGTTTAGACAACAGTATTGCGAAGTTTTAATAGAGGAGTACAGGCAGTACGTTAAGATAAGAGACGACAACAAACGGTAATGAACTGCCCAAGGTCCTCACATAAAACAAGACCGTGGAACCCAGTTTTGTCTTTGACTTATGCAATCAATTTCAAGTGGGGCAATACCCTCTCACCGGCTAATGTTTTTTTATGATCGGAGCTAATACTGGAGTTTCCTCTGTTAGTTAAAATACAAAACTGGGGGAGATTGCCGCGTCGCTTAAGCTCCTCGCAATGACCATGTACAGAAGCGTTAGGGACATTACGCTTGATTCTTTGTATATCAATAAGCTGGTTAGATCGCCAAAACCTGGAGTTCGTTAAAGGATTTGGGCGCTTATTGCTAAAGTGCTGAACATTATTAGCCCAGAAGTTAAACAAGTTATTAAAAAGAAAAAGCTTCAACCGATCATATATAAAGCATAAGATCGCATTTTTAGGATATGCTATATGATGACTACCATGAAAATTAGTGTAATTGTTTGTACATACAATCAATCCGAACGCCTAATGAGAATGTTAAAAAGCCTTCGAGAGACCGTGATCCCTGACAATTTATCATGCGAATTTATTTTGGTAGATAACAATTCGGATGATGATAAACGATTTGTTTTCGAAGAAGTCGAGAGACATTGCGACTCAAGAATAAAATATGTATTTGAGGAAAAAAGGGGGATCTCCCATGCCCGTAACCGAGGGATAAAAGAAGCAAAGGGTGAAATTATCGCGTTTACAGATGATGATGTGATAGTAGACAAATATTGGATCCAAAATATTGAAAAAGCATTTAAAGAACATGGCGATGTAGCATGTATCGGTGGGAAGCTATTGCCAATTTGGGAAATTTCCAAGCCGAAATGGTTGAAACCGAATCTCTATGTTTATCTGGCGCTGTTGGATTACGGTGATTTCGTCACTTACATGGATTTGCCAAATATTTGGGGAGCGAATTTTGCTGTAAAATCTGAAATGTTCAAAAAATACGGCCTATTTGATTCAAATCTTGGAAGAATTCCAAGCAAATTGTATGGTTATGAAGAAACTGAATTTCTGCAGAGATTACAAAATGCCGGTGAAAAAATATTATATTATCCTTTATCAATCATTTACCATTGTGTTCCGGCCCATAAGATGTCAAAAAGATACTTTCGCAAGTGGAGGTTTGATCAAGGCGAGCAGCGAGGAATTTTTTTGAAAGACCCCAAATACACCTATTTGTTCAAGGTTGACTCCCTTACAAGTACAAAAATGTTGAGAGATTTTACTGCAAGTGTGGTAAAAATTGGATGCTTCACAAATGACAGGTTCAATCATGAATTAAGAATTTGCTTTATTTTAGGATTCCTCTCAGGGAGAATGAAACGGGTGAGTATGAAATCATGACCCCAGGAGTGTTATGTTCCCTCATTTGAATAAATATTTTCCAATGATGCATTTTATCCGATCCAAGTATTTTTCAAAAGGGCCAACCTCTGTGGATATTGAGTTAAGTAACCGATGTAATCTAAGATGTAAAATGTGCTGGTTTCATGGGGAAAATGGGATTGGAGATCGATATCAAAATTCAGAAATGGCGACAGAGGAGATTCTAGAATTAATAAATCAATTGGCAACATATAGGCCTCACATATATTTTGGTGGAGGGGAACCCTTCATCCGGGAAGATTTTCTGACAATAATGGCACATGTGAAAAGCTTTGGTTTGCCGATATCATTTACAACGAATGGAACTCTTTTGGACCAAAAAAAGATTCAAAAAGTTGTTGAATTGGGAGTAGACGCAGTTAATATTTCGGTTGATGGGCTCGAAGAGGTGCATGATAAACTCCGTGGGCAGGGCAATTTCGCAAAAGTAATGTTAAATATGCAACACCTTGTGGAGTGTAAGAAAGGGGAGAATACTAAAAAGCCTTCAATTACTGTAAATATCACAATAAACCCTTTGGTTGTAGGTCGTTTGAAAGAGACCATTAACTCAATAAGAAAAACAACCGGAGATGGGGTTGATTTTTTTAGAATCCATCACCTGTGGTTTATTACTCCAACGGAATTAGAGATACATAAGGCGGCAATTTATAAAACTCTTAAGAGATCTGCTCATGGTGCAAGGGCTCATTGCATCCCTCTTTCTCAGCACATTGATTCGAATACATTATCCAATGAAATATCCCAATTAAAAGATCTGGGGAAAATAAAATTTTTTCCAAATCTTCAGGACAAAGAAATCCACCAATTCTATTCTGAGAGCTATCGGTTGAGGAAAAGATGCATGGCTCCTTTCCATTCAGGGCTTGTGAAGCCAAATGGCGATATAAAATTTTGTCCCGACGAATGGATTGATGATTATGTGCTTGGAAATATCCATAATGATCGTTTTGAGAATATTTGGAACAACGAGAAAGCCAAGCGCTTTCGATCAGTAATTTATTGGCAAAAGTCATTTCCGGGTTGTAAAAGATGTAGCTGGATGCATTGTTATTGATAGAATAGAGAAGGAAAGCTAACCTAAGTTTTTGAGGAAATGTTCAAATGAATCTTCCCGTTAAAATTGTGTTTCTGGCAATGGATGCAGGGGATAAACTATTAATCCAAAAGTGGGCCGCCGATGGGACATTACCAACTCTGCATTCGCTTCTTGGCAATGGACTTGTTGGGGAAACAATGAGTGTGGAAGGGTTGTATGAAGGGTCCACATGGCCATCCTTTTATACCGGCGTGACTCCTGCGCATCATGGTTTTCACCGTCTAACCCAAATCAATCCGGGAACCTATGGATTCTATCAATGCTATCCGGGTGAATTTATCAAGCAGGAACCCTTCTGGAACCATCTCAGCAGCGCGGGGCGGAAGGTCGCTATCTTAGATATTCCCCTATCCGGGATATCTAAGGGATTAAATGGGATTCAAATGGTGGAATGGGCATCCCATGACGGAGTGTATGGATTTCATACATGGCCCAAAGAGTTGAAGGGAGAGGTAAGAAAACGCTTCGGGCACCATCCCGTGAAAGCATCTTGTGACTCCTATGGAAGATCTCCGCAAGATTTCCGCAGATTTAAGGATCACCTGATCGAGGGTGTTAATAAAAAATGCGAGCTTACCATACATTACATGAATAAAGGTGAATGGGATTTTTTTGCTCAAGTATTTACCGAGGGTCATTGCGCGGGACATCAATGTTGGCATCTTCACGACCCGGCTCACCCTAACTATGATCGAAAAATTGTCGCCCTCACGGGAGACCCGATTCTGGAGGTTTATAAAGCCATTGATAACGCGATTGGACGGATTTTAGCACATGTCAACGAAAACACGCTTGTTCTTTTCCTTGCCACTCATCGCATGGCCCATAATATTGGTGGGAACTTCTTGCTTGAAGACATTTTAGAGAAGCTGAGTTTGTTAAAAAAAAGGCCCGCAGCCACTACGCTCAAACAGCAAGGGATGATAAAGCGAGTTTTTAATGCTGCAAGAGGAAAATGGCATGAACTGCCTAATTCGATTCAGGGGACTTTGAAGCCTGCTCTATTGCCTCTGTACAATTCAACCAAACGTTTGGTGGTTGGTGAAGATCTTTCCTCTTTATCTTCCAGATTTGATTTAAAGCATTGTAAGTGTTTTCCCCACAAAAATGGAAACCTGATAAGCGGTATCCGGATCAATCTCGTGGGAAGAGAGCCAGATGGTCTAATCAAACGAGGAGAGGAGTCAGACGATTTTTGCCAGGAACTAAGCAAAGATCTGCTTGACATTGTTGTCACAGGTAGCAACAAGCCGATCGTCAAACGTGTCATCAGAACTTCTGATTTCTTTCAAGGCGAGTGCATTGACCATTTGCCTGATCTTTTGGTGGAATGGAATGAAGACATATTGATAGGAAGTAAAGGTGTGAGTGACGATAAATCTTGTCGGTTGCGATTGACTTCAGAAAAAATTGGAGTGGTTGAAGGCGAATATACTTATTGCCGTACGGGGGATCATAGACCGGAGGGATTATTTGTAGTGTTTGGACCTGGAATCAATCCAGGGGTAATAGGAAGAACAATTTCCATTATGGACTTTTCGCCCACATTTTTGAACCTATTTGGCTTAACAAATCCCGATTTGGATGGAAAACCGATTAATGAAATTTTAGGGAAAGAAGATTGTTTTAAATAAGAATAAGGAAGGTTAGTGATGTCTGATGGAAACCGTAAACTACAGGGTTAGACTCAACATTTCAAGCATAACCCAAAGAAATAGTGTGGTCTCAACAAATCATACCAAGAAAGGCTTGAATTCAAGGCATGATGAGAAATGGCTCTGCCTTTTTTACACATTCGCGGTATTATCTACTAATTACGGCAAGATCAGGGGGCGTCGGGGTCAGCCATTCACGGTGAGCAATCATGTGAACTATGAACATTGCCCAACGTGGCACTGCAGCAATACGAACGTGGATGTGGAATACGTTTTCCTCGTTAGATCCATAGTACTAAATCAGAAAGGAATCCCCCGTTATGTTCAGGCAGCGACTCGCAAATGAAATGAAACATAGTGTCTGTCGAGATGCTTCGATTAACATTGAAGCACTGCCCCCCCGATTCATGAAAAAGTAATGCTGCACTCAGTCCGTTGATTTTGCTAATATAAGATATATTGATTATTTTCTGAGGAGGTGCTTTTTGAAGAGCTATCGAAAGGAATTATGGTTTAATGTGCCCACAAGAAGGGCATACATCAATATAACGTCACAGGTTGAGGAATGCCTGAAGGAGAGTGGTATCAGGGAGGGCCTTGTCCTCGTAAATGCTATGCACATTACTGCATCAGTGTTCATAAATGATGATGAGTCAGGATTACACCATGATTTTGATGTATGGCTTGAAACCCTCGCGTCCCACGAGCCGGTAAGCAAATATCGCCACAATGTTGGCGAGGATAATGCTGACGGACACCTGAAGCGGCAGGTCATGGGCCGGGAGGTAGTTGTTGCCATTACTGAGGGAAAGCTCGATTTCGGCCCCTGGGAGCAGATATTTTACGGCGAGTTTGATGGCCGGCGGCGAAAGAGGGTGCTGGTGAAGATGATAGGGGAATAAATCGGCAGAGAGCACAGAGTTAAGAGCAGAGGGAAGAGAGAAGGGGGGAGAGTATCGAGACGAGCCGGAAAAGAGATAAGACGAGAAAAGCAGCGAGAAGTAAAAAGCTAAAAGTGAAAAACAACATAAGAGTGGAAAACCTCGACAAAAATAATATTGACAACTGAGTAAATGTAGGACATAGTGTAGTACAAGAGGAGCGTCATGCCGTCAAGCACGAGATTAGATGAAGAAACTGTGGAGATATTGAAAAAGACCGCTGAGTTGCTGGGTACCACAAAATCGCAGGTTGTGCGTGAGTCCGTGCGGGAATATTGCAGCAAGGTCATAAACAAAAAGAAGAAAACGCCCTGGCAGGTTTACCAATCAATATTTAGTGGAGAAGGGAGTGGACACGGAAAGCGTGTCGAGACTGGCAAAAAGATTCTGAAGACGAAGTTTGAGAAAGACAGAAAGAAATGGTCATCATAGATACGGGACCGCTTGTTGCCTTATTCGATTCGTCTGAACCTGCTCACGAAACCTGCAAGGTGACTTTGCAAGCGATCGGTGATGATATTGTAACATCGTGGTCCGTTCTGACAGAAGCATTTTACATGCTGGAAGATTGGAAAACCGGTCAGGCGAATTTATGGAATTTCATAATGGCAGGAGCAGTCCAATTATATGAGATACAACCGTTGCATTATGGTCGTCTCGAGGAGCTGATGAGGAAATATTCTGACAGGCCAATGGATTTGGCCGATGCGACCATTGTCCTTATTGCTGAATCGCTAAAAATACGGACAATATTTACGTTGGACAAGAAGGATTTTTCAATTTACCGTCCCAAACACTGCCGTCACTTCGAGATCATTCCGGAGTGACATTCCTAAGTGATTCAAACAGCGTAAGACTATTCTTTTTCCGCGGATAAGAGCGGATAGAAGCAGAAAAGAGATAGACACAGATGAAAGCCTATGTGTTTATCTACGTGCGATGTCGAGATAATCCGACGATATCACATGCATTCACGCCCGTGAAGCGGGATAGGATTCCAACGGACATGACGTCTTATCACAAATCTGTTTAAAAAAATAAAGTCAACCTCTTTTATCTATCCTAATCATCCGTGATAAAAAGTTCTTTTTTCTTGACAAGCTCATTCAATATTGGTAGTTCTATATATAAAACCAAGGTTCATTTATTAAATTATGAATGATGAATTAAAAAATAAAAAAAAGGAAAATAATGAACGGTACGTTTCACCAGCAGTAGAGCAGGCTTCACGTATACTCTTTTGCCTGGCCGAAGCCAAATCAACGTTCATGAGCCTTCTTGAAATCTGCGCTCACGTGGGAATCCATAAGAGCAAGGCATTCACCATATTGGAAACGCTGCAAAGATTCGGACTTATACGAAAAAACGAGGAGGGAAAAGGTTACGCACTCGGTCCGGGCCTCATCTCTCTCTCCAGAAAGGTTCTCGATGATCTCAGTGCCCCGAGACTTGCTGGACCGATCCTTGAAGAATTAGCACTGGAAACGAACAGCACGGCAGTGCTTGGTTTGATGGCTGACAAAAGGGTGTTTATTGCTGCTAAACACGAAGGGGAGGGTAATATTGGTGTTACGATCCGCATAGGACATCGCCTGCCTCTAACGTACGGCGCCCACGGCAAAGCAATAGCTGCTTTTTTGGTCGAGGAAGAGCGCAAAAGCCTGCTAAAGGAAAAAAACCTTTATTTCTATGGAAGACCGGAAAAGTTAGACAGAAAGAGGCTGGATGAGGAGCTTGCCCGATGTCGCAACGAGGGCTTCGCTGAAGACTTAAGCGAGGTCAATCCGGGGCTCAATGTTGTTGCGGCTCCCGTGATGGGCCCAAGTGGAACCCTTATCGGTTTTATCGAGATATTCTTGCTTTTTTCACCGGAAATTGCCCATCAATATGGGCCTCTTGTTGCGGAGGCGGGAAAGGCTTTATCGCGACAGTTAGGGGCGAAAGTAGATACAGAGAGCATACAGTCTAAGAAAGCCATGAGGAGGTAGGAATGACCAGGAAATTGATTCTTAAAGAGCTTGGCCGTTATTCCATAGGTACATACGCTGATGTGATACATAGGAATGCCCTTCTTCGGGCACATCAGGAGGTTTTCATCTATGGAGAGAAGAGGATCACTTTTGCCGTCTTTAACGAACGGGTAAACAGCCTTATTCACGCACTTCAATCGATGGGACTCAAGAAGGGAGACGGCATAGGAATTCTCTCATGGAATTGTCTTGAATGCACAGATATCACCGGTGCGGCCATGAAAGGCGGATTCATTGTATCGCCTTTTAATCCAAGAATGCAGAAAAACGAACTTGAATACCTCATCAACTATTCAGAGGCAAAGGTTCTTTTTGTGGGTCCGGAGCTTATGGGATCAGTCGATGAACTGAAGCCTCTCCTAAAAAATGTAAAGCATTATGTGGCCCTAAAACAAAGGGCGGACAACATGGTTTTTCATAACGACCTTCTTGCTTCACATTCAAAAGAAGAGCTTGATGTAGATGTGAAAGAGACTGACCCCTTCATCATATTCTATACGAGCGGTACTACCGGTATGCCTCGCGGCGCTGTGTACACCCATTTCCGGAAAATGGAAGAAGCGAAAAACAAGGCCATCCAGGTGGGGTTGAAACCCGCCAACAGGCACATAATGATCTTGCCCCTTTTTCATATCGGCGGATGGTCCCATTTCTGGGCCTTCTTTTACGTAGGGGCATGCAACGTCATTATGGCCCAAAGATCCTTTGACGCCAAGGCCACCCTGCAGGCAATTCAAGATGAGAAGGCAACAGATATTCATATTGTGCCAACCCACCTTGTGGGTTTTCTTGCTGTACCAGGTGTCGAAAAATACAACCTTACAAATCTGGAGAGAATGTGGTATGCAGCATCTCCCATGCCGTTAGAGCTGCTGAGAAAAGGAATAGCAACCTTTGGGGAAGTTTTTGCCCAGGGCTACGGACAGTCAGAGTCGGGCCCCGACATAGCCATCCTTACCAAGGAAGCCCATAGGGTCCTTGACAAACCACCGGAAAAGCAAAAGGTGCTTACCTCGTGCGGGCAACCATGCCTGGGTGTGCATGTGAGGATTCTGGATGAAAATAATGATGACGTTGAGATAGGAGTGGTGGGGGAGATTGCGGTTCAGAGTAAATCGATCATGGTGGAGTATTGGAAAAAGCCTGAGGAGACGGCCAAAACTATCGTCGACGGATGGCTCCACACGGGAGATATGGGCTATTATGATGAAGAAGGTTTTATGTTTATTGTTGATAGAAAGAAAGACATGATAATTACAGGCGGCGAAAACGTTTATCCCAGAGAAGTGGAAGAAGTCCTTTATCGCCACCCCGCCGTTTTAGAGGCCGCAGTGATCGGTGTTCCTGATGACAAATGGGTCGAGCGTATTCACGCTGTTCTAACGTTGAAGGAAGGACCGAAGCCGAGTGAGGACGATATCATGAACTTCTGCAAGGATCATCTTGCCCGGTATAAGGCGCCACGGTCTGTGGAATTCGTCGATGCTCTGCCAAAGAATCCCCAGGGGAAGATCCTGAAACGAGAGCTGCGGGAGAAATACTGGGCCGGCAAAGAGAGAAAGATCTGAAATAATAGAGAGCACATATATGGAGGAAGAAACATGGCAGTAAAAAAGAGAAACCAAGAGAGAGAGCCGGTTCTTAAGGCCAAGGCTATTAACCTTAGAGTAAACGGGAAAGTCCACGTGCTTGAGGTGGGCAACAGGCCTGGTGACATTGAACCGTTCCATACATTGTCCCATACGCTCCGTGAAACCCTCGGACTTACGGGGACGAAGATATCTTGCGACAATGGCGCATGCGGTGCCTGTACTGTGTTAATTGATGGAAAGGCGATGCTCTCCTGCATGACGCTAACCATTGAATGCGACGGGAAGAATGTCACCACTATCGAAGGACTGGGTGATCCCAAGACAGGAATGGTTGATACCCTTCAGCAGTCATTTATAGACCATACTGCTTTCCAGTGCGGGTTTTGCACTCCCGGCATGATAATGAGTGCAAAGGCCCTCCTGAGCGAAAACCCTTCCCCCACTGAAGAGGAGGTAAAAGAAGGCCTTTCAGGGAATTTCTGTCGCTGTATCAGCCACTATCACGTGGTGAAGGCCGTTCTGGCTGCATCGGAAAAGTGAGGTGATAGATATGAAAGATAAATACCGGTTCATAGGTAAGGTGGTGCCCAGGTTGGATGCGTCAGAGATTGTCGCGGGCAGGGCGAAATTCCTGAACGACATCAAGCTGCAGGACATGCTCTATGGGAAGGTTCTCCGAAGCCCTTACCCCCATGCGCTTATTAAAAAAGTCGACAAGAAAAAGGCTCTGAAGCTCCCGGGAGTGAAGGCAATACTTACCTGGGAGGACGTGCCCGACTGGAAGGGAGGGACGCCACGCTATAACCGTATCCTTGATCATAAGGTAAGGTATGTGGGTGATGCAGTTGCTCTTGTTGCAGCAACCAATGAAGAAATAGCCAAAGAGGCACTCAGGCTGATTGAAGTGGAATACGAGGTGTTGCCTGCTGTTTTTGATATGGAGAGGGCCTTAGAGCCGGACGCCCCTCAGTTATATGATGAATTCCCCGGCAACGTCGTGACTCCTGGTGTGCCTTTTTTCGGGCCAAAGAGTTTGCAAGACGTTGTCATGGGCGATACAGAAAAAGGTTTTGCAGAAGCGGACATTATAACAGAAGGGACATTTGGCTACGAGAACATACCGAACCCTCTGCCACCTGAACCCCCCGGAGCCATTGGGTTGTGGGAAGAACCGAACAAGCTTACCCTCTGGGTTTCGAACCAGGCGTCATACATGGACAAGATTACCCTCTTTCATGTTATGGGAAGAAAAGTTGAGGTAAGGAGTATTGGGGGTCCCTGTGGAGGTAGTTTCGGATCAAAGTTTATGTCATGGCAGGTACAGACGTACACGGCGCTCTTAAGCAAAGCAACATGTAAACCGGTAAAGTTGGTTTTTACCAAGGAAGAGCACCTGGCAGCCTTCACCGTGCGCCCATCGTCACGCATGCGGGCACGGGTCGGTATGAAGAAAGATGGAACTGTAACCGCCATATCCGGTCAATGGCTTATTGACACCGGTTACTACTCCATGACTACCCAGTCGCAGGTTGCTGTTGGCTGTGGCGAAGTCCAGATTATGGTCAGATGCCCAAACTGGGATCTGAAGCCGGTGATTGTCTGTACCAACCGCAACGCCTCAGGTATTGTAAGAGGCTTTGGCGGCCAGGAGCTTAAATGTATCCTCATTCCGCTTCTAAGCCTGGCCATGGAAAAATTGGACATCGACCCCTTCGAGTTTCTGAAAAAACATTATGTCAAACCAGGAGATGGCTACTTCTGGCGCGATGGCATCTGGTATACGTACCGTGGTGTAGACTATTCGCCTGCCATGGATAAGGGTGCTGGGGCATTTTGTTGGAAGGAAAAATGGAAGGGATGGCTCACACCAACTTCCATACATGGCTCAAAGCAACGGGGAGTTGGCGTGGGGGTCCACGGCAATGCCGATATCGGGGAGGACGCATCTGAAGCATACGTCCGTCTCCACCCGGACGGAACAGCCATGCTTTTCTCCTGTGTGACAGAACACGGTACGGGTCAAAGGAGCAATTACGCAAAGATGGTCGCAGAGGTTTTGCAACTGCCCCTGGAAAATGTTTCTATAACCCCCTCAGATTCGCTGATCAACCCTTATGAGTTCGGGCCGGCTGGGTCCCGGGGCACTTACGCCATAGGGAGCGCAGTTATACGGGCCGCAGAAGACGCGAAGAAAAAGCTCTTCGAACTTATGGCCCCCAAATTCCAGACAGAACCAGGAGACCTGGATACATCTGATGGAATGGTTTTCGTCAGGGATAAACCGGAGAAGAAAATACCCTGGAGGGGAATGTCCATTGACCGAACAATCACAGGCTTCGGACGTTTTGAGCCGGACTATACTCTGACTAACTGTATGATGAGCTTTGTTGAGGTAGAAGTTGACACAGAAACAGGAAAGGTAGATCTGGTCAACGTTGTAAACGCAACAGACGTCGGCAAGATTATAGACCCGCAGGGCCTCGAAGGTCAGCTCAACGGGTGCCTCGGCTCGGCAGGCATCGACAGCGCAATCTTCGAAGAGACAATCCTCGACCGATCTTCAGGCCACACACACTCAATGCCAATAT
>Ga0351919_10042_pt1 | contig 41402 bp, 39 predicted proteins | sample TotcelHT113001N6_FD_206845 | JGI IMG/M metagenome (GOLD analysis project Ga0351919, IMG submission 206845) | Enriched cells from coal bed in the Powder River Basin, Montana, United States - Total cells T11 rep1 HSBNCT.T11.300.1.N6 ...
ATAATTTTTCTCAGGTTATCCCTGATGATCCGGCCAATCTCTTTTCGGTTTCCCCGGTCCCGCTGACATGCGAACTTATTCTATAAATATTAGTTAAATCAAATAGATATAAAGTTAGCCCCTCCACCAGTACCGTTCTCTTAAGGTTTTTCTCCCCGGGAATCACCGATTTCCCCCGCTCCGAGTCAGGAATTTCCCGTCGCGTTATTTCAGGGGTTTGGAAGTGAAGAATGAGGGGCGTCCTGATTTACGGGTAACGTGATTTCAAGCATATTCCAAATCACATTAAGCAATCCTAAAAATCGGTTAGAGAAAAATTGAGGTTAGCAGCCAGGAGGTGATGAGCCAAAGAAACTGAGCAAGGATACCAGTGGCGAAAGTTAAAAAGCTTGTCGACCGGGGAAACCCATAACCACAAAAACATATCATACTAAAAAAGGGAGAAAAACATGGAACGGATCAAGAATTTTTTCAAAGATGAGTCTGGTGCGAGCGCGGTGGAATACGGGCTGCTGGTGGCGTTGATTGCTGCGATTATCGTCGGCTCCGTGCAGCTCCTTGGTGTCAGGGTCCAAAAGGCATTCGACGACACCGTCGCCGGCATGGGCTAATAACCGTTAATGCAGGTCAGTGCGCTATGGGGAGGGGACCTGGCGGCAGCCCTGCCGGGTCCCGCACTCCCGCACCTTGAGACTGACCGGCATGGCGGCTGAATTGGTACACAGCTTGCCGCATTAGGTTTAAATCACAGGAGGGACCGACCCATGAAGAACGAAGGCTCCAAGGAGATGGTCTTGCAGACCACAGTGGCGCTGTTATCGTTGGGGTTGGCAGTAATGAGCTTATTGCTCATGGGGCGGTGGGTTTAGGCCTCCAACCCCGAAAATTCCGTTTATAGGATGAGAGGACGATGCCCGTGTCCGGTTCTTTAGCAGAAGCTGTTGGTTGGATGAGTTCCCGGGGGCATCTGCTCATACCCCTGGCCCTCACGTGGTGGATCGCCTGGGGGGACTTGAGGTCCCGGCGCATTCCCAACTATCTGACCTTAGGAACCGCGGTGGCCGGACTGGCTTATAACTTCATGAGCCTTGGCCTTTCCGGCCTGGCGGATGGCTTTCTGGGGATGCTCCTGGGATTCGCCTTTCTCATCCTGCCCTACCTCTGGGGCGGCATGGGGGCCGGAGACGTCAAGGCCCTGGCCGCCCTGGGGGCCTGGTTGGGTCCCAAACTCACCCTCTTTCTGTTTTGCTACATGGGGATCGCCGGCGGGATCATCGCCGTGGGGTATCTGGTGTGGCAAGGAATCCTGTGGCAGAAAATCAAGGAGGGGTGGGTCTTTCTGCTCAACCTGATTCTGTGCCGGCCGGACGGCCCGCCCCGCCCACCGTCTCAGGCCCAATTAACCGAAGGGATACCGTATGGGGTCGCCATTGCCGTGGGCATGCTGGTCCTGGTGGGCGTAGGGTGTACGCTGTGATCCCGGGGAGTGTCTCCGGCCGGCAACCCTCCGGGACTTTGACGGGGCGGGGTTGCTGGAGTTTTCCAGCGCCGCCCGGAGGCAACCGGGAAATACTATCATTGTTCGGGTATCCTGCCGGATCAAGATGGATCCGGCGTGACTTTTTACCGAAGTCAGGCCAATGTCAGGTTTTTGGCCCTAACCCTGATGAAATGTGAGTGACCGTCATGCAATTGAATCTGCCGAGAGGCACCATTTTCCTGGCAGTAGCTGTGGTGGCTGGATTAGTCGCCACCTTTGGCATCCACCGCTACGTCAGCATGAAGACCCGGGTGGTGGAAGCGCCAACCCGCCAGGTCTTCATCGCTACCGCTGACATTTCTCCCGGAACGGCCCTCTCTGGGTCGGCGGTGAAGGCCGTTACCTGGCCCCAGGCCGTGATACCGCCCAATTGTGCCTCCTCCATGCGAGAGCTTGAGAACCGGGTGGTCAAGGTTCCCATTCCTCAGGGGAACCCCGTTCTCTTCTCCATGCTGGCCCCGGTGGGCACTGCCGCCGGATTGAGCGGTATTTTAGACGACGGCAAACGGGCTCTCACCGTTAAAGTCGACGAAGTTGCGGGTGTGGCCGGGTTCGTCCACCCCGGGGACCATGTGGATGTGTTGATGGATATGCCCATGAAAGGGCAAGGCCAAGGCCAACAGGAGCACTTCTCCAAGACCATCCTGCACGACATTACGATTCTGACCACCGGGCAGATCTGGGAGCAAAAGGGCGACAACAAACCGATAGTGGTCAATACCGTTACCCTGGAATTGACCCCGGGTGATGCTGAGGTGCTCAATCTGGCCAGCAACCAGGGGAAGATCCGGCTGGCGCTGCGAAACCGCAACAATAAGACTATCGCCCAGACTCCGGGCGTGACGACCTCAACTCTGATCAACGGGGGCGCCAAGAAAGACAGCAAGGCCGCAGTCCAACCGGACCGGGAGGACAAGCGAGTCGAGGTTATCAAGGGTTTGGACCGGAGCGAGGCCAAGCTTTAGGAGCACGGGCCGTTCGTGTGGCGCGGTTCTCGATAATGGGCCTTTGAGTGGACGGTTGCCCCCGGATGGACTTTACCCCTGGCAAGGATACGATTGTCCGGCGGTAAGCCTGACGGATCAGAGGGAAACGATAAGAAACTCCAGGGAAACATCAATGGACCGGATTCGCCGCATCACCAGGGAGATCGAGGCGTGTATCTTGACCAGCTGACCATTTCAATACTCTTCGGGACCGGGATCCAGCGTTCGGAGATCGGGGCGGTTTTGGACAAGCTTCCCCAACTGAAGCTGTTGGACCAGACTACTGATCCCCAGAGTTTTGTTGGCCAACATAAGGGTGCGCCTCCGGATGTAGTCCTGGTGGAAATGAATGGGGAGAGCCGGGTTCCCGAGTGGCTGGAGAATCTGCCCCAGGAGATGCCCCACACCCATGTCCTGGTCTGTTCTTATAATCGGGAACCTGATTTTTTAATCCGGGCCATGCAAGTGGGGATTCGGGAATTCTTACCCCTGCCCCTGACTCAAGGCGACATGGAGAACGCCTTAAACCGGGTGCGGACGGCCAGAAAGCAGCTGGTCCCGGTGGAAAACCGGGAGGGGCGGATCATCGTGGTTACCGGCCACAAGGGTGGGGTGGGGAGCACCACGGTCGCGGTAAACCTGGCACAGGCCCTGGGGGAATCGGCTCCAGGACGCATAGCCCTGATAGATCTGGGGCGGCCGTTTCCCGATGTGGGAACCTTTCTGGACCAGGAATCAAATTATTCCATTGTGGACCTGATCCAGAACATTGCCAATGTGGATAAATCTTTCATCCAGAGAATCATGCAGCCTTACGGAACCAGACTGTCAATTTTGCACGGGATCTCTGATTTTAAAGAGCAGGACAGCATTGATCTGGAGAGCCTGGAGCCAATCTTTGCCATTCTGCGCCAAATGTATAGTTTTGTCGTGATCGATCTCAGTCATTGGCTGGATGAACTCTTCCTCAGGGTGCTGACCGAGGCCGATTTGGTGCTGATGCTGACCGGGCTTACCGTTCCTGACCTCAGGAACCTGAAGAAACTCTGGCCCTATACCATAGAGTGGCACCAGGATAAGCGCAAGATTAAGATCGTGGTGAATCGGTATGATAACAGCAGTGGTTTACAGTTACGAGACCTGGAAAATATCCTGCAACATCCTTCCTTCGCGACGTTGCCCAGCGACTATCAGGCCATGATGCAATGCCTGAACCAAGGATCGCCCTTGATGGGCGCGGCGCCGCGTTCCAAACTCTGGCGCAGCATCAAAGATTTGACCTCTCAGATTTTAGCGGAAATCGGAGATGATGAGAGCGAGACTAACGGCGCCGCTGCACCCAGAAAGAAATTCTGGCTATTTTAACCGGATCAGATAAATGAGCTGGCTGGAATATAATAAAAAAGTCAACAAAACTGTGAAGGGACCCAAGGCGGTCCCCAAGGAACCCCAGACGCTCGTGGTGGTGCCGTCCCCACAAGATGAGGGCCGGGAAAATCGCCTCTACGAAGTCAAGAAGCGGGTGCACCATTCCCTGCTGGAGCGTTTGGATCTCAGCCAGTTGGAGGAACTGGATGAGAAACTGAGGGCCAAAGAAATCCGGCAAGCCATCGGGATGCTGCTGGAAGAAGAGAAAGAACCCCTGAATATGCGGGAAAGGGCGCGGCTGGCCCGGGAGATGGAATTCGAAATCCTGGGATTGGGCCCGCTGGAACCGCTGCTGCTGGATCCCGCCATTTCCGACATTCTGGTCAACCGCTACAATCAAGTCTATGTCGAACGGAAAGGCTGTCTGGAACTGACGGACGTGCGGTTTCAGGATAACGAACATCTGCTGAAAATTATCAATAAGATAGTCAGCAATGTGGGCCGGCGGATAGACGAATCGGTCCCCATGGTTGATGCGCGGCTGCCGGATGGCTCCCGGGTCAACGCCATCATTTCCCCTCTGACCTTAGATGGCCCCATGCTTTCCATCCGCCGGTTTTCCGTCCAACGCCCCAGCCTGGAGGATTTAATCGAGAAAGGCAGCCTTACCGCTGAGATCGGGGAAACCCTCAAGGCCATCGCGGTGAGCAAATTAAACGTGCTCATCTCCGGAGGGACTGGCGCCGGGAAGACCACCCTGCTTAACATCCTTTCGGGTTACATTCCCGCCACGGAGCGCATCATCACCATCGAAGATTCCGCCGAGCTGCAATTGCAGCAGGAGCACGTATGCCGGTTGGAAACGCGGCCGGCCAACATCGAGGGCAAGGGCGAGGTCAGCCAGAGAGAATTGGTCAAGAACTGCTTGAGGATGAGGCCGGATCGGGTCATCGTGGGTGAGGTCCGGGGCGCCGAGGTCATTGACATGCTCACGGCCATGAATACCGGGCATGAAGGCTCCATGACCACCGTGCATGCCAACACCGCCCGGGATGCGCTCCTGCGCCTGGAGACCATGATTTCTCTCTCCGGGGTTTCCATCCAGGAAAAGGCCATGCGCCAGATGATCAGTTCGTCCATAGATGTGGTCGTTCAATTAGTCCGGCTCAGTGACGGGGTCAGACGTATGAGTGCCTTGGCGGAAATCACCGGCATGGAAAGCGGCGTCATCAGCATGCAAGATATCTTCGTGTTTGAGCGGCAAGGGATAGATGAACAAGGGAAGATTTTGGGGCGCTATGTCCCCACCGGGGTGCGGCCCCGCTTCGTCGAGCGCTGCCGGCTCTTTGGCGCGCCGCTGCCGGACGGCATTTTCTTGCCGCCGGAGCGGCCCGCAGGGCGCTTTTAGCGCCATCTTACCGGCGAGGAGACGGAGATTATGCATTTCCTGACAAACTTCAACCTGGCTGGGATGGAATTCCACTATGCCCTGGGACTGGTGGCGCTATTCCTGGGGATGATCCTCTTATTCACCGCCATTTATTATGGCCTGGTGGAACCCATCCGCAAGCGGCGCCTCATCAATCAGCGCCTGCGGGGAAATAAACGCGAACAGGAGGTTCGGGCCCAGATTTTTAAAGCCTTCCAGGAAACCAAGGAGAGCGCGGTCTTGAATCTGGCGGAGCGCCTTTTTGGCTGGGGGAAGGTGGATAATCTCCAGCGTCAATTGCTCCAGGCGGATATCTACCTGGCCCCGAATACCTTTATCTGCATCGCCATTCTCCTGTCCGGGGCAGGCTTTCTCATCGGGTGGGTGGTGGGCAGTTGGGCCTGGTCCCTGGGTCTATCTTTTCTGCTGGGGGTGCTTCCCCTTATGTTCCTGCGGTGGAAGCGGAAGCGAAAAACCTCCAGGATCGAGCGCTACATGCCCGACGCCATGGAGTTGCTGGCCAGATCTCTGCGGGCCGGCCACACCTTGTCGGGAACCTTGGACCTGGTAAGCCAGGAGATCCCCGGTCCGCTGGGGGCCGAGATGCGCACCACCTTCGAAGAACAGAGACTGGGTTTGAGTATGCCGCAGGCTTTCCGGCGCATGGGTGAACGGGTTGCCAGCCAGGACCTGCGCTATTTCGTCACCGCGGTAATAATCCAGTCGGAGACCGGGGGCAACCTATCGGAAATTTTAGAAAATATTGGGCTCATCATCCGCGACCGGCTCAAGCTGAAGGGGAAGGTCCAGGGTCTCACCGCGGAAGGGCGTTTCTCGGCCTTGATCTTGAGCCTCTTGCCCTTTGTCACCTTCCTGGGGCTTTATCTCGTCAACCCAAAGTATGCCATGATCTTGTTCAGGGACCCCATGGGGTCCAAAATGTTAATAGGCGCGCTCGTCAGTATTGGTTTCGGCATTTTTGTCATGAAGAGAATGGTAGCCATTAAGGTCTAAAGGGGGAGAGGATGTCGGTCCTATTTTGGGTCATAGCCATGGCCTCTTTCGCCACGGTCGCTTTCCTCACCTACGGGGTTCTCAGTTATTGCAATAACCGCAAGATGGTGCGGGACCGCTTTAAACAGGTCTCCACCGATGCGATGCCGTTAATTAACCGGGGAGAAGGCAATAGTCTTAAAAAACAATTTTTACATTGGATATCGTCTCTGGGGCATTATGCCGTAGATAACAAACAGGACGATTCGGAGCTGCGCCAGTCCTTGATCCAGGCGGGGTTTCGCCATCCCAAGGGAACGGCCATTTATTTCGGTCTGCGGTTTTTGTTAGCGCTGCTGCTGCCGGTGATTTACCTGGTGGCCAATGTGATGAACGGCATTATGGACCGGGGCAATCTCCTGTTCTGTTTCCTGTTGGCCGGAGCAGGTTTTTATGTTGGTCCCTATTTGCTGAGATTTATCACCAGCCGGCGTCAGGATCGCATTGATAAAGCCCTCCCGGATGTTTTGGATCTGCTCATTGTCTGCATGGAGGCGGGGTTGTCCCTGCAGGCCACCATCAATCGGGTGTCGGATGAAGTCAAGGGCATTAACACGGACCTGTATAGAGAATTGCAGCTTACCAATGCCGAGTTGAGAACCGGGATCAGCCGCGAGGTGGCGCTGAGGAATTTGGGGGAGCGTACCGGGGTCCAGAATGTCAGGGCTCTGGTGGGATTGATGATCCAATCGGATAGGATGGGCGCCAGTATCGTCCAGGCTCTTCGCACCCACGCTTCCTTTCTCCGGGTCCAGCGGTCCCAAAAGGCTGAAGAAAGGGCCGCCAAGCTGCCGGTAAAGATCCTGTTTCCCCTCCTCCTGTTTATTTTCCCCGCCATTTTTGTGGTGGTAATGGGGCCCGCGGTCATCAAGCTGAGCAAAATCGCCTTCTTTGCAGGTTAAGCCGGGAGGCATGAGATGGAGACTCATATCGCCAGGCTCATCGGCAACGGGATTCACAACGTGCCCCACTCCACCCGATTGCGGCTCCATCTGGAAGGGTTACCGGGTAATGGCCATCAATAATTTTAGTAATTTCGGACTTGACCGAAAAGTTATCTACTACCGGCCCGAGGCCGAACGGGTGGCCACCAGCCTGAATAAGCAATTGGTCCCCGGGGCTGAACTTGGGCCGGCGCCCCGGTTGGCCGATACGATCGATGTCGAGGTAGTTCTGGACCACGATCTGGGCCCCAACAGGCGGCCGAAGCTCCGCAGGCCCATGGGTCGCGACTCTAAGGGCCTGAGCCCATCCGGGACTGCCGTCCGGGCCAGCTCCATAAACCGGTTCCAGACTGAAACCGTCTCAGACTGGGACCTGGTTATGCTATAATATTACGGATAAAATTGTTTGACGTGACTGGTGATAGTTGCTAAACGTCATATTGTGGACCTTCTTGACCCGGACGGAGCAAATGTGCAGGAACCTAACATGACGACCAGAATTTTCCTTGCCGACGAGTATCAGATTGTGCGTCAGGGGATCCGGGCGTTATTGGAGAAAGAACCCGGGCTGGAGGTGGTGGGAGAAGCCGCCAGCGGGCCGGCGGTGATGCGTCAGGTGCAGGACTTGGCTCCGGATATCATCCTTTTGGATCTGGGTCTGCCTGAGCTTCAGGGTGTGGAGACGATTCGCCAAATCCTGGCTGCATCCCCCCAGGTCAAAATCATCACCCTGTCTATTTATGACGACCGGCGCTTCGTGGTCAATATCCTCAAGGCCGGCGCCTCCGGGTACCTTCTGAAAGACTGCGCTTTCGAAGAATTGACCAAAGCCATCCGTACCGTTCAGGCATCTAAGACCTTCCTCAGCCCCGGCCTTTCGGATATCGTGGCCCAGGATTATATCGAGGCCTTGCGCGACAGTGAGGCGCACTTTCGCACTATTTTCGAAGTAACCACCATCGGCATTGCCCTGTTGAATAAAGATGGGCGCGTGGTCGAAGCCAATCCGGCCTTGCAACAGATGCTGGGGTATAGTCTGACCGAACTCGTCAACCAGCTGTTCACCGTTTTTATCTTGCCGGACGATGCTTCCCGGTGCAAGGCGCTCTTCCGGGAATTGGTGCAAGGGAAACAAGAGTCTTATCAAGTCGAGAAAAAATATGTTCGCAAAGATGGCCAAACGGCTTGGGGCCGTCTGAACGTCTCTTTGATCCGCGGCGCCAAGGTCGAAGACCACCTGGCCGTTTGCATGATCGAAGATATCACGGCCCAGAAACAGGCTGAAAAAGAAATCCGCACGTACCAGGAACAACTTCGTTCCGTGGCCTCGGAATTGTCTCTGACGGAAGAGCAGGAACGCCGGCGCCTGGCCACTGACCTCCATGACCACGTGGGACAGATCCTGGCGCTGGCCCAGATCAAGCTGGGTGCCATCCGGGAAGCCGCCTCCTCCACCCACCTGGTCGAGCCCATGGATGAGGTCCGGCGCCTTATTGAGCAGACCATTCAATACACCAGGTCATTGAGCTTCGAACTGAGCCCGCCCATCCTCTATGATCTCGGCTTTGAAGCCGCGGTGGAATGGCTGGCCGAATTGGTGCAGGAACAACATGGCATTACGGTCCAGGTCCAGACGGATCGGTCGCCCAAGTCCATGAATGACGAGATTCGCGTCATCCTTTTCCAGACCATGCGGGAATTACTGGTAAACCTGGCCAAACATGCTAATGCTAAGAATATCAGAGTCTTCATTGCCCGGGAGGATGCTACCCTGCAGGTCAAGATCGAAGACGACGGGCTGGGAATGGGGATTTCCGCCGACGCCGCCAATGGCCCCTCTGGGTTTGGCTTCTTTAGCATCAGGGAGCGCTTGAAGTATTTGGGCGGTCACCTGGAAGTGGTAGCTGAACCGGGCTGGGGAACCAGGGTCACCTTGCAGGTGCCCTTGAAATATTAAAGCCAGGATGGGGGGGAGCAGATGGTCACAAAAATTCTGATCGCCGATGATCACCAGATTGTCCGTCAGGGACTCCGCTTTTTGCTGGAGAAGGAGTCCGATCTGAAAGTGGTGGCCGAGGCCGAGGATGGGCGGACCACGGTGCGGTTGGCCCGGGAGCTGAACCCCGGGGTGATCATCATGGATGTCGCCATGCCGGATCTCAACGGCATCGAGGCCACGCGTCAGATCGTCAATGAGTCGCCGGCGACCAAAGTGATCGCCCTTTCCATGTATGCCGACCGCCGCTTTGTGGTGAATATGCTGCAGGCCGGGGCTTCGGGCTATCTCTTGAAGGATTGCGCCTTCGAGGAACTGATCCGGGCCATCCGGGCGGTGCTGGCGAACAAGACCTATCTCAGTCCCGGAGTCACCGATATCTTGGTGAAGGACTGCAAGATGGGGGCCCCCTTGCATGAGGTTTCGGCTTTCGGGGTTCTGACCTCCCGGGAGCGGGAAGTCCTGCAACTCATGTCTGAAGGCCAATCCACCGCCAAGATCGCCGACCAACTCCATGTGAGCGTCAAGACCGTGGAGAGCCATCGTCAGCAACTCATGCAAAAGTTGAATATCAGGAGTGTGGCGGAACTCACCAAGTATGCCATTCGAGAAGGCCTGACCACTCTGGAGGCCTGAGCCGGGGCTTATCCTGCCGGATGAGCCTGGCGCCCCCCAAGTGAGGCTCCAACTCTACCCCGCCGCGGATAAAACCTTTGCAGCCCCGGGACGGGCATAACCCCTGGCTGGCAGGAGAATATCCCGGGATGCGGCCGGGCGCGGCAAAAAAATAATTTAAATTTCCTTGACATTGAGTAATTTTCTTGTAAAATCACACTAGTTTAGCATGTCAGACTGAAAGCAGGGCCGCAAGTCCTGGTCAAGAATCGGGCGGGGGTGCTACTCCCACCGATTTTTTTTTGCCTGACTGCTGTGCGGCCTGCTTTTTTGGCGGGTTATATCATGAGCAGTACCTGTAGGAGGTTTCACCATGAAGGAAACTGGCACGGTAAAATGGTTTAATGATTCCAAGGGCTTTGGCTTCATCACCCGGGAAAGCGGTCCTGATGTGTTTGTGCATCACAGCGCCATCCAGGGCGAAGGCTTTCGCTCCTTGGCCGAAGAACAGACCGTGGAGTTTGAAGTGGTCCAGGGTCCCAAAGGTCCCCAGGCCCAAAACGTATTCAAGCTTTAGAACCTAAAGTTTGAGGCTCAGAACTCCGGCGGTCTTGGGACCCCGGAGTTCTGTCACTTTGAGCCTGAGCCAAGGCAAGACCACGACGCCGTTGGCGGCGGCAAGGCCCGATGCCGCACCCGAGAGAACCTGAGAGCCTGAAAGAGACGGCGATACCGGCAGCAAAACCGGCCAACCCATTTCGGTACGGGCATGACTGACGAGGAGTACTGATGAGCATGAAATTATATGTCGGCAATCTGCCCCACCAGATGACCGAAGAAGAACTGAATATCCTTTTTTCCGAAGCCGGCCACGTGGCCTCAGCCAAGATCATTAATGACCGGCAAACGGGTCAACCCCGGGGTTTCGGTTTTGTCGAGATGGAAACCAAATTGGAAGGCCAGAAGGCCATTTCCATGATTAATGGGCGGAGTGTCGACGGGCGCCCCCTGGCGGTCAACGAAGCCAAGCCGCAGGCAAAAGGCTCCTTTGGGGGCGGCGGCCGCGGTGGTTACCGCTAGAACCGACAGTCCGGCGGACGGAGGCGGTCGATAGCCGCTTCCGGTTCCTGAACTTCCAACCTATCAGCCGGCGGCTTCGGGGCCGCCGCTTTTTGAAGCCACTTCATGCAGTCACGTTGGGCCCATCGACCGGTGGAAAGGATTCCCCCATGCATGTCTTCATGGTTTACGTCCGGGACCCAAACTTTTACCGGTTCCTCCCCCGTAAGCTGCACAGAGCCTCAACTGACCCTGAACGCCTCCAGGTGATGGCCTTTCCTCCCCTGGGGATCCAGACGCTGGCGCCGGTGTTGCGCCAACAGGGACACCGGGTGCGGCTGTTTGACACCTGTCACCCCCAGATGCGGGCGGAGCACATCGCCCAGGCGGCAGCGGCAGAGACCCCCGACGTCATCGCCCTCTCCTGCCTGTCGACCACCACCTACCCCGCACTGAAGAGCCTGGCCCGGCAGCTTAAGTCGGCCGCGCCGAAAATTCCCCTCATCGTGGGCGGCCCCTTTGCCACCATGAATGCGGACCGCATCCTCCAGGACTGCCCTGACCTCGACTGCGTCGGGGTGGGGGAGGGCGAAGAGCTTCTGCCGGACTACTTGAACCATCTTGATAACTTGGGCTCGGTCGCCGGCCTGGTCTGGCGTCACGCCGGCGAGGTCGTCCACAACCCCGCCCGTCCACTCATCCAGGACCTGAATCAGTTTCCCTACCCGGACCGGACCAGCCTCCCCATTGATTACATCGAGTCATTGCCCCTGGATGTCCCGGCGGTTCTCTCCCTGGACAAATTTTGTACGATCCAGACCTCCCGCGGCTGCCCCTATTCCTGCATCTACTGCGATATCCCCTCCCTGTCCCAGGGCAAATGGCGCTACCGTTCGGCGGCGCACGTCCTGGGCGAAATGCAGCAGCTCAACGATATGGGCTATCGCTCGATTTACCTCACCGACGATCACTTTCTCCTGAACCGCAAGCGCATCAGCGAGGTCTGCCACGGCATCATCGAGCGCCAACTGCAGTTCCACTGGGGCTGCGAAGGCCGGGTTGACGCCGCCGCGGTTGATCAATTGGCGCTGATGAAACAGGCCAACTGCAATTTTCTGGCCTTTGGGGTCGAGGCGGGCACCCAAAAAGTCCTGGACCGGCTGGGGAAGCGTCAGACCCTGAAGCAGATTGAACATGCGGTCAGTGAGGCCAAGCGTCAGGGCATCGAACGGGTGCACGGCTTTTTTGTCATCAGCTCCCCCGGCGAAACCAAGCAGGATGTCATGGCCAGTTTCCGTTTTGCCGCCCGTCTGCAACTGGACACCTTCGGGTTCAATCGCTTGTGCGCCTACCGGGGCACCCCATTATGGCGGGAATACGTCGAGCGCGGCATCATTGACGACCAGCGCGATTGGGACAAATGGTTCAAGTGCTCGGACATCGACCCCACCGCCCTGTCGGGTACGGCGGTGAACCAGGTGCGCATGCGGGGCTACGCCTGGCTCTTTGCCCGCCGCCTTTTCCTCCGTCCCATCCGCACCTACAAACTGCTGCGCACCTTCAGCCGCTACATGAAGAAATCCGATATCTTCAAATTGCTCTACAGTCCCTTTCAGCGGCGGAGCTTGAGCCGCACGCCCGATCTCTCGGCCATGATGCTGGAGTCGGGACTCAAAGAGCCCCGCCTGGGCCCAATCCCCATCCCGTAAACCGGGCTTTCCGGTGCATGCGAGAACCTGACCGGGAGCAGGCTGGTGGTGTGTCTCATAATTAAGGTGACGCGGGAAAACCAGATTTCCCCCCTTTTTTAAAGGGGGGCTGGGGGGGATTTTTAAAAGAGCTTGAAATCACTCTAAGTCGCCAATTTCAAAGGGGAACTTGCCCAGCCGACTACGGTGCTTCAAGCCTGCATTTATGTCCGTCTCAGGGCGAAAGGCTCCTCCATAAGACGGGGTGCCGTGAGCCTGGCCTCAGAGACTCCGGCGGTACACAAACACATACGCCTCGCCGTTAATATCGATCACGAGATCGCCGCCGCGCGATTCGGCATAAACCAGCCAGGCGGGTTTGTCTTCGCTGCAGCACGTCACCTGGGGCGAGAAGCGGCCGGCGGACCGGTCATACCAGGCCAGGAGCATGGGGTCGGCCGCCTCTTGCCTGGCCCGCGCCTCGGAAATGGCCCGGGCCCGGGCAAAATCCAGGGGTGCATCGGCAACGCCAACATCGATGGGATCTCTGAGCATTTCCCGGCTCAGGGGGATGCAACCGTCCATAAAACCTCCCGGGGACCTTCATGCCGGGCCTTCAAACCCAGCCAACTGATTTTCCTGCTAAAGCCGCGCCGTAATCCAGCCAAAATCTTCCTGCTCAAGAGTAAGGATTTACGCCCATAATGTAAAGGGGCAGGGGCTTCTAAACGGCCCCGGCAGACGGTTGCGGCCGCCAAAGTCCCACCGGCGGCAGCCTGATACCAATCTGCGCTCATACAGATCATTTATCTTCATGTAGGGGCGGACCTATGTGTCCGCCCTCTGGTTGGGGCACATGCGGGTGCGCCCCCATAGACCGGGAGCTTTTCTTGCTTCTGTGAGCGCAACCTGGTATGAGACCGGAACCGCGGATTTTCCCCCAGATGTTGTAGCCCCGATCATTTCCTTGCTATTGGAACCATGAATCATTACTATCAAAAGAGGGTGAGCCATGCCCTGAGGCCAAGGGGCCTCTGGCGGCCGCGACGCGCAAGGTTCAGAGCAGTCATGCCTGGGCCTGCGCCCCATCCGTAACTTATAAAAAGTCAGGTAGGGCGGGCGTCCCCGCCCGCCTCTCAACCGGAATGATGGTGCTTGGGACGCACCCTACGAAAACCTTGAACTTTGAACCTTGAACTTTGAACTCCAGTCATCAGGGTAGGTTCATGTTACCGGATCTGGCAAAAATCATCGCCGCCGACCAAACCGGTCAAGAAACGCTGACCCAGGCCCAGCAAGAGGCGTTGGCCCTGAAGCGCCAGGCCGAGGCCCGGATTAAGGAAAGCCAGGCCCAACTCCAGGATGATCTGGCCCGGGTACGCCAGAATGCCCAGACCGAAATCCTGGCCGCGGCCGAGGCCCGGGCCGCCGAAATCGCCGCGGCCACGGCGCGCCAGGTCCAGGATTTGACCGACCAGGCCAAGGCCCGCCAGGCCGAGGCGGTGGCGGCGCTAGTCTCCCGGGTGTTAGGGACATGATTCTCAAGCTCTGGCGGTATGCCTATGGCGGCGCCAAGGTCATGGCCCTCAGAAGTTATCTCCTCTCTCCCGAAGACTATCACTATCTCCTCCGGGCCCGGAACCTCGATGACCTGGTGGGGTACCTCCGGACCACGGCCTATGGCCCCGCTCTTTCCGGCTGGGACTGGCACCGGCCCGACGCCGAGGCCGAAGTGAGCCGCCGCCTCTACGGCAACCTGGCCCAGGTCTTTCTCAAGGTGCGCCGGGGGTTTAAGAAGCGGGAGTCTCGTTTCCTTAATCTTTTACTGTACCGGTTGGTGGCGGAAAACCTCAAGGTGGTCCTCCGGGCCCTCAACCTGCACCTGGACCCGGTTGCGGCCGCGGAACGGCTGTTGCCCCTTACGGGCTTATCTAACCTGGATTTCCAGGCCATGCTGCGCCAGGACAGCATCCCCCGGCTGGTGGACTTCCTGGCTCCCACCGTCTGGGGCCCGCCCCTGGCCAAGGGATTGCCCCGGTTTGAGCGCGAGGCCAACCTCTTTCCCCTGGAGATGTCCCTGGACCTCTTTGTCTACGCCTCCCTCTGGCAAGGGCTGGAGGATTTGTCCCGGGCCGACCGCCGCATCGCCGCGGGCATCCTCGGCACCCTGGCTGACATCGCCAACATCACCTGGACCGGCCGTTTCCGCGACATCTACGGCTTCCCGCCGGAAGAAACCTACCAGTATCTCCTGGAGGCCGGGAGCTTTGTCAGCCCCGCCGCCCGCCATGACCTGGCCTTTGCCCCCAACACCGGCGAGATGATCCTGCGCCTGCCCCGGCGAAGCTATATTGAGCTGCTCCAGGGAGCCGGGGACCGGGCCGAAGTGGAGACCCGGCTCCGGCAGCACTGGATGGCGACCCTGGCGAAAAGCCTGGCGCGCCCCCCCTTCCAGATCGGTCTGCCCATCACCTTCCTGTTCTTCAAGGAATTGGAGCTGGATAACCTCATCACCCTGATAACCGGCATGCTGCTGGAGCTGCCGTCCGAACGGGTGGTGCCGTGGCTGTGGCGCCGGGCAGCCGGAGGCGCACATGTTTAAAGCCGTGCCTCTGGTGCTGGTGAACATTCAGGTGGCCCAGGAAGAGATCTCCCACGCCACCGCGGTCCTGACCCGGCTGCGCATCATGCACCTCATCAATCTGGTGGAGACCCCCCTGGGCAAACTGGGGTACATGGGGGAACTGGAACGGGACCTGCTCAACCGCTATCAGCAGGTGGGGGATGAAGTGGACCGCTGGGCCCAGGCCCTGGAAATTCCCCCCCAGGTGGTGGAGATTCCCGCCGACCTGGACCCCGCCAAGGATATCTATCCCCTGGAAGAAACGATGGATCAGTTGCGGGTCCGGGTGAACCCCCAGCTCCAGAACGTGCAGGCAGTGGCGGACCAACTGACCAACCTGCAGGAATACCACCAGAACCTGGAATTATTAGCCCCCGCCGGGCTGGAACCCGTGACCCTGGCCGGTCTCCGGTTGGCCTATCTCACCCCGGGATGGCTGCCCCGGGAAAATCTCCTCCGGCTGGAACAGGCCCTGGAACATATGCATCACGCCCTGATCCCCCTGGTCCAGGAAGAGACCCGGACCCTTGTCCTGGCGGCGGGGCTGACCTCGGACCGGGAGACTTTGGAACGGGCCTTGAAGGGGGCCTTCTTCGAGCCGCTCTCCCTGCCGCCCGCGGCCACCGGCACCCTGAACGAAACCCTGGTGGACTTGAAAAAACAGATCGCGGCCCTGGAAACCTCGCGGCAGCAGCTCAATATCCAGCAGTCCCGGCTGCGGGACCAGATCGGCCCGGAACTGGTGCGCATCCGCAACCGCATCGACCTGACCCGGACCCTGCTCCGGGCCCGGGTGTTGTTCGGCAAGGTGGACCGTTCCTATCTGGTGAGCGGCTGGATCCCCGCCAGTCTGGTGGATCAGTTGAAAGAGGCCCTGGCCCAGGAACTGGGAGACAAAGCCGAGGTGGAGGTCCTCTCGGCCGAGGCCATCCCCGGGGCCCGGGAAGGAATCCTGAAGATCCCCATCCTGTTCAATAATCCCTACCTGCTCCGGCCCTTCGAGCGCCTGACCAAGGCCTACGGCACCCCCGAGTATGGCGAGGTGGAGCCCACGGCGTTTCTGGCCGTGAGTTTCCTGCTCATGTTCGGCCTGATGTTCGGCGACGTCGGCCAGGGCGCGGTGCTCTTTCTCCTGGGCTACGTCATCTTCCGGAGATTTTTCCGCTACACCGATTATGGCATCATCCTGATGGAATGCGGGGTGGCGTCGGTCATCTTCGGGTTCCTCTACGGCAGCGTCTTCGGGGTGGAAGACCTGCTGCCGGTGTTGTGGTTCTCCCCCATGAAAGATATCACCTACTTCATCAAGATCGCCGTCCTGTTTGGGGTGGGGGCCATCAGTCTGGGTCTGATCCTGGGCTTCATCAACTCCCTGCGCCTCAAGACCCCGCGCCTACCCGCCGCCGGACTGCTGGCGGCCCTGATCTACTGGGTCTTGGCGGGGCTGGGGGTGCGCTACCTGCTCACCGGGGCCCTGGAATGGGATTTCTGGGTGGCGGCGGGGGTGTCCGGCGTCACCCTGCTCATGGGGGTCATCTATATCTTGCAGCGCCTGTGGCTGGCGCCGCCCCCGGCCGAGGCCGTCACCGAAGGCGTGGGCGTCAGATTGCTGGAAGGCATCATCGAGGTGGTGGACGGGACCATCCGCTTCGTGGCCAACACCATCTCCTTTATCCGCATCGCCGCCTTCGCCCTGGCCCACGCCGGCCTGTTCATCGCCGTCTTCTCCCTGGCCGACACCCTGAACCGCATGGGGGGCGGCGGGGTGGTCTACTGGCTCACCATCGTGGTCGGCAACGTGGTCATCATCCTCCTGGAGGGGTTGGTGGTCTCCATTCAGATCGTCCGGCTGGAGTACTACGAATTCATGAGCAAGTTTTTCCACGGCGGCGGGCAGCCCTTCAAACCCCTGGAGCGAGAGGCGGCGCCGTGACGGAAGGGGTAACCGCGGTTTGAGAAAATCCCGCCTTGAGGAACTGAGCATGGCCCATAAATCAGCAGATAGTTGATGCAAGCAGGTTTTGGTAGCACAGGCTTTCTAGCCTGTGCGGGATTATTAGCACAGCCTGGAAAGGCTGTGCCACCGAGGAGCAAAACTTGCGGGTCATGATGAGCTTCGGAAAAGGGGGGTAAGAAGTTTTCGACCAAGCCCCCTTGGGCCAAGGGATTCAGGGTTATTTATAATTAATATAGTAAAATTATATAGTTATCACGCCCGGTAAGGGCGAGGAAGGAGAGTTCCATGACCAACAGGCTTAAATATGGCCTCTGGATCGGCCTGGCAATCCTGGTTATCGGGTTGGGCTGGCTGCCGCTGGCCTGGGCCCAGACCGTGGCCGCCGCCCAGAATCCGGAGGTGGTGAAATGGGCCTACATGGCCGCGGCCATCGCTGCCGGCCTGGGGGTGTTGGGCGCCGGGGTGGCCGTGGCTGCGGTGGGTTCCGCCGCCATGGGGACCATCAGCGAAAAACCGGAACTCTTCGCCCGGGCCTTGATCTTTGTGGGCCTGGCCGAAGGACTGGCCATTTACGGCCTGATCGTGGCCATCATGATTTTAGGCAGGGTTTAGGGGCAGTAGCCAGTAGTCAGTAAGAGATATTGCCGCAAAAATTATTCATAACGCTGCGTCTCATTTCAGGCTGAAGTCGCCATTGAGACTCACGATTCACAACTATCTACTGACTACTGGCAACTGACTACTACCCCAAGGAGGCCGTCATCAAAGACCAGGGGTTTTTTGTCATCGCCGATGGCCGCACCCTGCTGGCCTTCGCCCTGGCCGGGATTCCCGGGGGGGCGGCGGACAATGCCGCCGAGGCCCGGCAGTTGCTGGCCCAGGGCCGGGCTGATCCTGGGGTGGGGTTGGTGCTGATCACCGAGCGGGTGGCCCGGGAGATCCGCTCCGAGGTGGACGCGGTGCGGCAGGAAGGGCGGCCGCCCCTGATTCTGGAGATTCCGGACCTGAAAGGGCCCCTGCCCGGCGGCCAGTCGCTCCTGGAACGCTTGCGAACCCTCATGGGGATACCCAAGTGAACCGGCTGCGGCCCCCGGCCGGGCGCACCTGCAAGGGCGCCCGAGGCGGGCGGATACTTAGTGATCCGTATCATAAAGCTGGACATGAAAGCAGGTGAGGCTGTCCGGACTCTGCAGCTTAAGTCCCCCTTTGAAAAAGGAGGGGATTTATGGGGATTTAATAAGGTTACAAAATCCCCCCTAACCCCCCCTTTAAGAACTAACCTTTACCCACAAGTAAAGGTGTGAAGGCAGGGGGTGAAATTAATCCTCGTTCCCAAGCTCTGCTTGGGAACGCACTTGGGGGAATCAAAGCTCTGCTTTGTTTTTTGCCCGTTCCCGGGGTGAGCGGGGTGGATTTAAAAAAGTTCGGGGAAGAGGGGAGAGGTAGGGTGCGCACTGCGCACCAGCAACTGGGGCGGCTACTGGCCGCCATAAAGGCGGCGAACACGCCGGCCTCTCCCTGCACTGGCCAAGCAGAGCTTGGCGGGCAAGTGCGTTCCCAAGCGGGAGCTTGGGAACGAGGCAAGAAAGGCTGTGCCTCCCAACAAGACTTGTGGGTAAAGGTTAGTTTAAGAAAGGGGGGAAGACCAGCTTTTCAGAATCACGTTAATTGTGAAATACTTTACTGGGTCCGCCCTAGAATAGGTGATTGATTTATGCCACTTTATGACCAGGTGGAACTTCTCTGTCAGGCCATTACGTCCCAGGCCACGGCTGAAGTGGACCAGGTCCTGGCCCGGGCCCGGGAAGAGGCGGACCGCCGCGTGGTCGAGGCCGAGGCCGGCCGCCAGGAAGCCCTGGCCCGGACCAAGGCCGAGGTTGAGGCCCAGGCCAAACTCTCGGCCCGGAACCTCATTGACCGGGCCGAACTGGAGGGTAAGCGGCGAGTCTCCCAGACCAAGGAAACCTGGCTGACCGAGGTCTTTGGCCAGGCCCAGGCCCAACTCCAGGCCTTTCGGGATACCGCCGGCTACCGGGACTGGCTCCGGGCCACGCTCCTGGGCGCGCTCCAGCAACTGGAAGGGGAGGACTTCCGGGTTATGGCCCACCCAGAGGAAGAAAAATGGCTCGCGCCGGACCTGCTGGGCGAGGTGAGCGCAGAGCAGGACTGCCACCTGGCCTGGGCTCCCGACCCGGACCTGCCCCCAGGCGGCTTCGTGGTCATCCGGGCCGACGGCCGGGTGCGCATCGATCAGACCTTTGCCGGCATCATCGAACGCCAGCGGGAAACCCTGCGGGCCGAAACCGCCCGGCAGCTGTGGGGGGATTGAAGTTGAGAACCAATCCAGCGCCAGCCAAGGTGTGGAGGGGGTGAGCGCACCGCCCCTACGGGGCAAATCCAAAGGACCGGCCAGGATTTGTTGATATAGTGTCATGATGGATAAATTGTATGGCAAAAAGAGACCTCTGCGAAAAGCCATTTTGTCATCCTGAGCGTAGCGAAGGATCTCGTATTTACTTGTAGTTATGAGATTCTTCGGTCGCTCCGCTTCCTCAGAATGACAAGGGAGGAGACTTGCGAAGAGGTCTCAAAAAACAGGCTACATCTCGGGTACCGGGTTTTGAAGTCCCCCTTTTTTAAAGGGGGATTTAGGGGGATTATGAGCGGCTAATTTAATCCCCACTACCCCCCTTTAGGAAAGGGGGAGAGAAAACCTGGATTCAATTATTGTATCGATTTAAGACCGTTTCGCCAGACGCGCTAACGTACCGCGATGGTTTTCAGAAGGATCAATTTTTTTATGAACATCCTGGTGCGACCATTACGAGAATCCGACCTGCCCCTGGCCGACCGCATCTTCCGGCTGGCCTTCGGGACTTTTAACGGCCTACAAGACCCCCTCCGGTTCGGCGGCGATATGGACAAAATCCGCACCCGCTGGCTGGCCGACCCGGGCGCGGCGTTTGGGGCCGAGGCGGACGGGGCATTGGTCGGCTCCAATTTCGTCACCCATTGGGGGAGCGTGGGGTACTTCGGCCCCTTGACGGTGCACCCGGATTTTTGGGACCGGGGCGTGGGGCAAAAGCTGGTGGAACCCGCCCTGGCGTTGTTCGAGGCCTGGGGCTGCCGGCACACCGGCCTTTACACGTTCTCAGCCAGCCCCAAGCACCTGGCGCTCTACCAGAAATTCGGCTTCTGGCCCCGGGCGCTCACGGCCATTCTGTCCAAGGCGGTCCGGCCGGTGGAGAGGGTAGGTGAGGCCAGTCTTTATTCCCAGACCCCGGCGAGTGAACGCGCCGGGCTGGTAGCCGCGGCAGCCGGGCTCACCGACGCCATGTATGCCGGGCTGGACGTGCAGCGAGAAATTTTGGCCCTTCAGAATCAGGGCCTCGGTGACACCGTCCTCATCTGGGACGATCCGGGTCTGGTGGGGTTTGGGGCGGTGCACGTTGGCGCCGGGTCCGAGGCCGGGAGCGGCTGCGGTTTTATCAAATTCGGCGCGGCCCGGCCCGGACCCAAGGCCGGGGAATATTTCGGCCGGCTCCTCAGCGCCTGCGAGGCCTATGTCGCGGCCCAGGGCGCCCGGCAACTGATTGCCGGGGTCAGTCTGGCCCGGAAACCGGCGTATGAGCACCTGCGGTCCCGGGGCTTTCAGCCCGAGGTCGTGGGTGTGTGCATGCATAAACCCAACGAACCCGGCTACCATCGGGCGGAGGCATGGGTAATTGACGATTGGCGGTAGTTTAATGGCGCGCCGGACGCACCCGACAATAACCTTACGGGGTTGGGAGATGGGGTTTGGGGAAGATTTTCGAGGTGCAGGGGCCGGTTACGAAAAAACCCCTGGCCCCCTTCCCCAAGACCATAAACCATGACTGACACCACAGCCGAAGTCATTTGGGTGAGCGGGCCGGTGATGCGGTCCAGCGGCGGGGACGTCCTGTCCATGTACGAGACCGTGGAGGTGGGGGCGGCTGCCCTCATCGGCGAGGTCATCGCCCTGGACGGTGCGGTGGCTACCCTGCAGATCTACGAGGACACCGGCGGCATCCGGCCCGGCGACCCGGTGGTGGGGCAAGGCGCCCCGTTGTCGGTGGAGATCGGGCCGGGTTTGCTGGGCCAGATCTTTGACGGCATCCAGAGGCCACTGAACGCTTTGAGGAACGCCACCGGCGTCTTCATCGGCCGGGGCGCCATCGTCACCCCTCTGGACCGGGACAAGGCCTGGCCGTTCGAACCCCGGCTTAAGGTGGGGGATACCATCGCCGGCGGCGATATCCTGGGGGTGGTGCCCGAGACCAGCGCCATGGAGCACCGGGTGCTGGCGCCCCCCGGGGTGGCCGGTGAAATCATTCATATAGCCGAGCCCGGGGCTTACACGTTAAAAGAAAGCGTCGCCCGGGTGAAAGATGCCCGGGGCCGGGAGGTGGAGCTGTTCCTGTGGCACCGCTGGCCGGTGCGCCAGGCCCGGCCGTATCGGGAGCGCCTGCTGCCCACGGAGCCCCTGATCACCGGCCAGCGGGTCCTGGACGCCCTGTTTCCCCTGGCCAAGGGCGGCGCCGCCGCCATTCCCGGCGGGTTCGGCACCGGCAAGACCATCACCCAGCATCAGCTCTCCAAGTGGTGCGAGGCCGACCTGATCGTCTACGTCGGCTGCGGCGAGCGGGGCAACGAAATGACCGGCATCCTGACGGAACTGCCCGCCCTCCAAGACCCCCGCACCGGGCACGCCCTCATGGAGCGCACCATCCTCATCGCCAACACCTCCAACATGCCGGTGGCGGCCCGGGAGGCCTCCATCTATACCGGCATCACCCTGGCCGAGGCGTTTCGCGATATGGGCTACGCCGTGGCGCTGATGGCCGACTCCACTTCCCGCTGGGCCGAGGCCCTGCGGGAAATCTCCGGGCGGCTGGAGGAGATGCCGGCGGAGGAGGGCTTTCCAGCCTATCTGGCCACCCGCCTGGCGGAGTTCTATGAACGGGCCGGCGCGGTGACCACCCTAAACGGCGGTCAAGGGTCGGTGTCGGTCATCGGGGCGGTGTCGCCGCCGGGGGGAGATTTCTCCGAACCCGTGACCCAGCAAACCAAGCGGTTTGTGCGCACCTTCTGGGGCCTGGACAAGGAACTGGCCGCGGCCCGCTATTTCCCGGCCATCAACCCCATCGACAGTTACAGCGAATACCCCGACCTGGTGGCGGGCTGGTGGGCCGCAAACGTCGACCCGGGCTGGCAGGAGATGCGGGGCCAGGCCCTGGTGCTGCTCCAGGAAGATTATCAGCTGCAGCGCATCGTCAAGCTTATTTTCGACAGTTGTGAGCCAAATCGAGCTATAACTTGTTGAAATTGTTAGGTGGCTTTGGGGAAATTCCGAAAATGTAGTGCCAACCCTGGCCTCCATAAACCCCTGAAAATGCTTGACAATGCTCATTGATATCTGCATATTAATCGCATGTTCGTGCGGAATAAACGTAGTGTTGGCAGGGGCGGTGAGTATGAATACCTCCAGATCGTCCGCTCCTACCGGGAGGGCGGCAAGGTCCGGCAGCAGATTATCGGCACCCTGGGACGGCGAGACCAGTTGGTGGCTTCGGGCGAACTGGACGGTTTGCTGAAGAGCCTGGCCAAATTCAGTGAAAAACTGCGGGTGGTGGAGGCCGTCCGGGAATCGGGCCTGGTGGCCCGCACCGCCAGGCAGTGGGGGCCGGCCCTGGTCTTCGGGCGCTTGTGGGAGCGGCAGGGGCTCCCCGACTTGCTTCGGAGCTTGGCCCGGGACCGGAAGTTTGAGTTCGACCTGGAACGGGCCGCCTTCGCCCTGGCGCTGCAGCGGCTGTGCGCCCCCGGCTCCGACCTGGCCGGCTCGCAGTGGCTCAAGACCGTGGAGGCGCCGGGGTGCGAAGACCTGGTCCTGCAACACTTCTATCGCACCACGGCGTTTCTGGCCAGGGTCCGGCAGGACCTGGAAAGCCGGCTCTTCCACCGGGACCTGAACCTGTTCAACCAAACCCTGGAGGTGGTGTTCCTCGACACCACCAGCCTCTACTGCTACCGGGACACGGAGACGGAGTGGCGCAAGCGGGGCTACTCCCGGGACCATCGCCCCGACCTGCCCCAGTTCGTGTTGTGCGTGGCGGTGAACGCCACCGGCTGGCCCATCGCCTGGGAGATTTTCCCCGGCAACACCGCAGACCAGAAGGCCCTGGTCCAGGTGGTGGAGTTGCTGCGGCAGCGGTTTCGCATCCGCCGGGTGACGGTGGTGGCGGACCGGGGCATGATCTCCCGGGACACCATCACCCTGTTGACCGAACACGAGCAGGCGCCCTTCGATTATGTCCTGGGCTGCCGGATGCGCCGCCAGAAGGAGGTCAGCGCCGCGGTCCTGGCCCGGGCCGGACGTTATCACCAGGTGGCCGACAACCTGGAGGTCAAGGAGGTGCGGGTGGGAGAGCGGCGCTATGTGGTCTGCCGCAATCCCCAAGAGGCGGCCCGGGACGCCGCGGTCCGTGAGGCCATCCTGGAGAAACTCAGGGAAAAACTGGCCAAGCAGGGGGCCAAGGCGATGGTGGGCAACAAGGGCTTTGCCCGGTTTCTCAAGGTGGCCAAACACAGCGTCAGCATCGACGCCGAGGCGGTCAAACGGGACGCCCGGCTGGACGGCAAGTTCGTCCTGACCACCAACACCGAGCTGTCGACGGCGGAGGTGGCCCAGACCTATAAGAGCCTGTGGCGGGTGGAGCGGACCTTCCGGGAACAGAAATCTACCTTGGAAGTGCGGCCCCTCTATCACCACCGGGACGACACCTGCCTGGGCCACCTGGTGGCTTCGTTTCTGGCCCTGCGCCTGGAGGTGGACCTGCAGCAACGCCTGGAGGAGCGAGAAAGTAAGGTTTCCTGGCCGGACCTGATGCGGGATCTGGGCCAGGTGCAATCTGTCCTCGTGGAGTTGGACGGCCAGCGTTACCAACTGCGCACCGACATGGTGGGCGCAGCGTATCAGGCCTTTGCGGCGGCGGGCGTTCGGCCGCCTTCCCCGGTCACTCACCTGGGACCGGTCAGTTGAAGACCGGAAGCCGGATTCCAGGAGTATGTAGTGCCAACCTTTTTTAAGCATAACTTAACTTGCTGATAATCCTAAACTATTTTTTATTCACTGTCGAATTTGAGTCAAGATCATCGGCGAGGAGGCCCTGCCGGACGCCCAGCGCCTGACCCTGGCCGCGGCCGGCTGGCTCAAGGAGGGTTTCCTGCAGCAGAGCGCCTTCGATCCGGTGGACATGTTTTGCCCCCCGGCCAAGCAGATGCGGATGCTCAAGCTGATCCTGGGAACCTTCCGGAAGGCGAAAGAGGTGATGGCCAGCGGGGTGCCGTTCTACCAGGTGCGGGAGTTGGAGGAGTTGGGGGCCCTGATGCGCATGAAGTCCGCCATCAAGGCCGACGAACTGGAGAAGTTCGACGAGTTGGAGACGGCCTTGCGCGATAAGCTGGAGGCTTTGACGGGGTAGGAGGGTTTAATTTTGCGGTAAGGTGCCCAAGCAGAGCTTGGGCCAAAAATTTTCATTCCCAAGCAGGAGCTTGGGAACGAGATAAAAAGGTAAGGTGCCCAAGCACAGCTTGGGAACGAGGGGTGGGCTGGTCAAGAGCATCTACGGCTAAGCATTTGCCGAAAACCGGAAACCATGGACACAATACCGAAAACCGAAAACCGAAAACCGGAAACCGTCCTCTCCGGCCGGGAGTACCTGGGCCTCAAGAGCATTGTCGGGCCGCTCCTGGTGGTTACGGGGGTGCGGGGGGTGGGTTTTGACGAGAGTGTCGAGGTCACCGCCCCGGACGGCTCCCGCCAGACCGGCCGGGTCCTGGCCGTGGGCCGGGACGAAGCGGTCATCGAACTTTTTGGCGAAACCGTGGGCCTGTCCCTGCAACAAACCCGGGTGCGTTTCACCGGCAGCCCCTTGACCGCGGCGGTGTCCACCGACCTGTTGGGGCGCATCTTCAACGGCCTGGGCCGGCCCCTGGACGGCGGGCCGCAGCCGGTGGGGGAGGCCAGCCGCGACATCAACGGTCAGCCCATCAACCCCACGGCCCGCACCTATCCCCAGGAGTTTATCCAGACCGGGATCTCGGCCATCGACGGCATGAACACCCTGGTCAGGGGACAGAAGCTCCCCATCTTCGCCATGAGCGGCCTGCCCCACAACGAGCTGGCGGCCCAGATCGTGCGTCAGGCCCGGCTCCTGGAGGACGAGGGGCGCTTCGCCATCGTGTTTGCGGCCATGGGGGTGCAGCACGACGTGGCCAATATCTTCCGGCAGTCCTTCGAGGCCAGCGGGGTGCTCAACAACGTGGTCATGTTCCTCAATCTGGCCAGCGACCCGGCCATCGAGCGCCTGGTCACCCCCAGGCTGGCCCTGACCGTGGCGGAGTTTCTGGCCTTCGACCGGGACCACCACGTCCTGGCCATCCTGACGGACATGACCAACTACTGCGAGGCCCTGCGCGAGGTGGCCAGCTCCAAGGGCGAGGTGCCCAGCCGCAAGGGCTACCCCGGATATCTGTATAGCGATTTGGCGTCCATCTACGAGCGGGCCGGCAAGATCGAGGGGCGGGCCGGCTCCATCACCCAGTTGCCCATGCTCACCATGCCCAACGACGACATCACCCACCCCATCCCGGACCTCACCGGCTACATCACCGAAGGCCAGATCGTCTTGGACCGGGGCCTGCACCAGCGGGGCATTTACCCGCCCATCAACGTGCTGCCGTCCCTTTCCCGGCTGATGAGCGACGGCATCGGCGCCGGCCACACCCGGGAAGACCACAGCCACGTGTCGTCGCAACTCTACGCCGTCTATGACCGGGCCCGGCGCATCCAGTCCCTGGCGGCGATCATCGGGGAAGACAGCCTGTCCACCGGGGACCGCCAGGTGCTCAATTTCGGCCGGGCCTTTGAAGAACAATTCCTGCACCAGCGGCCGGATGAAAACCGCACCATCATCCAGACCCTGGACTTGGCCTGGCAGATCCTCAAAGAACTGCCCCGGGGCGACCTCACCCGGGTGACCAAGGCAGAGATTGAGAAATTTGGGGGAGGGTGAGGTAAAGCTCGGCTTATTGTAGGGGCGCACCTGCGTGTGCGGCCTGAATCAAGGGCGGACACATGGGTCCGCCCCTACGGGAAAATTGGCGTTGGTCTAAGGCTTTATATGAAAATAGCTCAGTGGGGCGGGCCTCCGTGCCCGCCAGCGAGAGGCGGCCAGGGACGGCCGCCCCACCGATACCAGCAATTTTTCATCTTTGGTTGTGTCCGTAAGGAAATGATCGTTGGTATTAGAGGGCGCCGGCGCGCCCATCTACAAAAAAGGAATTAACCGTGGCTCGATTATCGCTTCCCGCTACCAAGGGGAATCTCTTAAAGATCAAGGCAGAGCAACTCCTGGCCATAGAGGCCGTTACCTTCCTGGAGGAGAAACGCGACCTGCTGTTGGGGGAGTTGCTGCGGCTCCAGGGGCAGGCGGCCACCTTCCGGCGCCGGGTGGAGCAGGCCCTGACTGGCGCCTATGGCCACCTGGTGGATAGCCTGCTCGCCGAAGGCCGCGAGGCCGTGGCCCGGGCCGCCCTGGGCGTCAGGGGCCAGGACCGGGTGGGGCTCAAAGACCGGGGTTTTTTGGGTATGCCCATGCCGGTGGTGGAATTCCGCCCCGGAGACCAGCGGCCCCACATAAGTTTCGGGGACACCGTCAGCGCCATGGACGAGTGCCAGGCGGCCGTAAGGGAGGCCCTGGGCCCCATCGCCGAACTGGCGGAGGTGGAGGCCATCCTGTGGCGGTTGGCCGAGGAGCTGAAGCGTACCGTCCGGCGCACCAATGCCTTGAATTACATGATCATTCCCACGTACCAGGAGACCATCCACTATCTGGAGGGCGCCCTGGAAGAACGGGAACGGGAAGGGCTGTTTCACCTGAAACGGGTCAAGGCCCGAAAGGCAGTAGCCAGTAGTCAGTAGTCAGTAAGCAGAGGGGTCTGGCTAGTGGTCGGTAAAATAAATCGATCGATTTAACTCAAAACTCAAAACTCAAAACTAACAACTGGCAACTGACTACTGGCTACTGGTAAAAGGAGGTCAGGGTGGCGCCGATCACAAAAATTCTCGTACCCGTGGACGGCTCGGAGGCGGCGCTGGCGGCCTACCGGCTGGCGCTGGAGGCGGCCCGGGCCCTGGCGGCCGAAGTCATCCTGCTTTACGTGGTGGATGTATCGGCCCTGGACGAAATCGTCCGCCTGTCCGGCCGGGAACGTCCCCACCTGATGCACGAGATGCAGGAGTCCGGCATGAAGCTGCTGGTGTCCCTGAGCCAGGAGGCCAAGCAGCAGGGGGTTGCCGCCCGGGTGGACATCCAGTCCGGCATGCCCGACGAAGTCATCATGGATGAAGCCATCCGCCAGCAGGCCGGGATGATCGTCATGGGCAAGGTCGGCCGGAAACGGCACCGGCGGTCGCTCCTGGGCTCGGTAACCGAGCGCATCCTGGAAGCCTCCGACCTGCCGGTGCTGGTGGTCAGCCCCAGGAAGGAGTGAAAGGAAGGCGGCGCATTTTATCTCCTACCCCCTGAGTATCCCTTTGCCTTGCGGCGCTTTTCCCGGTAGAATAGGCACGGCCCAATCCAGACTGAAGATTTTTGTCGTAGTGCCGCAGGCCGACAGGGAGGACCGATGAAACTAACCCGGCGATTTATACCCATCATCCTGGTGGCAGTGCTGGTGGTGGGAGGGTTGGCTTACTGGCTGGTATGGTGGGAGACCCGGCAGCCCAATAATACCCTGCGCCTGGAAGGGCACATGGAGGCCACCGAGACCGATCTGGCCTTCAAGGTTTCCGGCATTATCCAGTACATCTTTTTCCAGGAGGGCGACTGGGTCGCCACCAACCAGGCCGTGGCCGGGCTGGAGGCCAAGGATCTCAAAGACGAGGTGGACCGGGCCCGGGCCGCCCTGGCCGCGTCCCAGGCCAACCTGACGAAGTTCGAGCGCGGTTACCGGCCCCAGGAGATCAAGGAAGCCGAGGCCCAGGTGGGTAAGACCAAGGCGGACCTGGTAAATAAAAAGCTGGATTATGAGCGCTACGAAAACCTCTATAAGCGCAAGGTCGTCCCCGGCATCACCCGGGACAAGTTCGAGGCCGACTTTCTCATGGCCAAAGAGGCGCACAAGAGCGCCGCGGAGCAATACAGCCTGCGGAAGGAAGGCTTCCGGGTGGAGGACATCGACCAGGCCCGGGGCCAGTTTAAAGAGGCCCAGGCGGCGCTGGAACTGGCCCTCACCCGTTTGGGATACGGCACCATCAATTCCCCGGTGAACGGCGTGGTGCTGGTGCGCCCCATGGAGCCCGGTATGACCGCGGCGGTGGGGGCGCCGGTGCTCACCCTGGGAGATATGGACAATATCTATTTCCAGGGCTATATCCCGGCCACCGACCTGGCCAAGGTCAAGTTCGGCATGAAGGCTTACGTCACCACCGATTCCTATCCCGGCAAGAAGTACCCGGCCTGGGTGTCATTCATCAGCGCCAAGGCGGAGTTCACCCCCAAGACGGTGGAGACCTACAAAGAGCGGGTGACCCTGGTCTACCGCTGCAAGATCCGGGCGCAAAACCTCAACTACGACTTGAAGCCGGGGATGCCGGCGGAAGCGGTCATTCTCCTTGACAGCCAATCAGGCGACCAGCCCAAGCAGTGAGGCGGCCATCCGGGTCGAGGGGCTGACCAAGCGCTTCGGGACGCTCACCGCAGTGGATAATCTGACTCTGACGGTGGCGCCGGGGGAGGCCTTTGCCCTGGTAGGTCCGGACGCGGCCGGCAAGACCACCACCATGCGCATGCTGGTGGGCATCATGGACCCGGACGAAGGACGGGCTGAAGTCCTGGGGTTTGACACGGTCAGGCAGTCGGAGCTGTTGAAAGAGCATATCGGCTACATGCCCCAGCGCTTCGGCCTCTACGGCGACCTGACGGTGGCCGAAAACATGGCCTTTTATGCCGACATCTACCGGGTGCCCCGGGAGGAACGGGACCAGCGGATGCCGGAACTCCTGGGTTTTTCCAACCTCACCCCGTTCCAGGACCGGCTGGCCCGCAATCTCTCCGGGGGGATGCGCCAGAAGCTGGGCCTGGCCTGCGCCCTGATTCACCGGCCCCGGCTGCTCTTTCTGGACGAGCCCACCTTTGGGGTGGACCCCATCTCCCGGCGGGAGTTCTGGGAGATTCTCTACGGGTTGCTGGGCGCCGGCCTCACCATCTTCCTGTCCACCGCCTATATGGACGAGGCCGAACGGGCCCACCGGGTCGGGCTCATGTACCAGGGCCGCTTGCTGGTGGTGGACACGCCCAAGGCCATTAAGACTTCCTTTCAGGGGGAACTCCTGGAGGCCCGGGCCTCCAACCTCTGGGTCGCCAGAAAAGTCTTGGGCCCCAATCCCCTGGTGCGCCAGTCCCTGGCCATGGGCGACCGCCTGATGATCACGGTGGACGACGCCGGCGCCGCGGTGCAGCCTCTGACGGAGGCGCTGACGCAGGCCGGCCTCACCGGGGTGACCATGGAGCCGGCCAACCCCGACCTGGAGGACCTGTTCGTCCAGATCGTCCGCCGGGAGAAAGAATAGGGGGCGAAAAGGGGAAAAGGGAAAAAGGGGAAAGGAGTTGCAAGGCCGGGTAATGTAGGGTGCGCATTGCGCACCATGAGTTGTCGGGACGGCGGGCAATGCCCGCCCTGCATGGCTAATTAGCTGAGATTTTAAGAAAACTAAAAATTTGAACAATAAGATTTTTGGGCGTATACTGGCCCTAAATATTGAGGCCCGCTCCTGCCTGGAGCGTTTAAGCGCAGATGACTTGTGAATGGCTTGACGGAAATGGGGCAGGCCGGGTCAACCAAACCGAAGATTCAGAAGGAGATAACCATGTCAGGAAGAATGTTGGTCACCTTCGCAGCCCTGGTGTTTTGGCTTATTCCCGCCGCGGCGCCCGCCGTGCCTCTTTTCCCTCTGCAACTGGGAGCATATTCTCAATATGACGGCTCCGATCTTTCGGGCCACACCTGGCAGGCCTCGATTTGGGTGGTGGCCGAGAATATCGAATTCAAGTCCCAGACCTATTTCCACATACGCCGGCAGAACTGGAATCCTTACGGGTGGGAGCCATTGGGCTCCCAGGATTTTTTGATGCGGTCCACGGAAGAGGCCGGCTACCTGAGTGTGGGCGGGGAGGAATGGCACCAGTTCCAGACCACCGGCACGCCTCAGAACTGGATCTATTATGATCCCCCGGACCAAACCCAGTGCTATACCCGGGTCGAGGTTACCGGGCCCATGGCGATTACCGTCCCCTATGGATATTTCCCGCAGACGTATCAAAATAAGCTCACCTCCTATGACCCCTATCACCAATACAATCCCTGTTACGCCTACCTGGCCCCGGGCCTAGGCCTCATCAAGGAAGAGCAAACCAATGTCCCTTCGGAAAGCACCACACAGACCCAGGTCTTGAGCCAAACCGGCACCATGGGGGTGTCACTTTTTCCCATGATGACGGGATATACCTGGACTTACAACGGCAGAGACAAGCTGAAGAATACCTGGCAGATGCAGATGCAGACCCTGGAGCAGGTGAGCTTCGGCGGCAAGACCTATTTCCGCATGCGTCTGATAAACTACTACCCTTTTGGCGAGAACCCGAAGCGGGAGTTTTATATGCGGTGCAGCGCCAACCAGGCCTGGATTTCTTATGATGGGGTGACTGAATATCTGGCCTTCCAGATCGCACGTCAGGGCACTCAATGGAATTATCCTGATCCGTGGGACCCGGGCACCGACTATATCTTTATCGATTTCGTAGGGCCCATTAATGTCCTGGGAGGGTCTTTTTTGGCTTACCCTCATGACTGTACCTTTGTGGGAGAAGGAGGCAAGAACGGGTATTGGATCGATTATCTCGTTCCCGCCGTGGGATTGGTGAGAAGGGATGATTACGTTTTGCCGGGTCCAGACCGGGCGCCGCTGATCTTCGAATTGGTAAAAATGGAGCAGGTCGGTTCTGCGAACCCAGGGAACCCAGGTGTACTGCTGCTGTTGCTGGAATAGGAAAAATAATCGTTCACTCAGCCGAGCGCCATTCCTAACCCTGGGGCCGGGAGGCCAAGCCTGCCCCGGGGCTGCCTACCAGGGAGTGGTGCTTTTTCGCGCTTGGCGGGGCGCTGGTTCTCGTGGTAAGAAGTGCCAGGGGTCCCTCCCCCAGCAGGGCCAGGAGCCTGAGCCGGTGAATACGGAAAAAGCCATCGTCGTCAAAAATCTCTCCCGGAAATTCGGGAAATTCATCGCGGTGGACAACATCAGCTTTGAGGTCAACCGAGGGGAGATTTTCGGCTTCCTGGGGCCCAACGGGGCGGGCAAGTCCACCACCATCCGCATGCTTAACGGCCTGTTGCTGCCCACCAGCGGTGAGGGCCGGGTGGGGGGCTTCGACATCATCCGGGAAAATGCTCAGATCAAAGACCACATCGGTTACATGTCCCAGCGCTTTTCCCTCTACGAGGACCTGACCGGGGAGGAAAACCTCACTTTTTTCGGCGGCGTCTACGGCCTGGACCCGGAGCGCCTGGCGGCTCGCATCACCGAAGTGCTCAATCTGGTGGGGCTGGAGGACCGCCGCCACGATTTGACCCGTAACCTGCCCCTGGGGCTGAAACAGCGGCTGGCCCTGGCCTCGGCCATCATCCACGAGCCCTCCATCCTGTTTCTGGATGAGGCCACCAGCGGGGTGGACCCTATCTCCCGGCGCAATTTTTGGGATCTGATCTACGCCATGGCCCAGGAGGGCCGGACCATCCTGGTCACCACCCACTACATGGAGGAGGCCGAGTTCTGTGACCGGCTGGTGCTGATCTTCCAGGGGCGCATCATCGCCCAGGGAACTCCCGGCGAACTCAAAGGGGAGGTGAAGGAAACCATCCTGGCCCTGATCCCCGACAACCTGGACGGTGCCCTGGATCTGATCAGGAAGCTGCCCCAGGTGGCCGAGGCCGCGGTCTTCGGTGATGGCCTGCACATCGCCACCACCCGGCCCGAGGAGACCGAACCGGCCATCCAGGCGGTCCTTTCGGCGCATCACATCGCCTGCGGCCGCATCGAGCGGGTGCGCCCCAGCCTGGAAGACGCCTTCATCTCTCTGGTGCAAAGGGCGGAGGGAAAAGAAGCTATCAGCGGTCAGCTATCAGCGGTCAGCTAAAAGCAAAAGAAGCGGTCAGCTATCAGCCGTCAGCCATCAGCTAAAAACAGGAAGAATCCCGAATAAGGAAAAGTGATTAATTTAAGAAGAGACAAACAGTGCAAATACCGCATACCGAAAATAGAAAACTAAAAGCCGAAAACTAAAAGCTGAAAGCTGATTGCTGACAGCTGAGAGCTATAACCCATGGACCTCAAGCGCACCTGGGCCATTTCCCGCAAGGAGCTGATTCACATCCGGCGGGACCCCATCAGCCTCCTGCAGATCATCCTGCTGCCGGTAGTGCTCCTGTTGCTCTATGGCTACGCCCTCACCTTCGACATCAAGCACGTTACCCTGGTGATCTATGACCAGGAGCGCAGCCAGTTGAGCGAGGATTTTATCAACCAGTTCCGGGGCACCGAATACTTCCGGTTGGTGAAGTACACCCAAAGTTACGACGAACTGCAGCGCCTGATTCTGGAGCGCCGGGTCCAGGCGGGCTTGATGCTGCCCTATGATTTTTCCTGGCAGTACCAAACGGGGAAGACCGCCAAGGGCCAAGCCCTGGTGGACGGCACCGATTCCAACACCGCCAATATCGTGCTCGGTTACATCCAGGGGGTGACGGGGGCATACAACCAGAAGCTTCTGGGGCAGCGGTTCAGCGCCAAAGGCCCGGGCCGCCAGGAGATGCCGGTGGACTCCCAGACCCGGTTCTGGTTCAACGAGGACCTGGAGTCCCGCAACTACATCGTCCCCGGTCTGATTGCGGTCATCATGACCGTGGTGGGGGCCCTGCTCACCGCCCTGACGGTGGTGCGGGAACTGGAGCAGGGCAGCATGGAGGGCCTCATGGCCACCCCCCTCAAACCCACGGAACTGCTCCTGGGCAAGCTCGGGCCTTACTTCATCATCGGCATGTTCGATATGGCCGTGGTCATGGCCATGGGCAAGTTTCTCTTTCAGGTGCCCCTCCGGGGCAGCCCCTTGCTGTTGATCGCCCTGGCGGCCATTTTCCTGGTCGCCACCCTGGGGCAGGGTCTGCTGATTTCGGTGACCTCGGAGAACCAGTTGCAGGCCTTTCAAATGGCCATGCTCACCACATTTTTGCCGTCCTTTCTCCTGTCCGGCTTCGTGTTCTCCATTTACCTGATGCCCCTGCCGCTCCAGATCGTCTCCTATATCGTGCCGGCCCGGTACCTGGTGACCATCTCCAAGGGCGTCTACCTCAAGGGCCTGGGCATGAACTATTTGTGGCCCAGCGCCCTGATGCTGGCGGCATCCGCCACCTTCTTCGTGGTCATGTCCATCAGGAAGTTTGTGAAGAAGATTAGATGAAAAGAAGCTGTCAGCTATCAGCGATCAGCTTTCAGCTAAAAACTTAAAAAGCAATAGAAAATGAAAGATTTTAAGAAGCAAAAAGTTTGGCAGAAAAGCCACCAGTTGACCCTGGATATTTATAAAGCCACCAGCAATTTTCCACGGGAAGAACTATATGGTTTGACCAATCAGATTCGCCGTGCCTGCGCCTCCATTCCCGCTAACATTGCCGAGGGTTGCGGCCGGTTCAGTGAGGCGGATTTCTCCCGTTTTCTCCAAATCGCCATGGGTTCCGCAACCGAACTGGAATACCACCTATTGCTTTCTCATGACTTGGGAATTTTGAATGATATTGATTATGAAAATCTCAGCCGAGAAACCATAGAAGTGAAACGGATGTTAACCTCGTTCATAAAAAAGCTGAAAGCTGAAAGCTGATCGCTGAGAGCTACCCATGTGGCGTCGTATCCGGCACATTATCATCAAGGAATTCATCCAGGTCCTGCGGGACAAAAAGCTCCGCTTCTTTCTCATCGTGCCGCCTCTGGTGCAACTGCTCACCTATGGCTACGTGGTCAACTTCGACATCAAGCACGTGGCCCTGGCCGTGTTCGACGAAAGCCGCACCATGGAGAGCCGGCAGCTCATCGACCGCTTCGCCTCCAATGACTGGTTCGACGTCAAGTACTATGTCAAGAGCCAGAAAGAACTGCTGCACTTAATCGACCGGGGTGACATCACCATGGCCCTGTGGGTCCAGTGGGATTTTGCCACCCGGATGCGCCAGGGCAAGTCGGGGCGGCTCCAGGTAATTGTGGACGCCACCGATTCCAACGCCGCCCTCATCGTCAGCCGCTATGCCGGCACGGTGATCGCCGATTACAACCAGCAGCAGTTAAATCAGCGCCTGGCCCGCCAGGGCCAGGCGTGGGCGGGCCAGTCCGGGACTCCCCTGGACATGGAGCCCCGGGCCTGGTTCAACCCCAACCTCATCAGCCGCTATTCCATGGTGCCCGGGGTCATCGCCATGGTGGTGCTTCTGGTCAGCCTGATGCTCACCGCCCTGTCCGTGGTCCGGGAAAAAGAGATCGGCACCATGGAGCAGATCCTGGTGACCCCCATCCGGCCCATCGAACTGATGCTGGGCAAGACCATCCCCTTTGTCATCATCTCCCTCATAGAAGTGGCCATGGTCACGGCCCTGGGGATCCTGTGGTTCGAGGTGCCTTTCCGGGGCAGCTTCCTGGTGCTGCTCCTGGGCACCATGGCCTTTCTGTTCAATTCCGTCGGCCTGGGCCTGCTGATCTCCACCGTCTCTTCCACCCAGCAGCAGGCCATGATGGCCGGCAACCTGTTTCTCACCCCGGCCATTCTCCTGTCCGGGCTCATCTTTCCCATCGCCAACATGCCGGTGTTCTTTCAGTACTTGACCTATCTCAACCCCTTGATGTACTTTGTCATCGTCACCCAGGGGATCTTTCTCAAGGGCGCCGGGCTCACGCTCCTCTGGCCCCAGATCACCGCCATGACCGTCCTGGGCATGGGCATGCTGGGCCTGGCCGTGGCCCGGTTTAAGGTGCATATTGCGTAGTTAGACGAAAAGAGTTATTAAGGGGTGAATAATTATTTCGGCTTGCGAAGATATTGAGGAGAACGCCCATGGCTATAACTAAGCTAACGGGACATTCTGTACCGCGCATAGAATATCTGCGTGTTCAGAATTACCGTGCCTTGCGTGACCTAGAATTAAAGAACATTACTCCTCTAACTGCTTTTTTAGGTCCGAATGGCAGCGGCAAATCCACGATTTTTGATGTCTTCGCTTTTTTATCGGAATGCTTTTTAGTTGGATTGCGCAAAGCGTGGGACCGGCGCGGGAGATTCAAAGAGCTTCGGACTCGGGGGGCAGATGGGCCAATTGTATTCGAGTTAAAGTACCGAGAGAAACCTGGCACGCCAATTATCACCTATCATCTCGCCATAGGAGAAAAATTAAAAGGACCTTATGTCGCTGAGGAATGGTTGCGTTGGAAGCGAGGACAAAGGGGGCAGCCATTTCGTTTCCTCGACTTTAAAGAAGGCGAAGGGTTAGTTATAACTGGTGATATGCCTGATGAGCACGATCATCGTGTAGAGGAACGACTTGATTCTCCCGAAATGTTAGCAGTTAACACATTAGGTCAATTCGCAAAACATCCACGGGTAAGTGCCCTTCGGCGCTTTATTACTGGATGGTATTTATCTTATTTGAGTGCTGACAATACCAGGGGCACCCCCGAGTCTGGTGCTCAAGAGCGCCTCTCGGCTACTGGTGATAATCTCCCGAACGTGATCCAATATCTAAAAGAACAACACAATGACCGTCTTGACCATATATTATCAATATTATCAAGGAGAGTTCCCCGGTTGGAGAAAGTAGAAGCTGAAGTGATGCCGGATAATAGGCTTCTTCTACAGATTAAAGATGCGCCTTTTGAGAGACCAATATTGGCGAAGTTCGCCTCTGACGGCACGCTCAAGATGTTGGCCTATCTGACCCTTCTCTATGATCCAGAACCACCACAACTTATTGGCATCGAGGAACCAGAAAATTATCTTCATCCTCGTCTATTACCTGAATTAGCTGAAGAATGCAGGAATGTTACGGGTCTCACCCAACTCATGGTTACGACACATTCACCATTCTTTGTTAACGGCTTAAGAGCGAATGAGCTGTGGGTTCTCTATAGAGATGAAAAGGGCTATACCCAAGCTAAAAGAGCAGAAGATATGAGAGGTATATTGGAGCTGATGGATGCCGGGGCAAAATTGGGTCACCTTTGGATGGAAGGTTATTTTGATGCAGGTGATCCCTTGTTAGCATCAGGTGGCCCAAAGCTCCCACCTGTTCCTCCTAAGCGGATACCTTATCTGAGGAATTCGTAATGCATTTTGAATTTTTAGTAGAGGAACTGTCAGCAGAAACTGCTCTATATAATCTGATTCCAAAGATTGTAGGACCAGACATATCTTATTATATCCGTGTTTTTCAGGGTAAATTCGACTTACTCAAAAAATTGCCAGAACGGTTAAGAGGTTACCGTCCGTGGCTCCCTGATGATTGGTTGATTATTGTTTTGTTAGATAAAGATCGAGAAGATTGTGTGCAATTAAAGGCAAAAATGGAGGAGATAGCTCGTCAAGAAGGATTATCAACCAAATCCAATCCCAGCTCCATCGGTAAAATTCAAGTTATGAATCGTATAGCTATTGAAGAATTGGAAGCTTGGTTTTTTGGTGATGTGGTTGCACTTAAGGCAGCGTACCCAAGAATTCCTAAAGCATTAGATAAAAAGTCGAAATATCGCAATCCGGATGCAATTGATGGAACATGTGAAGCTTTAGAGCGGATCCTTAGTAGAGCCGGATATTATCGCGGTGGTTTGCCTAAGAAGGAAGTAGCACGAAGAGTATCCGAATATATGGACCCAGCTCGCAATACCTCCAAGAGTTTTCAAGTATTTAGAGATTCCTTATGTCAGATGTTAAATTAAAGTACAATTTTAGCTGTTGATCAATAACTCACATTCTGTTAGCTAACTAATGTATAATTCTAAAGAAATACCACGATTTTCTGCCAACCTTATATTAAATATTTTGTTTCTTCTCATCGGGTTTCTCTTGCCTGCCTGTTCCGGCGACAAAAAGCCGCCGCCGCGGCCGGCGGTGCCGGTACTGGTGGCCACGGTGACCGAGAAGACCGTGCCCGTGGAGCTCAAGGTCATCGGCAACGTCGAGGCCTACTCCACCGTGTCCATCAAGTCCCGCCTCTCGGGCCAGCTGGTCCAGGTCAATTTTAAGGAAGGCCAGGACGTCAAGCAGGGCGACCTCCTCTTCGTCATTGACCCGCGCCCCTACGAGGCGGCGCTCAAGCAGGTGGAGGCCAACCTGGCCCGGGATAAGGCCCTGGCCACCAAGGCCCAGGCCGACGCCCGGCGCTACGCCGAGCTGATCCGCAAACAGTTCGTCAGCCAGCAGGATTACGATCAGGCCAAGGCCACCGCCGAGTCCCTCAGCGCCACGGTCAACGCCGATGAAGTGGCGGTGCAAAACGCCAAACTCAATCTCAGTTATTGTTATATCAAGGCCCCCATCACCGGACGCACCGGCAGCCTCATCGCCCATATGGGCAACCAGATCAAGGCCGACGCCGACACCGCCATGCTGGTCATCAACCAGATCCAGCCCATCTATGTGTCCTTTGCCATCCCGGAACAGCACCTGGCCGCGGTCCGGAAATTCATGGCGGCAGAAACCATAAAGGTTGCGGCCGTCATCGCCGGCCAGGAGAACAACCCCGAGATGGGGGTCCTGAGCTTTATCGACAACACCGTGGACAAAACCACCGGAACCATCCTGTGCAAAGCCACCTTCACCAACGAGGCCAAGCGCCTGTGGCCGGGGCTGTTCGTCAACGTGGTGGTGCAGCTCTCCACCCAGCCCAACGCCATTCTGGTCTCTTCCCAGGCGGTGCAGACCAGCCAGGCCGGGCAGATTGTCTTCGTGGTCAAGCCCGATCTGACCGTGGAGATTCGCCCGGTGGAAGTGGGGCGCCCCATTGACGGCGAGGTCATCATCACCAAGGGGCTGACGCCCGGGGAACGGGTCGTGACCGACGGCCAGCTCCGGCTGGTGCCGGGCGCCAAGGTGGAAATCAAGACCGGGCCCTAAACGTCCCGGGGCGGCCCTATGCACTTCACCGAACTCTTCATCCGCCGGCCGGTCATGACCACCCTGGTCATGTTGGCCATCCTGCTCTTCGGGGCCATGAGCTATCGCTACCTGCCGGTGAGCGATCTGCCCAACGTCGATTTTCCCACCATCATGGTGGCCGCCAATCTCCCCGGGGCCTCCCCCGAGACCATGGCCTCCGCGGTGGCCACCCCCCTGGAGCGCCAGTTCTCCACCATCGCCGGCCTGGACTCCATGAGTTCCACCAACGCCCTGGGGCTGAGCCAGATCACCCTCCAATTCAACCTGAACCGCAGTCTGGACGGCGCCGCCCAGGACGTCCAGGCGGCCATCGGCAAGGCCGCCAAGCAGTTGCCCCCGGATATGCCCACCCCGCCGATCTACCAGAAGGTGAACCCCGCGGACCAACCGGTCCTCTATCTGGCGGTGACCTCCGAGACCCTGCCCCTGTTTACCGTCAACGAATACGCTGACACCCTCATGGCCCAGCGCATCTCCATGATCAACGGGGTGGCCCAGGTCCAGATCTTCGGGGAGCAGAAGTTCGCGGTGCGGGTCCAATTGGACCCCCAGGCCCTGGCCAGCCGGGGCCTGGGGATCAACGAGGTGGCCGACGCGGTCCGGAAAGAAAACGTCAACCTGCCCACCGGAACCCTGTACGGCGCCCACCAGGCCTTCACGGTGCAGGCCACCGGGCAGCTCACCACCGCCGAGGCCTACCGGCCCCTCATTGTGGCCTATCGCGGCGGCCAACCCGTGCGCCTGTCGGACCTGGGCCGGGTGATCAACAGCGTCTCCAACGACAAGATCGCCTCCTGGTACAAGACCTCCCGGGCCATTGTCCTGGCCATCCAGCGCCAGCCGGGCACCAACACCATCGAGGTGGTGGACTCCATCAATAAGCTGCTTCCCAGCATCCGGAACCAGATCCCCGCCTCGGTGCAGATCGTCACCCTGTACGACCGCTCCGCCACCATCCGGGAATCGGTGAACGACGTCCAGTTCACCCTGCTGCTGGCCCTGGGGCTGGTGATCATGGTGATCTTCCTCTTCCTGCGGAATTTTTCCGCCACCGTCATTCCCAGCCTGGCGCTGCCCTTGTCCATCGTCGGCACCTTCTCCGTCATGTACCTGCTGGACTACAGCCTGGACAACCTGTCCCTCATGGCCCTGATCCTGTGTGTCGGGTTCGTGGTGGACGACGCCATCGTGGTGCTGGAAAATATCGTCCGGCATATGGAGATGGGGGAGGCGCCATTTGAGGCGGCCATCAACGGCTCCCGGGAGATCGGCTTCACCATCCTCTCCATGACCCTGTCTCTGGCCGCGGTGTTTATCCCGGTGTTCTTTCTGGGCGGCATCCTTGGGAGGCTGCTGCACGAATTCGCGGTGACCATCGCCGCGGCCATCCTGGTGTCCGGCTTTGTGTCCCTGACCCTCACCCCCATGCTGTGCAGCCGGTATTTGCGGCCGCCCCGGGAGGAGCGCCACGGCCGCCTCTACAACCTGACGGAGCGCATCTTCCAGGGGATGCTCCAGGTCTATGACCGGACCCTGACCTGGGTGCTCCGGCGCCAACGGTTCACCATGGTGGTTTCCGCCCTGCTCCTGGTGCTTACCCTCTACCTTTTGGGGATTATTCCCAAGGGGTTTCTCCCCAGCGAGGACACGGGATCGATCTTTACCTTTACCGAGGCGGCCCAGGGCATTTCTTTCGAAGCCATGGTCAAGGAGCAGAAGGCGTTGTCGGCCATTGTCGGCCAAAACCCCTACGTCAGGAACTGGATGTCCGCGGTGGGGGCCAGCGGCCCCAACGTGGCGGGCAACACCGGCCGTCTGTTCATCCGCCTCATCCCGCGCCACCAGCGCCCGGGGGTGGAAGAAATTATGCAGCAGCTGCGGCCCCAGTTGGCCACGGTGCCGGGCATCCGGGCCTTCATGCAAAACCTGCCTCCCATCCGTCTGGGCGGTATGCTGACCAAGAGCCTGTATCAGTTTACCCTCCAGAGCCCGGACATCAAGGACCTGTATCATCATGCCCCCCTGCTGGAGGCCAAGATGCGCGCCCTGCCAGGGCTTATCGACGTCACCAGCGACCTGCAGATCAAGAACCCCCAGGTCAACGTGGATATCAACCGGGACAAGGCCGCCGCCCTTGGGGTCACGGCCCAGCAGGTCGAGGACGCCCTCTACTACTCCTACGGCGCCCGGCAGATCTCCACCATTTACGCCCCCAACAACCAATACGACGTCATCATGGAGCTGGAGTCCCGCTGGCAGGCGGACCCCGGGGCCTTGCAGTGGCTCTATATCCGCTCCGGCAAGGGCCAGTTGGTGCCCCTGGACGCGGTGGCTTCCATGACCCGGAACCTGGGACCGTTGATCATCAACCACTCCGGCCAGCTGCCGGCGGTGACCATTTCCTTCAACCTCAAGCCCGGAGCGGCCCTGGGCGACGCGGTGGCCGCGGTGGACAAGCTGGCCCGGCAGATGCTGCCCGCCACCATCACCACTAACTTCCAGGGCGCGGCCCAGGCCTTCCAGGCCTCCATGCAGGGCCTGTGGCTCCTGTTGATCATGTCCATCCTGGTGATCTACCTGATTCTGGGGATTTTATACGAGAGCTTCATTCACCCCCTGACCATCCTCTCGGGGCTGCCCTCCGCCGGGGTCGGGGCCTTGCTGGCCCTGATGCTCTTCGGCATGGACCTGAACATCTACGCCTTTGTGGGGGTGATTATGCTGGTGGGGATCGTCAAGAAAAACGCCATCATGATGATCGACTTCGCCCTGGAGGCCCAGCGCACCGAGGGCAAAAGCCCCCGGGAGGCGATTT
>Ga0351919_10043_pt1 | contig 41147 bp, 43 predicted proteins | sample TotcelHT113001N6_FD_206845 | JGI IMG/M metagenome (GOLD analysis project Ga0351919, IMG submission 206845) | Enriched cells from coal bed in the Powder River Basin, Montana, United States - Total cells T11 rep1 HSBNCT.T11.300.1.N6 ...
GTATTTTTAGTGGCAGTATCGTAAATATCGAGGAAAATCTGCACAGCCTGGTCCAATGTCTCTTTGGACTCTGTTTCCGTAGGTTCGATCATCAACGCTTCATGAACGATCAGGGGAAAATACATGGTAGGGGGATGAATACCCTTATCCATCAATGCCTTAGCCATATCTAAGGCGGACACGTTCTTCTCGTTTTTCAACTTCTCCAAAGTGATGACAAATTCATGCATGCAATAGCCCGGATAAGCCATGTCGTATATTTCTGCCAGCTGCGTCTTCATATAGTTGGCGTTAAGCACCGCGCCTTCCGCCGCGGCCGGAATCCCTTCCGCACCCAAGCTGGTCAAATAGGTCAAGGCTTTAACCACAACTAAAAAATTACCGTAAAAAGACCGGACCCTGCCAATGCTTTGAGCGGGGTCGGACAGGGTATAGCCCTCCGGCCCTGCCGCGATCTGATCGCGCGGCAAGAATGGAGCCAGGAATGCTTTGCAACCGCAGGGGCCGGACCCCGGTCCGCCGCCACCGTGGGGCGTGGAGAAAGTTTTATGGATATTGAGATGGATCACATCGAAGCCCATATCGCCGGGCCGGACCTTACCCATAACCGCGTTAAGATTAGCCCCGTCGTAATAGACCAGGCCGCCCGCTTCATGGACGATTCTGGCGATATCAAGAATATGCTTGTCAAAAATGCCTACGGTATTGGGATTAGTCAGCATCAAGCCTGCGGTATCCTCCCCCACCGCTTTAGCCAGGGCGTCCAGATCGACACAGCCCTCGCCCGTGCTCGGAACATTGACTACGGTATAACCGCACATATTTGCCGTGGCCGGATTGGTGCCGTGGGCGCTGTCCGGGATAATCACTTTTGTCCGCCGCTCTCCCTGACCCCGGGAATGGTGATACGCTTTGATCAGGAGCATTCCCGTGAATTCGCCGTGGGCACCCGCAGCCGGTTGGAAACTCATTGCGTCCATCCCGGTGATCTCGCAAAGATAACGCTCGGCGAGAGCCATCACTTCAAGGCAACCCTGTACCGTATGCGTGGGTTGTAGGGGATGAATGCCTGTGAAGCCGGGCAAAGCGGCCATTTCTTCGTTGATCTTGGGATTATATTTCATGGTGCAGGAACCCAGAGGATAAAAACCGCTGTTGACACCGTGCACATGATGGGAAAGTTCCGTATAATGACGGCTGATATCCGTTTCGGCCAGGGCTGGTAAACGGAGCGCCTTTTTACGGGTAAATTCCGCGGGGACGGCGTAGTGGGCCACATCGGAGACAGGAATATTATCCATACCGCGTCCGGCGCGACTGCGTTCGAAAAGCAGCTTCATGATATTGCCACCTCCCCTAAAACATCAATCAGGGTATCGATTTGTGCTTTATCATTCATTTCCGTGGCGCACCAGAGGATCGTGCCGTCCGCTAAAGGCAGTCCGCCCAAGATATCGCGGGCCTCCAAAGCCGTCATCACTCGGTCCGTATCCACCGGGGATACGGTGACAAACTCATGGAAAAAGGGCGCTTCATGGCAGCGCGAAAACCCCATATCCGCCAAACGTTCGGCCAAATAATGGGCATAATTATAACTATTTTGCGCCGCCCGTCTCAGGCCTTCATTACCCATGGCAGCCAGATACACGGAAGCGGTCAGGGCACAGAGGTTTTGGTTGGAACAAATATTAGAAGCGGCTTTTTCCCGTCGGATATGTTGCTCACGGGCCTGAAGCGTCAATACGTAGGCCCGCCTTCCCTCCACGTCATTTGTCTCTCCGACGATCCTTCCGGGTAGCTTACGCATCATCGCATCGCAGGCTGCCATAAAGCCTAAGTAGGGGCCGCCGAAACCAAGGGGCATCCCCAGGGGTTGGCCCTCGCCGACGGCAATATCGGCGCCGCATTCGCCGGCGCTTGACAAAAGCGCGGCGGCGATGGGGTTGATCCCCATAATCAACTTCGCGCCCGCCTCATGGGCCAATTCACCGAAAGCCGCCGCATCCTCGATGATCCCGAAATAATTGACTTGCTGGATATAGACGCAGGAAACCGTGTCGTCCAGTATGTCCGCTAAAGCGGCGGCATCGGTCAGACCGTCTTTGACCGGGATCAGCGCCATCTCACTGTTATTACCAAAACAGTAGGTTCTGATGGTATCGATCACCATGGGATGGGCTGCGGCAGAGACGAGCGCTTTTTGTCGCTTGCGCTCCCGGCACATATTGACCGCTTCCGCCGCGGCGGAAGCGCCGTCGTATACCGACGCGTTTGCCGCATCCAACCCGGTCAGATCGGCAATCATGGTCTGGTACTCAAATATGGCTTGTAATACCCCTTGAGAAATCTCCGCCTGATAAGGGGTATAGGCCGTAACGAATTCTTCTTTGTTTACCACCGAAGCGACGATGGCCGGGATATAATGCCAATAAGCACCGGCGCCCCGGAAAATAGAAAAGAACCGGCGGTTTTTTGCGGCGACGCCTTCGATGATCCTACGGGTCTCGAGCTCTGATTTGCCTTCCGGTATCTTGAGCTTGTCCACCTTCATCCCCGAGGGAATAGCGGAAAAGAGCGCATCCACCGAAGATATTCCGATCGCATCCATCATAGCGCGGCGTTCTTCGTCGCTCACGGGGATATATGAGCCCATATTAGCCCTCCTGTTCACAAAACGCTTCGTATTCCTTGGCGCTGAGAATCTCCTCCGTAGCGGTCACCTCGCTTACTTCCACGATCCAGGCATCGTAAGGATCGGCATTGATCAGCTCCGGATGATCGAGCAATTTCTCGTTGATTGCGGTGATTTCGCCGGAAACCGGAGAAAAAATATCTTCGACGGATTTAACGGATTCCACATCGCAAAGCGGCTCACCGGCAGTCGCGGGATCGCCCACCTGCGGAAGATTAATAAAAACAATATCCCCCATCGCCTTTTGGGCAAAATCGCTGATACCGATACGCACGCGATCGGGTTCGAGATAATTCAACCATTCATGGGATTTAACATATTTGAGCTCGCTTGGGATATTCATGTTCTTTTCCTCCTTGAAATGATTTCTTAATATATTAACGGCAAAACCAAATTAAACGTTATGATAAAAGGGCAGTTTCACCACTTGGGCTTCCACCTTGCGCCCCCGTACGTCCGCCGCGACGGTATCGCCCAAATCCACGCTGCCCACGTTGATTAAGGCCATGGCGTAAGCGCCATCCAGATAGGGGCAATATGTGCCAGAAGTGGATTTTCCGATCAGCGCGTCATTAAAATAGATATCTTGATCTTCCCGAATAATTCCCCGGCCCAGAACTTTCAGCCCCACTCTTTTTCGTTTAGGTGGGCCCGCGGCAAGAAGCACGTCCCGGCCGATGAAATCCTTTTCAAGCTTGACCACAAAATCAAGTCCGGTCTCTAAAGGGGTCACGGTCTCGTCCATCTCATGGCCGTAAAGGGGCATGCCCGCTTCAAGACGCAGGGTGTCCCGCGCGCCCAAACCGCAGGGGATCAGGCCGTATTCCCCGCCCGCCGCCATGAGCTTATCCCAAACCGCCTGCGCATCGGCATTACCGATGTAAATTTCATAACCCTTTTCTCCGGTATAGCCGGTCTTGGAGACAATTGCCTCGATACCGTCGATCTTGGCGTTATCGATGAAGCGGTAATATTTTTGGGGAATATCCGAAGTCAACTTGGCGATAATTTCTTCACAAAACGGCCCTTGGAGGGCGATCTGGGAAATATCGTCAGAAATATCGGCAAAATCAACTTCACCGAAAAGATGTTCCTTGATCCAAGCCACGTCCTTGGCGCGGTTGGCCGCGTTGACCACCACGAAATATTTATCCGCTAACATCTTATATACCAAAAGATCGTCCACCACGCCGCCGTTTTCGTAACACATCAGGCCGTAACGGACCCTGCCGATATCCATATTCGTATAATCGTTCGTGAGCAGTTGATTTAAATTAGCCAGAGAGTCCGGCCCCTCAAAAATCAGCTCGCCCATATGGGATACATCGAAAAGGCCGCAGGTTTTTCGCACCGCCATATGCTCGGCGATAATCCCCGTTTGATATTGCACCGGCAACAAATACCCGGCAAAAGGAACCATTTTGCCGCCGGCGGCCACATGCCGTTGATAAAGCGCGGTTTGCTTTTCCATGTTTGACTCCTTTATCCTATGATGGGTAAATTTTCTAATTTATATAGATATAATAATACGCCAATTTTTTCTAAGTTCAAGTTTTTTAGGCAAATGCATCCTGTTTTCTTTGGGGATAAATGGCGGCGCAGATGAACGCGGTCATGGGGATGCACAATAGAATGCCGATACTGCCGACCAAAGCCTGGAGCAATTCCACCACGATCAGTTCCATATTCATCAGTTCCACGAAAGAGATATTATAGGCGACCAATAAAAGGGTGGTAGAAAGGCCGCTGCCGATATAGGCGAGCACTAAGGTATTCGCCATCGTGCCCATAACATCCCTGCCAATATTAAAACCGGAACCGATCAATTTAGCGCCGCTGATATCCGGAACATTACGGCGCAATTCATAAAGGGAAGAAGCGATATCCATGGCCACATCCATGATCGCCCCCAAAGCGCCGATGATGATCGCGGCAAAAATGATCCCTCGCAGATCAATCGAAGTCGCGGTCTGCACCAATTGTAAGTAAAGGGTCTCCTCGTTAACCATCCCGGTCAGTTTGAGCACCCAGCTCATGAGGATGGTCAGCAATCCCGCTATCGCCACACCGCAAAAACAGCCCGCCCCTGCGGCAAAACTCTTTTTATTGGCGCCGCTAATGAATAACATGGTCATGAGAATCACATACACGCAAGTGACCATTGCCCAAATATAAATATTTTGCCCCGATAAAACCGCGGGTATAAATACCGCAAATACCGCAAGGCAGGTGAAAGCCAATGAAATAAGGGTATTGATTCCTTTTAACCGCCCGAAAAGAATCACCGCTGCAGCGAAAGCCAGTGCCAGATAGCCGATCCAGTGACTGCGGACATACTCCAACATATTCCAATCCGTACCTTCTGTGTAAGCATTGGCATAGACGAGCACCTTGTCGCCTGCACCGACCGGCTCCAACGCCGGATAATAATTATCCCTAATGGTCTGATTAACGGTGATCGTCTCATCCTGCATCTCCCCGTGGAGGACAACAGCCTCAAATACAATCTGTCTGGCGCCTTCCTCGGTATCATCCGAGATGATCTTGTCCACTTGAACCACAAGCTCGTCTGAGGCGGCTTTTTCCATCTCGGGATAACCTTCCAGAGCAATCTCCCGGCCCACCAGAATATAGGCCACAGAGATGATTACCGTAATAATATAGATAATAATATTTTTAATTTTGCCATCCAACTTCTTCTTTCTTTTTACCATAATTCTTCTTTTACCCCCTCATGTTTTGCAAACCCATATTTCCCTGGAAGAACAGCCGCCGATCCATTTCTTTAAGCTGCGGGGATATACCCGGTTGAAAATCCATATTGGCTAAAATATCTTTTTCGATATCCATCCCAGCCGCATATTCGCACAAGGTTATTCCCGAATCGCTCAGCCGGAAAACCGCCCGTTCCGTAATGAACAGCGTTGTTCTGCCTTCCGCTTGAGCAAATTCGCCGTTATAGCCGATCTCCGCCACTCGGGCCGGACATTTACGGAATTTTCCTTCCCGGACAATCTGCAGTCCGCCTTCGGTAATCTTTGTTTGCAGGCCGCCTGAAGTCAGGGTGCCGCAAAAGACCGCTTTTTTGCTAAACTGGCTGATTTCGATAAAACCTCCCACACCGACCAATTGTTCGCCCAAACGGCTGACATTAACATTGCCGAGGGCGTCGAATTCGCCGAAGCCGAGAAAACAAAGATCTGCGCCGCCGCCTTCGAAAAAATCAAATTGAGCGGGCATGGGGATTACGGCCCTGTGGTTGAAGACCGCACCGAAATAATCGCCTCGCAAAGAGATGCCGCCGCTGATCCCTGTATCCGTAATCAGGGTGATTTGCTCATCCACCCCTTCTTCGTTGGCAATATAAGCGATCCCGTCCGCCACACCTACGCCGACGGCTGCGATTGAACCCGGATGTAGTTCCTGAAAAGCACGGCGGGCGATGATCTTGCGCTGGTCCAATGGCAAAGGTTCAATCGCTCCCGTATAACGTTTATCCCCAGAGATGAAAACGGGGTTTGCAGCCGCGCCGTAGAACGGTTCCTGGCCTTCCGCCACCACCAGCGCGTCCACCAGATAACCCGGCACAACAGCGTCTTCGGGGTGGATGCTTCCCGCGGGAAGGACCCGGCCAACCTGGGCAATCACCAGGCCGCCGCGATTATGGGCAGCCATCGCCATATCGAGGACATCGAAACTGGCCACCTCATCATCCATACTCAGATAGCCGTTTTCATCCGCAGCACCAGCCCGGATGAAGCAGACGTCAGGCACTGTCGCGGTGTAAAATAAGTATTCCTCGGAGTCGATCTTTGTCAAACGCACCAGATCCGCCTCGGCCGCTGGGTTCAATTTCCCGCCGCTCAATCGCGGATCGACAAAAGTATGCAGGCCGGCCCGGCTGATCAGACCGGGAAGCCCCGCCGCAGCGGTGCGGTAAAGACGGCTGATTACGCCCATAGGTAAATTATAAGCGGCAATTTCGTTTTGGAGGGCCATCTGGCACAGAGCGGGAGAGGTGGCCCAGTAACCGCCGATAATCCGCCGGAGCAATCCCTTCTGAGCCAGGGGCGAAAGCCCTCTGTTCTTTCTGTCGCCCATCCCGCCGGCGTGGATCAAAGTTAAGTCGCGGGGTCTGCTGCTGGCGCGGAATCGCTCCGCCAAGCTGCCGATCAAAGCAGACGGCTCAAGCATCCCGGCGCCGTTTCCGCTGATTGCCACCGTATCCCGATCTTCGATCATCTCCGCCGCCCGGGCCGCAGTTATTATTTTTGTCATTTTCCCATCCTTTAGTTAAGTCCTAAATTGAACAATCCTTTATATTACCGATCTTCACGATATGATTGGGCCAAGCCGCCCTCAGAAGTCTCCCGGTATTTACCAAAAAGGTCCCGACCAGTTTCGTACATAGTCCGTACCACCATATCAAAAGAAATTTTGCGGGTATGAGTCAGAAACTCAGCTAGAGATAACGAATCCAATGCCCGCATGGCCGCGACCGCGTTCCTTTCGATACAGGGAATCTGAACCTGGCCTTCGATCGGGTCGCAGGTCAAGCCCAGATGGTGTTCGATAGACAGCTCGGCCGCATATTCAATCTGGTCAATATCCATGCCGTAAAGCTGAGCCAGCGCTGCGGCGGCCATGGCGCAGGCAGTGCCAATTTCCGCCTGGCACCCGGCTTCGGCGCCGCTGATCGAGGCATTAGACTTGACCAGATTACCGATTATCCCCCCCGTGGCGAGCGCCAGGAAGATATCCTTGTCGTTAAACCCGTCCTTGTTTTGGGAATAAAGTAATACCGCCGGCATCACTCCGCTGGCCCCGCAAGTCGGGGCAGTCACTATGGTGCCGCCGGTGGCGTTTTGCTCGGCTGTGGCAAAAGCATAAGCGCAAATCAGGCGGTTGGCGCTCGTGGCGGGGCTTTCATTTATCGGTTCCCGGTTATAGAGATACTTAGCTTTTCGAGGCACATGAAGAATTCCGGGGAGCTCGCCTTCCGCCGCTAGACCGTCGGAAATGGTGCTTTTCATTTGCTCCCAAACCCGCCTAAGATACGGCCAAATCTCTTCGCCTTCCGTCTCCGCCACATATTGCCAGATCAGGATATGCTGTTCCTGACAATAACGCTTTATTTCACAAAAGGTGGTCAACGGGTAAATATCGGACGCGGTATCGAACGGCTCCCCCTCTATCCTTATTGCACCGCCGCCTGTACTCGCGACCCGCCAATCCCCCAACAATATGTCCTCGCCGTAAGCAAACATATCCATGGTATTAGGATGCGGCAGCCCCATGGTCAGTCGGTCAAAGCGGACGGTTACTGGCCGGGGAGCAAAGGCTTCCGCCACGGCCTGATCGGTAAGATGCCCTTTGCCGGTTTTAGCCAAAGAACCGTACAAAATTACCTCAAACTTTTGGGCAATCGGATATTTTTTTGCAAACATTTTCGCGGCACGATAAGGGCCCATAGTATGGGAGCTGGACGGACCCTTGCCGATCCGGTATAATTCTTTTAATGATTCCATAAAGATATTATCCTCAGCCAAGTGGCGGCCTATACTTGAATAAAAATAATTTATATGGGATAATAAAAGGGTTAAATACGTTTAAGGTGGTTGCTCCTTGAATTTTAATTCACTACAATACTATTTATTCCTTCCGGTAACAATTTTATTATATTATAGCATCCCGGTCAAATTCCGTACGCCTTTGCTGCTGTTGCTCAGTTATTTTTTCTATATGTGCTGGCAGCCTAAATATGCGCTGCTCATCCTCACCTCCACCGTTATCACCTATGCCTGCGGTCTCTTACTTTCCAGTCGGCCTGAAAACAAAAAAGTATGGTTGGCCCTCAGTTTGACCCTGAATCTGGCCATTCTCTTTTTCTTTAAATATTTCAATTTCGCGGCTTCATTGATTGAGGATATTGTCGGCGCCCTCAACCTAACCGTGATCGCCCCGTCCTTGGATGTGTTATTACCGGTCGGCATATCGTTCTATACCTTTCAGGCCTTGGGCTATACCATCGACGTCTACCGGGGTAAGATTGCTCCGGAGCGAAACTTTGCCTGCTACGCCCTCTTCGTCTCCTTTTTCCCCCAATTGGTGGCCGGGCCGATCGAGCGCTCCACCAATCTGCTCCATCAATTCAAGGAAGTACATAGTTTTTCCTTCGATAATATTCGCGACGGAGCGTTACCCCTATTGTGGGGGCTATTCAAAAAAATTGTGATCGCGGACCAATTGGCGGTGATCGTCAATACCGTCTATGCCGCGCCGGATACCTTTTTGCCCTCACAACTGGTGATTGCCACTGTCGCTTTTGCTTTCCAGATCTACTGCGATTTTTCCGCCTATTCGGATATCGCCCGGGGATCGGCGGCCATGTTGGGATTTCGCCTGATGCGCAATTTTAACGCGCCGTATTTCGCCACCTCGATCAGGGATTTCTGGCGGCGTTGGCATATATCGCTCACCACTTGGTTCCGCGATTATCTCTATTATTCCTTGGGCGGAAACCGTTGCTCCAAAACCAGAAATTATCTCAATATCCTCATTATCTTCGCCGTCAGCGGTCTTTGGCACGGAGCGGCTCTCTCCTTCTTGTTCTGGGGGCTGCTTAATGGACTATACCAGGTGTTTTCTTTAATAACCAAGCCGCTGCGTATCGCGGTTCAAAACGCATTGGGACTTCGCGATTCCAACCTTGCCCTCACCTTTTTCCGCTACGTCCTCACCTTCGCCCTCATTTGCGTCACCTGGGTCTTTTTCCGGGCGGACAGCCTTTCCGATGCCGTCTACATCTTGGGCGTGGTGTTCGGCCTGATACCCCCTGGAACGGAACAAGCCTTTCGTTTAATCACCATGGGTTTGGATATGGCCAACTGTAAAATGCTTTTTATTGCGGTGGCCGTCCTCCTTGTTGTGGACTATCTGGGTATACGTTGCGAACAAAACGATACCCGGCTTGAGCTAATTATTAATCGTACGTTGATCCCCAGATATTTGATTTATTTTATCTTGATTACCGCAACCTTGATCTTTGGTTCTTACGGCGCCGGTTATAATCCGCAGGATTTCATCTATTTCCAATTCTAAAAAGGAGTTAGGCTCTTGGCTGCAACAAAGAAAAAAATCATTGTTTTTATTGTTTTTCTTCTCGCCCTGATCGCTTTCATCGTCAGCGCTTCCAGCATCGTTATGCCCAAACGCTATGATTTGGGCGCCAATTGGGGCGCGTTTGACGCCGAGAAAGAAAACACCATGGACGTGATGTTTTTCGGCAGTTCGTTGGCTTATTGCAATATTATCCCCGCGGTAATCTGGGAAGATAGCGGTATCTCCTCCTATACGATGGGCGGTCCCGAACAGACGCTGGGCATTACCTATTACTATATCAAGGAGATGTTCCGTCATCAAAATCCCTCCGCAGTCTTTGTAGAAATATCCGGGATCATCGACCCGCCTTATACCAGCACGACTAAAATCAACATCGGCTATATGCCCTATAATTGCAACCGCTTTTCCGCGACGATCCAAACCGCGGAAAAAGAGGAATGGTTGGGGCTTTTCTTCCCCCTATACAATTATCATGACCGCTGGCCCGACCTTTCCGATGACGATTACGAACTCGGCCTGACGGGCTACGACATCGACCTTTTGGCGGGATATAATTTTCTTAGCGACAGCGAGGAACAAAATGAACCGCGACAAAGAAATTTCGAACAAAGCGAGGAAGATTACCAAAATAATATGCAATCCCTGCAAAAAATCACGGCGCTATGCCAAGCGCATAACTGCCGGGTGATCTTTTATGTCACCGCCTCCTACGCTTATTTCGAAGCGAATTATCTTAGCCAGCTTAAGCAGGATATCGCCGCCATGGACGGCGCGGAATTCCATAATTTCATAGAGGATATCGATCAACTTGATTTGGATCCCAAAACCGATTTCCATGATATTCTCCATTTCAATTACCGCGGCGCGGAAAAATTCTCTAAATTTATAAGCGGCTATATGGCGGATATCGGTATCAGCGCTACCGAAGCGTACGGCGATAATGAACTATGGCAAAAGCGGCTCGACTATTATCACGATTTGATTGCTCAGGCTAAGGAATAAAATATGACGAATATCATCCAAATAAACGACGAACTCCATCATCTGGCGGACGAGCCATACCGCCGCTTTATCAGTCGTCTCGTCCCCGGCGTCGACGATATAATCGGAGTGCGTATGCCTGCTCTTCGGCGGCTGGCCAAAGCTTTAGCCAAAGAAGACTGGCGCGGTTTCCTCGCGGTCGCGGATGATTCTTCCCAGGAAATGCGTCTGCTCCAGGGTTTGGTTATCGGCTATGCCAAGGCCGATATTGACGAGATACTTCCCTATATCGAAGCCTTTATTCCAAAAATCACCAATTGGGCAGTTTGCGACGGGTTCGCCGGAACCCTCGCCATCGCCCGCCGATATCCCCGAGAAATGTGGAATTTTCTTCTACCTTGCTTTGATTCGACCGAGACCTACCGGCTCCGTTTCGGCGCGGTGATGCTTCTTATATATTATACCGACGAAGCCTATCTGGCAGAGGCGCTGGCGCTACTTGATCAAATACGGCACGAGGATTATTATGTTAAAATGGCGGTAGCCTGGGCAATCTCGACTTTCTTCGTCCGCTTTCCCTATCGGACCATGCCTTTCCTCCTCAATAATAATCTGGACGATTTCACGCATAATAAGGCTCTGCAAAAAATCCGGGAATCGCTGATCCCCGATCAAGAAACAAAAACGCTTATCAGCACCCTTAAACGCTGATAAGCGTTTTTGTTAATTTAGCATTTCGTAAACCTACGCGCGTTCTACGGCGCGCTTCATTTCCTCAATATACTTTGCCAGCGGTTCGCCTGCTGCTTCGCCATACTTTTCAATAATTTTTACGATAGCGCTGCCGACGATGACCCCATCCGCGATACGGGCCATTTTCTCCGCCTGCTCCGGGGTGCTGATGCCAAAACCGATGGCCGCAGGCAGATCGGTGACTTTTTGGATTGCCTGAATAATGGCCGCCAAATCGGTGGTGATCTCGCTGCGAACCCCGGTCACGCCCATGGAAGATACCACATAAATGAATCCGCGCGCCTCCTTGGCGATGGTCTGGATCCGCTGCTCGGAAGTCGGTGCGATCAGAGAGATTACATCCACCGCGCAGGAGGCAGCGATATCGGCCAATTCGTCTTTTTCTTCGTATGGCAGGTCGGGGATGATGATCCCGTCTACCCCTAATTCCTCGCAACGGGAGAAAAACCGTTCGTATCCATAATGAAATACCGGATTAAGGTAAGTAAGGAATACCAGAGGGATGTCCATCTTCTCCCGTACCGTTTTAACAATGTCAAACACCCCGTCCGTGGTCATCCCCGCCTTTAAGGCGCGCAGATTGGCTTCCTGGATGGTCGCCCCTTCCGCCACCGGGTCGGAAAAAGGAATGCCGATCTCGATCAGGTCCGCGCCGGCACGCACCATGGTGAGAATATATTCAACCGTCTTTTCTGCCGAAGGATCGCCGGCGGTGAGAAAGCCGATGAAAGCTTTTTTATTGGTAAATGCGTTTTTAATCTTACTCATGGATATCTACCCCCTTATATCTGGCGATCGCCGCCACGTCTTTATCGCCGCGCCCGGAAAGGCAAACAATAATACTCTCGTTTTTGCTAAACTGCGCGGCGATTTTTTGCACATAAGCCACGGCGTGCGCGCTTTCGATCGCGCAGATAATCCCCTCGGTACGCGCCAGATACTCAAACGCCGCCACCGCCTCGTCATCGGTTACCGGCACATATTCGGCCCGGCCCATATCATGAAGATGGGCGTGCTCCGGACCGATACCGGGGTAATCCAAGCCTGCGGAAATAGAATATACTGGGGCGATCTGGCCTTGATCGTCCTGGCAAAAATAGGACTTCATTCCGTGAAATACGCCGATCGAGCCGCGGGCAATGGTGGCGGCGTGCTTTTTTGTATCTACGCCGAGCCCGGCAGCTTCGCAACCGATCAGCCTCACCAACTTATCTTCAATAAAATGATAAAACATGCCCATGGCGTTGCTGCCGCCTCCAACGCAGGCGACCACCGCAGCCGGCAGGCAGCCCTCGCGATCCAAAATCTGGGCGCGCGCTTCGCGGCTGATCACGCTTTGAAAATCGCGTACAATCAGGGGAAAAGGATGCGGTCCCATCACCGAGCCCATGACACAATGGGTGTCAAAAACCCGGTTGGCCCATTCCCTCATCGTTTCGTTGACCGCGTCTTTTAAGGTCATGGTGCCGCTGGTTACCGGATGCACCTGCGCACCCAGCAGCTCCATGCGATAAACGTTCAGGGCTTGTCGCTCGGTATCTTCCTTGCCCATAAATATCTCGCATTCCATCCCCATCAGGGCCGCGGCTGTCGCGGTCGCCACCCCGTGCTGCCCGGCGCCGGTTTCCGCGATGATCCGGGTCTTCCCCATTTTCTTCGCGAGTAACGCCTGGCCAAGGACATTATTTATCTTATGGGAGCCGGTGTGATTGAGGTCCTCGCGCTTGAGATATATCTTGGCTCCACCCAAATCGCGCGTCATCTTCTCCGCATAATACAAATGAGACGGCCGTCCCGCGTAATTTTTCAGTAGATCCGTAAGCTCGGCTTTAAACGCCGGGTCGCCTTTACAACACTGATAAACTTCTTCCAAACGGAGCAGCTCGTTCATCAACGTTTCCGCAGCGTACTGGCCCCCGTATATACCGTACCGTCCTTTATGCATTTCTAAGCCTCCTTATGATGTCATGAATCTTTTCCGGGTCTTTTTGACCGTCCGTTTCCGCGCCGCTGCTGATATCCACCCCAAAAGGTCGGGTTTTATTAATTGCCCGGCGAATATTTTTGGCATTGAGCCCACCCGCGAGGAAGAACGGTTTATGACTTTCACCGATCTGTCGCCAATCAAAGGTCTGACCCGTCCCCCCTGAGCCGTGATCGAGCAGTAAATAATCGGCAGCCGAATCCTGCCACATCTCTAAATCTTTTGGACAGGAGACCGATATTGCTTTGATGACCGGCTTGCCGGATTTTTCCCGGATATAGCGCAGATAGTTTTCGTCTTCGCCGCCGTGCAACTGGACCAGATCAATGATCTCCTGCTTGGTAATTTGAAGTATCAGATCGGGCGCTGCGTTTTGGAACACCCCAACTACGGCAATGTCCGGAGATAATAGCGCCCGTAGTTGACGGGCCTGATCGACTGTTACCTGGCGACGGCTCTTAGCGAAAACAAAACCGATGAAATCCGGCCCGGCTTTATTAACCGCAACAATATCTTGGGGACGAAACAAGCCACAAATTTTGATCTTAGTCAAGCCTTTCACCACGCAATCCGGCCAGAGCCGCTTTTTTATCCTTCTTTCGCATAAGGGTTTCGCCGACCAACGCCGCGTCCACCCTGTTTTCCCGCAATACGCGGATATCGTCCGCCGACTTAATTCCGCTTTCGGAAACAAAAAGAATATCGGCCGGCACCAATGGCCTCAGGCGGACACTAGTATTGTGGTCAACTTCAAATGTGGTTAAGTCGCGGTTGTTTACACCGATAATCCTGGCTCCGGCAGCAAGCGCCCGTTGCACCTCTTTCTCGTTATGCGTCTCCACCAAGGCGGAGAGGCCAAGTCTATGGGTAATATCTATATAATTTTCAAGCAAATCTTGATTGAGGATCGCGCAAATCAAGAGCACCGCCGCGGCCCCGAGCGTTTTCGCCTCGTAAATCATATAATTGTCGATAATAAAATCCTTACGCAGCACCGGTATTTTAACCGTACGGCTGATTTCCATAAGGTATTCATCTTTTCCCTGAAAATAAAAAGGCTCGGTAAGGCAGGAAATAGCTGCGGCTCCGGCTACTTCATACTCGCGGGCGATGCGCACATAAGGAAAATCCGTAGCGATCAGTCCTTGGGAGGGAGAGGCCTTTTTTACCTCGCAGATAAAAGATAAGTCTCCCGTAGCCAGCGCCTTTTCAAACGGAAATTCGCAATCGTTTGCCATGGCCTCAGCCTTGGCGCGCATTTCCTTTGGGGAAATAATTTCCTTCTTCGCCGCAACGCGAAGGCGGGTGCGGGCGACGATCTCATCAAGGATCATTTCAACCTCCTATGCTTCGTTTGAGTAGCGGATAAATTCTTCCAGCTTTTCGCGGGCGGCACCGCTGTCGATTACGTCGCCCGCGATTTTTATCCCGTCTTCAATGGTCTGGCAGGTATTGGCCACATACAAGGCCGCCGCGGAATTTAACAACACCGCGTCGCGTTTGGGTCCCTTCTTACCGTCAAGGATGGCCCGGGTGATGGCGGCATTCTCTTTTGGGGTTCCGCCGACCAAATCCGCTTTGGCGCATCTTTGGATGCCAAAATCTTCGGGAACCATGACATATGACTTGAGATGCCCGTTCTTGATCTCGCACACCGTGGTCGGCGCGCTGATCGATATCTCGTCCAAGCCATCCTGTCCGTAGACCACCATAGCATTGTTCACTCCGAGATTACTCAGTACTTTGGCCAAAGGCGCAACCAGCGCTTCCTCGTAAACGCCCATCAACTCCATATTGGCGCCCGCCGGGTTAGCAAGCGGACCCAAAATATTAAATATAGTACGAATGCCCAGTTCGCGGCGCACCGGCGCCACATATTTCATGGAAATATGATAGTTTTGGGCAAAGAGAAAGCATATGCCGATTTCTTTTAAAAGTTGCGCGCTTTTTTCCGGGGAAAGGGTGATGTTGACCCCCAGCGCTTCCAGGACGTCGGCGGCGCCGCATTGGCTGGAGGCGGCGCGGTTACCGTGTTTAGCAACCGGAACCCCAGTCGCCGCGACCACCAAAGCGGATGTGGTTGAGATATTGAAAGTATTGGCGCAGTCGCCGCCGGTACCTACAATCTCCAAAACATCCATATCGTGAAGCAACTTGACGCAATGCTCGCGCATCACCGCCGCCGATGCCGTGATCTCCTCGATCGTTTCCCCTTTAAGACTCATCGCGGTAAGGTAAGCGCTCATCTGCACTTGGGTAGCCCGGTCGCTCATGATCTCTTCCATCACCGCCTTGGCCGTGTCATAACCGATGTCTTCTTTTTTTACCAGTTTAACAATCGCTTCATTGATCATTTGCCGTACCTCCAAGAAAATTCTTTATAATGTCAATACCCCGTGGCGTAAGAATAGATTCCGGGTGGAACTGAAGGCCGTAAACCGGATATTCCCGATGTTCCACCGCCATGATTTCCCGGTCTTCTGTTTCCGCAATTATTTTAAGCACAGGCGGGATCGTTTCCCGGATTGCCGCCAAAGAATGATATCTGCCGGCTGCAATCGGCCAATCCATCCCTTGAAAAAGGCGGCTTTCCATATCCAAAGCCACAATAGAGGTTTTTCCATGCATAACTTGCTTGGCATAAGAAACTTTTGCGCCATAGGCTTCACAGATCGCCTGATGCCCCAGACAGACGCCGAGGATGGGGATTTTCTCTCCGAAATATCTGACCGCATCAACGCAAACGCCGGCAGCCGCCGGACGGCCGGGACCGGGTGAGAGGATAATATGTTCCGGAGCCAGCGCTTCGATCTCTTTGATGGTCATTTCATCATTACGGATTACCCGGATATCCGGATTAACCATGCCGACCAACTGGAAGAGGTTATAAGAAAAACTGTCATAATTGTCTATGAGCAAGATCATTGACCGAACCCCCTTCCAGAAATTTCCAGTGCGCCGACAACCGCTTTGGCTTTATTGATGCATTCCTCGTATTCTTTTTCCGCTTGGCTATCCGCCACGATCCCCGCGCCCGAGCGGATAAAAACCTTGCCGTTTTTCTTAAACGCGATGCGGATGGCAATACAGGTATCCAGATTTCCGGTAAAATCTAGATAACCGATTGCGCCGCCGTATAGCCCCCGCTTATTGTTTTCCAACTCGTTGATGATTTCGCAGGCGCGGATCTTGGGCGCGCCGGACAGCGTCCCTGCTGGTAGAATCGCCCCTATCGTATCCACCGCGTCCTTATCTTTGCGAATCTGTCCGGAGACCGTGGAACCGATATGCATCACATAAGAAAACCGCTCCACGGATAAATATTTTTCCACCCGGACCGAGCCGATTTCGGCGATACGGCCGATATCGTTGCGGCCCAAATCCACCAGCATATTATGTTCGGCCAGCTCTTTATCGTCGGATAATAACTCCGCTTCCAAGTTTTGATCCTCTTTTGCCGTTTTGCCCCGGGGACGGGTTCCGGCAAGGGGAAATGTAGTCAACCTGCCGTTTTCCAGCCTAACCAAAGTTTCCGGAGAAGCCCCGGCGATCTCGATATCGTCACTGCCGAAATAAAACATATACGGCGAAGGGTTGGTGGTTCGCAGCACCCGGTAAACATCGAAAAGGCTCCCTTCGATTTCCGCCTCAAGACGGTTACTCAGCACAACTTGAAATATGTCGCCTTCCTTGATATATTTTTTCGCCTTTTGCACCATAGCGCAGAATTGTTTTTTATTGAACAACGGTTTCAAGGGCGTCTTCAACCGCGGCGGTATATTTTTCGCCGCCTCTCCGTTGCGAATGAGCGTATCCAATTTTTCCAATTCCCGGACCGCATTATGATATGTTGTTTCCAAATCACTGGTTTTGGCGTTGGCAATCAAGATGATCTTCTGGCGGAAATTATCAAAGCAAATCACTTTATCAAAAAGCATCAGGTCCGCATCCTTGAAATTTTCCTGATCCTTAGCGTCAAGCTTTAACTTCGGCTCCGCGTATTTAATATAATCATATGAAAAATATCCGACCAAACCGCCGGTAAAAGGGGGTAGACCCGCAATGCGGGGACTACAGTTTTCAGCCAGGATTTTTCTGATCAAGTCGCCCGGATCCGTCGCCTCCAGCGTGTACGCCGCACCATTTTTTATGGTCGCTTTACCGTTGGTACAGGTGAATTCGAGTTTTGGCTCAAATCCTAAGAATGTATACCTGCCCCACTTTTGCGTGTCTTCGACACTTTCCAGCAAAAAACAATGCCGGCTGACTTTCTTGAGAATGCGCAGCACTTCGATCGGTGTTTTGATGTCCGCATACATCTCCCGGCAAACCGGGATTACTTTGTAGTCACCGGATGCGGCAATTTCTTTTGCTTCCTTTAAACTGGGAAACTGCATCTTCGATCCTCCTTCATGCCAATAAAAAACCCGTCCATGACAATAAATACTGTCAAGGACGGGTATATACCCGTGGTGCCACCTTGTTTCACGGTTTGACCCGTGCACTTAGCGGAATACCAACATATTCCCGGCAACTAACGTATGCCCGACGTCGCGTATTATCTCAAAATCTTTGAGCGCGCCCTCAGTGGTCCAATAAACAGCCTGTTTCCTGTCCGGCTCTCAGCTATCCGGGCTCTCTGTAAGGGCATGATCCGTTTTTTTCTCCACATCAACGGTTTAGTTATTGAATTAAAAAGAATATTACTATATGCAAAACGCTTTGTCAAGCATTTTGCAAAAATTTAACATTTTCAGGAAATTGATAAAATCATTATTAATGTACATGATATTGACAATGGCCTTTATTTGCCATTATTATGGTAATAGTTTAGAAGGAAAATTTTTCCGGACGGGTATTAGGGTAAAGGCGCGCCGGTCCGCGCCGCTATACCGTTTCGGGCGATTCGGGCTTAAGATACTTTAGAAAAGGTAAACCGATGATAGAAAATAGCTATACCGTAACAGGAATGACCTGCGCCGCCTGCGCCGCTCATGTGCAAAAGGCTGTGGCTAAGCTGGCGGGCGTAGAAAAGGCGGAGGTCAACCTGGCGACAGAAAAAATGTATGTGGCCTACGACCCGCAAGCGCTTGATTTTGATACGCTCAAAAAAGTTGTGGAAAACGCCGGTTACGGATTAGTCGAAAATAGGCCGATCAAAAAAATTGAGTTGATCGTCGAAGGGATGAGCTGCGCCGCCTGTTCCGCCGCGGCGGAAAGAGCGGTCAAAAAACTCCCTGGGATAAAATCTGCAAGCGTAAATCTGGCGACCAATCGCGGCAGCTTCGAATACGATCCGGCTACGGTCAAGCTCACGCAGATAAAATCAGCCATTGAAAAAGCGGGATACACACCCAAAGAAATTAAAGGGCAAGAGAGCCGCGATCTGGAACAAGAACGCAGGGAAAAAGAAGCGCAGAACATGCGCGTCCGTTTTATCGTCGCCTCTGTGTTTGCCGCACCGGTGCTCTATATCGCTATGTCCCATATGTTCGGAGGGCTAAACCTGCCTATACCGGGCTTTATGAGCCCCCACCTCTACCCCTTGAGATTTGCGCTGATTCAATTGGCATTAACCCTTCCGGTGATTTTCGCAGGGAGCCGCTTCTATACCCGGGGATTCAAGACTCTGTTTAAAGGCGCGCCGAACATGGATTCCCTGATCGCCGTTGGCACGGGCAGCGCCTTTTTATACAGCCTGTTCGCCCTGGTAAGAATCGCTATGGGCGATATTGCTTTCGTCCAGTCGCTCTATTTCGAATCGGCCTCGGTGGTTGTGGCCCTGGTCATGCTGGGTAAATATTTGGAAGCGCGCAGCAAAGGAAAAACTTCGGAAGCGATCAAGAAGCTGATGCAATTAAAACCCAAAACCGCTTTCATCGAAAAAGATGGCCGGGAGATGGAGATTCCTTTGGACGAAGTGGCAGCAGGCGATCTGGTCATCGTCCGTCCGGGATCTTCTTTCCCAGTGGACGGCATCGTCATCGCGGGGACGAGCAGCGCCGACGAATCGATGCTGACCGGGGAAAGCCTGCCGGTGGAAAAAGAGCCGGGAAGCAACATAACCGGCGGCAGCATCAACAAAGAAGGCCTGATAAAATTTGAGGCGACTTTGGTGGGCGAAGACACCGCGTTGGCTAAAATCATCCGGCTGGTGGAAGAGGCGCAAGGGAAAAAAGCGCCGATTGCCCGCCTTGCGGATACCGTCTCAGGGATTTTCGTGCCCATCGTGCTGGTCATTGCGGTGGTTGCCGCCGTGGCCTGGACCATTGCCGGTAGAGATTTCAATTTTGTTTTGACCATTTTCGTATCCGTCTTGGTCATCGCCTGCCCCTGCGCTTTAGGTCTGGCCACGCCGACCGCGATCATGGTGGGTACCGGTAAAGGGGCGGAACTGGGTGTTTTGATCAAAGGGGGCGAAACCCTGGAAGCGACCCACAAAATAACCACGGTGGTATTGGATAAAACAGGCACCATTACCACGGGTAAACCCCAATTAACCGATATCAGACTCTATAACAATATGACCGAGCAAGAAGCGCTGCTTCTTGCCGCTTCGGCGGAACGCGGTTCGGAACATCCGATTGCCCGGGCGATCGTCGAGGGGGCGACCGCTAAAGATATCATTCCAGTGAACCCGGAAAATTTTCAGGCTTTAACCGGCCGGGGGCTTAGCGCGACGGTTTCAGGGAAAATGATCCTGGCCGGAAATGCAAAGTTGATGAAGGAAAACAGTATCCATACCGATCTTGCGGAAAAGGACGGCGCGGAACTGGCCCAGGCTGGTAAGACCCTGATGTATATTGCAGTCGACGGCAATCTTGCCGCCCTGATGGCTGTAGCCGACACGGTCAAACCCTCCAGTAAAGATGCTGTCGCCCGATTGAATAGTATGGGGGTCGCCGTGTATATGCTGACCGGCGATAACAAAAATACCGCCGCAGCCATTGCCGAAGCGGTGGGGATCAACCAGGTATTGGCGGATGTGCTGCCCGGGGATAAAGCGGCGGCGATTAAGCAATTGCAGGACGGGGGGCAGATCGTGGCGATGGTCGGCGACGGGATCAACGACGCGCCGGCGCTGGTCCAGGCGGATATAGGCATGGCGATCGGTACCGGCACCGACGTAGCTGTGGCCTCGGCGGACGTGGTGCTGATGCGGGGCGATCTGAACGAGGTGCCCACAGCCATTGCCTTAAGCAGGGCCACGATCAAAATTATTAAACAAAACCTCTTTTGGGCTTTCATCTATAATTCCATCGGCATTCCCTTTGCTGCGGGCATCGTCTATTTATTGGGCGGACCACTGCTCAGCCCCATTTTTGCCGGCGCGGCGATGGCTTTAAGTTCTGTTTCCGTGGTAACGAACGCGCTGCGGCTAAGACGGTTCAAAATCAAATAAGTCAATAGGCTGGAATTAATTATAGGAGGTTCTTTATGGACAAGAAAATCTATATCAAAGGCATGAGCTGTCAGCATTGTGTCAACCGTGTTAAAAATGCACTTGAAGCACTGGACGGCGTCGACGAAGCCATCGTCAATTTGGAGGGCAATGTCGCCCGCGTTTCTATGAAAGAGAATATTGCTGATAGCATAATTAACGAAGCCATCGAAGATGCGGGCTATGCCGTCATCAGGATCGAAACTATATAAATGGGGTTTTAGGTGCCAGTTTATGGACGACCATAATCAGATCGAATTACGCTTCCAATTTTATGAAAACAACACGGGCAAGTACCTTCGCTTTACCCGGCCTGCAAAAATAATCCGTGCCGATGCGCTCGACCAAGTCATACCTGCGCTTGAACAAGTATGGGATGCCGTCAATCATGGCTGGTATGCTGCTGGTTTCCTCGCATACGAAGCGGCTCCGGCATTTGATCCGGCGTATCGGGTCAAAGAGGCCGCGGATCTGCCTTTGCTTTGGTTCGGCCTTTTTGACCGGGCAGAAAAAGCGGCGGTGAATCGCCTCCATCATCTTGATCCGTTTCAAATTGGCGCTTGGGTTGCCAATACCAATCAAAAGGAATACCGGCAAAGCATCGACCGGATTAAAACGGAAATTAAAGCGGGCAACACCTATCAGGTGAATTATACGATTGCGCTGGAAACCGAATTTACAGGTGATGACTTCGCTTTTTATGAACAGCTCAGTGATGCGCAACAAGGTGGTTTTTCCGCCTATTTGAATATCGGTTCATATCGAATTCTCTCCGCATCCCCGGAGCTTTTTTTCCGCTGGGAGAAAAACACCTTGACCACCCAACCGATGAAAGGTACGGCCAAGCGGGGACTGATGGCCTTGGAGGATGCAACCCGCCGCCGGGAGTTATATCTTAGTGAAAAAAACCGGGCGGAAAATGTAATGATCGTTGACCTGCTGCGCAATGATCTGGGCAAAATAGCGGACTTTGGCAGTGTCCGCGTTCCGAAACTTTTCGAAATCACCAAGTATCCCACCGTATTCCAAATGACCTCAACCGTGCAGGCAACCGTCCCCGAGACAACGACCCTTGCCGATATATTCCGGTCTTTATTTCCCTGCGGTTCTGTAACCGGCGCGCCCAAAATCAGCACCATGAACATCATTGCCGAAGAGGAAAAAAGCCCGCGCGGAGTCTATTGCGGAGCCATCGGTTATTTGACGCCCCAAAAACAGGTTTATTTCAGCGTACCGATCCGAACGGTGGTTATTGATAAAAAGCGCGGTACGGCCCGCTACGGTGTGGGCGGCGGTATTACCTGGGACTCCACTGCCCAAGATGAATATGAGGAAATCCTGGCTAAAGCAGCGGTGCTCGATGAAGAATATCCGGATTTTGCCTTATTGGAGACCATGCATTGGGATCAGAGAAACTATACATATCTTAACCGTCACTTGCACCGATTGCGCGCTTCCGCCGAGTATTTTGATTATCCGTACCGGGAAGATGAAATCCGTGAAGCGCTGGATGCGCATCAAAGATCATATCCGGGACAGAAGCGACGCGCGCGCCTCCTGCTCTTTCGGGACGGTCGGACTGAGATCGAATCCGTACCGCATGTTCCGTTTGTCAAAGATATCATGCAAACCGTGGTCTTGGCTAACAATGCTATTGACCGTAATAATCGCTTTTTTTATCATAAGACAACAAACCGGCAAATTTATGACCAATATAAAAATGCTTTTCCCGATGCCTTTGACGTTTTACTTTGGAATGAAAACAATGAAATTACCGAATTTACCATCGGCAATATCGTCGTAGAAATAAACGGGGGTTATTTTACTCCCCCCGTATCTTGCGGGCTGCTTGCGGGGACGCTCAGGGAAGCGCTCCTGGAAAAGGGAAAGATCAGCGAGCGGATCATCACGATCAACGATTTGGCAAAGGCAAGCCGTATTTGGATGATCAATTCCCTTCGAGGCTGGGTTCCGGTACAGTTTGAGTAAACAGGTACACCAGATATTAATCCATATCAGCAGAGGAAACCCGAGGCGAGGGCATGCTGCGATTTTCTATTAACGGAGTCATAGAAGGACAAAAGTAAATTATAATTTAAGGTATTTTGAAAAAATTACCCTCTTAATATGGTTCGGTCTTGCTCTACCAAACCATTAAGAGGGTAATTTTTTTATTACGGTCAACAAGTATCAACGCGTAATGACGATTATTCAACCAGTGTTATCACTGTTTCGCTGAGACAAGCCAAATCATTGTCTCCTGAGATGATGTTAGCGTTACTACCGTTAAAATAAACCCTATAGCCGATAACCCTGCCATACACGGTCTGATGGGAGCCATTAAAAATAATATTACCCTTCGGGGCATAGACGAGCCCATGAAGTTCAGAATTTCCGCCGTTGATATAGATACTTCCGTTTTCCGAATAAAAACAGACGGAATCGCTCGTTGAATTAAATAAGCTGCTTCCGTTAAATATAATGTCTCCGGTTGCCATCACGGCACCCTGCCCCCTGAAGCTGCTGCCATTAACGTAAATATTACCATTCACATATATGGATGAATCAACGTTCACACTACTGCCGTTATAAACTTTATTTCCGGTATAAGTCAAACCGGCCGCTGCCGCTTCAGCCTCGATGGCATCCGAAAAGTCCGGCATTTCTATGTAGGGGGCAGCTGAATAAACTTTACCGCCAATGGACACATTATTACCGTTTACATATATCGTTGCAGCCTGACAGATGCCGCCGATAATATCTTTATTCCCATTGATACCAACGGTATTTACCGCTTCGACCGAACCGGTGACCTCCTGTTTAGCGCCGTTCATATAGAAACTATAGTTCGCATGTACGCTGCCCTCAACGTATGTGTCAGCACCATTTAGGCAACACACATCACTGGTAGAGCCAGAAAAAAGCGCGTAACCAAAGGCTGCACCAGCCGAACCGGTCTTTTGGGCGACCGCCCGCACGGAGACGTCCGTTTCATCAAAGCCTAAAATTCGAGCGAAAGTGTACTCGACCGTTTTCGAGCAGACCACTTCAATCTTAGTCGAATCCCCGTTATAGGGCGTCGTTGCCATCGTTGTTTCGGCACCGTTTAATTCCGCGTAGTCTTCCGCGGCATTGACGGCATCGCTGACCGTGGGTAAATCATGCGCGCCGGCCAAAGCGGCGGCGTCCGCGGCATTCTGCAACTCCGCTTTAGCCACAGCGACCGAGCCGACATCGACAGCCAATGCGGCAAAGCCCATGATCCCAACCATCACTAAGGCAGTGATGACCAGCGCTTGCCCGCTTTCCTTTTTAAGTATTTTATTAAAAAAATTTTTCATATCATCGCCTCAAAATTTTCTTTCATTAAATATAAAAGCAAAAAGCATCTACTTGTCCAAATTAAGTAGTATTATTATATTACAAAAAAATATAAAAATCAACACATTTTTTTAAAATTATAACCAAATAATTACAGTATTAAAAAAGTGTATGAATATATTTAATTTAAGTGATCTATTTATATGAGCGATTACGCCGCCGTAACGCTATAACATCATGATAAAACGACCAGAACATTCTTGCCAAGCGCTTGATCGTTTGTTACCGGAACCCCTACGGAATCACCATCTGGGTCGCGGTGTTGCACTCCGGCTGCGTAAACGTCCATTTAAGCCCATTTCTCTCCACGCTTTTGCCAGACGATCGTTTTATATGATATTGCCAATAAATAAGCTAATCCACAACCTTAAACATATCCTATTTTAAACGAAAGGTATCATAGCCTTTATAATTAATCACATCGACCCTGACGTCTTCCTTTAAACGGATTAAGATTTCCTCGCCGCCTCTCCTGCCTCTTGATTCCAAAAAGCTCCGGATTTCAAATTGATTCATGGGGTGGCGTTTGATAATGCTGAGAATTGCCGCATAATCGTCTTTAATTTCGCTATGGAAGCCCGCCGATTCCAGGAGGTCGATGGAGATCCCCCCTAGGCGCTCTGCCGCCCGTTGCATCGTCTCCGGGGCGGCAATCTCTATCCCTGGTTCCGCAGGCGGACGAACCGGCGTATTAAGGTATAATTTATCGTACCTTATCCTTTTGAGCATCTGCGCATATTGATTTAGACTTGCTTCGTCGTCGTTGATCCCCTTCATCAGCATAATTTCCAGCCATAATTGGCCCCGATACCTTTGGGAAAAGTCTTCCAGGCCATCAATGACCCGGCTAAACTGCAGGCTGCCGTGGGGACGGTTGATTCTTTTAAACGACGCTTCGTCATAGCCGTCTAAAGTGGGCATAACAATATCGGCGTCACTTAGTTCTTCCTGCACCTGTCGATCGTATAGTAAAGCGCCGTTGGTGATCACCGCGACCGGTTTATCCGTTTCTTTTTTGATCCCCAGGATTAATTCTCCCAATCCCGCATAAAGGGTAGGTTCGCCTTCGCCAACAATGGTGACCACATCGAAAGGTATGCGGTCTTTCAATACCGCCTCAAATTCTGCAAGAATAGACTCAAGGGGGAAAAACATCGCCCGTTTATTGGTCATGCGATCGGTCCGGCCCAGCTGGCAATAAACGCAGGAATAGTTGCAGGTCTTCTTGGGTATGGGGCTGACCCCCAAGGAGATACCCAGACGCCGCGATGGCACAGGCCCGAAAATGTATTGCATTTCCATGATACCGCTCCTTTGGACATCAAATTAAAGATAAGTGGAGGGGCGACACGGCTCCTCCACTTTTTATTCCCAAATATCCAACTAATAAACTATTTTTTTAGCTTCTCGATCTCTTCTTCAACTTCTTCAGCGCCTTCGGCATAAAGATCGAATTCATCGGGAGCCAATTCTTTAAGCAGGCGTAAAAACTCTCCCGCATGCACTCTCTCTTCGTCGGCGATATCTTCTAAAACTTCGATCGCCAACTTGTTGTCCGTCGATTCGGCCAATTGCATATACAACTGAATCGCTTCGTATTCCGCGGCGACCATAAAGCGAATCGCCCTGATGAGCTCCTGATCCGTGAGTTTACGTTCTTTGGCAAGCCCGGAAAACGGATTTCCAAAATCAGGCATGTCGTCACCTCCTAAGATTTTTTAGCCTAAATTTGCAACATACGCGACCAATCAGGTTGAAATTTTGCTGATTAGTGTACTTCTAGAACTTCTTTGGACAAGCCTAAAATCCTTTTTCGAAAAACGCTTAAGTTAGCTTTAAGGTTCGGGAAAATAGGGGCATTTCTTTTTAAGGCAATCCTTGTTATCCTTGAACTGGTTACAAACATATTGACCGTTTGTCTTGGCCGCGAAACCGTCAAAGTGTTTTGCCGCTGTTTCAATGGCGACCATCCCATCCCGCTTACAGCAGCGGGGGCCGCCGAAACGGCTGATTTCCAGCAGCGCCAGAGCGGTCATTTTATTGGCCGCTCCCCTTTCTTCAAGAGAAAAAGGCGTCACCTTATGAATGATGGAATAAGCGATCCCCACGCCGATGGCCGCGCCACAGGCGCCGTGGCTGCCGCAGATACCACCCACGATATCCCGGCCTCTTTTGATCGCCTCTTGTATATCCCGGGTTTTTTTGTTATTTTGGCTATTCTCATAAGCGGCAACAATCACTGCCGGAATAATGCTGTGATATTCCGGCCCGTGCATATGAAGGCCGGGCAAATCAAAAATTTTCTGGGCTAATTCAACCGGGTCGGTGAAATTGCTATCCAGGCAGATTTGTTCCACTAATCCCAATATGCCTTTGCGGTGGCATTCGTCGCAAACATAATGGCCGTTCAAACAAAAAACCTGGGATTCTTCTTCCCTGCCGCAATAATAGCATTTCAAGATAAACGAATGATCGGGCAAACAGATTATATCTTCGCCGCAGATCATACATCCGGCGGTATAATCCGGATGATTGGCTAATGTATTTTCACTCATGTCCGGTGTTTCTCCTAAATCTGTTTACCGCTATAACAATTTTACGCCTAATGTCCGCCGCATTCTCCGTGGTGTTGGTGTTCCTGACAAAGCGCGCCGGTTGATTTAAGCCTGCCTTGGAGATAGGCTTCCACGGCGGCTTTCGCATCTCCCGAGGCGCCGGTAATGACTTCGATACCTTTGTCGGCAAAAATTCTATTGGGATTTACGCCCATGCCTCCTGCGATAATCACCTTTACCCCGATGCGGCCTAACATATCCGGAAGAACGCCGCATCCTTGCCCCTCGTTTTCGATTGATTCAACGGTTACGATCTGTTGGTTTTCGATCCCAAAAATATTAATGTTTTTACAATGACCAAAGTGACCGCTGACTTGATCATCCTCACTTGCTACGGCTATTTTAAGCATTTTCATTCCTCCGACCTAGATTTTCAAATACAATTATTGCATCGGCGAGCGCATCCAACCAGTCGCCCTCGAAAAGCTCGATCGTTCCCCGGTCGCAAGCGCGCGCCAGTTCCGGGTCGATCGGCAGTTTGACAATTAGGGGAATGTGATACGCATCCGCAATTTCCCCGATATGGCTCTCGCCGAAGATCTGATAATCCTTACCATTATCGGGACAGCGGAAATAGGACATATTCTCGACCATGCCGACGATGGGAACAGACATCATTTCCGCCATCTTGACCGCTTTGGCCACAATCATCGAGACCAGCTCCTGGGGCGAGGTGACAATGACGATCCCGTCCACTTTGATCGATTGAAACACGGTCAGCGGCACGTCGCCCGTGCCGGGCGGCATATCGATGAACATATAATCAATATCCTGCCAGATCACATCGGTCCAGAACTGTTTGACCGTGCCCGCGATCAACGGCCCCCGCCAGATCACCGGGTCGGTATCGTTTTCCAGCAGCAGGTTGATGGACATGATCTCGATACCCGTCTTGCTCTTGACCGGGAACAAGCCTATTTCGTTGGCTTGGGCTTTTTCCTTGATCCCAAACATCTTGGGGATGGACGGGCCGGTCAAATCCGCGTCGAGGATCGCCGTGCGGTGGCCTTCCCGGTTCATGCTCACCGCGAGCATTGATGTGACCAGCGATTTGCCCACCCCGCCTTTGCCGCTGATCACCCCAATAACTTTTTTGATATGGCTCAATTCATGAGGTGCGGCGGAAAAATCGGGCTTTTCTTCTTTCCTTTCACTGCAAGCTTCCTGGCAGGTGTTACAACTTTGATTGCATTGTTCGCTCATGGAAAAACTCCTTATCTTTATAGTATTATCTCAACGCCTGAAGCTAAGTGCGCGATATGCTTACCCATCATCTTTCTTAATAGCGCATAGGATGCCTCCCCCGTACAGTGGCCGGTATAAAACATTATTTTGGTATGCAAAAGGTATTCACCAATCTCCACCACTACGGCCCGGTCTTCATTCTCGTCGGCCGATTTGTTATAGAGATGAAACCCGCCAATCACCGTATCGGGCATCGCTCCTTTTTCTTTACGATAATGTTCAAGTATATTGACGATACCCCGGTGGGAGCAACCGGCGATAAGAAGCGTTCTGCCTTCCTCATTGAGGATCAGATTTTGCTCATGGGCGAAATCGTCCCTTACCAACGATGTGCCCTCTAACATGAACAGGTCCTTGTTTCCCGTAGGATTGAGCTTTTGGCCTCGAACGCTGGCAAAGAGTTCCAATCTCTCATCAATGATGAAGTGATCCGGAACAAGGTGCAACCGTTCATTGGCGAGCAGTGTTTCATCCAACCCGATATCGGCTGTCACGCCGTTTGAAGTATTGGCATAGTGTTTTTCAAACGCTTTTTTATGAATAAAAACAGGCGCCTTATTGTTTATGGCCAGAAAAGTTTTCAACCCGCCGCCATGATCATAATGCCCGTGGGAGATCACCGCGATATCCACGTCGGCCAAATCTACCTTCATTTTTTGGGCATTCTCCGCAAAAAGGGCGCTGGCTCCGGTATCGAACAAAATCTTATGCTTTTTTGTTTCGATATACAAAGATAAGCCGTGCTCGCTCCCCAAATCTTCATGAATTGAGGTATTTTCCACCAAAACTTTAACGATCATACATCCTTACCTTTCAGTTTAATCAGATTATCTTCGTATCCTTTTCCCTGGGTAAATCCGCGACGCATCGTCTCCTGCAATGATCGCGCCTGCATCTACCGCAGCCGTATATCCTTTCATTTTCACCATATAGCTGATAGTTGCCGCCTTCAATTCTAAGAATATAGCCGTTGACTAAAGATTCGGCTATTTTACCTCTTGCATCATTCGATATTTTTTGTACGGTAGTCCGCGCGACCTGCATTCTTTCTGCGCATTCTTCCTGAGTCAGTCCCTCCAGGTCAATGAGGCGGATCGTTTCGTACTCTTCGACCGTCATATAAATCATTTTCGTATCGTCAACAATGCCGTTTATGGGGCCGTAAAGATCGCTTTGCGGTAGGCAGCAAACTTTTCTATATTTTCTCGGTCTCGGCATTCACTCACCCTTCTCTCAGATAATAAGTGGAAAATTGATCTCCCTGTTATTTCCGGACCAGCCAAACTCTAATTGATTATCAAGCATATACAGCTTTTTTACACAAGTTCTTTTTCATTGGTCAGTTTTACCTTTTCGCTTAATCTGCTCGTATCTTCGCACACGAACTTTTCATGCCTGTGTCCGCATCCGCTACCTCTAAAAAATTAATGCTATTTATTTTCTGATTATCATTATATATTATTTATGACATATGTCAATAATAATTCATCCCGAAAATGAAAATCCTGATAATTAGTATCATAGCAAAAAACCCCTCAGACGCATTGCTGAGAGGATTTATCGGCTGATGTATTTACGTTTTTATCACTCAATCTTTCCATATTTACCGTGGGCATTTTTCCACTTGTCGGCGATTTCCAAAAAAGCATCATACCCTTGCCCTTTGATAAATTGCGTTGCTTGCCTGTATTTGCCGTATTTGTAGCCATTTTTATGATAGAATTCTTGCACCGTGGCGCAACTGTCGTAATCCCGGCAATCCGCACATGACTGATGGTGCCGCGCCATACAGCAAAGCTTGATCCGGCATTTGGCTTTGTTTATATCCCTTGCTCCATTTTCATAGCCGATTTTACAGCCCTTACACGTCTGCCCCGCATAAGCCGGGCAGGTTTTACAATATGCGCCGCAACAGCCTATGTCTGTAATCGTCATAATATCCCTCCGTAAAGATTATATGATTTCAATCAATCACCTTTAAAACCATATCTAATCACCGACTGGGGGCAATTATCGATGCATGCCCCGCATAGAAAACATTCTCTATTTCTCATCCTTCCGGTTTTCACCATCATATCTTAAGCCAATCCCATCTTCCGCCTAAAAAATAAAGGCAGCCTTGAGGCTGCCTTTATCATCAATCATTTACATAAATATAAAAACATTACTCAAATTAAAATCCTGTTTTACCGAAGAACTCTTTATCTTTCAGGGCGGAAACGGTTAAGATAATGGATGGTCAGGCGCACATGTCTTGTTTCATCTCGCCACACGTTAAAATCCTCTCTACCCTTATCCGTTATTTGATATGTTTTTTGTGCGGGTTCGAGTCCGTCACTTGATTCAATAGGGCATATCAAGCCTTGCATTTCAAGTTCATTAAGTTTTGGATAAATCGGGTCCGGATCGACGAAATAATAATTTTTTAAAGCATAATCATGCCAAATTTTAATGTCATTTCCGAGACGGTTTTTGTGATTGAGTAAACACAAAATCGCATATTTATTTTTTTCCTCTTCCATAAATCATACTCCCCGTTAAAAGATTTAAAATATATAAAAAGAGTAACAGATAATTTCCTTAAAGTCAAATTATTGCCCTGGGCTTTTGCTATGGCTTTGGACCCTTTCTGTTTGGCTCATTTGCGCCTCCTGTTTGATTTGGCAACAACATTTGCGTTATTACCGTTGTGAACCGATTAACCGCAAACGAATAAACTGTTGCTAAAGAATTTTAAAAAGGGGCGTATAAAATGAATTACGGTGCTTTTAGCAACCCGGCAACAGCATGTCCGGGCGGCATTCTTTATGCGGTGCGACCCGGGCAAACACTAGCGGCGGTCGGACGATTGTTCTCCGTTGCGGTAAAAGAACTGATTGCGGCAAATCCGTATATCATCCCCACAAATATTCATATCGGTCAAATCATCTGCGTTCCCGGAGTTGCCGAGCGTCTCTGCCCTATAGGACGATTACGGATCATACGCTCCGGGGAAAGCCTTTTTAGCATAGCCCAAGAGACGGGAATCCCCCTCAACACCTTAATTACGAACAATGCCTTTATTCCCAATCCCAATCTGATCTACCCGGGAGAGCAAATATGTCTCCCTTTTATGGTCCCCAGCGTATGTTCTCTAATCTTGGAGGGAACCCCAAAAGCCAATACCCAGGCTTACCATGGCGTTTCTTTAATTGAAATATCGGAGAACGGCGACAAAGTGACCGTAACCGCAATCGATTTACCCGCCCCCGCCGACTTTGGCGATTTCAATACTTATCATAGCGTCTTGGCTTTTCGGGAAACGGAACGGCTGATACCATTGGAAAAAGTGGCAATTGCCGAGCGCCCCATACTTTGGACCGGGTCGGAGGCAGTCGATGTGCCGCCTTTGGGGGCGAACCTTATCGCGGTTTTTCCATTTGATACGGCGACGGAAAACAGGGGGCCCGACGTTTTACGCGGCCTGATTAGTAATTGCCGAAATGCTACGGCTATGTATTGAGCAAGTTTAAGGCCCATTTGGCCGCTTTTTCTATTTCGCCTGTTTGTAACGGGCCTTCGGATTCCGCGACGTAAATCTCCCCAAATCTAGCTAAAACATTAAAGCCGCGTTTCTTCAAAATCGCGATCATGGTATCCGCCGCATAACCTTTATGTTTGGCCATAAATTTTAGTATTTTAACATTTGTTTCTTCGACATTCATCCGTGTATCGAAAACTGCGATTTTCATCCCGCCGTATTTTTCGCCATCTAATTCTTTTAAAAATCGGCTGATGGGCTTGGTGGGCGCAAAAGCCCGAGTTGGCGAACCGACAATCAGCAGTTCAACATGATCAAGGTCTTCGTCCCGCAAGTCATGAACTCGGACGACCTTGACCTCGCCTTGATCCCGAAGCGCATCCCCCATGGCGTGAGCCGCTTTTTCGGTATTGCCAAAATAGGTATCGTAGACAATTAAAACGTTCATCATTAATTTCCTCCTATCAATTCAGATGCAACGGATATCAAACTCCAAGGCTAACAATCAAAAACCGAGTCGTACAGTCCCGTGCTCAAAGCAAGGATAAGACCCCGAATAAATCGGAAAATTAAGCTTGTGACGATGTCGAGTGAGACCATAACGCCAAACCCTCAACAGTTCAACCTTTCATGCATTGATTATATACAATTTTCAGTCAATTGACAATTACCTGAATTGGGCGTAAAGTATCGGGAGAGGCCTTTGTATGTAATTGGATCATAATATTATTGATGAATAAGGAAAAACGTATATGAAAAGCGGTTATTTATATGTTATCCTGGCGACATTGATTTTCAGCACTATGGAGATCGCCCTTAAAATGGTATCCGGCGTGTTTAATCCCATCCAGCTGACCTTTACCCGGTTTTTTATCGGCGGGATGTTTCTCATCCCTTTTGCCATCGGCGCGCTGAAAAAGAGGCAGGTATCCGTGACTATAAAGGATCTAGCTTTTTTTGCTTTTCTAGGGTTGCTCGGTATCACGATCAGCATGCTCCTTTATCAATTGGCAGTCGATAATACCCTGGCTTCCGTGGTCGCAGTCATATTCAGTTGTAATCCGGTATTTGTCGCCATCTTCGCTTTTTTCTTTATTAAAGAAGCGATCCATAAAAATAATGTCATCGCTTTGGTGCTCGAAGTGATCGGCACCTTATTCATCATCAACCCCTTCCATGTGAAACTGAGCGTTCTCGGCGTATCGCTCACCATCGCCGCCTTGTTGGTTTTCGCCCTTTACACGGTCTTCGGTAAAAAGAAATGCGCCAGATTCGGCGGCATTGTGGTGACTTTTTTCAGCTTTTTATTCGGCAGCCTGGAATTGCTGATCGTAATCGGCCTCAGCAATATCCCGCCGCTCTCCGTTTGGTTTTCAACCCATGGCTTGGAAATCTTCGCTAATATTCCCATCTTTCAAGGATATAGCTGGAGCGTGCTGCCGGTGGTGGCCTATATCTGCATCGTCAACAGCGGTATCGGTTATGCCTGCTATTTTACGGCCATGGAGAAGACCACGGCCCATACCGCGTCCCTCGCCTTCTTCTTTAAGCCGATGATCGCGCCGGTGCTCGCCCTGATCATTCTCCATGAAATTATCCCTATCAATATGGTCTTGGGTATTTTACTTATCCTTGCCGGTTCGTTGACATCGCTCTTACCGGACCTGCTGGCGCAAAGAAAGGCAAAAGTTGCGCTGGAGTCAACGATTAGGAAAGATTTAAACGGCAATTCGGACATATCATAAAATATGATTTAATCAATTACTCTAATAAATAATGCTTTCTGGATAATCGATATAAAAAAGTAAGTTATGTTCATAACTTACTTTTTTGTTTGAGTCGAAACTACAACTAAGTCTTTTCACTTAATAACCGTAAATTTAATCAAATCTTCCAGCTTTCCGCACGAGTGTAACGCCACACGGGTCAAGATACGTGGTAATACGGTGCAAACATTAAGCTGCTTTGCGTTTATAAGCCCTCATTGCGAACAAATACGCAACAATCAGAATTCCCAAGCACCACGCTAACGCAATCCAAATGTCATTGCCGACAGGCTGCCCCGCCAGAAGTGCGCGAATGGATTCTACGATAGAGGTCACCGGCTGATTTTCGGCAAAGGCGCGAACAACCGACGGCATCGTCTCGGTCGGTACAAAGGCCGAGCTGATAAATGGAAGGAATATAAGCGGGTAGGAAAAGGCGCCTGCACCGTCCACCGATTTTGCGGACAGTCCGGCAATCGCGGCGATCCATGTCAGGGCCAGCGTAAACAATACGAGTATACCGGCCACGACAAGCCATGACAATACTCCTGCCGATGAGCGGAAGCCCATAATCAGCGCTACGAGAATGATTACGGCAACCGAAATCGCATTGGATACCAGCGAGGTCAGCACATGCCCCCACAGCGCGGCCGAACGCGCAATCGGCATGGAGTGAAACCGTTCGAAGATGCCGCTTTGCATATCCATAAACAGACGGTAAGCCGTATAAGCGATGCCGCTTGCAATCGCAATCAGCAAGATGCCGGGCAGCAGGTAATTCACATAGTTATCCGTGCCGGTTTGAATGGCGCCGCCGAACACATAGACGAACAGCAGCATCAACGCAATCGGAGTGATAGCGACCGTGATGATGGTGTCCATGCTGCGAAAAATATGGCGCATGGAACGTCCAAGCATCACGCCCATATCGTTGAGAAAGTGTTTCTTGATCGCTTCCATTTACTTCTCCTCCTTCTTCTCACCCCACACGGCCTGCCGTGTGGGAGCCCCGGTGCCGATGATAGCGAGGAATATTTCCTCCAGGCTCGGTTGTTTTTCTACATACTCCACCTTTGCGGGCGGAAATAACTTTTTCAGCTCCGTGAGTGTGCCACTCACAATAATCCTACCCTCATGAAGAATAGCAATTCGGTCGGCAAGCTGCTCTGCCTCCTCCAGATGCTGCGTGGTCAGGAACACCGTTGTGCCGCCCCCGGCAAGCTCTTTGACCGTCTTCCAAACCTCGATGCGCGCCTCAGGGTCAAGTCCGTTGGTCGGCTCGTCGAGGAAAATGAGCTTCGGCTTTCCGATAAGACTCATGGCAATATCGAGTTTGCGGCGCATACCGCCCGAATAGGTGGAAACTCTGCGGTCGGCAGCGTCGGTCAGGCCGAAGCGGTTCAGTAAATCGTCGGCAACCTGACGCGAATTTTTGAGGTGCCGCAGTTTGGCGATCATGATCAAATTTTCCCGCCCGGTCAAAATCTCATCTACGGCCGCAAATTGCCCGGTCAGACTGATCGACTGCCGAACATTACCGGGCTTTAATGTAACATTGAAGCCGTTGACAACAGCTGTTCCGCTGTCAAATTTCAGCAGCGTAGCAAGGATTTTAATAATCGTCGTCTTGCCCGCGCCGTTCGCGCCGAGCAGGGCAAAAATGCTGCCCTTTTCCACCTCGAAATCGACGCCCTTCAGGACTTCTATATCTTTGAAAGATTTTTGCAGACCTTTCACTTGAATTGCTTTTTCCATACCGATATCCCCCGTTTACTTTGTTTTATCCGTAAACTTTTTCATGGCCTTGTTAACTTCTCGGTCAACAGATTCTTGATAGATGTCCGCGTAAGTTATTAAATCTTTGATTAGATCGTCGCAGAAAGTCGCAACATTATTGCCCGTCACTTCGAGCACGCCTTTCCCCGAAGCCGCACCCTCTTTAAAAAGATCGATAATCCCCGAAAGTAAATCCGTCCCCTCGGTTAACTCAACAGGGCCGACCTTGAAAAGATATTTTTGAATCTCTTTATAAACAATCTGATAATCTTGCGGGAGCGCTTTGACCCGCTCCATGTGCGCTCGCCACTCTTTTTTGCCTTCGATGATATCTTGTATTTTCATTTTATCCTCCTATTTACCTAATTTTTTAGCAATATTATTGTTAAGTTGCTCGCGCCACTTGTCGCGAAAAGACTTTGCCCCTTCTTCACCGACTAACGCTGAACAGAAGCCTTTGATATCGTCACCCAAAACCTCTTGGACACGCTGACCGTCCGCCGCCGTTTCTTCGAGCAGGCCAAGCACACCGTCAAGAATTGGCATGAGGTTGCGACCGGTGAAATCTGAGTGCGGCCAAAGATGGGCTTTAATTTTTTCCCATGCCGCTTGATAATCAGCCGGCAGCTTTTGGGCGCGCGATTCAAAAGTTTTCAATACTTTAGTCATGTCGCTGCCTGTGATTTTTTCCCAAAAATTCATTATTTTATCTCCTTTAACTCGTTAATTTTCGATGATAAGAACTCCCATTTTTCCCAGAATTTTCGTAGTTCCTTGCGCCCCGCGTCGTTTAACGCGAAGAACTTTCGCGGCGGGCCCATATCGGACGGTTTTTTTTCTATGTCCACCAGTTTATTCTTTTCAAGCCGCACCAAAATGGTGTAGACCGTTCCTTCCACAACATCTGCGAATCCAAGCGCATTCAGCCGCCGCGTGATTTCGTAGCCGTAGGTTTCTTTACGGTTTATAATTTCAAGGACACAGCCTTCAAGCACGCCTTTGAGCATTTCTGTTAGGATTTCCAGCATAATCACCTCCCGCTATTTTGTACGACTTCTATTCAGTAATACTTACTACCGCTACATAGTAACACGTAGTAGTTGATTTGTCAATAGCGTTTGTTCTGATAATGAATTTTAACTAAAACGCAAGATGTTAACCGGCAAACCGGGCAACTGCTGTGGTCACAATTACATATTTTTAGGATAAAATTACAAAAATACTATCCGAAAAAAAACCGGCAGGCCAGTTCAGGCTGCCGGTTTTCTCGTTAAATATGGTAGTTGATATATCGAAAATCAAAAAAATAGATAATCATTGTTTTTGAATTCAAAGGAAGTTTATTTTTTTCTGCCTAAATTCTCGCCCGCCCTATATTGGACGATCCGGTCGATCAATTCCAAGGGCAAGGGCTGATCCAAGGGAAACTGCACCGATCCTTTGGCGCTTTTATACGCGGCCAGTTCGGTTTTAAATGCCGCTATACCGCTCGGTGTCGGATAAAAGCCAATATGCTTTTTGAAAGCGGCAAAATAAACCAAATTACCCTGCAGATAAAAAGCGGGCATCCCGTAACTGATTCTTTCGACGGCATCCGGCGCGGCTTTTTGTATGGTTGCGCTTAACGACTGGAGTTTCTCCTGCACGGAGGCGGGAAACAATGCGATATATTCGTCGACCGTCTTTACCGTTATCTTGCCTTTAGCCATTTAAACCTCGCAGTTCAATCTCTTTTTTAGCAAGAAAGTTCTCTCAACTATAGTTGGAGAGAACTCGTCTTTTTAATGCAATTTCTTCGGTTACCAAACTACTTTACAGCCTTGATAATTGCTTTTGCAAAAGCGGGTAAGTCTTTGGGGGTGCGCGAGGTGATCAGATTGCCGTCTACCACCACTTCTTCATCTACATATTTGGCCCCGGCGTTCTCGATATCGTCTTTGATCGAAAAATAACCGGTTAAAGTGCGTCCGCTTAAATCGCAACCGGAAATCATCATCCAGGGGCCGTGACAGATTGCGGCGATGATTTTTTTCTTATCGTTCATATCTTTGACGAAACGTACCGTCTCCGGAGTCTGTCTCATTTGATCCGGGGAATAACCGCCGGGAATGACCACCGCGTCGTAATCGTCGGCGGAGGCATCCTTTGAGGCCACGTCGCTGATTGCGGGAGCGCCGTGCTTGCTTTGGTAAGCGACGCCTTTCTCCGCGCCGACCAGATCCACTTTAAACCCTTCTTCCTGCAGCCGGAAATAAGGGTAGAAAAGCTCATTGTCTTCAAATATATTAGCGACCAATATAGCGACTTTTGTCATGTTCCATTCCTCCTATTATTTATACTGTCCGACTCATTATACCCGCATTTTAAGAAAAAACCGACGTTTTGTCTTTGCTAAAATGGCTTATTTGCCGGAGCGTTTCTTTAATTTCATCCGTCGCCGGCGCGTATGCCCCGTTATCGATCAGGCGGAAATAGAGGCTGCGAAGAAAGGCGGTGATATTGAATTCAAGAACGATATCTTCCTGATATTTCCCGTTTCTTTGTGGATTTTTAAACCTGCCAATCCACTCCGTGATTTCCGTAAGCGGAAGGATACCCCTATCCAACACCGTTGTTATTACGGTAACCATCCGTTCATCCTCAAAGTGGATATATCCATAATAATTCACATTGACTTTATTGTAAATAGCTTCCAGATTTTTTTTAGGCCGTTCTCGCCGATTTCCCCGCATCGGGCGAATTCATCCAGGGCGTCGGCCCCGTGGGCCGCGCCGTGGGCGTGCGGGTGAAAACAGCGTCGCCGATCTCGCCCAAACCTTTCCCCAGATGGTTTTCATCCAAAGCGATTAACAGCAACCCCTTCATCTGCGCTGAAAAAAGCGCCCCCTTGATAATCCATCGGGACAAAACGGTATAGATCAGGTCGTCGCGTAATCTGCGGTCGATGTCGCCGATATGATTCATCATCTCCAGAGCGGTTTCGTAGGCGTACCCGGCCGGTAGCGCACAGCCATCGGCTAGAATCCGCTTCAACGTTTATTTTTAGCGTTAGTTTTTCCAAACAACCGCCTTCCTTGTAACGGATGTAAAATCTGTAGATGATCCCATACCATGATCTTTTATGACAATCGTATGACGCTCCTCTTCCTTCACGGCGGCAACCGGTAATCGAATGGAAAAAACCGAACCTTTCCCCAATCCCTTACTAAAAGCGGTGACACTGCCGTTATGCAGTTCAATAATCCCTTTTACGATGGAAAGTCCTAATCCAAGTCCTCCCATTTGGCGGTCAAGGGTATTGTTCACCTGGGTAAAGGGGGTAAATAATTGGGGGATAATCTCCGGGTTGACCCCTATTCCGGTATCCGTCACCTTAATAACCGCACTATTCTTATCCTGGGATAAGCTTAACCATACCATGCCGTCTGTGGGGGTAAATTTTAAAGCGTTAAATAAAATATTACCCAAAATCTGGGTTATACGTACCGGGTCGGCATAGACGATAACGGGTTGTCTGCGGATTTTCATCCCAAGCTGTACGCCTTTTTTGGTAAATTCCGGGCGGAGATCTTCGATCGTATTCCTAACAATTTCATTGATATTGATATATTCTTTTCGAAGATGAACCTTATTTTGGGTGATACGCGTCAGATCCAATAAATCGTCAACCAGTTTGGATATTTGTTTCATCTGCCGTTTCATAATTTTTTTCGCTTTTTCCCGCTGCTTTTCATCCTGAGCGACATCCAGCAATTGCAGTCCTGCGGAAATGGCGGCCAAGGGGTTTCTCAGCTCATGGGAAAGAACGCCGATAAACTCGTTCTTACTCTGATCGGTCTTTGTCAGCTCGTCGACTAAAGTCATGGCTTTGCTTTCGCTTTTCTGGAGGGCCTCTTCCGCCCGCTTGCGTAATAGTACTTCAAACACCATCGGCGTCATCGCTTCTAGTATTTGCCTTTCATCTTCCGTATAGCCGCCATTGCGGTTAGCCACGCCGATCATACCCGCAACTTTTCCGTCCCGTAAAAACGGCACCCCCAAAAACGATTGAATCAGCGGATGTCCCGGAGGGATATCCTTAATTTCCGCATAGGCCGAGGTATCGTTTGTGAGAAAAGTTTTTCCCCCGTTTACCACTATATCGAAAAAACTGCTGAAAGGCCTACCCATACCCCGCTCCTCTTCGCAGATATTAAGGCATTCCCTACCCGCTACGCTCACCAAAATATTATGTATTAAAGTATCTTTGCCGAACTCCGCGACAAAGCTGATCTCGCTATGGGTCACTTTCTCTATTATTTTCAGACAGTCGTTGCCAAGATGCTGCATGGTGTCGCTAAAAATGCATTTTTCATGAACCGCGTTGATGGCCTGCAATATCACATTCTGCCGGCTGATTTTTTCCTCGTCCAGTTTACGCTCCAGCATATCTGCGGCTTGCCGCGCTAAAACGTCCATCAGGCACAATTCATTTTCCGAGGGTTTATAGGGTTCGTTCCAATAGGTGGAAATCAGACCGACAAGTCTCCCGGTCCGCGAAAACAGTGGCGTGATCTGGAAGGCTTGAATAGTGGTCTGTAAGAAAATCTCCTTTTGCGCTGTCCCCCGCATAAAATCGCATTTATTGATATTTTTAACGATTACGCGCTGGCCGGAACGTAAAGCAGCGTCGAAGATTGATTTCGCGGAAATACCCATCCATAGCCAAAAGCCGGGGAGATTTTCGTTAAACCCCAGATAGGCAAGTAGTTTGAGTTTTTCGTCATTATCGCATCCCGGTCGGAACATCTGGATGCTGGCAAACTGCGAATGCATAATTTTCGAAGCGGTGGCGATTATTTTTTCATATAGCGCCTCAGGGTTATGATCATTTATCAACTCCGCACTTATGCGATGCAGCAGGCGGGTTCCTTCCAACTCGGTTGCAAGCTGCGCCCGGCTTTCCCGTAAGGCCTTTTCTGCCCGCGCCTGCTCCACCGCATCCAGAATGTTCGCCGCCGTTTCTTTCATGAGTAAAACCTCTTGCAGCGTCCACTGACGCGGCCTACGATGATGTACCCCAAAACAGGCCACATACGCGCCGTCTTTGATAACCGGCACCGTGACCCACGACTTAACGTTCAACGAACCAAAATCAGGCTCGCTCTCTTGATCGATCCCCGATTCGTTTACGATACCGCAAACTATCTTGGTCTGTTCCTTATTGCCCAGATCGTTTTCATCACAACACTTTGACAGCGGATAAAAGCCCGGTGCAATGACGAACTCCGGCACCTGGTAGATGTGCCGCACATCGTATTGGGCGATCCCGTCTTTCATCACAACTTCGCTATAAAAAGCACGATCCACACCGATATGCTCGCCACAAACACATGCAGCCGTCATTTGAATCTCATTGGGATCGGTTAGGGATTTTATCGCGTCACTGAGCTTAAGCAGGTATGCCTGCCGTTCTTCGTTTTGGAGGATGACCTCTTCTGTTTTCTTCCGTTCGGTAATGTCACGGTAATAGATTGCCAAACCGCCGCTTGATAGGGGATAGACGTTTACCTCCACCCATGCATTCAAAAACGGCGAATACGCATCCCATTGAACGGCTATGCGCTCTGTCGCCGCCTTATGGTGCATCTCCCAGCACACGGTGGTTTCAGGTGCGGGGAACATGTCCCACATCAGCGTTCCCAATAAATCATTTTTACTGCGCTGCCACCATTTTTCCGCTTTACGATTGATGTAGGTAAATCGCCACTGGTCGTCGACAATATAGAAAGCATCCGTGATGCTATCCAAAACCTCATCGATCCAGGATGATTGTGTTTTTTCCTTCGCCATATTTGCCCGTCTTTCGTCATTTTATCTAAGATTAAACAG
>Ga0351919_10046_pt1 | contig 40090 bp, 37 predicted proteins | sample TotcelHT113001N6_FD_206845 | JGI IMG/M metagenome (GOLD analysis project Ga0351919, IMG submission 206845) | Enriched cells from coal bed in the Powder River Basin, Montana, United States - Total cells T11 rep1 HSBNCT.T11.300.1.N6 ...
AATGGTGTCACTACGCAGGAGGTGGCCGGTACATATAGCGGGAGCGCAGGGCTACAGCATATCGAAGAAGACATGGAGGCTCCCGACAGCATGGCAGTAACACTGCAACTCAACGCGTCCGGTACGGGTACAGCGAATGTGAATGGCTATAGCGGTGAAGCACAATGTGCAGGTAACACGGTTACTTTTTCCGTGCCGATGGAGGAGGATGGCGTTGCGATTTCCTGTGTGTTCAAGGGGAACATAAGCAGAAACGGCAGCCAGATTGTAATTAGCGGGAATATGTACTTTTCCATGATGGGCGTTACCTTTGCTTCCTATACCTTGACGGCGCAAAAATAAGCAGCGAGGGCAATAACCCATCGTCGAAGACGTATTGCGGTGAAACGATAGAGGAAGTCTTGAACATAGCAAAGGATGAAGATGTTCAAGAGGTAGTAAATCTATATTAATAATATAAAAGTCCTGCCAGTAAATTGGCAGGACTTTTATATTATTAATACTTAATAAAAGCGATATGTTAGGTTATTCAGTTCCTGTTAACCGGTCAATAAATCCTTGAGGGACTACGGTTGTTAGTGTTCCATTGTTTTCTACCACAACCACCATACCAGAATCTTGATTAGGGACATTTACTTCAACCAAATAGACACTATCATAACTGCCAAGGCTATTATCCATATTAGCTTGACTCAAAATCATTAAGGCCATCATATAATGACTTTCATTGGTATTCTCTGTGATTTTTTCTGCAGTGCCACTAATTTCACTTACATCTACTCCAAGTATAGTCGAGACTTCTGTACAAGCAATTGAAACGGCATTTTGTTTGGTGGAAGAACCATCACAACCGCCTACAAAAAGCAGAAGACATGATAATACAATAATCAAAAATATAGTTTTCTTAATCAATATTATTTCCTCCTTAAAACTTGTTTGTTACAAGTATATATTAATTCATAATTTACTTCAATATAGATAAGGTTGTTTTTTAACATTTTTAAATTTGCATGATGAAAATTGTTGTAATACTATAAAAAACACCTTGGGAGGCATTCCAGTAAAAAACAAAATTAGATATGCAAAAATACCGTCAAAATTTTTTTTGTTTGACATACTGTATCTCATCGTGATATATTATATATCACGATGAGATACAGTATGTTGTGATATAAAGGGGTGTGTTATGAATATTAAAAAAATTAAAAAACGATTCATTCCTATGAGCGAAACCATGCTGTATATACTCTTTTCGCTCAGGGAAGAGCAGCACGGTTATGGAGTTATGCAGCATGTCAAAAAGCTAACAGGTGGGCGCATCGTGCTCGGCGCGGGTACTATCTATCAGAGCTTGGGAAAGCTCGCAACGGATGGCCTGATATCCCCCACGAGGGAAATCGAGCGGAAAAAACTTTACCTTATTACAAAAATTGGAGAGCAAATACTAATAGAGGAAGCAAAAAGGATTCAGGAGATTTATCTCAATTTGGAGGTGTTATTATGAAAAACAAGAAAGTATTCTTCTGTTCGGCGTTTAAATACGTTGTTCCCGCGGATTATGAACGCTGGTTCGAGGAGCTTGCGGCTGCGTGCTGGCATCCGGTAAAGATCGGCCAATGGAGTTCCGTCGTTATGCGGTTTGAAAAATCGGAGCCTAAAAAATACCGGTATGTCGTCGATATGCAGCCCGTGCTAAAAAAAGATTATAAGCAGACCTATGAAGAATTTGGCTGGGAGTATGTCGGACAGATGGCCAGCGCGCATGTTTGGCGCATGCTGTATACAGACGAGCGCCCCGAGTCGTTCAGTGATGCACCCAGCCGTGAAGCACGTAATAAACGTTTTATCGGCGCCATATCCGTTTCTTTCGCGATATTCTTGATTGCTGCGATTGCCTGTGTAGCGGGAGCTAGATTCAGCGATCTTGCCTCCTCCGAGCGATTACAATTCAGCATCGCTGCGGCGCTGTTTTTTCTGCTTGCCATTCTTTTGGGTTTTGTCATGAGCAAGGTTAAAAAAAATATTGACCGGTAAGATTACAATACAAAGCGTTTGGGACCAAGTTGCAAACCGGCATAAGTTTAAGGAAGCGGAGTAAAAGTAAAGAACTTTAATAAAAAAAACCCATTTTAGGTCTAAATCACATTGCTCTTAGACCAAAAACTGGGGTAGATTGATTATAACATTGTGGTTGGACTCTCTTTAAAACTTTGCCTGTATATTTAATGTCTATGCAGGGTTATTATCAACAGCCAATGCGCTTAAGGTTGCATTGTTAACGGTCAATCCAGGCGTAATATCAATAACCGAGTTGGTCGAAAGCTGCACGGAATAGGTGTATACACCGGGAGTCAGGTTATTGTCGAAGTACTTAAAGCTAAAGGCCTCAGCCTCAAGAACGTTGACCAGTGTGGCGAACGTATAGGTTGAACCGACGTTTACAGGGGCGCCACCGTTTAGGCTTCTTGTTATTTCAAAGTTCAGCGTTACGGAAATACCAACAGGTAAACTAATAATGCTGGTAAAATCCAATAAAACAGCGGGCTCATTCATGTCTTGGGTGTCGATTGAAACGTCGACGACATTGATCGGATCAGCGAATAAAGTCGTAATAATAGGAAGTGGTCCGGCTCCACCTGTAGAAGCATTTAATTGCACTATTTTTTGAGGTGGCCGTCTGGTTCCGCCTGATCCAATATTATTATTCACCCCAAATCTTTTTAGTTCCCGTTTATCGCCACTTGATCCGCCTGCCTTACAATAATCCATAGTATTCACTCCTCAAATTTAAATTAAAGATCCTATCATATCGAGCTACTGTGACTTAGCCAAAAGAACTTTTTCCTCACAAATACATCTTCTACATCGCAGCAGCAGGATCACCAATAAAATGCGCTTATGCCGCATGGGTTAACCCTGACAAATGTGCCGGTAATTTCTGTGAAAATAACATTCATACCTCCCTAAAAAATATTGACTTACCGATTTACGACACCTAATTTATGATATGCGATCCAACGACATAGGTGACAAGCTTTTTTCTATATTTATTTAACCTACCTTACGTCGCTTTTGTATTGACTCTTTGTAACTGGAAATCGCGAAGCGTTATAAGCGCATTGAATGCGCAAGGCGTCATTATCGGATATCCGGACGGGAGTTTCAGGCCGGGGAATAAGGTGACAAGGGCCGAAATCTCGGCGATGGCTTCAAGAATGTCTGATCCGGTCGCTTTGCAGCCGAATTCAATGATCGAATTGCGTTAGAAAAATACTCAAGCCGGAAAGATATTCCTGTAAACCGCCTTGTTGTCACGCCTCTTCAAAGTTAAAATCTCTCCTTCCAACCAATGTTCTAAGAGGAGTAAACCCAATCATCTTGACAAAAATCCGATAACTTGATATATTAAATAAGCAATATTTGTAAAGGCGGATTTTTGATGTCGGTTTTGTCTGTTACGGCCAACTAAATAAGTTGCAAAAGAAACAGCTTCCAGCGGGCTTGCCCGTTTTTTGGAGTTTCTTTTGAAAGACACGCCTAACAGACTGCTTCATCTACTTGAACTATAAGTAGCGCGGGTATCAGGCCGCGCTGTTTTTATGCCCGCAAGGAGCATTCTGCACTTTTTGAGGTGTAGCGTGTCTGCTTGCGGGCATTATTATTTTATAATTGAAAGGAAGCACACCATGAATGACTACTATATTCTTGAATTTGATATTATCTTAAACAAACTGGCCGATTTTGCCTACACAGAAACCGCAAAGGCAAGATGTCTGTCATTGGTTCCCTATTTGAGCGAAAGAGAAGCCAAAAGGCATCTCGACGAGACCTCGCAGGCCAAACACATCATTGAACAAACGGGTACCCCGCCTTTGGCTGAGATGACTGATATTGACAAGCTTATCGCGTTCGCAGAAGCGGGCGATATGCTCCTGCCGGAACAGTTGGAGAAGTTCTCAACATTTATCGCAACATGCAAACAGCTTAAACAATTTCTAAAACGTGCGGAATCAACCGGCAGTGAGATTGCGTTTTACGGTTGTTCAATCGTAGAGCTAAAAGAACTCTACGCCGAAATCGATCGCTGCATCCGTAACGGACGCGTGGATGACAGAGCATCGAAAGCGCTGTATGATATCCGCCGACAGATTGAGAATACCTCTGAGCAGATTAAATCCAAACTGAACTCTATCTTGAGCCGCAACAAGTCGTGGTTTTCTGATAGCTTTGTCTCCATGCGCGGCAGTCATTACACTTTACCGGTAAAGCGCGAGCATAAAAAAGACGTACCGGGCTCTGTGATTGAAATATCCAATACCGGCGGCACCTGCTTTATCGAACCGGTCTCCGTTTCCAGGCTACAGCGAGAACTAGGAGCACTTGAAATTGAGGAAGACAGCGAAGTCCGTAAAATCCTCTATACCCTGACCTCCCAAATCTGCGACGCATTGCCGGAGATTCACCGCAACATCGAAGCCATGGAAACGTTAGATTTTCTCTTTGCCAAAGCTAAATTCAGCCTCGCGCTGAAGGCATCGCCTGTGAGATTGACTGTTGAGCGAAAAATCCAAATTTATAATGCCCGGCACCCGCTATTGGATGCCAAAACCGCCGTTCCACTCAACTTTGAGCTAGGCAAAGACATTCGGGGCGTTGTGATCACCGGACCCAATACCGGGGGAAAAACGGTGGCCTTGAAGACTGTAGGCTTGTTATCTTTGATGGCGCAAAGCGGATTACATGTGCCGGCGGATGCAAACAGCGTTTTTTCCCTGCACAATCTGGTGGGGTGCGATATCGGCGACGGTCAAAGCATATCGGAGAATCTATCCACTTTTTCCTCTCACATAAAGAATATCATTGAAATTCTCTCGATAGCAAGCAATGAATCCTTGGTTTTGCTGGATGAACTGGGTTCCGGTACTGATCCGGCGGAAGGCATGGGGTTAGCCGTTGCCATTTTGGAAGAGCTTTGCCGTCTTGGCTGTCTTTTTGTGACGACGACGCATTATCCGGAGGTGAAAGAATTTGCGGCAAGTCGCGAAGGGCTGCAAAATGCCCGCATGGCCTTTGACCGTCAGAATTTGCAGCCGCTTTTCCGATTGGAAGTCGGTGAAGCCGGTGAAAGCTGTGCACTGTACATTGCCGAGCGGCTCGGTATGCCAGAGCATATTTTAATGAATGCCAGCCAAACCGCTTATGGCGCCAAGGATGCCCAAGTAAAAGATTCGACCACTTTTCCTGTGTCTCCAAAGCCCCGGGGGCAACAATCGTCATCTTGTATTGTTCGGGATGTTCCGCAAAAGACTGTATCTACCCAAGCCGCGCGATTCAATTTAGGGGATAGTGTGATTGTCTATCCGCAAAAGGAAATCGGTATTGTATACGCACAAGCAAACGAAAAGGGCGAGGTTGGCGTGCAAATTAAGAAGAATAAACAACTGATTTCCCATAAGCGGATCAAACTGCATATTCCCGCATCAGAACTCTATCCGGAAGACTACGATTTCTCGATCATCTTTGATACTGTCGCCAACCGCAAGGCGCGGCATTTGATGGGCAAACGCCATGTGGAAAACAACGTTGTTATTATTGAAGAGGGGAAAGAACAACCTTGAATATAAGCACAAGGCAAAACCTTCACGCGCTTTGGAGTTTGCATCTCTCCTTCTCCGCTATCAATAAGAAAGGCTTCGGCTAAATGCCGGAGCCTTTCTAGTATTTATACATTGAATGAAAGCGTTTTGGGGCATTTATAGGGTTGTATTCAGCGAGCATATGGTTTTTGATATACGAATGGATATTTTATAAAACAGCCAATCTTTTGTTGAATCAATAAGAGATTCTAAAGTAATATTGTTTTTTATAATTAGTATTTATTTTTTTAAAAATTCGTTGTTCTTTTTCTGAAACAAAATTGGCCATAGAACGTACCGAAGATTGTAATCGAACAGGCATAAAGGTTTTAATGAGTAATATAAGTATAATCTTTAATTGTATACTTAAATATATTCTGATAGAATAAAGATGAATCAATCTATCAAACTGATTATGACTGAAAGAAGGTTAGAATTTGAAAAAGGAAAACACATATTCTCAAATATCACCTGAATTAATAGAATTGACAGAGCTATGCAACAAAAATAATATCTCTGATAAAGAATTATATACAAAGCACAATGTTAAACGCGGTCTCCGTGATATTAATGGTAAAGGCGTTTCAACAGGTTTAACCTTAATTTCTGAAATCCAGGCATTTTCTCAAGATAACGGGGCATCTGTCCCCAGTGAAGGTAAACTCTATTATAGAGGCATTGATATTGAACAGATTATTAATGGAATTGTTCAGGAAAAGCGCTTTGGTTTTGAAGAAGTGATGTATCTATTATTATTTGGAGAACTACCAAGTGAAAAGGATCTGAAAGGTTTTAGCTGTATGCTTGAACAGTATCGTACGCTGCCGACTAATTTTGTGCGTGATGTTGTACTCAAAGCGCCTTCGGAAGATTTGATGAATGCGTTATCACGCAGCATTCTCACTTTGTATGCCTATGATGAAAATGCAAATGATTTATCAATACCCAATGTGCTCCGACAATCTCTTCAATTAATCGCCAATTTTCCCGCACTTGCCGTTTATGGGTATCAGGCCTACAGACACTATATTGGCGGGGAGAGTCTTGTGATTCATGCGCCCCAAAGCGGTTTGTCAACTGCAGAGAATATTCTGCACATGCTGAGAGTAGATAGCAAGTATACAGCATTAGAAGCGAGAATTTTAGATATCGCTTTGATACTCCATGCCGAGCATGGAGGGGGGAATAACTCAACCTTTACCACCCGCGTTGTCACTTCGAGCGGGACGGATACATATTCGGCTGTGGCGGCTTCTCTTTGTTCACTCAAAGGACCCAAACATGGAGGAGCCAATATCAAGGTCGTTCAGATGTTTGAGGAAATGAAAAATAAAATTTCTGACTGGAGTGACGAAGATGAGGTTAGGGCATACTTAATTGCCTTATTACATAAGGAGGCATTTGATAGAACCGGATTGATTTATGGTATGGGACATGCAGTATATTCATTGTCTGATCCTCGTGCGACTATTCTAAAGTCATTTGTCCGTAAATTATCGGAAGAGAAAGGATTGGAGAAGGAATTTTTATTATATTCCTTAGTTGAGCGGCTGGCTTCTGAAGTCATAGCCAAGGAACGTAAAATCTATAAAGGCGTCAGCGCAAATGTAGATTTCTATAGCGGGCTTATCTATCATATGCTTAATATACCACTTGAATTATTTACGCCAATTTTTGCAATTGCCCGTATTTCCGGATGGAGCACGCATCGTATAGAAGAATTAGTTAATGAAAGCAAAATAATTCGCCCTTCATATGAAAGCGTATCGACCAGAAGGGATTATGTGGTAATTTCGAAAAGATAAGGTTATTGTGGATCTCTCCTTTGCCGCCATAAAAAGGCGCCGGATTTTAGTCCGGCGCCTTTTACAATATTTTCTACCGTTTACCCCTTATTGATTTCCCGGTTGAAGAACGTAAAAGCACATTACATTATTTGCGTCTTTTTGCTAATAATTTAATAATATTAGGCACGCGTTTTTTAATTATGCTATAATAAAATTGAAAAGTTATATTGAAATATATTTATTTAAGATATTTGAAAAGGTATTGCCAGTGCTACCAATTATTTTTCCCGTATGTTAAAATATTTATATGGATGGTTCAGCGCTTTAAGTAAGATAAATATGGTTAAAATATAACTTATTTTTAAGGATGAGTAAAATGGCTACAAATTATATTGACTATTATGAGATACTGGGAGTACCCCGCACGGCCACAAAAAAAGAAATCAAGGACGCCTATCGAAAAGCGGCGCTTAAGTATCATCCCGATCTTAAGTCCGCAAATGAAAAGGCAAAAGCCGAAGAAAAATTTAAAAAAATCAACGAAGCTTATGAAGTCCTTAGCGATCCGGAAAAGCGGGAGAAATATGATCTGCTGGGCGACAATTTGCATGACGGTCAGAAATGGCAGCCGCCCCCCGATATGGGCAGGCAGGGCAAACAGGAAAATTATCAATGGAATGAAGAAGAGGCGGGCAGTTTCAGCGATTTCTTTGAAAGCTTATTTGGAGGGGCAAGAACGGGTGGATTCGGCGAAACGTTCAGACAGCAAAGAAACGCGCAGGGTCAGGATCTGGAGAGTCAGATCGAACTAACGCTCGAAGAAGCTTATCACGGCGGAAAGAAAACGATCCAGTTTTCTATCAGAAATATATGTCCTCAATGTGCCGGGATGGGCGCCGCCAATCAAAGAATCTGTCAAAGTTGCGGCGGTACGGGATATAAAAACACCAATAAGAAATTGGATATAAATATCCCTGCGGGCGTTAGAGACGGAAGTAAAATCCGCCTTAAGGGGCAAGGCGCCAAAGGGATTGGCACAGGTAAGCCGGGAGACTTATGGCTAATTGTTAAAATTCTACCGCATCATATATTTACTTTAAACGGTAATAATTTGGAAACAAAAATAACGATCAGACCCGAACAAGCGGTACTGGGAGATCAAATTTCCGTACCGACAATAGATGGAAATGTCATCGCCAAAGTTCCGCAGATGTTCCATAACGGTCAAAAACTACGCTTACAATCGAAAGGTTGGCGAAAAAAAGACGGAAGCCGCGGCGATCAATATGTGGAAATTATTATCGATATTCCAGCTTCATTAAACCAGGAGGAAAAATTGATCTACCAAAAACTGATGGATATGGGGAAAGAGGTGCATAAACGTTGAAAGAATATTATATAAAAATTTGTCAAGAAACTGGCGAAGCGACGACCGAGTGTAATATGGTATTGATAGACGAATTGCCGTACCATAACCAAATCATCAGAAGACTTTCGGTGTTGGGCGTCTTAGATATCGAAGAAGGAATGATTCCAACCAATCAAATAGAACGGATAGCAAAAATTCTCCGGCTACGGAATACTTTTGGGGTAAATCTATCTGGGGCAGCCATAATCTGCGATCTACTGGATCAAGTGGAAGAGATGGAGAGACAACTCGAACGCTTGAATCGTTTTTAAATAGATTAGCGCAGTTATTGAAAATTTTGATTTGACACGGGCCAATGGATTTGTCGCCTAAAACGCATATCGCTAAAAGTTTAGAAAGTAAGAATTTCATTCTCCGTCAAACACCCTCTGTAATAATATGACTGGGGGTGTTTTTTTTTGTTGATAAAAATAGTTAGTGAAAAATACTTTAACAAGATAAGAAATAATCTGAAGACGCTATGAGCAAAATAAGATAGCCCACAGGTTGTAATATATGACAAATAAATGTAAAATCAGATTGCAGGTAGTTCTTTATGACTGAATGGAGGGATTAGTATGTCAAAGGGGCCTCAGAATGGCAAATTTCAGAAATTTCAGCCTCAGGTTGGCCGCTTGAACCAGAATCATCCTGTTAATAAGCCGGAAGAAGATGAAAAAGAACCCGTATCGAGATACAGTAAATTTTGGTATCGGGGCGGCCGTTTGAATCAGAAGCGTCATGTGGATATGACTGAAGCGGTCAAAGAGCATGTCGCTAAATGTGAAGGCATCAAGAATGATCATCCATGTAAAAACCCGGTTTTCCGATGTTCGGAATGCGGCAATTACGGATGCGCGCAGGAAGTGGCGGATAAATGTTCTGAACAGGGGTTTAAGAACGAAAAATGTCTAAATTGCGGCTTAATGGGAACCAGGATTCCCGTTATGGAAGAGGAATTACCAAATTATAAATTGCAATGGCAAAAAGAAGTTGAATTATCCAAAAAGAAATAAAGATCATCTAGAACAAGCAGAAAGGGAAGTTAGAATCTCCTTTGCCTAAAAAGCGCCCGCCCAATTGGCAGGCGCTTTTTAGGCAAAGTGCAAATAATGCGATGAACCCACTGCATTTCGAAATCTAGCGATATCGGAATGCAGTGGGATATGCCCGGTCCGGCATCTTGACCGGGGCGCGACAGGGGGATATAATTATTTATGATAATTGGCTTATAAGGAGCGCACGATGAATTACGGTGAGGTCAGATACGAGGGCCGCATTTGCCGGCCGCCGATGGAGCAGGGCGCGTTCATCCTGCCGGTTGAGGACGGTTGCTCCCACAATCAATGCACGTTCTGCCATTTCTTCAAAGACGCGCACTTTCGTCGGATCTCCCTTTCGGAGGTGGAATCCGAATTACAGCGCATCCGGACGCAAGGCGCCAACGGCCCACATCGGATCTTTCTCGGCGGCGGAAACGCTTTTACTCTGCCTACGGACCACCTCGCGACTGTGCTTGACCTGATCCATCGCTATTTTCCCAACTGCCGGGAGATTACTGCAGACGCCACGGTTTCCGATATTTGCCGCAAAAGCGACACCGAACTGCAGCGGCTCCGCGATGCCGGGTTAGGCTGCCTCTACGTGGGTCTGGAATGCGGGCTCGATGAGGTGTTGGCCCACCTGCACAAGGATCACGACATTACCCAGGCGATAGAGCAGCTGGACAGGCTGAACGCTTTGAGTATGGCCCACGGCGCACATCTGATGACCGGAGCCGGCGGTCAGGGTTATGCCCTGAAAAACGGGCTCGCTACGGCGCAGTTGCTGAACCGGGTACGCCCGAGCGCCATCATCAACGTCAGCATGTTCATCGATCAACGCGCCCCGCTGTACGCCGAGGTGGAAAGCGGCGCGTTCGTCCCCGCCAGCCGCCGGGAGCATTTGCAGGAGGAGCGGATCGTCCTTGAAAACCTACTGGAACCGCTGCGCTACGACAGTTTTCAGATCGGGAGCGAACTGCGCATCCTCGGCAACCTGCCACAGGATCGGGAGCGTCTGCTGGGCCGCCTGGACGCGGCCATCACCGCTTGCGCCGCGCATCCGGAACCGGTGCGAATCATGCCTCTTTGCGCGGATCGCCGGGTGGTCAACGAGGCTTTTACCACCGAGCCCTAAAGCAGATGATGTATTACAAGCGCGGGGAGAGTTGGAATCTCTTTTTCTTCGCTATACAAACAAAGCGCAAAAGGGCTAACCCGGGGGTTTAGATCCTTTTGCGCTTTTATTATTTTCGTGATATACTTAATATTGCTTATTTATATTTATAAGGTAACGATGTTCCCCATATAAACAAGGAGTATTTGAATAAAAATTTTGGGAGGATACCTATATGAGTAATTACATGCTTACCTGCTGCTCAACCGCAGATATGCCGCAGTCGTTTTTTGAGAAACGGGGTATCATGTTCGTTTGCTTCCATTTCAATATGGGAGATGTTCAGTATGATGACGATTTAGGAAAATCGATGCCTTTTGACGAATTCTACGCCAAAATTGCCGCAGGAGCTATGCCAACAACATCGCAAATCAATATTGCGGAATTTATTGATTTTTTTGAACCGTTTTTAAAAGAGGGCAAGGATATTTTGCATGTGTCCTTTTCGTCCGGATTATCCGGGACATATAATTCAGCCCGTATCGCATGTGAAGAAATGAGGGAAAAATATCCGCAAAGAAAGATTAAGCTCGTGGATTCGCTTGGCGCGTCTTCCGGATATGGCCTATTGATGGATGCGCTCGCAGATTTACGAGATAGCGGCGCCACATTGGATGAAGCCTACGCATGGGCTGAAGAAAATAAATTAAATGTGCACCATTGGTTTTTTTCTACGGATTTATCACATTATAAACGCGGAGGACGCATTTCCGCCACCTCTTTTATTGCCGGTACATTGCTTAATATATGCCCGCTTATGAATATGAGTTTTGACGGAAAACTCATCCCGCGCGCAAAAGTCCGCGGTAAAAAGAAAGTGGTTAATGAGATCGTTCATCAAATGGAAGCGCATGCAAAAAATGGAACGGACTATTCCCAAAAATGTTTTATTTCCAATTCGGCATGCTATGAAGACGCACGTATAGTTGCAGATTTGGTGGAAGAAAAATTCCCGAAGCTAAACGGTAAGGTTATGATAAACAGTGTCGGCACTGTTGTTGGTTCTCACACCGGCCCGGGAACCGTTGCCTTGTTCTTTTTTGGCGATAAGCGTACCGATTAATATTTCAATGAGTTGACGGAGCCTTTTTAAAGATTGGAATTATAACAGAAAAAAGACGATTTCTGTTTGGATATTGTTTCGTAAAGAGCAATTTAATTTATAGGGGATACGGGCAATTTTATAATTGCTTAGTTTTTGTGCCCATAATGCCTTGCGGGGTAATATTAAGGGAAGCTGCTTGTTATAGGTAAATTTTATGACAAGTATCGCATTATGCTATGCTTGTTTTATGTTGCAAAGGCGTTTTTGATAAATATAAAGAGGAAGGAACCCAATATGAATATATTATTACGCCTTGAAGAAGAGAAAGATTTCCGGGAAACCGAAACCTTGACAAGAGAAGCATTCTGGGATATCTATCACCCGGGCTGCACAGAACACCTGGTCCTGCACAAACTTCGAAGTCATGCAGATTTTATTAGTTCGCTTGATTTTGTTGCCGTAGATCACGAAAAAATTGTGGGAAATATCGTTTATAGTCGGGCGTACATCCTTGATCACCAGATGCAAAGGCATGAAGTCATCACATTTGGGCCGTTGAGCGTTGCGCCTGAGTATCAAAAGAAGGGTATCGGCAAAATGTTGGTTGAGCACACGCTGGCACTGGCGAGAGACATGGGCTTTAAAGCGGTGATCATTTTTGGCAACCCCCGGTATTACAATAGATTCGGATTTGTAAATGCTGAGAAATATTGCATTACAACCTCCGAGGGGCTCAATTTTGACGCGTTTATGGCGTTAGAATTATTCCCGAACAGTCTTATGGGGATATCGGGCAAATATTTTCAAAGCGATGTTTTTGAGGTTGGGGAGGAAGAACTCAATTTATTTGAACGAAATTTTCCCTTTAAAGAAAAGCATATCACCGACACCCAATTGAAGTAATATTATTTATCCATCAAAGCTATGAAATCTTTAAAAGAAAAAGCATCTCGTAAGAGGTGCTTTTTGGGTAGTCAAACAAATCAAAGCCAATCGTAGGTCCAATCGTCAGAAAGTTCTAACCGCTTTCTCCACTAACCCCTGCTGTATGGATATGACAGAGGGGGGTGGTTTAAAATCAGGTATAAATTTTTTAATAACTTTGATCGCGCTTTTTGAATTTAAAAGATCAAAAGGCTCCTGGTTATGCGTTAATATACCGCTTTGGTTGCATCATTACGGATGTTTATAACGGGAGCTTTTTGGTTGGAACGATATAGGACTGGGGCGGTGACGACCCGTTTAATTTCCGGCATATTATACATAGCAACGTTATACCCTCTCTCGATGCATTCGGGTATTTTATCGAAATCAGTTAGACCCACATCGTATATCTGGGGATTGATAATAAGATCCAGGTCATTATTTGTAAAGCTTTTTAATTTATATTCCATAATATCCAGACTTTGGTTTGCGATCGCGGCAATATTATTAACGTCTTCAACTAATTGTCCCGCATAGCCCAAATCCACGCCGATCACCCGTTTTGCTCCCATCTGTTTAAGTATTTGCCCCGGAAGTCCGTCGGTTACGCCGCCATCCACCAAGGCGAAACCGTCTATGACTGCGGGTTTAAATACCACGGGAATAGAAATGCTTGCCCTTATCGCACTATAGATCGGAATATTTTCCTGATACATATTATATTGGTTGTTTGTGAAAGATTTTTTATCACTTAAGAAGTAGATCGTCTTCCCATTATTGATGTCCACGCCGGTTATCGCCGTGGGGATATTACAATCTCTCATCACCCGTCCTTTTGTCAGGTCTTTCATTAATTTTTCAAATTTATTGCCCTTGATGATTCCTGAAAAAGTGCAAGGTCTACCACAAACAAGCTGAAGCACGCATTTCAGCAATCCGCTGATATTCAGATCATACACTTTGCGATCCATGCTCAAGGCGAAGTTTTCTATTTCAGTTGGCGAGAATCCGCAACTATACAATCCAGCCACAATGCTCCCGGCGCTTGTGCCCGAAATCCAGGAAGGAGTTAATTTTTCTTCCGCAAGGGCTTTTAATACGCCGATATGGGCGGCGCCTCTTAATCCCCCGCCGGATAAAGCTAATCCAAATTCCATAAACAACCCTTCTATTTATATGCGCTTACTACATCCTATGGATCAGCCGGGGTATAGGTGTATATTTAATATGATTTGCATGATGTTTCCAGGGGAAATCGCGCCGCAACGGCAATTATTCGTTCGCGAGGCTATCTTTGGAGCAAAAATCATTCGATATGAAATGAAGAAAATGAAAGATTATTCCGGTAAATTTTGCAAAATATTATTTCATAAAATGCATTGACTTTTTATATTAAGTATGCTATAATACCTCTATATTCGAAATTTACTGATTGAGCTCACCTGTTCGTAACTCTCAGTTCGTTTTATGGGTTACAGAATATGTGGGTTTTTATTTCGTATACGGATATAAAAAATTTTAGGAGGTACCTCATGAATACAGGTACAGTAAAGTGGTTCAACGCAGACAAAGGTTATGGTTTCATTTCTAATGATGATGGCAGCGAGGATGTGTTCGTGCATTTCTCTGCAATAATGTCCGATGGCTATAAATCCCTTACGGAAGGCCAGCATGTCACATTCGACACCGAAGCGGATCCCAAAAACAGTCGTAAAACGCGGGCGATTAACGTTCGTATGGCGTAATCTGCAAAACCGAAAAATCCGCCCTTTTAAGGGCGGATTTTTTTATATCTTCATATCCAAGCCGCTATATATGAAATTGCGCTTCTTGGTGAATAAGTGTAATATAGGTATATAGACAAGGAAGCGGGGACAATAGATGAATGGAATAAAAAGAATCGCTTTAAAAATCTTGTCCGATACCTTTTCTGTTTTTAAAAAACACTATAAAATCTATCGAAAATTGTTCGAGGCAGCGAACCCGTATTTTAAGCCTAAATACAATATTTTGGATAGTAAGATCATCATAGACAGCAGGGAAATCCCGGTGCGGGTGTTCCATCCCCAAGCTAAGACCATGGAAAAAGCCCTGATTTTTTTTCATGGAGGAGGATGGATAGCGGGAGATATTGATTCCTACACCAAGGTATGCGCCAAAATGGCCGACAAAACCGGGCACACCGTCGTTTCCGTCAATTATCGCCTGGCTCCCGAAAACCCTTTTCCGGCAGGCCTGGAGGATTGTTATTATGTTGCCCGTAAACTTTTTTTGAATCCGGATTTGCTTCATTGCCGGCAAGATGATATCAGCCTGATCGGCGACAGCGCCGGCGGTAATCTGGCCGCGGTCGTTTCCTTGATGGCCAGGGACCGGGGCGAGTTTTTACCCGGTAAGCAGATTTTGCTTTATCCGGCCACTTACTGCAATCATAGCGACAACTCTCCGTTTCCCTCCATGCGGGAAAACGGTAAAAATTATATTTTAACGGCAGAACAAATCCAAAACTATCTGGATTTGTATGTGGCGGACGAGAAGGATAGATGCAGCCCCTATGTGGCGCCGTTATTGGCAACAGATCTGACAAATCAGCCTAGAACCTTGATTATTACCGCCGAGTTTGATCCGCTCCGCGACGAAGGGGAGGCATACGGGCAGAAACTTCGTGAATTCAATAATGAGGTTGAAATCTGCCGGATAGAAAACGCGCTGCACGGCTTTCTCCGATTGCCGGGCAAAGCAAAAGCCGTACAGATATGCTATGAAAAAATTAACGGTTTTTTAGGAATTAGAGATAGGGATGGGATTTAGGGTGAAAGCACAAAGAGAAATCGAGTGGACCAGACTCGACAATGCTTCAAAAATATTTCCTTCAACGTACAGCGATCGAGACCCCAAGGTCTTTCGCTTTGCCTGTGAGTTGAAACAGGAGGTCTACCCGGAAATCCTTCAGGAAGCGCTGGATCTTACCGTGGAGCATTTTCCGCTCTATAGCTCCGTTTTAAGACGAGGCATGTTTTGGTATTATCTTGAATCCAGCGACATCTGCCCGCTTGTAGAAGAGGAATCACATCCGCTATGCGCGCCCATATATCTGGGGCATAAAAGAAATCTTTTGTTTAGGGTATTTTATTATGGGCGGCGAATCAACCTGGAGATATTCCATGTCTTGACGGACGGTACGGGCGCTTTACAGTTCTTACAATCTTTGGTCAAAAACTATTTATTTATTAAATATAAAAACGAAAACACGTCTTTGCCGACGTCTTTGCCTAGCTCAGCTATCAGCCGACAAATGGCCGATAGCTTTGATAAGTATTTTAGCGGGGGCAACCCCTTTGCCATTAAAAAGAAAAATATCGGAAAAAGAAAAGGAAACTTCAACCACGTTTATCATATCCGGGGAGCCAGATTTCCTGAAAACAAAACCAGACTGATCGAAGGGGTTATGTCCGCTAGGGCTGTTTTGGCGCAAGCCCATAATCATCATACCACGCTGACAAGATTTATCGCCGCCTTGCTCGTTTATTCAATCTATAAAGAAATGCCGACGCGTAAACTGAAACGCCCCGTAGTTTTATCCGTACCCATTAATCTGCGTCAGTTTTTTCTTTCGGAAACAACGCGGAATTTTTTCAGTACGATCAATGTGAGTTATAATTTTCAAGCGGGCCCAATTGATTTCATGGCTGTTCTTAAGGCCATCGGCGAAGACTTTGAAAAAGAATTAACGCAGGAGCAATTGAATTATAAATTAAACCGGTTTATGCATCTGGCTCAAAATCCCTTTATCCGGGTGATGCCTTTGCAGCTTAAAAATTTCTTGCTGCGGATCGGGTCTAGGTTTGCGGACGCACGGATAAGCTCCGGCATCTCCAATATCGGTCAAATTGTCATGCCAGAAGCGTTTGCCTCCCATATTCGCCAATTCAGCGTTTGTACCAAAGCCAGGGGCATCCGGGTGACCCTATGTTCTTTTGGTGACAAATTGGTTCTTAGTTTTACCTCGCCTTTCCGGGAGACAGATATCCAAAGAAATTTTTTCAATATGCTTACCGAAATGGGCGTCGATATAGAAATTTCAGCTAATTTGTGATTTTTAAGGAGACAAGTATGTCATACTGTAACCATTGCCGGGTTCATCTCCGGGGAAAAAGCGACAGATGCGTTTTATGCGGAAATGCCCTTGTCAATGCTACGCTACCTGATACGGAGGGGGAAATTTTTCCCGATATCCCGCTCGCCGTTGAGAGCCACCTGGCAATACGGATTCTGGTTTTTATTTCCATCGTCGGGGCTGTGGTCAGCTTTGCCGTACGCATGATCATTCCCTCAAGCGTTAATTGGCCGATATTTGTTGTGCTAGGTCTGGTCAGCGTATGGTTAAGCCTGATCTTTATTGTGCGGAAAAGGTATAATATTCACAAGACCATCGTCTGGCAAGTTACCATTGTGGCGGGGCTTTCGCTTTTCTGGGACTGGGAAACAGGCTGGAGAGGCTGGTCTCTCGATTATCTCATCCCCAGTTTATTTATCGCCGCTTTATTGGTGATGTATATTACGGCGAAGATATTTCGTCTCAGTATAAGAGACTATCTTTTCTATGCATTATTAAGCGGTTTGTTTGGGATCGTCCCCATTGCTTTTATTTTATTTGGCTGGGTTGATATTCTGTACCCTTCGATTATTTGCGTCGCAATCAGTATTATTTTTCTGGCGGCCTTATTTATCTTCGAAGGTAAAAATATTAAAAACGAGCTAAATAAACGGATGCATATTTAATGAGTTATTAAACCCTGTTTCCCCAGAAAAGAAAAGGCCGGCAAAGCCGGCTCTTTTTTTCTTGGGAAACTAATTATTAACGCGTGTCCTGGAACCTATAATGGCTTCCCGTTATTTAATAATTTATAGTACCTTTATCCGTCAAGTTTCCGATATAAATCCGTCAAGGTTTCCTCTCCGGATAAAAGGCGTTTATAGACCGTACGCATCACCTGGTTATCCAAAGTCGCTTTAAAGCCTTTGATACCGAAGAAATCCTTAACAAATTCGCTATTGGGGCGGAAGATCAAATCTTCTTTGCTACCGACCTGTTCGATCTGGCCTTGATTGATCAGAACAATTCTTGTGCCGAGCTTCAGCGCCTCCTGAATATCGTGGGTGACGAACAAGATGGTTTTGTTAAGCTTTTTTTGAATCCGGAGCAACTCGTCTTGTAATAAAGACCGGGTAATCTCGTCCACCGCGCCAAACGGTTCGTCCATTAAAATGATCTCCGGATCGGCGGCCAGCGCCCTGGCCACGCCGATGCGCTGTTTTTGGCCTCCGCTCAGTTGCCGGGGATAACGTGTCAAATATTCTGCCGACAACCCCACCGTTTCAATCAATTCGAGCGCTTTTTTTTCTTTGAAAGCGGGATCCGTTTTCATGATGGAAAGGACATAGTTGATATTCTCTTTGATCGTCAGATGGGGAAGCAAACCGATTTGTTGGATGACATAACCGATGGACCGCCGCAGTTGAATTGCATCCTGGTCTAAAATATCGATATCGTTCACCAGGATCGTCCCGGAATCGGGCGCGATTAATTTATTGACCATTTTCAATAGGGTGGTTTTACCGCAACCGGACGGCCCGAGTATGGTCAACAATTCCCCTGACATAACGGTCAAGCTGAGGTTGTCTATCACCTTATTGACGCCGTCATAGGATTTAACAATATTTTTAAACTCAATCGCTTTCTTCTTCATATAAACCTTTTTCGATTAGAAAGTCCCGGGCGACAATTTTGGGGTCTTGGTTTTCAATCTCAACCAAATAATTCATATAGGTCATTTCCCCGTCGCTAATCATACCGTCCATCATTGCCAAAACACCGGCGAGTTCCGGGTAGCGGGCCAGCGTATCGTTTCTGACTAGCGTGGCGCAGTAATAGGAGGGGAAGAAATTTTTATCGTCTTTTAAAACAACCAGTCCGGCTTCTTCCAACCGGCCGTCTGTGGAAAAGACATTGATTACATCCACCTCATCCGAAGTGATGGACTGATACTTCAGGCCGATATCCAGCTCCGTCTTTTTGCCAAAGTCAAATCCGTAGACGGATTCCAAGCCGGGGTAGCCGTCCTCTCTCTCGTAAAAGTCATATTCCGCGCCGAGGGTTAAGCCGGGGCTGACCGCGGCAAGATCCGAATAGGTCTCGATCCCAAGCTCAGCAGCCAAATCCTTCTTCATAGCGATACCGAAGGTATCGTTGAAGCCGTAAAGGCCCGACCAGGTAATATCATATTCCTGGTCATAGGCTTCTTTGGTCGCTTCGTATAATGCCTGAGGATCGTTGATCAGGTCTTTCTTCAGAACAAACAACCAGCCCGTGCCGGTATATTCCGGATACATGTCGATCTCTCCGCTTAACATTGCCGGATGGATATTGGCGGTGCCGCCGCCGATTCCCATTTTTTGTTCTACGGCGATGTCGGTATTGTCTTCGATCAAAAACGTGAGTATTTCAACGAGAATATACTGTTCGGTCATGGGTTTCGAAGCAATTACCACAGATTTTCCTTCTTTTGCGCATCCGGCGCTAAAAGCTAAAGCGCCAACCATTGAAGCAAGGATAAGTATAACTGTGAATTTTTTCATAGTCTGCCTCCTTTTTACGATGTGGATGTTCTTAACGGTTTGTCCATTTCAACGCCTAGTATCCGTTTTTGCGCCCGGTATTCGATGCGTCCGAGAATAAGATCCGCAATGATCGCAAGCAACGCGACTAAAAGGCTGCCGGCAATGGTCATTTCGGGGAAATTGGTGGTGATTCCGCGCCATATCGCCACCCCGAGCCCGCCCGCTCCGATAAAGGATGCGATGCCGCATAGAGAGATAGTCATAACCACCATAATCCGGATTCCGGCAAAGATGACCGGTAAAGCAAGCGGCAACTGCACCCTAAACAGTAGCTGCATATTGGTGCTGCCCATCCCCATGGCAGATTCGATCACTTGATCATCCACTTCTTTGATGCCGACATAGGTATTTCTGATGATCGGTAGGAGCCCGTATATGACCAGGGCTAAAACAGCGGATTGATTGCCGATCCCGGTTATGATAACCAAAAAACCAAAAAGCGCGATGGACGGTATGGTATAGAGAAAATTTGTTATAGCCAGCATGATCTTGGCAAACATGCCGTTTTTGGTCATCGTCACGCCGAGTACGATGCCAAATGCCATAATAATAACGACGGATACTAAGGTCAGCAGGATATGCTGAACGATCAGTTTCGAGAAAAAATCCCAACGGTCAATATATAAATTGAAAACGCCGATTAAAATATTCATATATGTATCTTAACTCAAATCATATCCTTGATGCAAACTAATTTTTGTCGAGACAAAATATTAATTTCTCTAAATAAGTAACAATTCCAAGTCAAGCCTTTGCTTAAAGCATAAATAACAGTCATCTTTTTATCTTCCTCATGTGAAAATATTTTTTAAGTGGCATCCTTATTCCGGGGCGTTCGGAAGTGGTAACGACCTTATCTATCGATGGAAAAAGCGCTTTATTTTTCGTTGATTTGACCCAGATTTAACATAAGCCTGATAGCAAGTTTTAATCAATTATTATAAGATTAAACCAGAAGAAGAGGACTGTGATTTTCAAAGGGCGTGAATACATATGAAAAAAATGATTTGCTTTTTTAAAGTTAAAATCTTACTCTTGCTTGTTATGAACGGCGTGTATAAGAGCGTGGATATCTCTTTGCATAACGGTAGTAAGGAAATTTGTGTTAACCATTAATCTTTTGAAGATGATATCTGCGGATAAAATAATCAGCTCATTACTTGATAATATTAGCGACGCGTTAGTATTATCGGGGATGGGTTTATTTTTTCAAAACGCCTTGATTATTGAAAAAATGAGGTGAAAAGATGAGTGAAATTGCCAAATTCATCAAAAGAAGCGACGAAGTGCTATTGTTATTACTCAATCACAATTTACATAACAGAATAATTTTTTTATTCATGCAGGGCTTAACCCAAATAGGATCGACCAGGTTTTCGGTCGGCATCTGTGTGTTTTTACTTATATTTCAATTAAAAACGGGTAACGCGATCGGTCTACAAATGGTTTTTGCCCTGGTATTCAGCCAAATACTTGTTCAAACCTTAAAGCGTATCGTCAACCGGCCAAGGCCTTACCGGCAATTGCAGGATGTAGACGCCGCCAACCCGCCTAAATGCAAGTATTCGTTACCGTCGGGACATACTTGCGCAGCGCTGACTATCGCTTTGGGGCTGGCATACAGTTTTCCGGATTTTAGTTTTATTGCCTTGGCAATAGCATTATTAGTGGGCGTATCCAGGGTATATCTGGGATTTCATTATCCGACCGACGTTTTGATTGGCGGGGTTATCGCCTATGTCACCTTTGTCTTTGCGGCGAAGGTCATATTTCCCCTGCTTCCCCAAATGCCCATCATCTAAAGACTTAGTCAAGGAAGGTAAATAAGATGAGAATCGCTATTTTTACCGATACGTTTTTACCCCAGATCAACGGTGTGACCAATACCTTGAAGCGCATGCAGCAATATATGGATAAAAACGATATAGAATATCTTTTTTTAACGCCGCGGAATATGGCCCTAAAGGAAAATATGCATAATAATATTTCTTTTCAAAGCATGAAGTTTTTTCTATATCCGGAATGCAGGATCGCCTTTCCCGTATATAGTGAAGTAGTCAAGCAAATGTCCGCATTTAAGCCGGATGTCATCCACCTGGTCACGCCTTTTTCCATCGGTATGACGGGTTTGAAATATGCCAGGGAGCACGACATTCCCATTACGACTTCCTATACGATGGATTTCCCCCAAAGTCTTAGTTATTATCATTTGGGTTTTTTGGAGCCGGCGCTTTGGAAGTTTTTTAAGTGGTTTCACGCTTATGCGGCGATCAATTTCGTTCCCTCGCTTCATTCGGCCGAGAGGTTGAAAGCGCAAGGGATCAATAATCTGGAAATTTGGGGCCGGGGCATTGATATTGAAAATTTTTCCCCCGCATTTTTCAGCCGGGAATTACGCAACCAGTATGCGCGGGACAACGAGGCGTTGCTGATTTACGTGGGCAGACTGGCCCCCGAAAAAGAAATGGAAAGAATACTTGGCGCTTTGGAGATTTTGGATAAAAGAAAAATAAAATATAAATTTCTTTTTGTAGGGGACGGTCCGCTCCGAGCGGCCTTGGAAGAAAAAAACATGGCAAACGTACGCTTCTTGGGTTATAAATCCGGACGGGAGCTGAAAAGCTTATATGCCATCGCCGATATCTTTGTCTTTGCCTCAAGAATAGAGACCTACGGTAATGTCATCCTGGAAGCCATGTCATCCGGCGTTCCGGTGGTGGCGGTTTTTGAAGGCGGGGTCAAGGAAAATCTTATCGACAATTATAACGGCGTAGCCTGTCGCGGCGGGGACGAACGCGGCATGGCCGATGCCATCGGCAAGCTGATTGATAATGAAGATTTAAGAAAAAAAATGGCCGATAACGCCAGAACGCATGCCGCGACAAAAAATTGGGACGCTTTGTTTGCCAGTTTGTTCCATCAATTTGATATGTTGCTTGAAGACACATCTTATCATGCGGGAGAAAAAGTCTCTTAGCTGCGTAAGGTCTTCCTAGCCGGCCGATAATCGTTGACAGGGCGAATGATATGGGATTATATGAAGACATTCAATATAGAAAAGAGAAAATTGCCGTTATCGGTTTAGGTTATGTGGGGATGCCGATGGCCGTGGCCTTTGCCGATAAAGCGAATGTAATCGGCTTTGATGTGAATGAGGAAAAGATCGCCTTGTACCGGTCCGGTATCGACCCCACGAAAGAAGTGGGAGACAGCGCGATCAAGCAAAGCCCCGTAGATTTTACTTTTGAAGAAACAAGACTGAAGGAAGCCAAGTTTCATATTGTCGCCGTACCTACCCCGATCAATGCGGACAAAACCCCCAACCTTGCCCCGGTTGAAGGAGCCAGTATTATCGTAGGGAGGAATCTGGTCTGCGGCGCGATTGTGGTTTATGAATCCACCGTATATCCGGGAGTTACGGAGAATATTTGCATCCCCATTCTGGAGCGGGAATCGAAGCTAAAATGCGGCCAGGATTTCGGGGTCGGTTATTCGCCGGAACGGATCAATCCAGGGGACAGGGCCCACCGCTTAGAAAATATTACGAAAATCGTTTCTGCGATAGATGATCAATATCTGGACGAGATTGCAAAAATTTACGGGCTTGTGATTGAGGCCGAGGTGCATAAGGCGGGCTCCATTAAAGTTGCGGAAGCGGCCAAGGTCGTGGAAAACTCGCAAAGGGATATCAATATCGCCTTTATGAACGAACTGGCCATGGTTTTTGATATCATGGGGATCGATAGCCAGGAGGTTATCGAAGCCATGAATACCAAATGGAATGCGCTGGGATTTTCGCCCGGATTGGTCGGGGGGCATTGTATCGGAGTCGATCCCTATTATTTCATTTATGAGGCGGAAAAACTGGGTTACCATAGCCAGATCATCCTTTCCGGAAGAAAGATCAACGACGGCATGGGTAAATTCGTGGCGGATGCGGTGATTAAAAAACTGGTCCTTGCCGATAAAATCGTAAGAAAGGCTAAAGTCGTGATCCTGGGCCTCACCTTTAAAGAAAATTGCCCCGATACGAGAAATTCGAAGGTCATAGATATTATCAGCGGCTTAAGAGCGTACGGCATTGAGCCGATGGTTATCGACCCTCAGGCCGATGCCGACGAAGTCAGACATGAGTATGGGATTGACCTAAGCCCGCTTGAAACGGTAGAAGATGTGGATTGCCTGATTTTTGCCGTAGCCCATAATGAGTTTAAGAACATGAATTGGCAACAAATAGATGCTTTGTTTGGGAATTATGATATAAGGGAAAAAATCATCATTGATGTAAAGAGTATTTTTAATAAAACAAAGATCGAGGAAAAAGGATATAGTTATTGGCGCCTATAAAGTAAAGTATCAGGGAATTCATTGATCCATTTAGGGTGATACCCGATCGAATTTGCTTTACATAAAAACAACCCCGGCCAAATGGCAGGGGTGTTTTATTTTATTAATACGCGGATTTATGGAAAGAAACCGTTTGTCCGGAAACCTAATAACCTAATTCCTCGATCGCCTCTTTGATCTGGTCTTTAAAAGTGTCCGGAGCCGTTATATATACCATGGTGTTTTGAATATAGGAAACAAAATAATACGTTCCCGCTGTGGACAGGGCATATTTGGCCGAATTGGCGCCGTTTGTTTCGACGACCGTGTTAGTGTCGCCTTTCTGGGAATCAAAATCATCCCTGTTGACGGTGTAGGCCTGAAGCGCCAGATCGGCGGACGGTAATTGATAGTATTCGATTTGATAACTACTATCAGGCGCTACCGCCAAATACGCCGTATATCCGGCCTCGTATTGGTCGGATATATCGACAAACTGATATCCGTAGCTTTCCATAACGGATTGGAATTCCTGAGGGGTAGCCGGCGTTTTATCGCCGCAGGCGCAAAAAAGGAAAAGCGATCCGGCAATTAAAAACAGACAAACAATAAATTTTTTCATTAAGTAATCCTCCAAAATATTTTTTAGTGGGTTAATTGCTTACCCTAATAGTATAAAGGATTTTTAATGACTTTTCAATAGATTTGTCAAACGGCTATAGTTGCGCAATTTTGGTGACAGCCACATAGATATAAGATATTTTATACCAGGTGGCAGAATCAATGATTCCGGTAACCGGCAGAGCGAATATCTCCTGAAATATCTCGACCGATTCCATGGTTTTGGCCCCGTATATTCCGTCGACCTTTAATTTAGGTATAGCGGGGTAGTTATTGGATATGGCGTTTAATTGCATCTGGATCGCCCTGACATCCGCGCCGGTGGAACCGATCTGTAAAGGAATGCCCGGATATGACACAGGCACCCCTTCCACCTTTTGCGCAGTCATCAAATAAATATCCGAACCGTAATAATATTTCAATATATCAATCGCGCCGTACCCCTCTTCCGCCAATGATTTCGAGCCCCACTGGGACAACCAACCGGGGCAGAAGGTCTTTGAGCCGTCGCAGTATTGCGTCAATAGAGGCTGGCGAATATTCGGTCTGGTAATAAATGAAGTGAAAATCTGATCGACGGTATTAGAAATGCCCGCATATATGTTCCTGCCATAGACGAATTTCTGATCGAATGCGGTTGAACTGGTGATGGTAAAAGGGAACCCTTTATTCTGGTACCATTCGCTATATACCCGGTTTAAGGTAAAGGAAAGAATAGCCAGGATATTGGCTCTGATAGCGCTTTCCGGCCAGGTCGAATATATTTCGCAGCTCGCCACATTTTTAATATAATTTTCAAAAGTCACCCAATAATTCGGGGCGGAGGTGTCTGTGGGTACACCGTCGTGTACGATCACAAATTCGGGGACTACCACATCTGAAAGCACTACAAGACCTTTTGTTTTCGGGAGCGGTTTTACCGGATCTTCCGGGATTTTAGGCGGATAGTCGCCGTATAGCGTGTTCGGCGCTATGCCGATCACATCGACCAGCGAGCCGTTTTGGATATCCGGGAATAGCGACACATTCAAATAGGATAGCGTATCCGGAAGAATCTGGACGCCGGATACGAAAACCGGTTTGAACCCTTCCCCAAAGATACTTACATCATATTGACTGTAGGGTTGGAGGCCTGACGGCGACAAGGAGTATTCAAGCGGGGGCGCCGGCAGATCGATCACTTCCGTTTGTCCGGATAGATTGGTGAATAATTCCGCCAGAATATTTTGGCGGTTGTTGGGGGGAGAGATTCTCACAACCACGTTGTTTATGGGTTTTCCGGCATCCACGATATATGTTGAAACCTGAAGATCTCCCCTGGAATTGAGAATATTGGGCGTTCCATTCGTCATAAAGAATGCTCCTCACCGTATATTTAATTATAGTAGATATATTATTATATTTTACCGGAGGGGCGTTATGAGCAATAATTTCACAGGGAATAACCCGTTGCCTCTACCTGCGGGAAACTTCGAGGTCATTGTTAAGTATCATGGCAATATCGAACAGATCGCCGAATCCTTAGGCATTGAGGCTGAAATCCTGACCGAATCATATGCGATTATTACTTTAGACGCCGGGCAATTGGAAGAACTACGGCAATTCAGTGAAATAGAATACATTGAATTACCCAAGACGCTGGTTTATTTATTGAATAGGGCGTTGAGGAACAGTTGTATCGATCAGGTGCAACAAAGAATGGGGCTAAGCGGCAAAGGGACTATTATCGGCACGATTGATTCGGGAATCGATTACACTCATCCCGATTTTAGAAACCCGGACGGCTCGACCCGCATCCTTTATGTTTGGGATCAAACGAGCCCGGGAATTCCCCCCGCCGGTTTTAGCGCAGGAAACGAGTATACGGCAGCAGACTTGAATCAAGCGTTAATGAGTAGTCAGCCCTTAGATGTCATCCCTATTCTTGACACGGTAGGGCACGGAACAGCGGTAGCGGGCGTCGCGGCAGGAAACGGGCGGTCGGGCGGCGGCGATTATGTAGGCGTCGCTCCGGAGGCGTCGTTGATTGTGGTCAGATTAGGTCAAAAGGGGCAGGAATCCTTTGCCAGGACGACTGAAATTATGAGAGCGATTAAATATATCATTAGTAGAGCGACGGAATTAAATATGCCGGTGTCGATCAATCTCAGTTACGGCACGAATAACGGTTCTCATGACGGCAACTCGCTTTTTGAAACCTATATTAACGATATGGCGGCCCGATGGAAGACGGTGATATCCGTTGCCACGGGTAATGAGGGGTTTGCGGGACATCATTATTTTGGGCAAGCGGTCGCAAACGGGACAATAACCGTAGAATTCATAACAGTGGGAAACTATAGCGATTTTTATTTGACATTATGGAAAAACTTTGTCGATACCTTTACCTTCGAACTGATCGCACCGAGCGGACAATCTACCGGGATGATTACCCCGCTCAATGAATTATCGATTTTTACGATCGATAATATGCGCATAACCATCGTCTACGGTCAACCGACGCCATATAATGAAGCGCAGGAGGTATTCTTTTATTTTGAAGCGGTGGACGATTTTATTACCCAAGGTCTTTGGCAATTGAATGTGACTGCCACACAAGTCGTGCAAGGCGGGTTCGATATATGGCTCCCGGTTACGGAAAAAGTGGGCACAGAAACCGCATTCTTAAGACCGGATATCAATACGACCTTAACCCTACCCTCGACAGCAATAAGCGTTATCGCCGTGGGCGGATATAATTCGCAGATCAATGCGGTGGCCGATTTTTCCGGACGGGGATATACAAGATCGATCGTATATGTTAAACCCGATCTGGTCGCGCCTGCGGTGGGCATCATCACCCCGCGGGCCGGGGGAGGTTATGACGCCTTCAGCGGTACCAGTATCGCGGCGCCGTTTGTTACCGGATCGGCGGCGCTGATGATGGAGTGGGGTATCGTTGAGGGAAACGATGCGTTTCTGTACGGGCAACGGGTTAAGGCAGAACTACAAAAAGGCGCGAAACGTATGCCCGGCATCGTCTATCCCAACCGGGAATGGGGGTATGGCACGCTATGTTTAGAAAACACCTTTACATATTTAAGATGATTAATCGCAAGGAGGAGTTGTCATGAACAGTAATCAGTCTATAGGCGAATTTATCGATGCGCCGAACACGGTGGACTTCATCGTTCCAAACAGTGAATATTTTTTAAATTATATCAAAGATAAGCCCTATATTGTTCCCACAACCGTCTTGACCGGTGATTTTTTATTGGCGTATGTGAATGTAGAATATGTCGATGATCTCATTGAAGAATTAGGTTCATATTTTGAATTTGCCCAATCGACCGTTTTGGGTCTGTTAGGCGAACGGGCGCTGACGGCATCCGGGATTATCCAGGCTCAGGAGCAGCCATTTTTAAGTCTGCGCGGTCAAGGAGTTTTGGTGGGAATCATCGATACCGGGATCGATTATACAAGCGATGTGTTCAGGTATGAAGACGGAACGAGTAAGATCGTGAGTATCTACGATCAAACGAAACGGGGCGCCGTTCCCTATGGCTTAAGCATTGGCATCGAGTATACGCAAGAGCAAATCAATCAGGCACTGGCGTCGGACGATCCTTTATCTATCGTCCCGGTCACCGATCCCGTGGGACACGGCACATTTTTAGCCTCCGTTTCAGCGGGAAGGGAAACGGAGGATTTTATTGGCGCCGCGCCTGACGCGGAACTGGTGGTCGTTAAACTGAGAACGGCGAGAGAATATTATCGGAGAAAATATCTTGTCCCTCCGGACCAGGAGAACGCCTATGAATCGGCAGCCGTGATGCTGGGTATTGAGTACATTGTTAAAAAGGCTCAAGAACTGGGGCGACCGGCCGCGATTTGCCTGGGAGTCGGTACCAATTTCGGCGGTCATGACGGTTTTTCCTTATTTGAGGAGTTTATCAGCATTATTAGTGAATTGCCCGGATTTGCCGTCTCTTTGGCCAGCGGAAATGAAGTCAACGCCAGACATCATTATAGGGGGACCATTGAAGATGTGGAACAGCCGCAAAGAGTAGAACTCAGGGTCGGCGAAGATGCGGGCGATATTTATATGACTATGTATAGCTCTGCCGCTGACCGGGTCTCTGTTTCCATCACATCGCCGACCGGCGAGGTCATCGAACGTTTCCCGGCCGTCGATCTTGGCCGTCTGGAAACGCGCTTAATTTTGGAGCAGGCCACGGTGATCGTGGAATACCATTTTCCCACAAGAGGTAAAGGCAGTCAACATACGGTTATCAAGATTTTAAACGCCACGCCCGGAATCTGGACGATCACCATATACGGAGAAATACTCTTGGAAGGCAGCTTTCATATTTGGTTACCGTTGAGGGGTTTTGTATCGCCCAATGTGGAATTTCTTCTCCCTAATCCCTATTATACCGTGGTCTTGCCGGCCACAACTTTTCAGGCGCTCATATGCGGCGGATACAATGACGTGGAAAATAGCCTCTACGAACAATCGTCCTGGGGTCCGACAAGGATTGAATTTCAAGTGCCTGATTTGGTCGCCCCCGCGGTGGATGTGGTGGGCGTCTATCCCCGTATCGGTTTAGGGACAATGACCGGCACGAGCGTTGCCGCGGCAATCACAACCGGCGCCTGCGCGTTGGCTTTGGAGTGGGGGATTGTCAGGGGAAATTATATTGCCATGTGTACGTGACAGATTCGCGCCTATCTGATTCGGGGAGCGGTGCGCTTTCCCGGCGTAAACTATCCGAACCCGCAAATGGGTTACGGCAGGCTTAACTTATTTAATGCTTTTAATCTGTTGAGATAAGGCTAATTACAAAAACCCTGCGATTTACGCGGAACAGTTGTAAGTTTATGCGGCGCCATTAAAATTTGCCGCTGCGATGGATATACAAGGCCGGCTTGATGTTATTTGGGCTTCAACCGCGAATAGAGCCGGATGAATTTGGAGGAGCCTCGTATGGATAATTCCACCAGTTTAGCCAATGCTGCCAATGAACAAATTAATTCCCCAAATACGATAGATTTTATTGTTAAAAACAGCGAAGCTTTAAGCGATTATATAAAAAAGAGCCCGTATGTTTATCTTTCGCCTGAGCTTAACGGTAATTTTTTTATTGGTTATACGGATAAAAACCGTATGGACCGCGTTGATCGTGAGCTTAGCCGGTCCCTTATCGGCAGCGAATCTACTGTGCTGGGACTTTTAGGTATCCAGGACTTTGACCTTTCGGAGATTACCGAGTTAAAGCAGCCGTCGAATTTGCAAGGGCAAGGCGTTTTGATCGGTTTTGTTGATACGGGGATCGATTATACCCAAAATGTATTTAAATATAGCGACAAAACCAGCAAGATCGTAAGCATATATGATCAAACCGTAAGCGGCGATGCGCCGTACGGGTTTAATATCGGAACGGAATATTCCCATCAAATGATCGACGAAGCCTTAAGATCGGACGATCCTTTCGCGATCGTACCGTCAAACGATGAGGTGGGTCACGGCACATTTTTAGCGTCGGTGGCAACGGGTTGTCCTGAGGGCGATTTTTGCGGCGTCGCTCCGCAAGCGGAACTGATTGTCGTTAAACTCAGGAGGGCCGGCGACTATTATCTTAAAAAATATCTGGTTCCGCCGGAAGAAGAAAACGTCTACGAATCCTCCGATATTATGCTCGGGATCGAATATGTGATCAAAAAAGCCAGAGAACTTGGCAGAGCCGCTGTCATCTGTTTGGGGGTAGGCACAAACTTTGGCGGACATGACGGATACTCGCTTTTTGAACAATATCTCACCCAAGCCAGCCGCTTAACCGGGATATGCATCTGTGTGGCGGCAGGAAACGAGTGTATGGCCGATCATCATTTTTTCGGCGTTCTCCCGGCATCGGGCAATTATCAGGAAGTGATGTTGAAAGCAGGAGAAAACGCGGGCGATATCTATTTATGTATGTGGAACAATATCCCGGATATCCTTTCCGTATCCGTCAAATCGCCGAAAGGGGAATTAATCGACCGCATTCCCCCAAGAACCGGCACAAAATATCAGGCCACAATTGTTATGGAAAATGCCACAGTTATCATAGAATATGATTTTCCCGTTTATGGCAGCGGCAGGCAGAATACGGTGATCAAGATTCTTAATGCCACGAGGGGCATTTGGATGATCAGTGTCCAAGGAGATACGATTGTTAACGGGAAATTTCATATTTGGTTACCCATAACCGGCTTTGTATCGCCGAATGTGGCATTCATAACCCCGAATAAGAACTATACCGTTACCATACCGGGAACATGTAAAAATTTGATAACTTGCGGGGCGTTTAATTCCCAGGATAATTGCTTATACGAACGTTCGTCATGGGGACCCAGCCGCATTAACAAGATTTCGCCGGATCTGGTGGCGCCGGGCGTCAATGTCGGCGGTATTTACCCCACAGGTTACGGTAAAGTGAATAGCACCGGCGCCGCTACAGCTATTACGGCGGGTGTGGCGGCCATTCTCATGCAATGGGGTATCGTTTTAAAGAACGATACCACGATGAGCACCGCCCAGGTAAGAATGCATTTAATTCAGCGCGCAACCCGCCTGCCGGAGGTGGATTATCCCAATAATCAATGGGGTTACGGCATGTTGAGCTTTTAGGCTAAAGCCACATACGTTTAATTTGGAGGGGTTTAAAGATTTTGGTAAAAACGAGACTTATTTGTATTTTTTTGTGGATATTATTATATTTTTAAAACTTGATCTTGTGTTTGACTTACAGAATAAAGTATTATTTAAGATAATAAATAACGAGGGGGTAAGAACTTGAGAACAACAATTACATTTATTCTAGCATGCGCTTTGATCATGCTACTTAGCTGCGGTTGTTCCGCCGCCATGACGACGATTACCGAGGATAGCCCCACATTGGCCGGCGAAGGCGTTTCCGTAACGTTTTCACCCTATGATATCGAAGGGGAAATGGAAGTGGCAGTCGATCAAATCGACCCGCCGTCTTTGGATTTTGACGAGGAAATTACCGAGGATTATCAGGTAGCGGTTTATGATATCACCACGGATCATAGCGAATTTACGGATCTGATCGAGATTGAAATGGCGTATGACGAAAGTTTCATGGACGCGGACGCGAATGAAGCGACCAGCGTTTTTGCCATGTACTATAATGAAGAATCGAAACAATGGGAAACCGTGGATTATACGGTGGACACGGAAAATAATAAAGTCATTGTTACCACCAATCATCTTTCCCCTTACGGCGTCTTTACCGTGAAAAATGAAAATACCCGATTGGCCTATATCGGTAAGGTCAACAGTTACGCCAATATTGTGGATTCTGCTAAGGCGCAGGAAATCTTGAATGCGGCAATCGCCAATCCCACCGGTGAAAATCAAGTGGCGGTTGATGTGGGTATGGGGGTGATGAACGACTGGTTGGGCCTATCCTCATTCTTATTGACAACCTCCAGCCCCATTTATTCCACCGAGCTTTTAGCGGGTATCAGCAGCGCCTTTAACGGATTAGGCGTTGCCGCGGCAATCGCCCAGGTGGCGGTGGACTTTCAATCCGGCAACAACGTGGCCCTCTACGGCAATCTCTCTAAAAACATACTGAATATCGCGGTGGCCAACTGGGGCACCAGCGCGCTCCAGTTGAGCTTTGCCGGGGTCTTTGCCATTGATTATTCGCTGAATAAATTTGCCACAGCCGCCTGGGATGGGAGAAATGATATTTGGTATGATGCCTACAATCTTCATTATAAAGAAAAAATGAACTTGACCGATAGGCAATGGTATTCCAAGTTTTATTGGCTCTGGCAGGATTCGCTGGAACAAAAAGACCCGAATTATTTGAAGGAAAAGATTGCCGAGGCGATCGAGCAAAACGTTAATTCTTTCTGGCAGGATGAGCTGGAAATGGCCGCTTACCAGGAACAGGTGATGAGCAACGCTTCTACGGGCGGAGGCGGGTTGAACGAGGGTTTGAAGAAAGAAATCACTGACGCGAAAAGAACGGAGCTGATAAACCGGCTACAACCGGTTTTTAATCAGTTGGAAAAGCGGATCGGTTGGTATTTGAGGGACCAATACCGCCTGGAATTGGAAAAGGCCAAAAAAGAATTTAATAAGGTCATTAACGTAACCATAGAGGAAGTGGTTCCGGACGGCGCCCAAGCTCTTTTTAACGGGTATACGGTGAAATTTGCGCCCTTGAGCGACGACGCGGTTGAAAAAACCTGGACCGGGAAACTGAACAGTTCCGGCCAGGCCAAGACAAAATTTACTCTTCTAGGCCATATGCAGTCCGGCTCGCCCAATACGATAGAATTGTATCCGCCGGACGCCAATTTGGAAACAGACGCGCCGGAAAAAGTAATCCAATTTAGAGTGGACGGCACCGAATTAGTGATTAAGATCGGTAATTTTCCGCCTTTGGAAGAGCTGGTCGGCGCATGGCCCGGTAATTTTTATTTTGAGAGCGTTATAGTGCCGGATCCCGAGTCCTATAGTACCGATAATGGTGAAACGGAAGACGCCGAAGACGCACTCGCGGGGTGTGAAGGATTTGATATCGATATGGGGGTTATTCTCGCCGCGATAAAGGAAATGGAAGGGCAAAGCCAACCTACCGGACTTTATATAAGCAAGACCGGAGAAAACACAGGGTGCCTTTGGTTTAGCGAAGACTCAACGGAACAGGTAGACGAGGACCAAAAGTTTTATTTTAACTATGATAACGGGCAGATTAAAATCAATAAAAGCGACGCCGGCTTTGACATCACCCTGGAATTGCGGGCAAGCTATATTGACGATACCAAGATAAAGATTGAAGGCCCCATTAATATGAGCGGCATGGACGGCGCGCTCGATATCGACATACAGTTTACAAGCGAGAGATAGATGCATCCGCTGATTGAATTTGTCTTTCTCGGGGAAAGCGTCGTCCTAAAAACATATTCGCTTTTTATGGGTATAGCAATACTTGTGGGTACCTTGCTTTCCTGGCTGGCCCTCCGAGGCAAGGTTAAAAGACCATTGTTATTTTTGCTGGGGCTGGCGCTTTCCTTTTTAGTCGGTGCGCGGTTGCTCAACTTTCTTGTTAATTATCAAACCTATCAAAATACGGAGCTAAGTCTGTTTACCCTACGCGCGGTCGGCTTTTCCTTTTACGGCGGCATCCTCGTTGCTGTTTTAGTATTACTGATACTACACTATTTAAAAAAAATAAATATATGGGAAGTTGCGGACGTCCTGATTCTGCCTTTTGGCATCAGTTTCTTTATTATGAGAATAGGGTGCTTTTTAAACGGCTGCTGTTTTGGCGAAATAACAGCTTGTCCGCTCGGCGTCAGTTTCCCCAGCGAAATGATTGACGCGTTGAGCAGTTCGCCCATTTTTGCCCTTCTGGGTCCCGGGCTTTTAAAAGTGCATCCCACCCAACTTTACGAGGGCTTTGCCGCCCTGATCGGCGTGGTCGTCTTTTATCTGCTACGTAAAAGTTTTAAAGTCAACGGCTTAATGACTGTTTTTTATGGCATTTATTTGACAAGCGTGCGTTGGATTGTTCTATATTTTAGGCACTTAGAGTATAAAGACTGGGTGGTGGATTATTTTTATCCGGGATTGTATTTTTCCTTGATTGTCATCGGCATATGGGTCTGTATTTATTTGAAAAAGAAAGATAAGGTAAAGAATATAGGGTAGATAGGGTATTTAATAATAACGAGCAAATAACAAGCACCGCAAATTTTTGCGGTGCTTGTTATTTTTGATAATTAGCCTTAATTTGGGTAAATAAATACCATATTTATCAGGCAAGCTAATCCTAAATTAATAAGAAAGAGGAATGGATATGCAAACATTTATTAATCCGGAAATAAACGAGATTGCGAGAAAACTCAATTTACCAGCCGATGAAATAAGTAAAATGGATGCGGATACCTTTATGGAAATCAGGAACGATTCAACTTTATCCGAGTCTGAAAAAGTAAATATGTATCAGGAAATATACAAAAAGAGAACAAAATCTTCTTAAATAAAAATAAACGGATGGTTACAAAAGTTAAATATTTGCTCCGCCAAAAAGGCTCTGTTGAGCAACAGAGCCTTTTTTAGTAATAAATCATTGTGTTTGCTAATAGATTTCCTTATATGAGCGAGGGCGCTTTTAGCGGAGGGAAAAGTGAAAAAAGCAGGTTCCGATCTCTGCGAGCGCATCGACAATGATTTTTACGAAGTGTGGGCCGGACAATGGTGGCAGAGCGAATCCCCGCTCTATGTTTTGGTCCGCTCGGTCAATCCCGCCAGAATTACCTATTTTAAAAGAAAACTTTTCGCGGAATGCCGAGTTCGACCGCAAGGGAAATCCGTCTTGGAGGTTGGTTGCGGCGGGGGGCAGCTTTGCGAAGAAATCGCCCGTATGGGCTTTCATGTGACGGGGATCGATCCCTCGGCCCGATCATTGGTGATCGCAGCCGATCATGCGCAAGCGGGCGGGCTGACCGTCAATTACGACCAAGGGGTAGGGGAGGCGCTATCCTATGCAGACGCATCTTTTGATATGGTGTTTTGCTGCGATGTTTTGGAGCATGTGCGCGATCTTTCCCAGGTAGTTGCGGAGATCGCCCGAGTCTTAAAACCGGGGGGGGGGTACTTTTGTTTCGATACAATCAACCGCACCCGGCTGAGCCGTCTGGTAGCGATCGATATTTGCCAGGAATGGAAGCGCTGGGCTTTGGCTCCGCCCAATCTCCATATTTGGCGGATGTTTGTCAAGCCCACTGAACTGAAAACACTTTTTAGCGATAACAATCTGCAATGGCAAGAATCCGTCGGGCTGATGCCAAACGTTTCCATGTTGGCAATGCTCGCTCTTCTACGCAAAAGAGCTAAAGGAACGCTGGGATACAAAGCGCTCGGGGATAAAATACAGATGAAAGAAAGCAAAAACCAGCGCATCATGTATATGGGCTTTGCGGTCAAATCTTAAATCCCGGAATCGTACAAAGAGAGGAGCAAGAATGGATAAAAATACCCTGGTTGAATCGATGAATGCGGATAAAGAGATACTTGAAACCGCTAAAAGTTGCGGGCATTACGCTATGTGCAAGATCGACTTTCTCGGCTGCGGCGTATGCGCGTCGGGGTTGGAAAAGCATTATGTGAGCTTTTACCCCCAAGGCCGCATGGATTTGTATGCGGCGCTAGCCGAAGGGGAAATCCCCGTAACCCGAAAATGCCTGGAGATCACGGAGGGTTGCAATCTGTGCGGTAAATGCGATTACAACTGCTACTTTAGCAGTGAACTGCGTCCCTCCAAGGTGATGAAAGCGCTTAAGGCGCATATCGCCGACTATCTCAATAACGGTGGCGGGATCGTCGATATTCCGCACGACGGTCTGCTTGTGGAAATAAAGAAAATCGTGGGAGAAGAATGGGCGAGTAACGACCCGGCGATTCTGGCTGCCTATCATCATGATCTTTGCCCCCACGTGGAATTTCATCAGCCAAGATACGTTGTCTTGCCGCAATCCAAAGAAGAGATCGCTGCGTTGATCCGGCTTTTACGCGTGCAGGGGGTGAATTATGTGGCACGCGGTAACGGCGCGTCCAGTCATGGCTTGGCTTTTAGTGACGGGGCGGTTTTGGATTTATCCCGGATGAAGACCATGGATTTCGACGAAAAGAATTGGTCCGTTACGGTGGGGCCGGGCGTTTCCGCCTTTGAGGTGCAAAAAGCGGCGCAACAGCGCGGTTACCGGGTCAATACCGCCGAACCGGCGGCAAACGTTTGCGCCAATATTATGACTTCAGGCTTGATTTCCACCTATGCCCCAAGCTTTGGGATTGGCGCGGATAACTATATCGATGCGGAGTTTATCGGTAAGGACGGGGAATATTTCCGCTTGAACGAGTTGACTGCGCCCAATCTTTTTTCTTTTCAAAATAACCTTGCCGAACCGGAACACCTGGCTATATGCGTTTCTGTCACCATAAAGCTGCATCCGCGAATGAGCGACGAAGCGGGCGTTCTGGTGCCTTTTGATTCATTGGCCAAGGCGCTCGATTTTAGCAAAGAATGCGCCGCCCGCCGCATCGGCCTGGCCATCGTAATTTTAGGCAGGGAATTTATCTCGACCTTTCTCGCCCCGACCAAAGGATTGGCCACGGACGTCAAGGAAATTTTTTCCCTACGCTTAGGCATGCCCTATTTGGTGCTGCTCACGGGCGACACCCATGCCCTACGCTCGGTGCGGGACATGGGGCATCCTCTGATCAACCAGAAGCTATTTAAAACGCTTTATTTGAACATACCCAAGCTGAAAAGCTCCGGTTGGCTGGATATGCTGGAGGGGGTCAGCAACGACCAGCTCTTTTCCTACCTGAAACTGCCTCAACTGCCCGATCTGGCCGAAATGGCACTGGGCTCTTCTTCCGCCACGTTGACGCGGGATATCGACCCGGAACTGAGGCCGTTTTTCACCAAGCTCTACGCCAAACCGGAGCTGACGAATCTGGTCTGGATCAATACCTTTCGTATCTACAGCTCCCGTTATTGCCGGGCCAATCCCTCGGTATCTTTGGTATTTTATCTCCCCATTGATAATGCCTTGATCCGGGAGATACAAGAGGGGTTTGACGCGATTGCCGCCAAACACCGCGTCAAAGGCGAATTCGGCTTTATCACGCCGCTCGACTGCGGCAAACGATGCGTTTTTGAATATGATTTCTATTTCAACCATCTCGACCCCGAAGAAAAGGTGAGGATTCAGGAGGCGGCCCGGGAAGCCGGGGCGCTGCTTGACGATTACGATCAAAAAACCGGTGTCATCCGCCAGGTACGGTATCTGGTCAACCGCGGATGCTGCCGTACGGAAAACCTGCTATATACAACAAAGGGGTAAGGTCATGGGGAAAAAAAATATTGTTTTGACCGGCGCCACGGGGTTCCTCGGCGCCTTTCTCTTGGAAGGCCTTCTTGAGCGCGGATATCGGGTCATTGTTTTGGGCAGACCTGCGGGAGAGACAAAGCTGGCCGAGCGCTTGACAAATCTCGTCCGCTGGCTGGATATCGTCCCCGGAGACCGGCTATTGCCATTCGAGGTGGATTTTGCCAAACAGCATTTGGGCCTGGATGAAAAAAAATACGCTGAATTGTGCGAGTCCACGGGCAAGATCATCCACTGCGCATCGGATACCAGCTTTGCCGAGCATAACCGGACCAGGGTGGAAGCGGCCAATGTCAACAGCTTATCGTCCCTGTTGGAGCTGGCGGGGGACGCTCATGCCGAACATTTCTATTATATCAGCACCGCCTATGCCGCGGGGGTATGCCAGGGCTTGTGTCGGGAGACGCCGGTTGGGACAGCGCGTTTTACCAATGTTTACGAAGAGACCAAGGCGAAGGCCGAAGGGATGATCAGCCAAAGCTGCGCGGCATGCGGCATACCCCTTGCCATCCTCCGGCCCTCCATCGTCTACGGACATTCCCGAAGCGGTAAATCCCTGCGCTTCAACGCCTTGTATTATTGCGTCAAGTCGCTTATGTATATCCGGGACATTTTTGCTAAGGATATTGCCGGGGGCGGGGAGCGCTCTGGAAAGTGGGGGTTTAGGCGTGACGCGGACGGCGCCGTTTATTTACCGCTTGCCGTCTGGCTACCGGAGCGAGGCGGCATCAACCTGATTCCCGTAGACTATTTTGTAGCGACCACGCTCGCGGTTTTGGAGGCAGAGAATTCGGGGGGGATTTATCACATCACCTGTGACGATCCCCCGGATATCCCTATTTTGATCAATTATGCGGAGCGGTTTTTAGGCATCCGCGGCATCCGGGCCGTATGGGGCGCGCCCGCAAAAAAAGAAGCGGCCAATCCGGCGGAGGAATTGTTCGCTAAATTTATCGAGCAGTACCGGCCTTATCTTTCCGATCGGCGGGTTTTCGATCGCAGCCGGATCAAGAGGATCGCGCCGAACTTATCCACCCCGGCTTTTACCTATGACATCTTCGAGCGATGTATGACCTATGCGATAGCCTGCGACTGGGGAAAAATGCCCGGATTTCCCGAATAAAAAAGGCCCGGTGAAGACCGGAGCCTTTTATTTATCGGGTGTTTGCGTTGCTTCTTTTTCCGCTTCTTCCTTCCAATAGCGGCTGCCGTCCCGCTTGCGGCCCATAAAGCCGAAATCGATCAGCTCGCGGCGCAGGATAAAATAATCGTTAAAGGTGTGCCAACTGTCGATGATGGCATTGACTTCCTTTTCCGTATAGTCTTGTCCGCAAGTGAATTTCTCCGCGAGATAGGCGAGCACCGCGCGCTTGGCTTTCGTTTTCCGGGGGAGCTGCTTTATTTTGCCCGCGCTGTCCAAAAAAATATCGATTTTTTTCATCGATAGTCTCCAATCAATATAAAATGGCGGAATCAAACTTTTCCAGCCACATTTCTTCCAGCGTTTTGATATCGGCTTTGAATTCCTTGGCCGTTTGCAGCTCGTTTTGGTCAAGCTCCTCCAATACCTCGAAGGTGAAAGCTTCTTTGCCGAATTCATCCCAGTCTTTTTTTAGCTTCAGATTGAAGCAGCCGCCTGTCTGCCGGGAAAACGCGAAGCGGTTTTTCATCCCGTTCATATCCGTAGTACCCGCGAGAAAGATTTTTCCGTTTACGGCATTTTTGATCGCATAAATGCCGCCCACTACCTTGCGCTCCCGGTAAGCCGCCTGTATGTCTTTTTTGGTCTGCTGATCCATGAATAAGCCTCGTTTTCTAATCCTATATCGCATATTTGCCAAGTATTTCTAGCATATATAAAGTCTGTTATTTTGTCAATCGACGCTCCGTAGATATGGGGAATCTTTAACACTTCCGGATGCTAAAAAGCGCTGGCTTTTACCAGCGCTTTTATGCTTAATTTTATTGCCCGGTCACCAGCCATTGCTTTTGAGCCTTATTCCACCTGGCATAGAGCAATCTGGCGAGGAATTGGGGGGGGAGAATTTTGGCTGCGGCGCAGAAAATGTTGTTCAGTAATCCGGGAATGTAGCGCTTCCTCCCGCGCAGGGCTTTTGATATGGTGCGGCGGGCGACTTTTTCCAAGCCGTAGGTAGTGGCGACGCCCCAAAATCCCTGCGCCTCGATGGCTTGGATCGTCGCGGGGGTGGTGGGTAGACCGGCGGGGCAAAGGGTCAAAACGGAGACATTTTTATTTTTCAATTCCTCGCCCAAAGCGATGGAAAAATCGAGAAGAAAGCGTTTGGACGCCGCATAGGTGGCTTTGAGCGGCATGGGATACATGGAGGCGAGGCTGGAGACAAAGACGATGTTTAAGCGGCTATTTTTACGGCGTAGGGCCAAAGCTTCATAAGTGACGCGCAAGGTGGCTTCGATATTCACCCGCAGGATATCCGAGATATTGGCAAAGCTTCGCTCAATAAAACCG
>Ga0351919_10044_pt3 | contig 39548 bp, 40 predicted proteins | sample TotcelHT113001N6_FD_206845 | JGI IMG/M metagenome (GOLD analysis project Ga0351919, IMG submission 206845) | Enriched cells from coal bed in the Powder River Basin, Montana, United States - Total cells T11 rep1 HSBNCT.T11.300.1.N6 ...
CGGTGCGGGCGATACGCCAAGCTTCGTCATATAAAGCGAGTTTGCAATGATAGCAGCGTTCCGGGGTATTAGCGGCCAGCTCCGGGATAAGGAGGGTGTCGATCTTTTGCACCCGGTGCGGAATTTTCAACTCTCGCGCTACGTAAGCCGCGGTATCAAGATCATGGCGGGCCACGGTGGGGGTCGCGAAGGTCAAGGCGAGCAGAGGGGATATCTCCGCCCCCGTCGCCCCCGCGGCGACCAGAGTGCTGTCGATACCCCCGGAATAACATATAAGTAGGCCGTCCCTGCCGCAACGTTCGAGGATTTGTCGCAGGGCGGTAAATTTTTTTTCTAATAACGTTTCCATCATTTTAAGAGATCTCGTATTCATTTAAATCGATTTGATTAAGCTAGGTTTATATTACAAATCTCCTTTAACAGGTGGATCACCGGCTTTTAAAGGAGGCCATGAAGCCAAAAAGCGATTGAAGGCATGATTGGGTCCGAAGGTTCAAAGCGCGGCGTTAATTTTTATTTGAGGGAGGCGACAAGGTCGGAGAACAAATCGAGGGCTTTCTTGATCGGCTCCGCCGTGGTCATATCAACCCCGGCATCTTTGAGTAAATCGAGCGGGTCTTTACTGCCGCCGGCAGCTAAAAATTTCAGATAGCGTTTTTGATTGACTACCGCCTTCTCCGGGTTCTTATCAAGGAGCCCGAGCGCCAAGGCCGAGGCGGCGCAAAAGCCTGTGGCGTATTTATAAACATAATAAGCCCGGTAGAAATGGGGAATCCGCATCCATTCCCTGGCGATGCGTTCGTCCGCCACCACGCCTTGACCAAAATAATCGCTATTGAGTTGATAATAGATTTCATTGAGCCGTTTGGCGGTCAAGGTCTCGCCGGTCTGGGCCAAGTCATGGATGGCCAGTTCGAATTCGGCGAACATGGTCTGACGGAACACCGTGCCTCGAAATTCCTCCAAATAATGGTTGAGCAAATAATTGTCCTCGTCTTTGCTGTCGGCGCATTTTAATAAATAATCAATGAGGAGGCTTTCATTAACTGTACTCGCCACCTCGGCCACAAAGATGCGGTAATCGCTGTATACATACGGCTGGTTGCGGCGGGAATATAGGGAGTGCATGGAATGCCCGGCCTCGTGCGCTAAGGTAAAAATGCTGTTCAGGTTATCCTGATAATTAAGCAGGATATAGGGATCGGTGCCGTAGACGCCGGAAGAGAAGGCGCCGGAACTTTTGCCCCGGCTCTCATACACGTCCACCCAGCCGCCGGTAAGCCCCTCTTTCAGGTCGCGGATATAATCTTCGCCAAGCGGGTAGAGGGCGGCGATAACGGTATTTTTGGCCTGCTCCCAACTGAAATTGATTTTCAGCTCCGGATAAAGCGGTACATAAAGATCGTACATATGCAATTCTTTTAAAGCCAATTTTTGGCGGCGAAGATCCAGATAGGAATTGAAGTCCCCCAGATAGCCGCGCACGGTGGCAATAAGTTGACGATAGACTTCCGTCGGAACATTATCCCCGTCCAAAGAGGCGGCCAGAGCGCTTCGATAATTTCTGGCTTTGGCATAAAAATTATCCTTTTTGACCGAGGCATCGAGGGTGGCGGAGATGGTATTGGCATATTTGCCGTAGGTATCGTACATCGCCTCGTAAGCGGAACGACGGAGGGTACGGTCGGTGGATTGGAGAAAGCGGATATAATTGCCGGAACTGAGGGGTTCTCGCTCCCCTTTTTGGTTATGCACCGGGGGAAATTCCATATCCGCGTCGGTCAGCATGGAAAAAATGGTGTCGAAACTACCGGCCATCTCAGAGGCACCGGCCAGTAATTTTTCTTGCTCCGGCGCCAGGGTATGACTGCGCATCCGAGTGATGTCTTTGATCAATCTTTGATAGATCGCCAGTTCGGGCCGGCTTAAAAATCCGTTCAACTTATCTTCGGGAAGGGCCAGTATTTCCGGGGCAAAAAAAGAGACCAGCGTGGTTGCTTCCACGGCCAATGATTCGGCTGCGCCCCGCATGGCCTGAGCTTTTGCATTGCCGTTATCCTCATGTTGGCGTAGTGATGCGTAGAGGTAGACCCGCTCCATCAGGCGGAATACTTCTTCTTCCCAGCGGAGGAACTCAAAAAGCATTTCTGCGCTCTCGCCCAGTCGTCCCCGGTATTTTTCCCCCTCGGGAAGGAGAGCCTTCGTTTTATCGAAATCCGCCTGCCAAAGATCCTCATCGGCATAGATTTTAGCGATATTCCATTTATATTGGTCGGCGATTTCCTCCCGGGAGGGTATTTTTTTAGCGGTCATAGTTGTCCTCGGTTCATTTAGTTTTGTTCTTTTTATCCATATGCGAAAATTTCCTGAATTCATGCCTAGGCAAGCACGAATATATGCTATTTTTTACGGAATTTCTAAATTAATACCTTTAACCTTGGCCCCGTATAGCAGATCGTGGTCAAGCAAGGTTTATTCCTTTGAGGGCGCTTGTTTATTGGGATCGGTGATCGCCGACTCGGTGATGATCTTTTCCTCCAGAGCCCGCACATTATTTAAAATATCCTGTAAAGATATGGTTATTTGTTCTTCGGGGATGTCGTTTTGAGCCTGTTGAGAAAGGGTAAAAGAGGTATTGGCAAAGGGATTCTCCTCCGTATCGTCCGCTTCGCTTTCGTCAAAGCGGTCTGAAGCGTAAAGAGGCGCTTCGTCCGGTTCAGGCCGGGCAAAGGGGTCTGCGGATCGCGGGTTTTGCAACGGCGTACCGCAGACGATGCAGAAGGCGTCATCTTTGTCCACATGCTCGCCGCAAAGCGGGCATCGCGCGGGTTCTGCTACGATCCGGGACGCTTGACTTCCGGTTTGTTCGCGAGCCGCTTCGGCGGGATAGTCGCGGCCGGATAGCGGGCGTTGGCCCTCATTGATGATGTGTTCAATGGCATCGCGGCCTGTTTCCGGGGGGGTCTCATGGGTTATCTTGGCCCCGCAGTTAATGCAAAAAGTATCGTTTTTATCGATGAGTTCGCCACAGAAAGGACAAACGGATTGAAGTTCCCCCGCATCCGATTCCTCGTCGGGCTCATAGGTTTTTTGTTTAAAACGCAATTCCTGCTCTGAAGTGGTCTTTTCTTTTACAGAAGCTTCATCGACGATTTTGGTACCGCAAATGATGCAGAAATCGTAATCGGCTTCCAAAGGATTGCCGCATACCGCGCAAATCGCCCGAGTTCCCCCTGCCGCGTCCAATTCTCTTTTCTGAACGGGTTCGGCAAACGTTTTTTCTTGGAAATCCTCTGCGAAAGCTGTTGCGAAAGATTCCTTAACCGCCGGTTCTTGCCAGAAATTATAAGCCGGCGCTGCGAGGATATTTTCCATGGATAGTTTTGTGTTTTCCAGCGACTCTTCGCTTTCCGGTTCCCGGGACATATTGATATTCTCCAGGCGCGATAGAACAATATCCTTCTCTTCCGTCGCCGAGACAGGGGATTTTTTCGCTTCAGGCTCCCTTTTTCCCAGTTCGCCGTTTACAAAAGCGGCGATTTCCGACCTTTCCCCATCGCTTTTAGCGTTTTGATACAGGTTGGCGATCGCAGGGTCGCCATATTCTTTGATTGCATTTTCCCAGGTATGGTGGGGAGAGGCCGCATATTCCTTTTTGCCGACCTGAATAAAGAGAAAGATGAGCAAAGCAAGGCCAAGCCCGCCGATAACCAGATAAATGACAACTGTTAACATAGTAAACCTCCAGAAGATTTGGCATTATCTTTCGTAAAAGCTCATTACGGGAAAAAAAGTTTTGTGATTTTGGTATTATTTCGCCAGGGCATAGATTGCGCGCGCATAGATTTTCGCGGCTTTGAGCAGTTCTTCGCAACCGATATATTCGTTGACTTGATGACAAAGGTTGGGCGCTCCGGGAAAGACCGGACCGAAGGCTAAAAAGCCTGGTAAATACTTGGCATAGGTTCCCCCGCCAATGATCAGCGGTTCGCTCATATCGCCGGTAAAATCCCGATAAGCCTGGAGAAGCCGGGAAGCGGTCGCATCGTCTTTTTTTGCCAATAAAGGTTCGTCGGCATGAAGTATTTCCAGAGCTAAACCATGTTCGGCACTAACTTTTTCCAAGGCAGCGCAATAATGCGCTACGTTCCTGGTGACCGGAAACCGCATATCGCAGGTCAAGGAACCCTGATTGTCGTTGATTTTGAGGACGGAAGGGATAAGCGTAAGGCGGGATAAGTCGTCCGTATCGGCAACACCCATATCGGCGCCGTAACGGTTGTCCTTAAACAAGCCGGCTAAGGTGCAAAGATATTGTTTTGCGCCGCGGGGGCATATGTCCAAATCAGCCATATAGGCAAGCAAATTTGTTAGCGCGTTTTCTCCCTCTTCCGGAAGAGAGGCGTGGGCCGCTTTTCCTTGGACGCAGATGCTTAGCGTTGCGCCTTCTTGGATGATCCGGATCTTGGCTTTTTCCTGGGGCATCGGCCCGTAATTGACGCGTAACACCGCTTTAGCGGTGTCTGGAACAATATTGGCCGCGCTGCCGGAACATAGCGAAATCAGGGATAAGGGCGCCGCGCTATTTTCGCTCCATTCGCTACGCAGTTTGAAATGAATGATCCCTTTTTCCCCGATAATAAGGGGAAATTCGGCATCCGGGGAAAAGCCCGTTTTAGGAGGAACATATTTGCTTAAATAATATTTCAGGCATTTACAGCCGCCCTCCTCGTTACAACCGAACATAAAACGTACGGTCTTGCTTAGGGGAGAATCGACCGCTTTGGCAACAGCGGCCCCTGCGTATAAAGAAGCAATCAGCGGGCCTTTGTCGTCCAAAGCGCCGCGTCCGTAAATACGGCCGTCCCGCACTTGCGGTTCGTAGGGGGGGGTTAACCAGTCTGCGGGGTTGGCAGGCACGACATCCACATGGGAAAGAACGCCGATTGCGTCCTCGTTTTTTCCCGGAATCAGGGCGACACCCATGTACCCGTCAATATTGTCTGTCGGCATATCCAAAGCGCCGGCAATTTTGAGACTATGGGCTAGCGCCTCAGCCACATGATGGCCAAAGGGCGCCCCGGATCCTTCATCCGGGCCCTCCTCGCTGGGGTCGGAAAGCAAATCCAGCAGATCCCGCTCCATCCGGGGATAGTGCTCCTCCAGAAGACGGTCTACGCGGGCAAAATCCAAAGGGAATTTATCCATTCGCCAAACTCCGTTTCTTTTGGGGAATTATACTAACCTTTAACTTAATATAATTCGCTTTTCGGCTCGCTCTTCCTCTTTTTTCCTCATTGTTAAACCGAAGCGAAAAAGAGGATTTTCCTCGCCCGCAATAGAAAAATAAGCTATGAAAAAATCGGTATATATATTAATATCAATTATCATCCTTATCCTTATCCTTGTTCTTTTATTAGTGAGCAACGGCCGCCAAGACGCCTCTGATTCCTATAAGGAGAGGATCCCGGTGGTAAGCAACGGGGAAAAAACCGCTGTCACCGTGTATTATCTGAGCGGGGACGGGCGTTATCTCCTGCCGATCAGTTTCGATATCGCTTCAACCAATCAGGCAGCCAAGGTGGCTATGGAAAAATTACTGGCCGGCCCACCTGCCGAGGATGCTTTGGATTCCGTGCCCAACGATACAAAACTGCTGAACCTCTATAGTGACGGTGACACGGTATATGTGGATTTGACTTATGATTTTCTTTTATTGAGCGCCGCGGAAATTTCGCGGGCGGTGGAGGCCATTACCGCTACGATATTGCCGCTTGCCAGTTGTCAAAAATTAAAAATTCTCGTGGAGGGCGATGAAGCTGCCACTGTTTTCGATCCCGGCAACCGTTCGTTAAAAGAGTCTTTCACGCCGTCCTATCTCAATCTGACCGGGGATGATGAGGCGCTGGTTCTGGGGCCGGATTTTGACCCCTCGGCGTATCTGCCCGTTATAACCTATGTGCCGGACGCATCCGGAAAATATCTGATTCCTATAACCACCCTATTACCACGGTCAAAAGCCGGAGAAGATTTAGCGCAATCCCGGGCTCTGGCGGCGGTCAACACTTTATTGAGCATGCCGGCTACGCAGGGATTGCTGACCTTTACGCTGTATGACCTTCAATTGGAAGATATAAAGATCAGTGAGGGCGTGGCTTACTGCGATTTTAACGACGCCCTGCTCAATGCCTACGGCGAACGGATGGAAAAATTGTTTTTATCCAGCTTGGTGCGCACCCTTGTTTCCCAGGAAGGGATAGAATCTGTACGCCTTCTTGTCAATAATGAATCCGCCCAGGAAACCGCGTCCGGTGTGGATATTGCCCAACCGTTGATGACGGACGGTCCGATCAACCACTTCAAATAATTTTATCTTCAAGCAAATGCATCTTAATATAGCAATAACCTAAATTTAATAATCGATAATTATTGCCCCGTTACCTGATTTTCAGGCGGGGTAAAATCTTATTAAGAAACGGGGAAATGAATGTTTTGGAAAATAATATGGGACAGATCATTAGCGGAAAAAATGCGGTGATCGAGGCGATAAAAGCCGGTATGACTATTAACCGGGTATTGATAGCGGACAATATCGATGCGAATTTTGTCGGATCTGTGCTACGGTTATGCCGTGAGAGTAATATTCCGGTACGCCGCTTGCCAAAAAACAAACTGAGTCAATTGGCAGGGGAAGACCATCGGGGCATCGCCGCGGAAATAGCGTCGGCGGAGTATGTGGAGGTGGCGGATCTTCTCAATATCGCGGCACAACAAGGCGAGCCACCCCTACTGGTCCTTTTAGACGGGGTGGAAGATCCGCATAATCTGGGCGCGATCATCCGTAGCGCCTATTGTCTGGGTGCCCATGGCGTTATCATTGGTAATCGCCGGTCCGCACAAGTGAACCAGACCGTGATGAAAACGTCTGCCGGCGCAGCGGCCCGGCTTCCCGTCGCCCGGGTTACTAATTTAAATCAAACTTTAGACGAACTGAAGAAAGCGGGATGTTGGGTCGCGGCTGTAGATATGGGTGGTCAAAGCCTTTGGCAAAGCGATTTGACCGGCCCTTTGGTTTTAGTTTTTGGCGGCGAGGGAACAGGGATATCTACCCTGGTTAAGCGCAATTGCGATCTGTTTCTATCCATTCCCATGCAGCGAAGCGAGATCGGATCTTTGAATGTCAGCAACGCAGCGGCAATCATATTATCCGAGGTATTGCATCAAAGGAAAGCGTTTTAGGATAAAGCTTTAGTTTTAAATTTTTTCAATAGTTAAATAATTCAAATATAATCTTGCCTATAGCGGCCTCAAGAGGTATAATAACTTTTATATATGTTTATGCATTGATTGATTTTGTCAGGAGGTGTTGTCATGGATATAAAAATAACCAAAACCACTCAACCTAAGGCCAAGCCGGACGGCAATAATCTTAGTTTCGGCTCAGTCTTTACCGATCATATGTTGCTTATTGATTATGAAGAAGGACAAGGGTGGAAAGACGCCAGAATTATTCCCTATCAGGATATTTGCTTGAATCCGGCTGCCTGCGTATTGCATTATGGGGTGGAGGTTTTTGAGGGAATGAAGGCGTACAATACTCCTGACGGTCGGCTTCTCCTCTTTCGTCCGGAAGCCAATGCCCGCCGCCTGAACAGTTCCGGCGAAAGGTTACTCATACCGGAATTGCCGGTGGAAACGTTTATGAAGGGCTTAAAAGCATTGGTTGCCTTGGACCGGGAATGGGTGCCTACCCGTCCGGATCAGAGCCTTTATATACGGCCTTTTACTTTTGCTACTGAAGCGCATTTGGGCGTTTCTCGTTCCCATTCTTACACCTTTTGTATTATTCTATCTCCGGTAGGCGCCTATTATCCCGAAGGGCTTGACCCGGTTAAGATTTTTGTGGAGGACGATTTTTCGCGTTCGGTCAAAGGCGGTACGGGTTATATTAAATGCGGCGGGAATTACGCGGGCAGCCTGGCTGCACAGTATAAGGCTAAACAATATGGGTATTCACAGGTATTGTGGCTGGACGGCGCTGAAAAGAAGTATATCGACGAGGTTGGTACTATGAACGTGATGTTCGTCATCGGCGACGAAGTGCTGACCCCGGAGCTGACCGGCACCATCCTTCCGGGCATCACCCGGGACAGCGTGCTGACTTTGTTGAGGGATTGGGGCGTTAAGACCACCGAGCGGCGTATTCCTCTAAACGAGCTTTTGGATGCGGCAAAAAAAGGTCGTCTGAGAGAAGCTTTTGGTGTTGGAACTGCAGCTGTCATTTCGCCGATCGGCGAGTTCAATATCAGCGGCGAGCGGTTCAGGGTAGGCAACGGGGGGATTGGTTTGCTTTCCCAGAAAATATATAATGTATTGACCGATATCCAGTGGGGCCGCGCCGAGGATAAATACGGCTGGACCGTGGAAATCAAATAGTACTTTGTTGGGCAAGCTGAAATAGCAAAGAGCCTATGATTGAATTTATAGGCTCTTTTTTACATTACCAAGCCGCGACTTGCTTTTTTATAAATCGATGCTATACTTTTAATGGGCGGCATCCTGCCGCTAAAATCAAAATTTGCGTCTTTGTTTAGATCTGAAAGGATTAGGATGAATAAGGAATTGATTGATAACCGAATCGTAGTCAAGGTCGGCACTTCCACCCTTACCCATGACAGCGGCGAAGTAAATTATCAAAGTTTTGATAAACTGGCCCGGGTCTTGTCCGATGTAGCCAATATGGGTTATGAAGTGATCTTGGTGAGCTCCGGAGCTATCGCCTTGGGACGCTGTAAACTTCATTTGGATAAAACGCCCGACCAGTTGCGCTTGAAGCAGGCGGCGGCAGCCATCGGCCAATGCGAGTTGATGCATTTATATGATAAATTTTTTGCTGAATACGGTAAAACCGTAGGACAAATCCTTCTGGCCAGCGAGGATGTGGAGCGCCCGGATATAAAAAATAACCTGGTAAACACCTTTAATTCCTTATTGGAGCTGGGGGTTGTGCCTATTGTGAACGAAAACGACTCGGTAAGTTATGCCGAGATTGAGGCCGGGAATTGCGGAAATAAGCTTTTCGGTGATAACGACACCCTTTCCGCAGTTGTGGCGAATTTGTGTAGCGCCCGTCTTCTGGTACTGTTTTCCGATATAGAAGGCCTTTTTGACAGCGATCCCAGAGCCAATGAGGGGGCGCGCCTTTATCACGAAATCAAGGATATCACGGAGGATATCTGCCGGGCCGCAGGTGGCGTAGGTTCAGACCGGAGTAAAGGTGGCATGGTAACCAAGCTGGCGGCGGCAAAAATGAATATGGATAGAGGTATAGACACCATCATCACCAACGGCCAACGGCTGGAGAACCTTTACGATGTGTTGGCCGGTAAGCCGGTCGGCACCCTATTTGTGGGCAAGAGGTAAGGAGGGACAAAGATGACCGAACTGGAAATTTTAGGCCAAAAAGCTAAAACAGCCAGCCGTGAGCTTGCTGTTGCCACGACGGCACAAAAGAATAGCGCACTTTACGCTATTGCCGATGCGCTACTTAATAAAAAAGAAATAATTCTCGCAGCTAATCGCGAAGATATGCAAAACGCCCGGGATAACGGGATGAGCGAATCCCTCCAGGACCGGCTGGCGCTTACGGAAGCGCGTATCGAAGCGATGGTAGCAGGCGTGCGTCAGGTGGCGGCGCTTCCCGACCCGGTGGGGGAAGCGATATCCATGGCGAACCGGCCTAACGGCCTGACCATTGCCCAAATCCGCGTTCCTTTGGGCGTTATCGCCATTATTTATGAAGCCCGACCCAATGTGACGGTGGATGCGGCTGTGCTTTGTCTTAAGGCCGGTAATGCGGTGATTCTCCGCGGCGGCAAGGAAGCGATCTGCGCCAATACGGCGCTGACAAAGATTATGCGTTCTGCCTTAGCCAAAAGCGGTTTACCGGAAGACAGTATCTCTTTGGTCGCGGATACCAGCCGCGATAGCGCCCGGGAACTGATGCAACTGCGGGCTTATATCGACGTATTGATCCCCCGGGGAGGCGCCGGTTTAATCCGCTCGGTGGTGGAAAACGCTAAAGTGCCGGTGATTGAAACCGGGGTGGGTAATTGCCATGTTTATATCGACGACAGCGCCGATCTGGAAATGGGGGCGAAGATCGTTACCAATGCCAAATGCAGCCGTCCCTCGGTGTGCAATGCGGCAGAAACACTTTTGGTTGCGCGTTCGGTTGCCGAGGATTTTCTCCCGCTTGTTCTCCCCCAATTGCAGAAATACCAAGTGGCATTACGCGGAGACGCGGAAACCAAGGCTATACTGGGAGAGGTTGTGGTGCCGGCTACGGAAGAAGACTGGGCGACTGAATATAACGATTACATTCTTGCGGTCAAGGTGGTTGCCGGGATTGACGAGGCGCTGGCGCATATCGCCCGTTACGGTACGCTCCATAGCGAAGCAATCATCACTTCCGATTATCTTTCCAGTCAGCGTTTTCTAAACGAGGTGGATGCCGCGGCCGTCTACGTCAATGCCTCGACCCGGTTCACAGACGGAGGGGAATTCGGTCTGGGCGCGGAGATCGGTATCTCCACCCAGAAGGTGCATGCCCGCGGGCCTATGGGGTTGCGGGAATTGTGTAGCACTAAATTTATTATCTACGGAAGCGGACAGATCAGATAGCATTTTTCGCCGCCGACGACAAGTATAAAAGAAGCGTCAAACGATAAGCCCGTTTGACGCTTCTTTTTGCTGCAAATAACAACGGTTTAACGGCGTGAATTTGGCCGGGATTTATTTAAATAACAGCCAGAACCCGAAGAACGTAAACAAAAAGAAAAAGAGTCAGCAAAGCAAAGGTATTGGTAAAGGCGACGATCATTCCCGAGAGGCGGTGATCCGCGCCCATCTGATAGGCCATGGGGAAGCAGGAGATTGCCGCAGGAGAGGCAAAAAGCACCAGGCAGATAATAATATCCGTACTGCGGAAACCGAGCAGATAGGATATTGGGATGAGGAGGAGGGGAATGATTAAGACCTTGATTAAGGAGGCGGATACCACCTGGGAAATTTTAGTATAGCCATGCTTGAAGCTGATGGTCCCGCCCAGGGTCAGCAAAGAAAGCGGTAAGGCCATCTCGCCCAGCATATCTATGGGCGCGCCGAGCGCCGTAGGCAGTTGGACCCTAAACAAGGCGAGAATGATCGCCAAGGTGGTGGAAATAATCACGGGATTGGTATAAATACTGCGGAGGATATGGTGATCCGCGTTCTCTTTTTGCGCTTCCGCCAGGACGAGGACGCTCAACACATTGTAGAGCGGTCCCATAAAAACAAAAAGCATGGCGCCTTTGGCCAAAGCGGCGGGGCCTCCGATAGAATTGAGGAGGGCAAAACCGAGGATCAGATAATTGCTGCGGAATGCGCCTTGGATATAGGCGCTCCACTGCGGAGCTTCCTTGATAAAACGGGGGACCGTCACGCGTAGGAGAATAAATGTTATGGAAGTGGCGATGACGGCAAAAAGGGCCAGATTCAGGTCAAATGTTTCGTCGATGCTCGCGCCGATGATATTGGAAAAAACCAGGCAAGGAATAGCGACGGTAAAGGTCAACTTGGTTCCAATGGCGATAAACGCCTCTGAGATGACCCCGATATGCTTCAGGAAATAACCAAGAGTCATAACGAGAAATATAGGAAATATCGCATTGAAGCTAAAAAGAAAAGCGTCCAAAACTTCGCCTCCAGGGTAAATGAATTCATGAAGATTTTATCACTTATCTTAGCAATGTACAATATGGTACATTCCGTCGAAATTGAATTATCGCGTATTTAACCAGCCGAGAGGCTTTATTTTTTTATTTCTTTCTGATATACTTTTAAAGCAGAGCGGAGGTGCAATGATGCCCGGTCTAGGAATCGTGATTTTAGGCGCATTCATATTAATTGTACTGGTCTTATTGGTACAAGTATATTTTTCGTCGCGTCCCAGTTTTATCTGGGGCCTTTTGATGCCGTTTATTTTTTTATTGATCGGACTTTATGTTATTTTTGATCTGCATCTTTTGCCGATTGATATAACGCCCAATGATACGGGGAGAGCCCTGTTTATCTGCATCGGGCTGGTCGGGATGCTGATTACCGCTATCGTTTTAGTCCTAAGCCGTATGGGGTTGAAGTACCGGGAAAAAAGAAAGGCCCAAAACCGGGAACAAAGAGTGCTGGCCAGACAACAAAAATTAGCGGCGGAAGCGGCCATGTTGGGCCAAAATGCCAACGCCGTTCAACAAGCGGCTTTGGCAGAATTTGAAAGAATGGAGCGGGCCAGGGAATTGGCTTTGGCGGAAAGCGAGCGGAAAGCCCGTGATATCGAAGAAACGAGGAACACGCGCCGCGCGCTGCGGGAGGAGAAGAAACAGCGGCGTAAGGAAACCGCGACGGTGAACCTTGCCGACGTGACGCCGGAGCTTACGCCTACTTGTATCGACAGCACGGAATCAGCGGAGCCCATCGATGCCATGGAAGACATCCTGGCTGAAAAGGAGGGTATGTTATCCCAGGCCGCTTTGGATGCATCCGATAGTCCGTTATTGGACGACGATGCGGCGAAGGCGCCGGAGGTTACGCCCGAAATGAATATGGCCGTGGCGGACGTGTCTTCGCAATCAGGTACGGTGCAAAGAATCGATCTAATTAATACGGCGCTAAAGGCGCGAAGAAGAGCCGGGGCGGTAAGCATTAATTTCTATCGGTATTTAAGCTTAACGACCCGCCAGCTGGTCCGCAAGATAGGCGTGGGCGGTAAGCGGCTAATCGGGGTAATAAAGATAAGCAGTCAAACCGCCTGGACAGCCGGGACGTCAGGCCTCGGCGCAGCGACAAAAGCGGTTTTGAAACGAATGGATTCTCTGAAAACGACCTTAAAAGATAAGACAATGGCTCTAAATAAGCAAAAGCCAGAGGATGAGAACAATAATGAAGAAGAACATGAAGAAGAACATGAAGAAGAACATGAAAAAGAAAAATAAGCATTGTCAGGATCGTCAACCATGCAATTAGCAACAGGCCATGATTTAAGCATATCCTTTGTGACCCGTCAGCTGTTTTCCGGAGTGAATTTCTCGGTGCAAAGCAACGCCCGTATCGGTTTGGTAGGCATGAACGGCTGTGGTAAAACCACTCTATTTAAGTTGATGGGCCAACTGTTGAAGCCGGATACGGGCGAGGTGGTTTATCATCGGGATACCCGTTTGGCCTACATGGAACAGTTTTTGCTGGCTGACGAGGATATGACTTTATACGAGGCGGTGCTAAAGGTCTTTGACGACCTGACCGCAATGGAAGTCCGTCTTGATGAAATCAACCGCCTTTTGGAACAGGCGCATACCCCCGGTTTATTGTCGGAGCAGCAGCGGCTTCAGGAACAATACGCCGACCGGGGCGGCTATACCTATGCCATGCGCCTGCGGGCGACCTTGTTGGGCCTCGGCTTTGAGGAAAGGGATTTTGCTTTACCGGTACGGGCGCTTTCCGGCGGGCAGCGTTCAAAGGCGGCTTTAGCCAAGGTGCTGCTGGCAGAAGCTAATCTTCTTCTTTTGGACGAGCCGACCAATCATTTGGATATCGACAGTATTGAATGGTTGGAGGGGTTTCTTGGCACTTACAAGGGGGCGTTCATCGTTATTTCCCATGACCGTTATTTTTTAGATAAGGTCACCAATGAGACTTGGGCGATGGAAAACGGCGGCATACGCTGTTTTGATGGCAATTACAGCGCCCATCTGGAAATGAAGGAAAGCGAAGATGAATCCCGCCTGCGCCAATATCAGAATCAGCAACGGGAGATTCGCCGTATCGAAGGGATCGTCGCCCAACAAAAGCGTTTTAATCAGGCGCGAAATTATGTGACGATTGCCAGTAAGCAAAAACAAATCGAGCGGCTCAAGGCGGATCTGGTGCAGCCAAAACAAGATGAAAAAACGCTGGCGTTTCATTTCACCGCGCCGCCGCCCGGCGGCAACGACGTATTGGAGGTGCACGGGGTAGCCAAACGCTTTGGCCCTAAAAAACTTTTTTCTCATGCCAATTTAAAGATTCAAAAAGGGGAGAAAATATTTCTGCTGGGGATGAACGGTTGCGGAAAAACCACTTTACTAAGGATTATCATGAATCAGGAGACGCCCGATCAAGGAACGGTGCGGTTTGGGGCAAATATTATTCCCGTTTATTACGACCAGATTCAAAGCCGTCTGAAGGGAACGGAAAATTTACTCGCGCATTTGACCAATAGTTTCCCGCGTCTTACCCAGACCCGGCTGCGTACCCTGTTAGGAAGTTTTCTTTTTCCCGGCGAGAGCGTGGAAAAAAGCATCGACGCCCTTTCCGGCGGGGAAAAAGCCCGCCTGGAGTTGTTGAAGCTGATTATGGAGCCCGCCAATCTGCTGCTCCTGGACGAACCGACCAATCATTTGGATATTGCCAGCCGGGAGGCTGTGGAAAAGGCGCTAATCAGTTATCCCGGGGCAATGTTGGTTGTTTCTCATGACCGTTATTTGATCAACCGGCTGGCGGATCGTATTTATTATATGTCCGGAGACGGGCTGACGGAGTGTTTGGGTAATTATGACGATTATCTGGAGATGATCGATAAAGGCACGGCAAAGACGACCCCGGATCAAGTGCGACCCGATATGGAAACGGATCAATTTCCGCCTGTCGTAAGCGATGATTCCGGCGTGGAATACCGCCGTCGTAAAGAAGAAAAAGCGCAATTCCGGCGTGTCGAAAAAAAACGGGCCAGGCTTAAGGAGGAGATCCGTAACCTGGAAGGACAAATCGATATGCTGGATGACCAGATCGACGCCTGCGCGGCGGCTGATTATCAGATTTTAATGGAATTTAGCAGCCAAAAAGAAATATTGGAAGAGCAACTGCTATGTTTGCTGGAACAAATGGAGATTTTACGGCAGAAGGCGGATGATTTTGAAGTAAAAGAATCCTAAAATTTACTTTACAAACCGTTTGGCATATGATATTATATTTTGGCTGGCATTTATACGGTAATGCCAGGAATGTGGATTGAAAGAGGTGACCAGCATGAAAGAGGGTATCCATCCCGAATATTTTGAGGCGGAAGTGATTTGCGCTTGCGGCAACCGTTTTAAAACCGGCTCCACCAAAAAAGAGATTAAGGTCGAGGTTTGTTCTGCCTGCCATCCTTTTTATACCGGTTCGAAAAGATTATTGGTGGAACAGGGCGGCCGTGTTGATAAATTCAAAAAGAAATATGGCCTTTAAACCGATTTAAGTTCGTCTCCTATATGTTAAAAAAAAGAGCTGAAATTCAGCTCTTTTCTTTTGCTATTCGCAACAATTATCTTGTTGTTTTTGCTGTTTTTCCTGCTGTTGCTTTTGCTGCTGTCTCTGGGGAGCGCTGTTCGGATCGTACTTCGGTGCGGCATTTTGTTTTTGCGGGTTATTTTTTTGATGGTTGTCCATGATTGAGCCTCCTGAGCATTTGTTTACATTGGTATTGCCTTTAGTATGTACGTTCCGCGGTTGATTATTCATAGCGGGCATGATATAATTTTAGCGAAAAAGTTTAGATTTTTCTTGAATAAATTACAGGGGGTAAGGCCATGGGCGTTAAACAAATTTCCGTATTTATTGAAAATAAAAAGGGGCGTTTGATCGCGGTTACGGAATGCCTGGGAAAAAACAATATCAATATTCATGCGCTTTCTGCTGCCGATACTGCCGATTTTGGCATTCTCCGCCTGATTGTCGATAAACCCGATGCTGCTTACGCCGCGCTTAAGGATAATAATTTTACAGTTTTAGAGACCGAAGTGCTGGTGGTAAGAGTTGAGGACCGCCCGGGCGGACTCAATGACGTTTTAAAAATTCTTGTTGAAGCGGATATTAACGTGGATTACATTTATGCCTTTTTCAGCGCGGAGAAAGCCACTGCGCTCAATATTATCAAAGTCGACGATATGGCAACGGCTACAGAGGCCTTGGCTAAAGCCGGAATCGCCCTAGTCAATAACGAGGATTTTGCTTGAAGAAGAAACATAAAATAAAAGCACTCGTATAAAAGATATTGCTCAGGAGGTAGTTTAGGGGAGCTGTTCTAGGAACAGCTCCCTTTTCATATATTTATTGCAAAAGCGTAGTGAAAGGCTGGGAAATATATGAACTCAGTAAAAACATTGATGATAATCGTCTTTAGCCTCGTGTTACTCGTATGTCTGGCCGGCTGCGGATTAATCGATAATCTTCAGAGTTTTAAAGATAGCGGGGATACGGAAGAACAAGAGCCGGACGAGGTAATTATCGAAGAAGGATTAACGGTTGACCCGGGCGATGCCACCGAGCCGGAACAATCGGATGACGAGACAGCTTCACAAGTCACCGGTAGTGGAGATTCGCGCGAAGTCGTGCTATATTTTGCTAACAGTGAGGGAACGTCACTGGAAGGCGAGACCCGCGCTATCGCCAAACAAGACGGCATCGCCAGGGCAACGATCAATGAGCTGATTGCCGGGCCGAGCGACGCGGATCTTTCGCCCACCCTGCCCGCATCGACTATTTTAGAAGATATCAATATTGCGGATGGCGTTTGTACCGTTGATTTCAGCTCCGATCTCCTTACCGATCTCTCTTCGGATCAGGAAGCGCAGATGCTGGCGCTCTACAGCATCGTTAATACCCTGACCCAATTCGATAGCGTGGATTATGTCCGGATACTGGTGAACGGGCAAGCTTTGGATACGATGGCCGGAGTGGACGTATCCACGGTCATCGCGCCGTTAAATTAATTTTTTGAGTAGTCGATTCCAATAAAAGGAGCTTTCAGCGTATCCGTTGAAAGCTCCTTTTATTATCGATTAAAGACGCAATCATTGATGGCGGGATCCCTAAAAATAGGTGAATACTTGGGTATAACCATCCGGTAGCTCAAGCAGGCCTTCGGGGATCTCGTCGCTGATGGTAGTAATCCGCATGACGGAGGTGTCGCCCATAACGTTCATATAGATCGCATAGAGGGTTTCGTTGTTCATGTAGTAGCGCAGGGTCATCCCGGATGTTTCATTGTCCGTTTGTACCGTGTATTCATCGTAATTATAGCTGGCATTATCAATATCCGTAAAACCGGGAATAGGACCGTTTCCTTTACCCGTATAGGTGAGGTTGGAATAATCGGCATTAATTTTCAAGGCACCCTGCGTCTCCGGGTTATAAGGGGTTATGGTATAGGTTTTGCTCGATTCATTGAGATTGTAAATGATATCGTCCAGGATCAAGGCGCGGGAGACCTGATCCTGGACTTTCGCCTGGGTATCGGAATCAGCGCCGTCTACGGCGATGGAAGTCTGAACCTCGACGCCCATACCGTACGTGATAAATTCTATGTAATACCTGCCGCTTTGCATCAGCGCGGCATACTCCCCTGATATGAGGTTGCCAAAACCGTTAGGGCCGACTTCCGAATCTTCATCGTTGGCAGGGGCCCCGTTACCGTCCGCGGCGGAATCATTGTCAATCCCGGTACCGCTATGGCATGCGGCAAAAGTAAAAACCAGGGAAAAGGCCAAGAGCAAAATCAGTAATCTTTTCATTGCCTGTCCCTCCTTATTGATCGCAATTTAACAATCCGGCTATCTTACGCATGGCAATGCTGCGATGGCTGAGTCCGTTTTTTTCTTTTGAATCAAGCTCGGCCATGGTTCGTCCCAATCGGGGCAGATAAAATAAGCTGTCGTAGCCGAAACCGTTCGCTCCGCGCTCCGCTTTGGCGATTACGCCCTCGCAACATCCCTCGATAAACACGGCGTCTCCGTCCGGCGTAGCGAGCGCAGCCGCGCAAACGAAAGCGGCTGTTCTGTTTTCATCCTCAGTGTCCGCCAGCGCGGACAGCAATTTAGCCCGGTTGGCGGCATCGTTGTGGTCGAAGCCGTCGCTAACCGCATAGCGTGCGGAATGGATGCCCGGCGCGCCATCGAGAGCGTCCACCGTCAAACCGCTGTCGTCCGCGAGTGTCAGCAAGCCGCTCATTTTTGCAGCGTCAATCGCCTTGAGCATGGCATTTTCCGCGAAACTTTTCCCGTTTTCCTCAGGCGCCGCGTATTGCGGATAATCCGCCAAACTCACGATCTGCCAATCCGCCATCCCTTCTTGGGCGAAGATGGCTTTGATCTCCGCTAATTTATGAAGATTTGTGGTGGCGACAAGAATTTTTTTCATCTTTTTGTGGCCTCGTTTTTTATTTTCGGGCGATCACTTGTTTGATCTTGGTGGCCACAGTTTCCGCATCCAAACCGTAGTGTTTAAGCAGCGCGCCCGGGGAACCGCTTTGACCAAACCGGTCTTCTATTCCCCAACGGATAAATGGCGCGCCGCTCGCCCCGGCCAAGGTTTCGGCTACGGCGGAGCCGAGCCCGCCGATAATATTATGTTCTTCCAAGGTCATGGCGGCGCCGCAACGTTTGGTCATTTCCAGAATAAATTCCGTATCCAGAGGTTTGATAGTATGGATATCCGCAACAGCCACGCTGATCCCTTCCGTGGCGAGTAGTTCCGCCGCCTCCAGGGCGACGGAAACCATCATCCCGCAGGCGAATACCACGATATCTTTACCCATACGGATAATCTCGCCTTTTCCCCATTTGAACTCGCGGTTCGCCTCGTAGAGAACCGGACAGGCCATCCGGCCCAAACGGAGATAGACTGGTCCGTCGTATTCAGCCGCGGCTCGCACCAACCAACGGGTGGAGACAGCGTCGGAGGGGACGAATACAGTCATATTGGGCAAAGCGCGCATCAGGGCGATATCAACAATGGCCTGATGGGAACCGCCGTCTTCGCCGACGGTAATACCTGCATGGGATCCGGCAATTTTTACATTGAGTCGCGGATAGCAAATACTGTTGCGGATGGGTTCAAAGGCGCGGCCAGTGGCAAAGACCGCGAAGCTGCTCGCAAAAACAGTTTTTCCCATGGCGGCCATTCCTGCCGCTACGGTCACCATGTTGGCTTCGGCAATACCCGCATTGATAAAGCGTTCAGGGCAGACTTTGGCAAATTCCACGCTCTTGGTGGACTGGGATAGATCGGCATCCATGACAACGATATTTTTATTTTCACCGGCTAGTTCCGCGAGCGCCTTTCCGTAGGCATCCCTGGTGGCTATTTTTTTGATCTCGGTCATTATTGCTTCCTCCGATTACGAAATATTCACTGTTAAGTAAAATCGTTGCGCCTAATTTTCTTGCCAAAACAATTCAGCCAGTGCTTTCTCCGTCTCTGCGTCATTAGGGGCGACGCCGTGCCAGCAGGCCTGATTTTCCATAAAGCTGACGCCCTTGCCTTTAACGGTTTCTGCGACGATCATCACCGGCTTACCCGAAAACGTTTTGGCTTCTTTTAAGGCGGCCCGGATTTGTTCGCTATCGTGACCGTTTATCTCTAAAACGTGCCAACCGAAGGCTTTCCATTTTTCAACCAGAGGCTCGGGAGATAGGACATTTTCGATATTGCCGTCGATTTGAAGGTGGTTATGGTCGAGGAAGGCGATCAAATGATCCAGTTTATAATGGGCCGCAAACATCGCCGCCTCCCAAACTTGGCCTTCCTCGTTTTCACCATCGCCCAGTAGGGCATAAGTATAATTGTTCAGCCCGTCCATTCGCGCCGCCAAGGCCATGCCGCAGGCTACGGAAAGTCCTTGGCCGAGCGAACCGGTGGACATATCGACGCCGGGGGTCTTATGCATGTCCGGATGGCCCTGCAGGCGGCTGCCCAGTTTACGTAAACCGGGAAGCTCGTCTACGGGAAAATAACCGCGTAGGGCTAAAGCGGCGTAAAGCGCAGGGGCCGCATGCCCTTTGCAAAGGACAAAACGATCCCGATCGGCTTTTTGCGGATCGGCGGGATCAATATTCATCTCCTCTAAAAAGAGCACAGCAATAATATCCGTGGCGGAAAGCGAGCCGCCGGAATGCCCGCTGCAGGAAGCTGAGAGCATTTTGATGATTTCCCGACGCATTTGCAGGGCAAACTGGTCGGCATTGGCGTAATTCATATTTGACCTCCTAGTTGCTGTATTGGCTGAATTATTTCTAAAACGACTCGTTGTTAATCGATCCGGGAAAATTGTCTAAGGTATTCGGCGATAAAACCGTCGATCTCTCCGTCCATCACCGCGTCCGTATTGCCCATCTCATAGCCGGTGCGATGGTCTTTTACCAGCCGGTAAGGCTGGAAGACATAAGAGCGGATCTGGCTGCCCCAGCCGATATCCTGTTGTTCGCCGCGGATCGACGCCAACTCCGCTTCCCGCTCCCGGATTTTTTTATCCAATAGCTTGGCTTTGAGCAATTGCATGGCCCGTTCTTTATTGGAGAATTGACTGCGCTCGTCCTGACATTGGACCACGATGCCAGTGGGCAGATGGGTAATCCGCACCGCCGAATCAGTTTTGTTGAGATGTTGTCCGCCTTTACCGGAACTCCGGTAGGTATCGATACGCAAATCTTCGGAAGAAACAGCCACCTCGTCATCATCCGCGACTTGGGGGAGAACGTCGACCGAGGCAAAGGAGGTGTGACGGCGGCCTAAGGTATCATATGGGGATATCCGCACCAGTCGGTGCACGCCCCGCTCACTTTTTAAATAACCGTAAGCGTTGAGACCGACCACAGCCAAAGTCGCTGATTTTATTCCGCCCTCGTCGGCGGGGAGACTGTCGATCAATTCGGTCTTATAAGAATGCCGTTCCGCCCAGCGGGAGAACATCCGTAAAAGCATTTCCGCCCAATCCTGGGCTTCCAAGCCGCCGGCGCCCGCATGGATGGCTAGGATGGCGTCATGGTTATCATATTCGCCGGAGAGCATTTGGGTCAGTTCCATGTCCTTGAGGATACGGCTGAATGCCAGCGCGGCTTTTTCCGCTTCAGGGGTAAAATCGTTATCATCCGAAGCCAACTCCAAAGCGGCCTGCGCTTCTTCGTAGGCGGACAGGGTCACATCGTATCCTTTGACGATCTCCCGTTGCCGGTTGAGCTTGTTCAATATCTCCTGGGCAGTCCCGGGCTCATCCCAAAAACCGGAGGCATAGGTTTGTTTCTCCAATTGGGAAATAATCTCCAGCTTGGCGTCGATGTCAAAGGGACCTCCGGAGGGCGTCAAGTCTTTGTTTGCCGTCTTGAAGTATCGGTCGTATCTCTTCCAGCATGTGTTTTCTCCTTATAGTTCAACCTTGAAGTTTATCTCCGGCCAGAAAATATTATCAGTTTTTACCGCAACAGTTTTTGTACTTCTTTCCGCTGCCGCAGGGACAGGGGTCGTTCCGACCGGTTTTTTGCTCGGGGGTTTTACGCACCGGCTTTTTTTTGGCGGGCGCGCTGCCGCCCCGGTTGGAGCTGATATTTTCGCGTTCCTTGGGCCGTTCCACCAATTCAGCCTGAAGGCACATCCGGGTGACTTCAAACTGGATATCCTGAACCATTGTCTCAAACATATCGAAGGCTTCCTGTTTATAGGCCACCAAGGGATCGATATGACCGATGGCCCGCAGGCCGATGCCCTGGCGGAGTTGATCCATGGCATCTAAATGATCCATCCAATTGCGGTCAACGACCTGTAATACGACCGCATGTTCCAGGACGCCGAGCATATCCGGACCCATTTTTTCCCGACGTTCGTCATAAAAAGCCAGGATCCTTTCGTAAAGGAATTCCGGCACTTCTTCAGGCTCAAGCTCTTTCAGTTCATCTTCGGTGGGGAGGTTAGTCGGTAGATAGGCGGCAATATCGGCAAGGAGAGCTGCTAAATCCCATTCCTCGGTAAACTTGCTATCATGGTTATACCGGTTGACCACCGCGTTCACGGTCGCCTCCATCATGGAAAGAACGCTCTCGTGGATATCGTCTTCATAAAGCGCTTTACGCCGCTCGGAATAGATCAACTCTCTTTGCACATTCATCACGTCGTCATAATCGAGAACGGTTTTCCGGGTGTCGAAATTACGCTCTTCCACCCGTCTTTGGGCGGTTTCGATGCTGCGGGAAACCAAAGCGGAATCGATGGGCACGCTATCGTCCAGGCCCACCTTGTCCATGAGACGCCCCAGATTATCACTGAAACGTTTCATCAAATCATCTTCAACCGAGATATAAAAACGGGTGCTGCCGGGGTCTCCCTGTCGTCCGGCACGGCCACGAAGCTGGTTATCGATCCGCCGGGACTCGTGCCGCTCGGTGCCGATGATATGGAGGCCGCCCAGTTCGACCACTTGCTTGTGCTCGGCCGCGCATTGGGCTTGATATTGCTTGTAAAGCGCGTTTTCCGCGTCCTCGCTGAGTTCGACGCCTTTTTCCTTATCTTCGGCAAGACGGGCCGCAAAGAGGGCCTCGCAATTGCCGCCCAGCATGATATCGGTACCGCGGCCGGCCATATTGGTGGCGATGGTGACCGCCCCCAGTCTCCCGGCTTGGGAAATGATCGCCGCTTCGCTCTCATGGAACTTGGCGTTTAAGACTTTGTGGGGGATACCTTTGGCGGTGAGCATGCGGCTCAGGTGTTCGGATTTTTCAATACTGATCGTGCCTACGAGAACCGGACGTCCGGTGGCGTGAACGGCGACGATCTCTTCCAGAAGGGAGTTGAATTTACCGTTTTCCGTGCGGTAGATGATATCCGGATTATCGTCGCGGACCATCGGCAGATTGGTGGGGATGACCACCACGTCGAAGTGATAAATTTTTCTAAATTCTTCTTCCTCGGTCTCGGCAGTACCGGTCATGCCGGCCAGCAGCTCGTACATGCGGAAATAATTCTGAAAGGTGATGGTGGCGAGCGTCTGGTTTTCCCGTTCTATTTTCACCTTTTCTTTAGCTTCGATCGCCTGATGCAACCCTTCGCTATAGCGTCGCCCGAACATGAGACGGCCGGTGAATTCGTCGACGATAATCACCTGGTTGTCTTTGACCACATAATCGCGGTCCCGCTTGAAGATAAATTGGGCTTTTAAGGCTTGGTTAATATGGTGGGAAACCTCGGTATTGCTCGGGTCGTAGAGGTTCTCTATTCCCAGCGCTTTTTCCACCTTAGCGACGCCCTCTTCCGTTAGGGCACATTGACGGGTCTTTAAATCGATAGTAAAATCGCCGGAGGCATCTTCTTCCTCGCCGACTTTCTCTTTAAGCCGGGGCACGATCCCCGCGGAAGTCGTATACATCTCCGAGCTCTTACTCGAAGGGCCGGAAATGATCAAAGGCGTACGGGCTTCGTCGATGAGGATGCTATCCACCTCGTCTACGATGCAATAATAAAGGGGACGCTGCACCATATATTCCTTACGGAAGGCCATATTATCGCGCAGGTAGTCGAAACCGAATTCGTTATTGGTCCCGTAAGTGATATCCGCCGCATAGGCTTTTCTTTTTTCCGCCGCCTCGATCCCGTGAACCACCAGGCCCACAGAAAGCCCGAGAAAATGATAGAGTTTCCCCATCCAATCGCTATCGCGGCTGGCCAGGTAGTCGTTGACCGTGATCACGTGGACGCCCTTTCCGAAGAGGGCATGTAAATAGGCCGGGGCAGTCGCCACCAGGGTCTTGCCCTCGCCGGTTTTCATTTCCGCGATTCTCCCGTCGGAAAGAACCATCCCGCCGATCAACTGAACGTCGAAATGGCGCATACCGAGAACCCGTCGCGATGCTTCTCGAACGACGGCAAATGCTTCTACCAGAAGGTCTTTGGGTTCCAGTTCCTCTTCGGCGATACGCCGGCGGAACTCATCGGTTTTAGCGGCGAGCTGCGCGTCGCTCAAAGCCTCCATTTGAGGTTCGAGTGCGTTGATTTCATTAAGTACTTTCGTGTATTTTTTTATATCTTTGGCATTACTATCAAAAATGTTTCCGATCAAGCTCATTATCTTGCCTCCGTTTATATTTAAGGCTTACGTTTATATTTTAATTTCATATTATTATACCATTATATTGATACGGAGTAAAGTTAAATGAGCAGGCGGCATAAGGCGCTGTTTGTAAAAAAAGCAAGAGTTTATATAGAAAAAGGGCTGCTATAATAGCAACCCTAAAAAATTATATGGTTATGCTTTTACTTTTGTTTTACAGCCAATCCGCCGGGTTGACCTCATCGTCGTTCAGGTACAACTCGAAATGCAGATGCGATTCCTGACCGGCTTCGTTGGGCGCTTTTTCTATGATATAGCCGATGATATCTCCGGCTGCCGGTTCGTTCCCGTAAACAACGACGGGTTCCAGACAACGGTAAATACTTTGCCAGCCGCCTGAGTGTTCAATCGTGACGATGCCGCCCCAATAGCTGTCCTCCCGTGAAATAATCACTTTACCGCCTGCGGCCGCATATACCGGGGTGCCCGGTTCCGCCATAATATCGACGCCGTGATGAAAGCGGTAATCGTTATAGGTAGGATCATAGCTGAACCCGTAATTTCTGCCGATATCGCCTGAAAGGGGAAAAATCCAGGATATAGGCGTTGCGCTGGTTTCCACGGAAGGTATTTCCCCGACAATGGTATCCGGATCGTCGGGCAAAGCCTGTCCGTCATCCAGATTGGCGGTGCCGTTATCCGACATGACATCCGGAGTAACCAAATCGCTGTTTGCATCCGTTCCCGACTGCGCCTGGGTCATTTGCCCGTCTTCAGAGGCTATGGCGGTGACGTTATCCCCTGTCAGTTGGTTTTCCTCCGTTTGCCAAAAGTCGGGGTAAGCGGCGATCGCCATTAAAAGGATAATCAACAGGCCCGTTAAAACCCAGCTGCCCTTATTGCTTTTAAAGTAATCGAACAGTTTCATGAAAAAACCCCCAAAATTCTTTTTGCAAGCGTTTTATATTATAGTGTTTTCCCATAAATTACCGTATTTATACTTTAAATTTGCCCATATCAGTGGTATAATAAATGATGTATCATCAAATTGTTTTTCCGGAAGCTTTTTGCTTGAAACGCGCCATTGTCAAATGTCGCTGTTTTTCTATTTTTGTGAGGCATAGCGCCCGGACACAATCTCAAAACCGATTGAAACAAAGGAGGATATGATGTCGATCAGACTTTATAATACGAAGCACGCATGCAAGGAAGAATTTATGCCGTTACAACCGGGTAAGGTGGGGATATACTGCTGCGGCCCCACCACCTACAATTATATCCATTTGGGTAACGCCCGTCCTTTAGTGGTCTTTGATACCATCCGCCGCTATTTCCTCTGGCAAGGCTGGAATGTGACCTATGTGCAGAATTTCACCGATGTGGACGATAAAATCATCCACCGCGCAAGCGAAGAAGACAGCGACCCAAAAAGTATCGCGGAAAAATATATTGCCGCTTATTTTGAGGATACCGCGCCGCTTAATATTATGAAGGCGGATGTCCACCCCAAAGTGACCGAACATATCGCGGACATCATTGATCTGGTGGAGAAGATTATTGCCAACAATCACGCCTATGTCGTAGACGGAGACGTGTATTTCGAGGTGAGATCTTTGCCCAGCTACGGTGAGCTTTCCGGGCGAGATATCGACGATCTGCGCTCGGGAGCCAGAGTGGATGTGGGCGATATCAAACGCGATCCTCTTGATTTTGCCCTATGGAAAAAAGCCAAGGCAGGGGAGATATGCTGGGACAGTCCCTGGGGTAAAGGCCGTCCGGGCTGGCATATCGAATGCTCGGCGATGAGTTGCAAATATCTGGGCGGCGCTTTCGATATTCACGGCGGCGGGGCGGATTTGATCTTTCCCCATCATGAGAACGAAACGGCGCAATCCAAGGCAGCCGGATATCCTTTTGCCCAATACTGGCTCCATAACGGCTTTATTACCATCAATGAAGAGAAGATGAGTAAATCCCTGGGCAATTTCTTTTTGCTGCGGGATATCCTCGACAAGTTTCCCGGGGACGTGGTACGCTATTATTTGCTGGCGACCCATTACCGCAGTCCCATTGATTTTTCCGACGACAAACTGGCATCCGCGGCAAAAAGTCTGGAGCGAATAAGGAATAGCTATACGCTTCTCCAAGAAGCGCAAAAGCGGGCCGTAGCGGGTGAGCCGCAGCTTGGAGAAGCGATTGCCAAGGCCAGGGAAGCATTTATCGCGGCGATGGACGACGATTTCAACACGGCGCTGGCGATCTCCGTTATCTTCGATTTTTGTCATGAGAGCAATAGCTATCTGGCGGAAGGCCAACCGGCGGCTGTGGATGTCGCGGCGGCGTTGGCGCTCTTCGCGGATTTTGATGCGGTATTGGGTATGATCATCCCAAGGAAAAAAGATAGCGCCGGTTTGGAAGAAGCGCTGTTAGACCTGATCCTCGAGATTCGCGGCGCGGCCCGGGATAAAAAAGATTGGGCAACGGCGGACGCGATTCGCGACGGATTGAAAGATTTGGGTATCGCTATCGAGGATACCGCCAACGGCGCCCGGTGGAAACGGCTCTAGGGGGCTTATTGTAAAAGCAAAAATATTATAGTAATAAATTATAGATATATAATTAGAAATAAGTTATATAATAAGTATATGAATTGAGGTGGCGGATGGCAATATCGCCGGAAAAACTTTCTCCATTGGCCTTGGCATATCTCGGCGACGCGGTCTACGAACTGGCGGTCCGGGAAAGCCTTTTGAGCCGGGGACACATCTATAATAAAGAATTGCACAAAAAAACAGTGGAACTGGTGCGGGCCGAGCGCCAAAGCGCGCTGTACGACAGTATCGACGATTTGCTCGATGAAAAAGAAAAGGAAGTGCTGCGTCAAGGGCGTAACGCTAAAAGCGGCCATCAGCCGCCCCATGCCTCCGTGGGGGATTATCGGCGGGCCACCGGAGTGGAATCATTGATCGGTTGGCTCTATCTCAGGGGGGAAGAAGAGAAACTGTCGCTTATTTTTCAGCGTTTATTTGAAAACAACAGTAAGGAGCAGGAAAAATGACTGGGCGAAATACCATCTGCAAATTGCAGAAAAAAGTGGACAATAAAGAAAAGCTGGTCATGGTCACCGCATATGATTATGCTTCGGCGATTTTTGCGGAAAAAGCAGGTGTGGATATGATCCTTGTGGGCGATAGCCTGGGTAACGTTGTTTTGGGATATGACACGACCATCCCTGTGACCATGGAGGATATGCTTCACCATACCAAAGCGGTCAGCCGCGCGGTCAAAGAGCCGATGATCGTGGCGGACATGCCTTACGGCTCTTATGAAGTGAGCACCGAAGAGGCGGTGCGCAACGCCATGCGTCTGATCCAGGAGGGCGGGGCGCAGGCGGTGAAGCTGGAAGGTAGCCAATGGTCGCCTCTGGTGAAGGAGATGAGCAAGCGCGGCATCCCGGTCATGGCGCATCTGGGCCTCTTGCCGCAGACCGCCAGCTTATGGAACGGCTATAAAACCTGCGGCCGTGACGAGACCGCGGCCTGGGCCTTGGTTGAGGCGGCGGAAGCGATGGAAGAAGCGGGAGCTTTTGCGATATTGATCGAATGTGTGGCAACTGAAGCGGCCAAACTGATCACCGAAAAGATTGACCTGCCCATCATCGGCATCGGTTCAAGCGCTAATTGCGACGGGCAGGTGCTGGTTTTGCATGATTTACTGGGTATGTCCTGCGGCCATACCCCGAAATTCGTTAAGCAGTATGCCCAAATCGGCGAGCAAATCGAGCAGGCGATCCGCACCTATGCCGAGGAAGTGCGAAGCGGGGCGTTCCCCGACGCCGAGCATAGTGTGGCGATGGCGGAAGACGAGGCTAAAAGGCTTTATTGATATGGGAATTTTAATCGTTGGGGCGGGCGCAATGGGCGGCTATTTCGGCGCCAGGCTTCATGATGCCGGGGCGGATGTTTGCTTATATGAACGGGACCCCGAGAAGGTAAATATTATCGCTAAACAGGGGCTTGCCGTTTACGAGGCGGACGGCAGCCGCCGTTTTGTTTTTCCGCCCATATTTTGCGATATCACAGATGCGCCCCCGGTCGGGCTGGTCGTCTTGCTGGTCAAATCTTATCATACGCCGGATGCGGCGAAAGATATCGCCCGGATTACCGCCTGCGCGCCGGATATTCTTTCTATGCAAAACGGCATGGGTAATTTAGAGACGCTGGCGGATTTTTTTTCGCGGGAGCGGCTATTTTACGGCGTCACCTACCAGGCCGCCTATGAGGAAAAAGCGGGAAATATTCTCCATACCGGAAGCGGAGAAACCTTTATCGCGCCATTGGACCCGGACCGGCTGCCCGTAGCCCGGGAATATGCCGCATGCCTGACGCGCGGCGGTCTGGCGGGGGAGGCGATTGCCGCCTCAGAGCTGGAATCGCTTCGCTGGCGAAAATTGCTGGTTAACGCAGCCATCAATCCTCTTTCCGCGATTTACCGGCTTAGGAACGGCGCGCTTATCGAAGACGAAGCGGTCCGCGCGGAAATGGCGGAATTGACGCAAGAAGGCGTGGCGGTGGCAGTCAGCCGGGGCGTTAAGCTGGAATTTACATCTATTTGGCAGAACATCTTAGAGACTTGCCAAAAAACCGCGGCTAACCGATCATCCATGCTCAGCGATGTTGAGCATGGGCGCAGGACGGAGATCGACGCGATTAACGGCAGTATCGTCAGCTTTGGGGCGGAGCGGGGAATAGCGACCCCTGCCCACGAGCATATCATCCGCCGACTGAAAGCGCAGTATTCGGAGCAGGGATAAATAGAAAAACGGAAAAAGCTATTGCAATCTTATCCGCACTTTTGTATAATGGATAAGCGGCGAAAAAATGCGGACAATACTTTTTAGAGCCATCATGGTGAAATTCGGAGGGTTCTGACGGGAAGGCCCAGTTTGGTCGGGACAGCGCGAAGTCGCGCGCAGTAAAAATAAAACTAAATATTTGTTTTATACTTGAGCACAAAGCATGGAGAAGTCGCCTAGTTTGGTCGGGACAGCGCGAAGCCGCGCGCAGAAAAAAGCGAATAACTGCTAAATTTTGAGCAACAAAGAGCGTGGAGAAGTCGCCTAGTTTGGTCGAGGGCGCGCGACTGGAAATCGCGTAGGCGTCACAAGCGTCTCGAGAGTTCGAATCTCTCCTTCTCCGCCAAACAACCCTCTGTAATGATGTTTACAGAGGGTTGTTTTATTGGAAATAATTTGACTAAAAAGGATGTACTTTGTGTTTTGTAAACAAAATGCTAACATAACAAAGGACGATATTTTCGATATATCCCCTTATTTTAATTTCAGTTTCGAAACATTTCTATTAGTTTTTAAGACATGATTTATAAAGATATTTACAATCTTAGGGTCGAATTGAGTTCCGGAACATTTCTTTAATTCCTCAATAGCCTCTTCTTTAGTTTTTTTATTTTTATAACTCCTTACACTAGTCATTGCATCAAATGCATCTGCAACTGAAATGATTCTGGCTTCAAGAGATATTTCTTCCCCTTTTAATCCCTTTGGATATCCTTTACCGTCCCATCTTTCATGATGCTCAAGAATAAATTCAGCTAATTCTGAAAACTCATTTGTCGCGTATAATATACGCCAACCTATTTCTGGATGTTTTTGAATCTCTTTTTTTTCATTATTACTTAAGGCTGTATTTTTATTTAGAATTTGTTCAATTACACCTATTTTACCTATATCATGTAATAGCCCAGCAATTTTGATTCGATTTATGTAGTCTTCCGAAAGTTTCATTTTAGTTGCTATTGCTTGACAAATTTTACTCACTCTTTTTGAATGTAGAGATTCTCTATTGCTTTTTGCAAATAAGGTATTCATGATAATATCTACAGTATCACTCCGTACACCTAAGTGTTCATATATTTTATTCTGGTACATATGATTTTCTGCCTTGGCTAATATATCCGAAGTTATTTGTGTGTCATTTTCTTTTGTTGCAAATCCAAAAGAAGCAGATAGCTCAATATTCATGATCTTTTCTTTTGAAATCAAACTTTTTATACGTTCAATAAATTTCTCTGCTTGCTGAGGATGCGGAACAAGATATTATTGAGGAGAATGATATAATTAAAGTGGATGAAAATACCTTCATAGTAAATGGTACTATGAGTTTGGTTGATTTTGAGGATTTTTTTGGGACGCAACTTCCGATTGGAAAATATAATACACTAAGTGGTTTTATAATAGATCAAATCGGTAAAATTCCAGATAAGAATGATAAAATAATTTTGGAAATCGACAATTTGGTCATTAAAATTGAAGAGACAGGCAAGAAGGTTGTGTCTAAAGTTAAAGTTTGTAAAATAAATATTTATTAGCACAAAGAATATGATTTCACTTTGTTGCTAATATATTGAAAGACCCGTTCAAATTGAGCAAGCAGCTCTAACACAGATAACCCCACTTTCATAAGTGGGGTTTCTATATTGTTTAATAGTAAGGGCTTGCAAACAAAATTTTATAGATTTGGATTCGATGAAGAATTTCGGTTATTAAACTTTAAGATATACGTTAGATGACAATTTCAAATACACCCAACAGAATAATTAATAATGATGCAGCGATTGAAGCAGATTTACCTAAAAGTCTTGAAAAATAACGTTTTCCAATATAACACCCTAGAAATAGAAATAGTATACTGAAAATAAAAGCAAAGGCAGAAGCCATAAATATATTTAAGCTAGTTATACCTACACCAATCCCCAAGCCCAGATTGTTAAAAGATAAAACAATAGCAAGGGAAAGAGATTCTTTTATATTTATAGAACCTGATTTATCGGAGTCAGCTTTTTCGGGGTTTTCCAAAATTTCCATGTAATTACATCTTGACTGTTGATTGATATTTTTAAGTCGGCCATCAATTATAGTTTTCCATAATGTGTATAAACCAATGAAAATAAGAAGGATGCCCCCGATAATATTGGCGGTATTAATTGACAGGAATGTTTGAAATATATTACCGGTAATAATTGAAAGTATTGTTATTAAGGTAAGTAAAGAGGCAATAAGTAAATTGCAGAAAAATCCAACTTTAATTTTTTTTAATCCTAAAGACAAACCCACTATAATATTATCTACATTAACAGAAATCGCAAAAAAAAGTAATGGAATAATCGTCCAATCTGTCATTAAACAACCTCCGATTGATATGTTTATTCTTCGTTTTAGAATTTACATAATCAATATATGGCATTAAACAAAAATTGTTACATCTGACAAGCAAATAAGACCACCTTAAGGTAGTCATAAACCGATTGTTAAAATCATATAAATCCATATACGGCAGTGGAGGTTTTTACAAGCATGAAGAAACACGCTAAATATAAAGGTTTAAAGAATGCATTTTCAAAGTGGGAAGTGAGAATATTTCTAATACTATTACTGATATACTTAGCATTTGTATTAGCTATACTAGTTGATTACACAGTATTCCCGAGTTTAGCTTTTTAAAATTGTGATAGTAGGATATTCCTATAGCTTCTAATAAATCTTCTAATAAAACTGTTTTTAACCTAAGGGAATGCAAATGCACTTGTTTATTCATAAACTAATTAGATAAAGCAAAATAGTATTAGCTGGAAATACATAATAGTTAGTAGATGCTAACAATATGCCATTATTAATAGAACGAATTATTGAATGTCATTAAAAGATAAGGATTCAACTCCCGTCTTAAAATACTGCCCTTATTTGCTAACGCTTTGCTAACAAACTCTTCAATGATCTGCTCTGCTGTGTGATTTTATTTTCCGTTTTTTGGTACTTGCGCTTTTGGTTATTTTACCATATTTCCTAGCTCTTGCGTTGTTATCATTAAATGGGAGCAGAAAGAAATCTTCATTAAAAATTGATTTTATAAATCGTTCAAAGTTTTCCCTTTGAGTATGATTGTTATTTTTAAATATTATCTTGGACGTAATAATATGATTTAATGTTTTGGCATCTAGTGAATTTATAATTTGAAATTCTTTTTTTTCATACATGTTTTTTAATGCTATTCCTATTTTTAAAAGATTATGGTAATGAAAACCATTAGAGAAGCCATGGATTTTAGCGGGATGCTTTTTAGAAAAAAATAGAGATTTAGAGAGCCAACCTTTGTCTGCTCGTTGCCCTTTTGTTGTATTATTTAAGACAAAATTTAAATATTTGGTAAATTCAGTGAACCTTCCGGTTTGAAGTTTTATTCCTACAATAGGATACCATAACCCTTTGATTTTTTTGCTATTGGTACCGGAGGAACGATAAAAAGCTAAAGTTACTATTTCTATGCCATAAGAATACATAATACTTACATCTATTAGACCGATCATTCGAAAAGGGTCAATAGAGTACAAATTCGCCCGAAAGCTTTCGGGGTATATTTTTAAAATTTTTATTGGCCTAGACACAATATCGGTCTCCTCTAATTTAAATATTTAAGAATAAAAATATTAAAGAATTTGCAAAAACCATGGGATCTCGAAGATAAGTATCAGAGATACACATGGCTTTTTACAAGATTAATTTCTGTTTTTGATTCTATTGAGTTGCTCTCTTATTTCATCCATATTATGATAACTACCTTCGATTCCCATGAGCCTTTTTAAAAAGGTTTTTTCCTCTATATTTAAATCAAGTTCTTCAAACCATGGTCTATCCGGTAAGTTGGAATCAATATAAGTAGAATAATATAAGTGAATTAAGAAATCACCTAAAAACCAATAATCAATATCTTTTGTATATGTATCATTGTCTATAAATCTGGCCAATCCAAAATCAATAAGAGCAAGTTCATTGTTAGCTTGTAATATTACATTTGGGGGGCGGATATCCTGGTGTACTACATTATTATGATGCAATATCTCAATAAGTTCTAAAAGCTGACTCCCAAACTTATAAATATCAGCTTTGCTAAACGTATATCCTTCTTGCATCAATAAATCGTTGAATACATCTCCTTCAATATATTCTAATATATACCCTTCCCTGTATTCATCTCTAAATTTTGATATAAATTTAGGGAAATTAGAACTATTTAAAGATTGTAATATTCGCTCCTCATAAAACAGTTTTTCTCGGTTTTCTTCAAGCATCTCTTTTTTTAATTGTTTTATAACGCATTTTTCATATTTATCATTGATAGCTAAATAAGCAATTCCATATCGACCTTCCCCTATTATTTGTAGAATAGAATACCCATTTACTATTTCATTTTCTTTGTAATATACATCCTGATTGCTAAGATCTCTAACTGAATTATCAAAAAGTCTGCTATCTACTATAGGATCTGCTGTTTGGTCTGCTATATGATCGACTATTTGATTGGCTATTTTGTCTACTATAGGATTCATTGGCTCTACTAAAAGACTCGTTTGTGTTTGAAACCGATCTATTTCTACTTTTGCAACTAGTTAATTGATCATTTGATTTATAATGGGAATGACCCCTAAATGATTCATTTCTATTACAACTCATACAATACACCTCACAATAATATTTGGATTCTTAATATATAGTATGTTAAAGTTGGACAAAATGTTACAAAAAATCCGGCTTACCTTGACGCTGGTATGGACGGCAGGGGTTTTACCGCAAATCGTTTAGCTAAGCTTGAACAGAAGATGGATGAAGCAGAACAAGAAGAGAAAAATAGCCAGGTTGAATAACTAATGCTTCCCTAGATGAGCATGGATACCCCCAACCATTCTAGTTATAATCAGCGTTTTTTAACATTTTTTTAACGCAACTAATAATTTTATCATACTTTAATTAAAGCTAATTAAAGTATGATTGAAACATAAAGCCTGTTAAATAAGCCTTATCAATGCTAAATAAAGCGATAATAAGTACCGGTAATATTGCTGGAAATCGCGTATGTTCTAAAATTTATCTAAAAAGACCAGATAAATTCCTTTAAATAAAATAAATAAAGCTCCGGTTTTTAACCAGAGCTTTTTATGTATCGTTTTGTGTTATGTTAGTAATTATTGCCACAAATAAGTCTAATTTTTAAGTAAGCCTATACAACATTACCTGAAAGATTTACAGCCATTACTCTTGATTCATTTATGCCTCTAATCAATATCCATGCTAAGAATAAAAATTCTGCTATCGTTTGTGGTATTAGAAAAATGGTGTTAACTATTTCGTAACCTGGAAATAAAAAATGCATGAACACATTAATAAATAAACCACAACCGCCAATCACCAGCAAAATACCGAGAACTCTTGGAAGAAAACCAGATTTGTAAACTAAAAATCCTAGGGGGACAAGCCATAGAGCGAAGAATACATTAGCGATTTCATATCCATGTAAGTATAAATCGTAAGATAGCATTGCCTGCGCCTTCAGCTGACCAACTTCAATCACACTTAAGTAATCTACACCACTCAAAAGATGTAAAGTTGAAAATTCATTTAGAAGATTGAGTATGTTTATTGGGACACTCACTATTACAAAAATAACCATAAGCACAGATAAATTTTTATCAACCGTATTTAGCAACTTGTATAAGACTAAAGGCAATAGCAGGAAGATAACCATCATAAGTATATCGCTTACAAAACCCAATCGAAAGAGAAATTCATTAGCCATAATATTATGCGCTGTAGCTTCTATATCGCCAGTTACAAATAATTTGGAACGGATAATCTGTGCGATAGGACCAAATATAAACATTAGCAGCCATAAAAATCCTGCCAATCTTGCAGTTTTTTTGTTTGTACCCATTTTTCTTTTCTCCCTTAATGTACCAGATTTTATTATCAGAAATAACTTCTGGGTTATTCTAACCTTCATTTCTATTCAGCTGGAAGTAATTCTGGCGTTTCCTCAGTATCAATCAAACTTTCGATAGACGTTTCGATCAAAACAGCATACAATTCAGCAAAGGTCGCTTGTATATATGGAGTTAGGAAGACAAAGCCGATTCCGCCAGTGAAAATACAGAGTAAAACCCACCCGAAGAAACTTAGTCCTAGTTTGAAAATGTTCCATTTGTGTCCATGAGTAATCTCACTTGACAATTTCAATGCCCTATCAAGTTTCATTTTCGGATATTCCGCCATCAAATAATCTACCGCCATATACTGGATGGCCTTGATAATGCCCGGTATAATAAACAATAGAGTCCACAGGAATACACGAAGATTTTTAAAGAACATGACCCTTACGATGTTTTTATATTCCGAACTAAAGCTTGAGAGCAGTTTTCCTGCTTCTGTCTTTCCTTTACGATTATCAAGATAAAACTTTTTTTGCCCCACTATAACGGCGTTACTAATAAATATGTGATAGGCAATCATAAAAAGTATTGCCAGCAAGCCTATAATTCCCATGAAAACAAGTGCAGCAATAAAGGCGCCTACAGACGGGAAAACAGAAGGCAGGTCTGCGTCATTAAGTAACTCGCTAATTGCCGACTCAAAATTTTCACACCCCTGTTTAAATGGACCATCTGAGGTGATTTCCGTACCCTCGGTTATTTCGTGTTGAACCCAAAAACAGGAATCAGAATTGACCGTTTGGGAGGTCCCGCTACCTAAAAGTGAGCCGGTGATTATTACCATAGCAAGAAAACTGACCAAAAAAGCTAGCCAATAATGACCTTTCAGTGCAGATTTCGCATTTGTTTTTAATACTTGACGTTTCCACATAATCATATCTCCTTATTTTTTTCTTCAATTGCCTGATAATCAAATACCTCGCCAATTTTTACTCCGAATGCATCGGCAATGCGAAAGGCAAGCTCTAATGAAGGTGAGTATTTACTTCCTTCAATAGCAATAATTGTTTGCCTGGATACCCCGGCTTTCTCAGCAAGAGTCTGTTGTGACATTTCATCTGCAAAAAATCGCAATCTGCGGATGTTATTGGTGATCTCAATTTTTTTAGCCATTTTTTATACCCCTTCTGTAGAAATATAATTGAGCGACACCATCACATATTGAACCAACAAAAAAAGATATGAACAAAATGTTGAGCATCACAGTCGTCGAGTAATTCAGCACTAGTGAAAGAAGTGCGATAACAAAACCGACTCCGGCAAAAACGAGACTTACGGTAGATGCTTTTCTCTCCACGAGTTTAACCATTTCATCCTCAACCATTTCAAGTTCTATTCTCTTTTCTATCTCTTTGTCAGTACATTCTTGGTCGCATACTTTTTCTTTTACGGCAATTCCAATTGACAAGATAATGTGAAAAAGAATTTGTATTATGATTGTCGCCGCAATACCGATCCCGATAAAAATGAGCATGGTGGTTGCCCAGAATTTTAAATTATCCAGAGCAATCATTCCCGATTGATACTTCCCAAACGCATATAGGCAATAAGCCCCAAGAACCAATACTCCCGTGAGAATCGACACGATAGTTTTCTTTTCTTGATATGACATACTTGGCACACCTCCTTTACATAAAGTTATTTTCAATGAACATATTGTAACTCACACATAACATCATGTCAAGTATTTTTTACATATTTTTTTAAAAAAAAATAAAGTGCCATATATACTGTGTTAAACAATTTGTAGAATTGCTTTCACTTTGTCTCCGATAAATAAGGCTTTATAAGGCTAAATAATTTAATAAAAAGCAGGGGAGATATTACTGGAAATCGCGTATGTGTTGAAAATTTCAAGAAAAAGCCCGGCTATAATGGGCAATATAAAAAAGCTCCGGTTTTAACCAGAGCTTTTTTATATCGTATTATAGGCAAAATCGTGTACCCCGGACAAGTTGCGGGAACCTCTGAGAATTAAGTAAATTAGCTGGTATATTTATCTTTAGTTAATAAGGCGTTATTTCTAGCAACTTCTTTGAAAACAATTCAAGAGATTGGTAGAGAAATTGTAAACTCGGATCCTTTACCCAATCCTGCACTATAAGCTGTTATATTTCCACCGTGCAGATCAACAATGCGCTTTACAATAGAAAGACCCAAGCCAAGGCCACTATTTTGGCGGTCAAGAGACTGTTCAGCTTGCGTAAATACTTCGAATATGTGAGGAAGAATTTCCGGGTCTATACCGGGGCCATTGTCTTTTACCGTTATCACTGCGTTTTGCTGCTTTTGTTTCAGTGAAAACCAAACAACGCCGTCTTTGGGGGTAAACTTCAAGGCATTGCCTAAAATATTTCCTATAATTTGACTGATTCGCACGGCATCAGCGTCTATGAATATCTGCTGCAGCTGAATTTTGGTATGTAATTGAACACCCCGTTTTTCAAATTCAGGTCGTATATCTTCAATATTTTTCCTGGTAGTCTTGGTTAAATCTATTTTCTCCATTTTGAGCTTTATTTTGTTATGAGAAATCCGGGAGACGTCAAGCAAATCGTCGACTAGTTTTATCAGATGGGCCATTTGCCGTTTCATACTTTCCTTGGTTTTTTCAGTTTTCTTATTGTTATCATATTTATCAAGTAAATCAATTCCTGCCGCTATAGTAGCTAATGGATTGCGTAGTTCATGTGAAAGAACGCCAATAAAATCATTTTTGTTTTTATCAGCCAGCTCAAGTTCTTCGGCGAGCGTTTTAAATTTCTGCTCACTTTCCCTTAGTGCTTCCTCGGTTTTTTTCTGCTCCGTGATATCGTTGAAAAGGATGGCCACCCGTCTCTGCTCTGGTTTTCCGACTCTAAAGGCATATACATTGTAATAAAAACCGAGCGCGTCAGCGGGTTTCTGAAAACGGGTTGGTTCGCCGGTAAGGGCAACATGTCCATAAATGTCGAACCAGTGTTGCTCGTTTTCTGGAGCTATTTCCCGCATACAACGACCTGCCGCGCCTACAATTCCCGGCTGCTTCTTAAAAGCTTTATTGATCTCAAGGAAGCGGTAGTCAAGAGGCCGGTCATTATCGTCAAACAAGACCTCGATGATACAAAACCCTTCGTCAACTGAGTTAAAAAGGTCATAGTACTTTTGCTCGCTCTCCTGCTCTGCGCGTTGTAAGAAGATAAAAAGGCCAAAGAAATAGGCCATAAAAAGGGCATTGGCAATATTAAGTATAATCGAGATATTATTAGCTGGAAAGGACAGGGTATAACCCATCAGAAAGACAATAAAGCAATAGACTAATGATGGCATAGCCATCAATAATAATATTGTCGTTTTATATGACTTACTTCCCTTATCCGCCAGTTGGGACAGGTTATACAATTTCCAGTTACGCGTTTTTATTATAGCGATAACGACAAGACCCTGGCTAACCAGAATTATAACCGCGGTAATATTCAGTAATGAATCGTTAAATAGTTCCATCGGTAATATTTTTAAAAGATTAATAAAAAGTAGTGTAGTGGTACTATCCATAAAATAAATGATATTACCACCCATAATTATCGCCAAGGCAGATTTAAGGATGTTTGTTTTCGCGAAATAAGCGTATAGGCAAATTAGAATAATAACAGGAAAGATAACTTTTAGAGGAGAAAATACACCAAACCAAAACTCCAAAGCATTATTGGCAATAGCGGCGATTATAGCGATGAAAACAAGCTTAAGAAATGGCCTTTTTAGGTCAAACAGCAACAATCCTAAATATAGCTGCAATAATAATATAGCTGCAGTTAATAACAAATTTAGCCATATGGGCATAGAATGTCCCCCGTTTTTCAGATAATCACTATGAGCAAAACAGCCGCTATTAGCGGCTGTTTTGCTCATAGTGTAGCAACCATTACTTTTTCAGTAATCCGCTGGGAACCTGAGGTTGATGAATCGCCGCTGGATATTTCGGCGCACTGGAATTGGCGGTATAGCTGGCTACGGAGCGGACCACTGGAGCCATAAGCTTTAATAGGGCTTTCTTCATTTAACACACCTCCCTCCTATTTAATATAATCCTTGGTACCGGATAGTAACTCTAATACGCTGCGATCATCCTACGCTGTTTTGTAGGGATGACATATTAGGTACAATAAAGTAAAGCTAGTAACCGCCATACCCAAGGCGGCCCAGAGCAAATACGGTTTCAACCAGGGCTGCCAAAACATGAGGCCCAGAATAAGGACGCTCTGCGCTAAAACCGTAATACGGCTGGCTATTTTATTTTTTTGCTTTTGCCCGTCTCTAAAGGGCTTATGGGGGTGATCAACCGGCGCCCACCTATAGATGATAAATATGGACATAAGCAATAAAGCCAACACCGCCCAATCCCAAAATGCTTGCGGCAGATACAAATGAAGCAGCAGGCAACAACCATAAAGTGCGATAGTCGTTAGAAAACACCGGCTAAAGCTATCCGCATGCCAGCCGCCGGCATAACTGCGTAATAAACTAAAGAAGAGTAAAAATATCGCCGAGCCTAATAACTGGCCAAAAACAGCCCCTATTAAAAGAATAGCCGCACAGCTGCCCACGGGAAGAAGCAACATTGTCCAGCCAAACACATAAATTTCTTCATCCTCTTTGGGGATGACCCCGTGGGCGATCATATAAGACGTTAGTTTTGAAGCGATGGTCCCTAACATATATGCCCCTTTATGGATCCGCCAAAGATAAGCTCGTAAAATATTCTAATAGTAAGCAAAGATTTCGACATAAAACAATAAATTCCTTTCAAAATCAC
>Ga0351919_10048_pt1 | contig 39502 bp, 39 predicted proteins | sample TotcelHT113001N6_FD_206845 | JGI IMG/M metagenome (GOLD analysis project Ga0351919, IMG submission 206845) | Enriched cells from coal bed in the Powder River Basin, Montana, United States - Total cells T11 rep1 HSBNCT.T11.300.1.N6 ...
AGCTCGCACAGCGGGCGCGAAGGGGAGGCTCCACGAGCTTTTCTTGAAGAGGGGGCGACGTGAGCCCCAGAAATATGAATAATCAACTCACAGAATTAGAACATTTTGCCCAACACGAAAGCTTCCAGACCTTGTGGGAGAATTCCCCCCACGGGATGGCCATGCTTGACAGACATGGAGCAATTTCATACATGAATGGAAAGTTTCTGGAATTTTTTGGGTATGATGCAAGTGACTTACCGAATGTCATGGACTGGTTCATGCGGGCCTATCCCAGTCTCTTTTACAGACACCTTGCAATGTCAGGCTGGATAAGCGGTTTTAAAACAATCCTGCCCGGCACAAAGAGACCATATATAGGCAAAGTGTACCGCAAAGATGGATCCCAGAAATACATTAATTTTATACCAGTCCAATTAGAAACAGATGGGGTCCTCATGATATGCGAGGATATTACAAAAAACAAGCTGGCCGAAGACAGGATCACTCAAAAGAACCTTGAATTAGAGGCGCTGAACGATATCATAACATCAATAAACGGTTCACTTCATCTAAAGGAGATATTAAAGATCCTGGAGAAGGTGTTCATACAAAAACTTGATATTCCAATGGGCGGAATTTTTTTCTACGATGAGTTGAGCACGAGGATAAACATGGAGACCTGCTGGGGAATGTCGGAAGGCATGCTCGAGGAGTTGACCAACACAGCAATTAGGTATTTCGAGGATAAGCGTGTAGTAAATAGAAAAGAGGTAATTCTTGAGGTCGACAATGCATATCCCATATTTTCACGGTATGCCCGAGCACGGGGATTCCTCTTCAAGTGGCACAGCCATCTTTGTGTTCCCCTCCTTGTGAAAGACGATCTCCAAGGCATTATTCTGCTTATCAGAGAAGCAATGGATGTGTTTCGCGAAGATCAGATTATTTTCTTCAAGGCCCTGGGGCAGCAAATAGGGGTGGCCATACAGAATGCCCGTCTTTTTGAGAACGTTCGCGACTCTCACAGGCACATGCAAACACTCTCCCATCGTCTGGTTGAGATACAGGAGAGTGAACGACGCTATATCGCCCGGGAACTCCACGATGAAATCGGCCAATCTTTGACTGGGCTCAAGCTCGCCCTGGAGATGAGTGAGAGACAATCGAATGAGGCCGCAAAAATTGGCATTGTTGAAGCGCAGACACTCGCAGGCAAATTGATGGGAATTGTTCGCGAACTATCACTCAATTTACGGCCAGCAATGCTGGATGACCTTGGTCTTTTGCCTGCCCTGTTGTGGCACTTTGAACGCTTCACCGCTCAAACGCATGTGCAGGTCTTGCTCAGGCATACTGGGCTGAATTCTCGTTTTCCCAGAGAAATTGAAACAGCCGTTTATCGCATAGTCCAGGAAGCGCTTACGAACGTTGCCCGCCATGCGAAAACGGAGGAGGTAACAGTAAGACTATGGTCAGATGGCGACATCCTTGGCGTGCAGGTAGAGGATTTTGGTATCGGTTTTGATATGCAAGCTGTGGCAGGCGCCGCCAACTCGAATGGGCTTAAGGGAATGCGGGAACGGGTTGAATTGTTAAGTGGCCAGCTGACTGTTGAGACATTTCAAGGCTCCGGCACAAAATTGACTGCTGAGCTTCCCATAGGGTCGTGACAATGACCAGGGATCCTATCACAATCGTTCTCGCGGATGATCATCACATTGTCAGACAGGGTGTAAGGGCCCTCCTTGAGAGCGAACCCGGTTTCACGGTGGTAGGTGAGGCCAGCGATGGCCTGAAAGCGGTAAACCTCATTTCTACATTGAAACCAAGCATACTCCTTGCAGACCTCATGATGCCAGGCCTCAATGGGCTTGAGGTAACACGACAAGCAGGAAAGGTCTCACCACAAACGAAGGTAATCATCCTTTCTATGTATCTTAATGAGCCGTATGTAATAGAGGCTTTACAGAATGGCGCCTTCGGTTATGTGCTAAAAGAATGCAACGTCTCCGACTTAATCCATGCCATACGAGAAGTTGCGAGCGGTCGCCACTACCTCAGCCCTCCCCTCTCCGAACGCGCTATTGAGGCTTACCTGGAAAAAGCCCGTGACGGCACCCTTGACCCTTATGACACTTTGACCTCCCGTGAGAAAGAGGTGCTGCAACTTGCTGTAGAGGGCCTCAGCAACGCTGATATAGCGGTGAGGCTCTTCATAAGCCCCCGGACTGCCGAGACACACAGGGCAAACATGATGCGAAAACTTAGCCTCCATACTCAAACCGACCTCATCAAATACGCGCTCAAGAAGGGCCTTCTGCCAACGGAAGACATCAGAAAGTCTTCGTAACCTCCTCAGTTCCACATGACAAAAATACGGGAGAATTCAGAACAAAATACGTAATTTCACTAATAGACCAAGCACGACTCCCCTACTATACTTGTAAATAATTCAACAAACCTTGCGCTGGTTTTTTTCAAACTCAATTCTAGAATAAAAGGGGGTGAATATAGCTAGTAATTCAAATTTATAAAACAAAGGGGGTTATCATGAAAGGAGCTAAGGTATTTTTTCTTCTCATTATGGTTCTTTTACTTCCGGTTGTTGCAATGGCAGCGCAAGGTCCTTCAAGGACTATTGATCCTATCGTTACTACAGACTGGCTTGAAGCCAATCTGGGCACTACGGGATTGGTTGTAGTCGATATCAGACCTACAGTCGATTATACTGCGGGCCATATTGCCGGCGCTGTCAATGTACCTTTTGGTCCGGGGACATGGTGGGTAATCAGCCCCGAAGGTCTCATCCTCCAACTACCTGATCAAACTGCACTCTTCAACCTTATCGGCTCAATAGGCATTACAAGTTCGTCAAAAATAGTAGTCGTTAATAAAACAGATACAAACTTTGACCGTGCCGATGCGACACGGGTTGCATGGACCCTTATATATGCCGGACTGAGAGACGTTGCAGTCCTTGATGGAGGGTATAACAAATGGGTGGCCGATGGCAATGCCACATCTACGGAACCTGTGACGCCGACAACTGTAGTCTACACGGGGACATTAAATGAAAACATAGTCATTGCAAAGGAACGGGTTTCAAAAATGCTTAGAAGCGCCAAAATTGTGGATGCGAGGGATCCTGATGCATACTTTGGTGTTACGTTCGATGATGTGTATTCCTCCCGACCAGGCCATATACAGAAAGCAGTCTCTTTACCTACGCCCTGGGTTTGGGAGGAGACTTTTGATGGTGACACATTTTTATATGCCACTTTCAAAAATACTGATACCCTAGAGGCAATTGCTGAGGGGGTAATCGGCAAGAACAAAAAGAATAAGAAAATCATTCTCTATTGTGGTGTTGGAGGTTATGCTTCTACATGGTGGTTCCTCCTGTCTGAAGTGTTGGGGTACAAAAAGGTAACCGTGTATGATGGCTCCATTCAAGAGTGGACCATGGACCCTGATGCACCGGTAACGTTATATCGCTGGAACTAAGTTTACAACGAAGGGCTCAGATTTTTCACACTGGGCCCTTTTCTAACACTAAATATGATATCGTTTTGCACCTCTTAATTTATATATTGATGCTATACTTATAATAGATATGCAAATATACGGGAAGTTTCACGTTGAAATACGTAACTTTACGGATATACATGATGTGTTGGACAATGTACCTTTTGCAAATTATTTTTGGAAATCAATAACTTCTTTCTGTAAAAAACAGAGGGGCAAATTATGAGAAAAAAATGGTTATCCGTTTACACGGGGCCACAATAAACAATGGAGGTGTGGGCATGAAACTTTTACGGGTAGACATGAGCACCAAGTCGGTTCGCTTTGAGAATGTACCGGCCCAGTATATGGGCCTTGGCGGAAGAGGGCTAACTTCGATCATCATCAACACCGAGGTGCCGCCAACCTGTGACCCCTTAGGTCCGCAGAACAAGCTGATTATTGCCCCAGGTTCCTTGAGCGGTACGCCCCTTGTGAACACGAGTCGGATATCCGTAGGCGCAAAGAGTCCGCTCACAGGGACCATCAAGGAGAGCAATGCAGGGGGCACGGTTGCGGATGCCTTGGGTCGACTGGGAATTACGGCAATAATTGTAGAAGGCACTGCGCCGGAAGGGAATCTCTTTCTTCTTAGAATAGATAAGGCCGGAGAAGCGAGCCTCGTTTCTGCCCAGGAGCATAAAGGGATGCGTACCTATGCACTGACAAAAGAACTGTTCAAACAGTATGGGGAAAAGAACGCGATACTCTGTATCGGGCCTGCCGGAGAATACAAACTTGCCAGCGCTTCAGTGCAATCTTCGGATGTTGAAGGGCGTCCAGCCCGCGCAGCAGGCCGGGGGGGCATGGGTGCAGTTATGGGCGCCAAGGGTCTCAAGGCCGTCATCGTTGAGCAGGGCGGCAAAAGCCCTGACGCTATCGCAAATCCAGAGGCGTTTCAGGAGGCTGCCAAGGCTGTGGCCAAGGCCATACGGGCGAACCCTATGAGCGGGGGCATGATGCCTGCCCTCGGTACCGCTGGCCTTGTTGCCCCGGTCAATTCATTAGGCGCCTTCCCCTCATATAATGCACGAAAGGGTGTGTTGGAAGGGTGGGAGAAGATCAGCGGAGAAGCCATGGCCGAGATGATCACAAAACGAGGAGGAAAGACAACCCACATGGGGTGCTCTCAGTGCATTGTTCATTGCTCCAACGAGTTTATGGATGATAAGGGAAACTATGTCACCAGCGCCCTGGAGTATGAGACGATCTGGTCCATGGGCGGGATGACGGGTGTTGCCGATCTTGATACTATAGCACGGCTTGACTTCCTCTGTGACGACATTGGCGTTGATACCATGAATACCGGTGTTGCCATAGCTATTGCCATGGATGCCGGGTACAAAAAGTTCGGAGATGCCCAGGCCGTCATCGACATGGTGGAGGAGATCGCAAAGGGAACCGAACTTGGCAGGATCATTGGAAGTGGTCCTGTTGCCGTGGGAAAGCATTTCAACAACCCTCGGATTCCTGCGGTGAAGGGTCAGGGTGTTGCCGCCTATGATCCCAGGGCAATGCAGGGCAATGGAGTGACCTTTGCCACCTGTCCCATGGGCGCTGATCACACGGCGGGCAACTTGGTGGGTGAGTATCTGGTGGGCGCCCTCGATCCATTGAAGACGGAAGGTCAGGTAGAGACCTCCAGAAACCTCCAGATCGGCGTTGCAGCCATCGATTGTACAGGAATGTGTTTTATGGCCGCAGTTGCCCTGGTAGAGGGTGAAGGGGCCCAGGCGTTCCTGAATGCCATCAATGCAAAATTTGGCACACAGCTTGGACCGGCAGACATCCCTGCTTTAGGGATCCGGGTGCTCAAGGCAGAACGGGAATTCAATAAAAAAGCAGGGTTCACGGAAAAAGATGACCGGTTGCCACGATTCTATTATGAAGAACCCCTGCCTCCCCATAATAAGGTCTTTCTGATGAGCGATCAGGAACTGGACAGCGTCTTTGGTGTGTTAGAAGCATAGCGATGCAGGCCATGGTGAGACTGTACGGGACCCTGGGGAAAAGCGTTCCCGGATATGTGCACGCAGATGGCATTAGTGTCACGATTCCGGAGGGCGGGAAGGTCTCAGACCTCCTCTCCGCGTTAAATATTCCCGAGTCCCAAAATGTGGTAGTGGTCATGGGTGGGCGTATCCTGACGTCAAATGAAACACTCCGAGATGATGTCTGGGTCAATGTGATGCAGTCTTTGCATGGTGGATGATGAAAGTATTTGAAAAAAAGACAAGAAAAACAAGGATACCGAAGAAGGAGGTACAACATGCCTGACCAATATTTGGATGTTTTTCTTACAAAAGAAGATTTCATGATGAGAGACATGATTCGTAGCTTTGTGAACAAGGAGATCATGCCTGTACGCCAGCAGATTGACGACGACAAGGACCATGTGATCGTCCGCAGAATCCTCCAGGGCCTAGTGGACCTAGGAAATCAGAAAGCCGCATTTCCCCCGGAATATGGTGGTATGGGTGCCAAGTCAGCCGTTTCAGCGTGCGTACTCCATGAAGAACTGTGTCGTGGCGACAGTGGTATCTGCACAGCGCAAGGGGTCACTGGCTGGGCCTGGATTCCTGCCCTTGCAGCAAAAAACAAAGCAGTGCTGGATCGTTTTGCACCGGAATTCTGTGGAAAAGAGCTGAGGATGGGGTGCTTTGCCATGACAGAGCCCGGTGGTACCCATGGCGGCGGCGGTTGTGACATCGAAAACCTCAGTCTTCACGGTTCAAAAATAAGAACAATAGCGAAACTTGACGGCAATGAATGGGTGATCAACGGCCAGAAGATGTGGGCCTCCAATGAGGGCGTGGCAGATCTTTACTGTGTGGTCTGTACGACGGATCCCAACCTGGGTGACGAGGGTATTGCACTGATCTATGTGCCGAATGGCGCCAAGGGAATGACCTTCGGCAAAGATGAGAAAAAGGCAGGCATGGCAGGCGATAAAAACCACCCCATGTTCCTCGAGAACGTGCGCGTGCCAAAAGAGTGGAGGGCGGCGGGACCCGGTGTGGACGCCGATTTGCTTCACAACAACCTTGTTATCGGTCGCCTCGTTACCGCAGCATCGGCTGTCGGCCAGGCTCAGGCTGCCTTTGACACAGTTCTGAAATATACCGGTGACAGGATTGTGGCGGACAAATCCATCAGGGAGCACTCCATAGCAGCCGGCATGCTTGCCGATATGGCCATTGGTATTGAGACTGCCCGGTGGTCGTATCTGGCAGCAGCCTGGATGTACGACCACCCGGAGAAATTTGGTGCCCCTACCTCCACGTACATCCTCTCACGGGCAAGCATTGCAAAAGTGTATGCTGCTGACATGGCTGTTTCCGTTACGAATAGGGCAATGGAACTGATGGGTTCCTTTGGCTATGTCCGGGATTATGATGTTGAAAAATACTGGCGCGACTGCAAAATCATCCAGTTGTGGGAAGGTGGAGCACAATTGGGACGACTTGATGTATGCCGCGGCTATTATGATTGTAATTTTTAAACGGGCACCGAACAGATGCCTCTAAGAACGCATAGGATGTCAATAAAACTCTACTCTTTACAATAGGAGGTATGTAATGAAAATCACAGCTGCTGTGGTGCGTGAAAAGTCTGGTCCATTCCGTATCGAGGAGGTAGATCTCGAAGAACCAAGCGACGATGAAGTACTTATTCGCATTGTAGCCGTTGGCCTCTGTCACACCGATCTTGTGGCCAGAGACCAGTATTTGCCGTTTCCATTACCTGCGGTGCTCGGGCATGAAGGAGCGGGTATTGTGGAAAAAGTTGGATCGAGGGTTACTAAAGTTTCTCCTGGGGACCATGTGGTGTTGAGTTACCTTACGTGCGGCGTTTGTCCTGCATGCATAAAAGGCATGCCTGGTCACTGCCTCGACTTTCTCAGAGCTAATTTTGCCGGAACACGTTTTGATGGAACGCCTACAATGAAAAAGGGCAAGGAAATCATTCATAGCGCCTTTTTTGGTCAATCGTCTTTTGCCTCCCATGCCCTGGCAAATGTACGAAATGTAGTCAAAGTGCGCAAGGATGTTCCTCTTGAGATTCTGGGTCCCCTTGGGTGCGGTTTTCAAACCGGCGCAGGAGGGGTAATTAACACATTGCATCCCAAGGCAGGTTCCTCTATAGCTATTTTTGGTGTGGGATCAGTAGGGCTGAGCGCAATCATGGCCGCCTATGCGTGTGGCTGTACCACGATTATTGCCGTTGACACCAATGCTGAACGACTTAAAACAGCCCAGGAGTTTGGTGCAACACATATTATTGATCCCACCAAAGTGGATCCCGTTGCGGAAATCCAGAGCATTACCGGGCCGGGTGCCGAATATGCCCTGGAGTGCACCGGTATCCCGAAGGTTTTTCGTCAGACTGTTGATTCGATTAGGATCGGGGGTGAGTGCGGGCTTATCGGTGTCGCACCCTTCGGGTCTGAGGTAAGCCTCGATATGCAGAACATTCTGAATGGTCGAACTATCAAGGGTGTCGTCGAAGGTGATTCGGTTCCGGATATTTTTATCCCACAGCTTATTGAACTCAACAGGCTGGGGCGACTTCCTTTCGACAAGATGATCAAGTTCTATCCTATGGATCAGATTAATCAGGCGGCGGAAGACTCTGAGAAAGGAATAACATTAAAAGCAATTTTGCGTCCATAGGTTAAAAATGGGTTATACTATGTCCCATGTTTATTCCAAAAAAACGTATCAAAAAAGGAGGGTATACCATGTGTAAGAAGCTATTGAGTATATTTGTGGCAATAATCGTAGTTTTCATGTTTTTATTCATTGTTGACGCCTCTTCCGCACCACCAAAAGATAAGATTCGTGTTGGCTGGGTCACTTCGCTCTCTGGCCATTATGCCAGCGGCGTTGCCGGAACCAATGGGCCGGTTTATGATTATTGGATCGAGGAGATCAATGCAAAAGGCGGAATCTTTGTCAAAGAATACGGCAAGCGGCTACCCATTGAGCTTATCAAATATGACGATAAGAGCGATGTGGGCGCCATGACGAAACTTCTGGAAAAGGTGATGTTGGAAGACAAGGTAGACTTTATCCTGCCACCATGGGGTACAGCCATGCTCTATGCTGCAGCGCCTATTGCCAACAAGCATAAGTATATATTGCTTGGAGGCCCGGGTGGAGCGGTAAAACTCAAAGAGATTATGGACAAAGTTCCTTACTTTTTCTCAGTATTAAATACCGCGGAAACCCAGATGCCGGCTCTTGCCAACATTTTTGCTGAACTGAAAGTAAAGAAGGTGGCTATCGTCTACATTCAGGACCTCCATGGAATAGAGTACCGGGATCTGGCGCTCCCGGAATTGAAGAAAAAAGGAATTGAGGTGGCCTTTGCGAAAAGCTTTCCTCACGGAACAAAAGACCTTACTCCGATGTTAAAAGACGCCAAGGCGGCAAATGTTGATGCCTTCATGGGCTTTGTATATCCTGATGAGGCATTTCTTGTTACGGGACAGGCCATGGAAGTGGGTTTTAATCCTAAGGCATTCTTCCTTACTGTTGGACCATGTGTATCGCCCTATAGAGATGTTTTTAGTGCAAGAGGAATTGAAGGGGTCATGGGCAGCGGCGCATGGAACGCGAAGGTATCTCCTGGAGCGAAAAAACTCGAGGAAGGGTTATTAAAACGGAAAGCGGTAGTGGATTATTGGGGACAGCTTTTCTATTATTCTTCTCTTCAGATGTTTGAAAAAGCTATTGAAGAGGCAGGAACTTTAGACCAGTCCAAGATAAGAGATTTAATGGCCACAAAGACATATGATACGGCCATGGGGCCCATGAGATTCGAGAAAGGTTTCAATACAGTCCATCCGGGGGAAATAGGACAATGGCAAAATGGTGTTTTTGAAGTTATAGATACCGGAGCAAAACGCACAGCAAAACCGGAATATCCAAAACCGGCGTGGGCTCCTAAGCCACCTGCAAAAAAGTAGGTTAGTAAACATATCAACTTAATACATAGGCTGCTTGATGGTATTACCTTCGGGCAGCCTAAAAATATGATTGAGGAGAAGGGGGTCGTATGAAAAAGAAGTTCTTCTTTGTGTTATGTACGGCAATTCCCATTGTCATGCTGCTTTTATCTTTGTCTTATGCAGCAGCACCGGCCAAGGACAAGATCCGCATAGGCTGGGTTACCTCTCTTTCCGGTCCTTACGCTAGTGGAGTACCGGGAACATACGGTATGGTCTATGATCTGTGGATTGAAGAGACCAATGCCAAGGGCGGTATCTATGTCAAAGAGTACGGGAAACGCTTGCCTCTAGAAGTCATTAAATATGATGACAAAAGCGATGTTGGCACCATGACGAAGCTCCTCGAAAAAACCATTCTGGAAGATAAGGTTGATTTTATCTTCGCACCGTGGGGTACAGCCATGCTCTATGCTGCAGCGCCTATTGCTACCAAGCACAAGTACATACTGCTCGGGGGTCCTGGAAGCGCCCTCAAGCTTAAGGAAATCATCGACAAAGTACCATACTTTTTCTCCGTGTTGAACATGGCCGACACGCAAATGGCTAGCCTCGCCGGGATTCTTGCAGAAGTCAAGGTGAAAAAGGCTGCCATCATATATATACAAGACCTCCACGGAATAGAAAGCAGGGATCGAGCGCTTATAGAACTGAAGCAAAGAGGAATCCAGGTGGCATTTGCGAAAAGCTTCCCCTTCGGCACCAAGGATTTAACACCTCTTTTGAAGGAGGCCAAGGCAGCCGATGTGGATGCCTTTCTGGCCTTTGTATATCCCGATGAATCCTTTCTCGGGACCGGGCAGGCTATGGAGATAGGGTATAATCCAAAGGTCTTTTTTATGACCGTCGGACCTTTTCTCGCAGAGTATAAACAGGCGTTCGGCGCAAAGACCGTTGAGGGAGTCATGGGCGGCGGCGCCTGGAATGAAAAGGTTTCTCCCGGGGCGAAAAAGCTCCGTGATGCATTCATGAAAAAATACAAGGTCGAGCCGGCATATTGGGGACCGTTATATATGTACTCTTCCCTTCAGTTCCTTGAGAAAGCTATTGAAGAGGCGGGGACCCTTGACCAGACCAAGATTCGGGATATCATGGCCACCAGAACATATGATACGGCCATGGGGCCCATGAGATTCGAAAAGGGATTCAACACAAACCATCCGGGCGAGGTAGGACAGTGGCAGAACGGTGTGTTTGAAGTTATTGATCCTGACAAGAGGCGAACCGCGAAACCACTATACCCGAAACCTGAATGGCCAAAGAAAGCAAAGTAATTTATATAGAGCTGGAAAAAATGGACTGCCTCAACGTAACTCTGTTCAGGCAGTCCACAAAAACTTGTTCAAAGGACAAAAAAGAGAGCTTTAGGAGACCACTATAATGTTTGTCAAATTTCTGGATATTGTAATCGGCAGCCTTCTTATGGGGGGTATCTACGCCCTTATTGCCGTAGGTTTCAGTCTCCAGTATGGTGTTGCCAGGGTATTGAACGTAGCTCACGGAGAATTCCTCATGCTGGGCGCTTTTGCTGCGTGGTCGCTGTTCACCCTTGGAGGAATTAATCCAATTCTTTCCCTTGTGCTCTGTGCACCTGTCTTTTTTTTGATAGGTTTTCTCATCCATATAACCTTATTTAAGCGCCTGAAAAGATCTTCGGAATCATTGGCTGTCTTTGAAGGAAATTCTATGCTGGCATCGTTTGGCCTCATGTTTATAGTGCAGAACCTTGCATTGATCATCTGGGGCGCCCCCGTGAAAGGATACTCTTATCTGGCCTACCCGATCAGCTTTCTGGGGGCAGTATTTTCAGCAAATAGAATGGTAACGCTCGTTACTTCCATCATTATAAGTGTGGTTTTCTATCTCTTTCTGGCACGAACCAGGACTGGAAAAGCCATTCGAGCGGCTGCCCAGGATCCCGTTGCTGCTGCACATATGGGAGTGAGTATCAACAAAATGCTTGCACTCTGTTTTGGGTTCGGTACAATGATGGCCGGTTTAGCCGGATTGCTTGTGAGCATGACATCAATCATGGTAACACCATTCATGGGGATGGAGTATACCCTTATTGCCATGATCGTTGTGGTGCTGGGTGGATTAGGTAATATAAAAGGCAGTTTTATCGGTGGCTTTATCCTTGGGCTTGTGGGCACTATAGTAAGTTATATCCAGCCGGGTCTCTCGATGGTTGCATTCTACCTGATCTTTCTCCTTTTACTCTTGGTTAAGCCTGCAGGAATTTTAGCAAAATAGGAAAGCGGATATGAAAGACAAAACAAAAAAATACTCTTTATTTGCAGGATTCATCGTGATCCTCCTTCTGCTGATTTCATTGCCCTCATATGCCTCATCTTACCGGGTCATATTCGTGACAAATATCTTAATGTATGTGATTCTAACGCTGAGCTGGGTAATCTTTTCAGGACCGACCGGTTACATTTCCCTGGCGACTGCGGCGTTTTTCGGAATAGGCGTTTATACTTCTGCTGTATTGAGCGGCACGTTGTCTCTGCCATTCGTCATTATCATTGGCGCTCTCGCCAGTTTTTGTCTTGCCTTTGTTGTGGGCTCATTGACCCTTAGGCTCAGGGGTATGTATTTCACCATGTTTACCTTTGCCCTTGTTCAACTCATCAGTAATTTTGCCCATTGGTACGAGGTAAACGTAACAGGCACCGTGGGCAGGCTGGTTCTTGCATTAGATTCAACCATTATCTATTACAGCATATTGGTTGTTTTTTGCCTGGTGCTCCTTGCCTCTCATTTTATCAAACGCTCAAAATTCGGTTTGGCCCTCCAAAGCATTGGCGAATCCGAGGAGGCAGCAGCACACTCCGGTATAAATGTCACGTTGGTAAAAGTAACTACCTTTGCCATCAGTGCCTTCTTCATGGGGGCTGTAGGAGCCGTCATGACTATGCGATGGTCCTATGTTGATCCACCCACTGCTTTTGACATACGTCTGTCTTTCATGCCTCTTTTAATGGCCATCTTTGGTGGAATGGGAAACCTTTTCAGTCCCATTATAGGGTCATCCATTTTCGCCTATCTCGAAGAGATCTTGACCACCAAGTTTCCTTACTACTACATGCTCCTCTTTGGCGGAGCTATGTTGCTTGTCATAGTTTTTATGCCCCACGGAATTGAGGGAGTGTTCCGGAAACTGCAAAAGAACAATAAAGGGCAACTTTCGGAGAAGCCATGAAGATACTTGACGTTCAAGGCTTGAGGAAGAACTTTGGCGGTTTGGCAGCCACAGCGGATGTAGACTTCCATGTAGACCAGGGTGAAATAGTGGGGCTCATCGGACCAAACGGTGCAGGTAAAACCACCCTGTTTAATCTTATATCAGGAGCCATCACCCCTGATGCAGGAATAATCATGTTTAAAGACAAGAAGGTTTCAGGCTTAAAACCCTACAGGATTTGCCGGGCAGGCATAGCGCGGACGTTCCAGTCTGTTCAGATCTTCCCGAAGATGTCTGTCTTCAATCATGTGGTCATCGGTCTTCTCTTCGGGGATCATCGGCATACCACCTCTGCCTCTACCACCGAGGAAGTCTCGCAGATCATCGAGTTTGTAGGGCTATCGGGAATGAATGAACTCCGTGCTGCTGATCTCACCCTTGCCAACCAGAAGAGGCTCGAGGTTGCACGGGCCTTGGCAACCCAACCCGAACTGCTGCTTCTCGATGAAGTCATGGCAGGGTTGAACCCAACCGAGGTGGCGGAAGCCATGGAACTGGTGAGAAAGATCCGCGACAAAGGCATTACCGTCATCATGATCGAGCACGTTATGAAGGCAATCATGGCCATCTGCGACAGGGTAATCGTGCTCCATCACGGGGAAAAACTCGCGGAAGGCAAACCGGAGGAGATTACCCGGAATCAATCAGTTATCGAAGTATACCTGGGAGAGTTCACATGCTTGCCGTCAGAAACATAAACACTGTCCATGGGAAAATACAGGCTTTATGGAATGTTAGCCTAGAGGTTGAAGAAGGTGAGGTCGTCGCCCTGGTTGGTGCAAACGGGGCAGGCAAGACCACACTCCTCGACACCATATCAGGGACGTATATCCCTGTCTCAGGAAGCGTTGAGTTTCAGGGTCAGCAGATCGAAGGAAAATCAGCAGCCTATATCGTGGAACAAGGCATTGCTCACGTACCTCAGGGCGGAAGACTTTTCTCCGACATGACGGTCCGTGAAAACCTCGAGATGGGCGCCTATTCCCGTCATGCCTGGAAGCAAAGAGCAGAGACTATGGAGCAGGTGTGTGAGATATTCCCACGCCTTAAGGAAAGAGAAACCCAGGTCGCGAGCACGCTCAGCGGCGGTGAAAAGCAGATGGTAGCCATAGGCAGGGGCCTCATGTCGCGACCAAAACTGTGTATTTTTGATGAGCCATCCTATGGGCTAGCGCCGAAGGCAGTCATAGAGATATTCCAGGTCATCAGGTCTTTGCCAAAGCAGGGAATTACCGTGTTAATCGTAGAGCAAAATGTTGGCCAGGCGCTCGAGATGGCCAACCGTGCCTACGTATTGGAAAACGGCCGTATAGCCTTGCAGGGAATCGCTTGCGATCTCCTTGCAAACGACCATGTGAGAAAGGCGTATTTGGGGTTATAGCACTTTTTATCCATATTCTGACTGATCATGGGAGCACAATGCTCGCCATTGACAAGCAACAGGTATAATGTTCAACTGCAAATCATTCTGATAGGAGGGATACAATGAGACCGCTTCAAACTGATTTTTCAATATACAATACGTTGGATCTTGCAACGCCACCTATTGGGGTGAAATTTCTTTTCTTTAGGCCCCAGGGGATAGAGCAGCTCGCCATGGATAAAAATCTCTCCTTCTGTGAAATGCTCAGGGAAGCCCAAACAACAAAAAAACCCTTTTATTTCAGTAAAGACAATAATGAGACCTGTGTGGGCAAAATTCTCCTGGGTATGGATGAAATGGTGCCCTTTGCAGAGGCCGGTCAAATAGGGGCCAGACTGGCGATTTTCCAGGAGCCACGGGCTAACTATGCCTTTTACAAATACGTTCCTAAATTTCCAAAAGGTACTGTCAATTATGTTGCCTTCTCGCCTATAGACAAATTGACTTTCGAGCCTGATGTTTTGATATTTGCTGCAACCCCCAAACAAGCTGAGGTAATAATGAGATCAATGACGTATTCCACCGGCGAGCTATATGTCTCAAAGACAACGCCTGTGATGGGATGTGCATGGCTTTATATTTACCCATTTCAAAGCGGTAAAGTAAACTACCTGCTTCCCGAAATGGTGCATGGCATGAAAGGGAGAGAATTATTCTCTGAGGAAACCATATTAATATCTATCCCTTATCAATGGTTACCAATCACGACCCAAAATCTAAAAGAGATGAAGTTGCATCTTCCATCCCATGCAAGCAAGGAACAGTATCTGGGAGAATTTGGAAATATTTTAGGTGAATTAACGAAGGAGAGTGAAAACCCTTAAACAAGATTTCCTTCGCAACTGTTGACCATTTTTGCTGAGAAACCAGAAAAGGGATTGAAAAAAAGTAGAAGATGGGAGCAGGAAGAGGTAAAAAGAACTGGGTTTAATAATTAAATAAGTCGCGTAGCTCGCACAGCAAGCGAGAACAGGAGGCTCCGCGGACCGGGGTACCCACCCATTGAGTGGGTCGCGTGGAGGGGGCGACGCAAGCCCCACGGAAAAGGCGGGATTATAGGATTAAAGGGGTAAGGATTAACTAGTCCATTCTTGGGCGAGAAGGGGAGGCTCGGTCCCGCTTGGCGGGATTGAGGGGGCGACGCAAGCCCCAGTAATTGGAATCTTATCAAATAAAAGGAGGAACAAACCATGAACAAGAAGATGTTTGTATTGGTCGCTGTTGCAGTTCTTATTTTTTTCGTCAGCACTGCGCTTGATGCTGCACCAGCCAAGGATAAGATTCGCATAGGCTGGATTACTTCACTCTCAGGTATTCTGGCAACTGCTGTTGCAACAACCACTGCACCAGCTTATGAAATATGGCTTGAAGAGGTCAACGCAAAAGGCGGAATATACGTTAAGGAATATGGTAAGAAATTACCCGTGGAAATCATTAAATATGATAATAAAAGCGATGTAGGCACGATGACCAAGTTGCTTGAGAAGGTGATCCTGGAAGATAAAGTTGACTTCATATTGGCACCGTGGGGCACTGCTATGCTCTACGCTGCAGCACCCGTAGCGAATAAATATAAATATATATTGCTTGGAAATGCCGGTGGTGCAATAAAGCTGAAAGAGATAATGCCAAAATTACCTTATGTCTTTTCAGTGCTCAATATGGCTGATACCCAAATGCCACTTCTTGCAGAAATCCTTGCAGAAATGAAAGTGAAAAAAGCAGCTCTCATTTATATTCAGGATCTTCATGGAATCGAGTATCGTGACCAAGCGGTCAAAGACTTGAAAAAACAGAACATAGAAGTTGTGATAAACAAGAGCTTTCCTCATGGAACCAAAGATCTAAGTCCCCTGCTCAAGGAGGCTAAAACTGTCAATGTGGACGCTTTCATAGGCATGGTCTACCCCGACGAAGCTTTTCTTATAACAGGACAGGCCATGGAGGTTGGGTTCAGCCCCAAGGCTTTTTTCCTTACCGTTGGACCTATGTTGACGCAGTATAGGGACGCTTTTGGCGCAAAAGCAGTAGAGGGCGTTATGGGTGGTGGCGCCTGGAACGAAAAAACCTCACCGGAGGCCAAGAAGTTTGCCGAAACCCTCATGACAAAATACAAAGGCATTGAGTACTGGGGGCAATTATTTTACTACTCTTCGATGCAATTCTTTGAAAAGGCCATAGAAGAAGCCGGCACTTTAAATCAGGCCAAAATACGCGATGTCATGGCTACAAAGACATTTAATACAGCTATGGGTCCGATGAAATTTGATAAAACAAGAATAAACATGACCCACCCCGGAGAAATTGGTCAATGGCAGAATGGCATGTTTGAGATCATTGATCCAGGAGAAAAGAGAACTGCAAAACCAATATATCCGAAGCCTGAGTGGCCAGCCCCAGGGAAAAAGTAGTAATTTTTCGCTTCTAGCTATAGTTTGGGCTGTCTGAATAGAATTCCTTATTTAGGCAGCCCTTCTTGCTTCAGATTGTTTCATGCAAGGGAGATGGTTAATCGATGTCGGTATTTTTTAACCCAGATTTTCATAGGAAAAATATCTGTGTCGGGCTCTTCCCCACAAACGCTCTCATTACGCTCCGGCGGCTTCATTTACTCGCGTGAACCTTCGGAACTTTTGCGTATGCAAAAGACCAAGCTTCCTTGCCTCACGACGGTTTGCTTGGGAAAACCTGACACCACACTCTAATGACTTATTTGGGCTTAATCAAAAGCTACAAAGGGGGTAAATGATCATGGATAAAAAATGGGAAGCGATGTCAACGGAAGAAAAGAGAGCATCAAGATTTGATGCTTGGTTTTCCGCACCAGGTGTTCAGTTTCAGAATGCCGAGGCCAAGACATCTTACAAGGCAGCAATAACAAGATTCAAGGATGCACTGCTGCTGGAAAAAACCCCGGATAGAGTACCTATCATCCTTCTCGGCACCTTCATGCCAGGACATCTTTACGGCGTTACACCTTATGAGGCAATGTACGATACTGAGAAGTTGGCCTCTTCATACAAAAGATTTTTACTGGACTATAAACCGGATTACTATGTTACTCCTGCCCTTATAGGATCCGGCAAAATCTTTGATATACTTGATTTCCGGCAGTACAGATGGCCTGGCCATGGAATACCCAAAGAATCAGGCTATCAGTGCATTGAGGATGAATATATGTCCGCCGAAGACTATGATGCCCTTATTGATGACCCGTCAGATTTCTGGATACGGACATGGTTCCCACGAATATTCGGGGCTTTGGAGCCGTTGAAAAAACTTTCTGCCTTTACAGATCTATGGGAGATTGTCCTGGTTTCTGTTCACATGATTCCTTTTGGCATTCCACCTGTCCAGGGTGCGCTAAAGGCGCTTATGGATGCTGGGAATGAAGCCATGGCCTGGATACAGAAAATCATGGGATTGGAGATGGAGGTCAGGGGCATGGGATTCCCCTCCATGTTCGGTGGCGCCACTAAGGCGCCCTATGATATTCTTGCCGATACCCTGAGAGGAACAAGGGGGACAATGATAGACTTGTACAGGAGACCGGATAAAGTTTTAAAAGCGGTGGAAAGGTTAACACCTCTTGCCATCAAGCAAGGCGTTGGGGGCGCGACCATGAACGGGAACCCTGTGGTCTTCATGCCACTCCATAAAGGCGCCGATGGATTTATGTCAGATGAACAATTTAAAAAGTTTTATTGGCCTTCGCTCAAGGAAGTTATTCTCGGATTGAGCCAAGAAGGGTGCGTGCCATTTCTTTTCTGTGAGGGTTCTTACAATGCAAGGCTTAACTCCTTGAAGGAACTCCCGAGAGGATCATGCCTGTGGATATTCGATCGTACAGATATGGCAAAGGCAAAGGAGATGCTTGGAGATACATTATGCATAGGAGGAAACATACCATCGGGTATGATACTTACAGGTACCGCCGAGAAAGTGCGATCCTGCTGTAAAGACCTCATAGATGTAGCAGGTAAAGGAGGTGGTTATATCATGTCCTTTGGAACCGCAATGGATGAGGGAAAGGCCGAGACAATTCATGCCATGGTGGACTTCACCAAGGAATATGGTATATACAAATGAAATAAGGCAGGATTAAGGATTAAAGGAATACGGGGGTAGTGAAGAAAACATCACGGAACGGCGCCTTAGTTCTTTGGTTTCTTTGGTTTAAGAACAAGAGAGACTTTGGAACAGCTCTTGAGGGGGCGACGTAAGCCCCAGATAAATGAAAAAGGTGGTGGAAGGATGAAAATTAAAGCAGCGGTGGTGCGGGAAGTCAGAAAACCATACAGTATTGAAGAGCTTGAGCTTGAACCGCCAAAAGAAAAAGAGGTTCTTGTGAAATGGGTATATACCGGATACTGTTGCACTGACCTTCATATACTTTCAGGCGAACTTCCTTTTGCTCCGCCTTTGGTCGGGGGTCATGAAGCGGCCGGTATTGTAGAGGATGTGGGCCCTGGCGTTACCAAAGTAAAAAAAGGTGATCATGTTGTCGGGGCGTGGATGGCTCCCTGCGGTGAATGTCCACAGTGCCGAAGAGGATGGGGTCATCTTTGTACCGGGACAGCCGGTTATTTCGGTGAAGGAACCATGTTTGATGGAACATCAAGGATCAAAGACAAAGATGGTAAAATGGTAAGACACAGCTTCTTCGTATCAGCTTTTTCCACCTACAGCGTTCTCCCTGAACTTAGCGCAATCCCGATACGAAAGGATTTTCCCCTGGAACATGCTTGCCTTATGGGTTGCTGCATATCCACAGGCTGGGGCGCGGTTACAAACACGGCGCAGGTTCTACCCGGTGACTCTGTTGCGATTTTTGGGCTCGGAGGCGTGGGATTGATGACTCTCAGGGCGAGCAGACTTCGTCATGCTAATCCAATTATTGCCATAGACAAGGAAGAAGGCAAAGAAGATCTTGCCAGAGAATTTGGTGCAACACATTTTCTTTGTAACTCAAAGGAAAATCCTGTCCAGAAAATCCTGGAGATAACCGGTGGAGGTGCTCAATTTGTCTTTGAAGCTACAGGTGATCCGGGGGCAATCATGCAGGCGTGGTGGTCCTTGGGCATTAGGGGAAAGCTGGTTGTTTTAGGGATTACTCCCTTTGACCGGACAACAGATTTGCCCCTTTTTCTGCTGCCAATCCATGAGAAGTCTGTGGTAGGCAGCCTCTATGGATCAATGTGTGCCGCGGACATTGACATACCCAGGTTAGTCGATATGGCGATGCTGCATGACCTAAAAATAGATAGACTCATTACCAACAAGTTCAAACTGTCAGACATTAATGACGTGGCTGACAAGATGAACAAAAGGCAGGTAAGGGGCCGGTGGGTCCTGGAGTGGGACTAATCGAACAATATCAACCGCCGCCAAGCATCATGAGAGACAGCGTTATGGTATCGTCGTCACTGAGCGTTGTATCAATACCTTTGGGAAGACTGTAGTATGAGACCCCGTTAAGGCGGGCCTCAAAGATACTGTCATCTTTAAAGTCCCCTGTTTTCGGATCTATGATCTCCTTTGAGAAATGTACATGACCGAAAACCTTCTTGAGCAGATCACGCAAGGTGCCCGATTCCATCTCCACTTCCAATGGTATCTCAGGGATATTTATAGGAGTCGTTATGTAGATTTTCATACAATCTTCTCGGGTTAATTCTCTTTGAAAAAAATGTCATTAAAAAACTCGGTCCTTCCCCTTGTCAATCCATGATGGGAACCACCGGTAGTAATCCAGGGGATGGGCCTTTCTGAGGCCGTCGTAAGTAGCCTTGGCCAAATCTATGCCTTTCTTCGATCGGTAGAGCTTCACATCGCCCTTTGCCTCAAGGGAACTGAGGAGCATATCAAGGACTTTATCATCGACTTCGAAAAGGCCTTTCAGATCCTCCTTGCTCATGAACAGCCCCGGATTGATCCGGTAGTCTTCTGCAAGGGCAGCGAGAAGGGTCCCCTCGTTAACGTCCGTCTCCTTCGGCAGTGAATCAGCCACAGGCAACGGGATGCCAAGGGTGGGATGTATAATCCGTTGCTGCATTTTGTGTTCATCAGCCATCTGGCGAACTCCGGACCGAAATATAACAAGCCTACAGGCCTCCATAGTTCCGCCCGCGATATTTTCAACTTTGGCCTGGGCCATAATCTCTTCGAGGGGATAGAATGGCGTCACTCCATCCCCGCCCATAACCTGGATAGCATCAATGCTCCCCTGCTGGGCAGCCTCACAATTGAAGACCTTTGCCACATTTGATTCAATTGCGATGTCTTCTCCCAAATCCCAGAGGTGCGCTGTGTAGAAAGCGAAAAGGCATGCCATTTTCCGTTTGATGATCAGGTCGGCAATCTTAAACTGGTTGGCAGGAATATCTATTGTAGGCCGGCCGAACTGTACCCTTCTCTGGGCATAGGGCACCACGTTCCTCAGGAGCTCGTCGATCCAACCCGAGACCATGGCAGAAATAAGGGTACGCTCAAAGTTGAGCCCTGCCGTCATGACCCGCCATCCGTCACCCTCATTACCGAGGCGATGGCTTGCCGGGACCCTGACATCAGTGAAATCAAGAACTCCATTCTGGATATTGCTGAACCCTATTATTTCATTCATTTTTTCGACCGTGAACCCAGCCATGCCTTTTTCAACAATGAAAGCTGTGAGATGGCGGTAACTCCTGATATCATCCGGGTTGTTGCTTGTTCGGGCATAGACCATGTAACGGTTAGCCAGACCTGCCGAAACAATGTACCGTTTCTTTCCATTGAGGACGTAAGCATCCCCGTCTGGCATTGCAGTTGTCTCGAGAGCTGACGCATCGGTTCCGGCAAATGGCTCAGTAATTACAATTGCCCCGATTTCTCCCCGGGCAATTCTCGGGAGGAACCGTTTTTTCTGTTCCTCTGTCCCATGCTCGATAAGCTGCCGCAAGCCACCCAACATATTCCCGGCAAAGACCCTTCCCAGACCAGGCATGTGGCCGATACGTTCCACTGCTATGCACGCGCCTGTTGCACCGAGTCCCAGACCACCATATTCTTTTGGGATTGCAGCGCCGGTGTACCCTCTTTCACCTATTTTTTCAAAGACATCCCATGGAAACTCCCTTGTCCATCGGGTCTCGGCATCCCGCGGACATACTTCCTTTACAAATTCATGCACCTCGAGAGCAAATTTCTTCTGTTCATCAGTCCACCATGGATAAGATTCCATAAATCTGACCTCCTTGGTCTTTGACTAGTATCTCAACAACTCATCATTCAAAGTATCTTGCCTCAGATTTTCCATTAGGCTGAGCATCTGTGTCAGGATTTTCATCGTAAACACGCTCATTTCGCTCCGGCGGCTTCATTTACTCGCGTGAACCTTCGGAACTTTTGCGTATGCAAAAGACCAAGCTTCCTTGCCTCACGACGGTTTCCTCAAGAAAACCCGACACCATGTTCTAATGACTTATCCGGGTTTATTTCATCCATCTTCCCTTTTCCTTCAGGGCTTTCACGATCTTTTCCGGCGTCACCGGCAATTCTTTGAACCATATACCCGTGGCATCATGGATGGCGCTCACTACAGAAGGAGGAGCGCTCACGTGGCTTCCCTCGGAAGCCTCCTTCGCCCCGTAAGGGCCGTCAGGGTCGTCGGTTATAATGTCGATCACTTTTATGTCAGGTGAATCTGTTGAACGGGGCATCTTGTAGTCGAGAAAACTGTCGTTGAAGGTCTTTCCCTTGTCCATGACAAATTCTTCGTAGATAGCCTGCCCCAATCCCTGGACTGCCCCGCCTTCATTCTGTGACTCAACACTGATGGGGTGCAAGGGCCTGCCACAGTCGTGGGCAATGGTAAAGTCGGTTACATCTATTTTTCCTGTCTCCATATCAACCCCAAGCCCAACGGTCTGGGCTGTGAAACTATAGCCTGTACCGCCATTTCCTCTGCCTGTCATAAAGTCCAGAGGTTCTATTCCATAACCGGAATAGCCCCTGCCGAGGATGACAGCTCCTGATCCCTCATAACTTGCTATCTTTGCAAGCTTTTCAAAGGACATTTTTTTATCGGGGTTCTTTTTTAGATAGACGACAGAGTTGCGGATTGAAATCTCTTCCGGCGTGACGTTCCATGCTTTTGCTCCTGCCTCAAGAAGCTGTTTTTTCGCATCCTGTGCCGCCTTCTGTGTGGCCTGGCCGGCAAGAGCGGTGACCCTGCTTCCATAACTGCCCGGATCGACTGGCGTATAAGCCGTATCAACCCGTTGTAGCTGGACATCTTCGTACTTGAGTCCCAGTTCTTCAGCGACGATCATGGTCAGAACCGTATCGGAGCCTTGCCCGCAGTCTGTGGCTCCTGTAAGAAGGTTGACGCTCCCGTCTTCACAGATCCTTACGATAGCTCCACAAGACTGATGACCCAACTGGCGGGCGCCACCCAGATATGATGTCCCTGATAGACCCACTCCGAAGGAAACAGGACCAGCCTTTTGGGGTCTTTTCTCCTTTTCCGACCACAGCGGGTCCTCAACGGCGGCCTTAATTGCTTCCTTCAGCCCACAGGTCTTGAGAGAAACATCGTTGATGGTTCTATATACTTCTCCGCGCTTGGGATTATCTATAGCATTTCTCATCCTGATCTCAACGGGATCGATACCAAGCTCTTCTGCCATCATCTCCATGTGTATCTCACAGGCAAAGCGCGTATGGGTTATCCCGTGTCCCCTCATGGCCGCAGACACTGGATTATTTGTAAACATTCGGTAGCAGTCATATTTGAAATTGGGAAGCTTGTAAGGAAGTGTTGTCGCAAATCCGGCTAGATACATAGCAAGCGGACCAATCGCGGTATAGGCCCCACCGTTCGCTACTACACGGCTCTCAATAGCCGTCAAAAGACCATCCTTGGTCATACCCATTTTATTATAGACAAACATGTTATGACGCCGACGGCAGGTAGTAAGGACTTCATCCATGGTGTACACAAACTTAACAGGTTTCCCGGTCATCTTGGAGAACATAACAGCACAGAAATCCCCTGCCACAGAATCGTTCTTCGTTCCTCCGAATCCTCCACCGATGAGAGGCTGTATGACCCTTACCCTGTTTAGTGGCAGATTGAAGCAGGCTGCAAGATGGCGGTAATGGAAGTATGGGCTCTGTTTTGCTGCCCTGACTGTAATGTATCCGGTAGGGTCATAATATGCAAGGGAGGCCGGGGGTTCAAGGAAACCTACAATTACTTTTCCCGTTGCGAATCGGTCTTCGCGTACTATATAAGAATCGGCGAATGCCTTTTCCACGTCGCCGAAATTCCAGTGATAATCAACACTCACATTATTAGGGCGGTAGTCATGTATGATTGGCGCCCCTTCCTTCATTGCCTCTTCCGGATCAAAAACACCGGGCAGTTCCTCATAGTCCACCTTGATGAGTTCGCACGCTTCCTCTGCAATATCTTCATCGATAGCTGCAACGCCCGCAACTCCTTCATGGAGGTAGCGCACCTTATCAACTGCGAGGGGAGGTTCATCCCGTGTATTGGCCATGAAACCCCAGGTCCAGCCGCCGAAGTCCTTACCGGTCACCACCGCCTTCACGCCCGGCAACCGTTCAGCTCGACTTGTATCAATATTCAAGATTCTTGCATGAGGAAGTGTCGCCCGTGCCACTTTGCACCAGAGCATACCAGGCATGGTGAAATCGGCAGCATATTTGCCCTGGCCCATTACCTTCTCTTTACTGTCAAATCTGGGTACCCGTTTTCCGATAACTGCATATTCTTCCATATCGCTACCCCCTCATCTTCTGAGCGGCAACCTTTACCGACTCAACGATCTTTGTATAACCCGTGCAGCGGCAAAAATTTCCTTCCAGTCCTTTTCGTATTTCCTGATCTGTGGGGGCCTTGTTTTTGTCGAGCAACACCTTTGTTGACAAGATCATGCCTGGAGTACAAAATCCGCACTGAAGACCACCGATCTCCACAAAAGCCTCCTGAATGGGATGGAGCTTCTCTCCATCTGCAAGGCCTTCTATTGTGGTAACACTCTTACCATTTGCCTCTATCGCTAGCACAATACAGGCATTGATCGCCTTACCTTCCATAATCACTGTACAGGCTCCACATTCACCTACTCCACAGCCTTCCTTGGTCCCTGTTAAAGCAAGGTCCTCCCGGATAACATTAAGAAGTGTGGCAGATGGTTTCACTTGTAGCTCATAATCTTTGCCGTTCACTTTTAATCGTATCTGTTCCATGATCTCCTCCTATTGAGCAAAAACTTGGTTGAGAGCCCGCCTTGTCATGGCATAGACCATATCGCACCGGTACTCCTGTGATGCCCTGTGGTCGTCGATTGGACTGCACTGCGTTATGGCATTTCGCGCTGCCTCATCAATGAGGTCCGATGTTATTCGCTGGCCCTTAAGCATTGCCTCGGCCATCGGCGCCCGTATCGGGGTCGGCGCAACAGCCCCGAGAGCTATCTTGACATCCTTGCAGACTCCATTTTCGCTGACACCAAGGACAGCCACACCTACAATCGCCAAATCCATGGAGTGACGTGGGGAAAGTTTCAGGTATACCCCACGGCTCGAAGGCATTGGTTTGGGCACTGATATCTCAAGGAGTATTTCGTCAGGCTTCAGTATTGTCGCGCGGGGTCCGGTAAAGAATTTACTAATAGGGACCATTCTCTCCTTTTTTGGCCCTTTGATCTTGATGTTAGCCTCGAGGGTAAGTAAAGCGGGTGCGCTGTCAGCGGAAGGCACGGCAGTGCAAATATTTCCGGCAAAGGTCCCTCTGTTTCTGACCTGAGGAGAGCCAATACTCGATGCCGCCTGAAAGAGGGACGGAAAGTGCTGCAGGACAATTGGCGACTGGGCGAGTGCACTGATTGTCGTCAGGGACCCGATTGTTAATCCCGAACCCTCATCGTAGGTAATTTTATCCAATCCCGATATACCCTTTAGATCAACAACGCATTTTGGTGTGGGAATTTCTCGCCTTTTTAGTTGTGGGATCAGGTCCGTTCCTCCGGCAAACACCTTAGCTGATCCTTTTTGATTTTTGAGCGCCAAAAAAACCTCTTCGAGGGTCTTCGGCAAAAGATACTCAAATCTCGGTAGCCTTCGATAAAATACAGCCATAATGGACCTCCTTCAAATTGTTTCGTCTTACCTGTTATGTCTATTCCTAATGATTAATTATATATACAAGTCTGTAAAAATTTCTGCAAAATAAATACATATATCTTTACAGACCTGTCAAGTATTTTTTTTAACAAAATTAACTTATTAAATGATTATTTTATCTTAGACTTATGAAAATAAGTTGACAACAAATTTGATGATTGATATAAACTAATTCAAAAGATGGCGTCCAAACAGAAAAGGCAACGGGCCTCCCAAAAGAAAAAAGAGAAGATCATACAGACTACCATGCAACTTTTGCTAAAAAAGGGGAGTTCTTCTTCTACCTCTACAACGGATATTTGCGCAGGAGCTCATCTGACACGTCCCACCCTGTATCACTACTTTGGGAGCAAGCGCAACCTCTTACTGTCTGTTCACATGGACTCTATTGAATCGGTTCTGAGACCTTATCTTGAAAACGCTGCAACCATTGCTGATCCTCTTGAGCGTCTCACCTATATGATTCGTACATACACGAAGGACATTGTCTGCCTTCATCCTGAGTTAAGGGTCCTTATTCACGATACCCTGACGACAAAAGATAAATATTTCAGAGAGGTAAGAGAGGTTTGGAAAAGGCACTATCTCCTTCTTAGGGATACAATAAATTCACTTCAGTCAGAAGGAAAGATGCTGTCTGATGTCAGACCCTCGTGGGCAGCACTTTTCGTATTGGGCATGATCACATGGACAACCTACTGGTTCGATTACACTCGAAAAGATGAAGTTGACCATATAGCCGACGCAGCTTTGCAACTTATTCTCAACGGCCTCGGCCTAAAAGAAATGAGTACTAGATAACAACATACGTAATAAATCCTTGTGTCAATTGATGAGTATGATTTGGAGGTCCATGACATTGGTACCGGTGGGGCCGGTAATGAGGAGCTCCCCGGTTTTACTAAACAAAGCATAGGAGTCGTTGACCTCAAGGGAAGCTAAGGGTTCAAGATTGCTAAACGGGAGAATCATAGTTCCTCCCGTTTAGCACCAGTTATTACTTTTTTAATGGCTCTGCTGGGGCAGGTGGTGTCGCAGATAGTTTGGCAATGTCTTCTTTCTTTGCTTTCACTGCCTCCACCATTGCTTTCAGCTCATCGAAGGCTTCACGAATATTGCCGCTTTTAAGTTTATCCTTAATACCGGCAAGATCTACGCCCCATTTTCCAATGGATTGCTCAACTTCTTCCCTTTGGACTGGCAGTTTTTTCTTTATGGCAGCGGCCACATCCGTCTTTAGTTCATCAAGGCCTTTCTGTGCTTCCCCAATGAATTTTTCAGCCTCTTCCTTCATTTTGGCCTTTCCTGCTTCAACACCTGCTACAGCCTGTTGTGCTGCAGGCACTACCTCCAGCAAGGTCTGGGACGCTTCCTTATACTGCTTTGCTGCCACTTGATCTTTTGCCTTTTTCAGCATTTCTTCTGCTTTCTTGAACGAATCTTCTGCATACAGGTTCGCTCCCTTCTGCTTTGCATCTTCAAGCGCCTGCTCCGCTTTTTGCAATGCCTCTGTAGGCGGTTTAGAACATCCCGCTAAAAGCATAAGCGAAAAGACCGCAACCACAAAAAATATTGCATAATACGTACCCCTCTTCATGAATCCTACCTCCTAAAATTATTTTTTGCAGTATACCACATTGTATTAAAAATCAAAAAATCTTTTGCCTGCACATCTAAGATTACCAGAGCACACGACGCCAACCTTTTTGTGTCTCAAGACAGTTTCGTGTTTCTTCACAAACTGGAACGCCTTTTTTCGCTGCACTCTTTTCTGCCCTAATCTGACAATCCCTCTGGTCCCTCTCAAAGTCCCGGGGTGACTTCGTAGAGTGGGTATACTTAACAGCGCATCCGGTAAGGCCAATGATCAAAAAGATTATTAAAAGAATAGCTTTCATGTACGACAGTATCTTCATTTACACTATTTTACCAGATACTCAAGAAAATACAAATTGGAAGGTATACGCATTAATGATATGAAGATCTCGCCCAGCCTAGACACGAACGTGCAAAAAAAATATTGGAAAAAAGCTGATAAAGGGCAGGAATCTGTCAACAAATAGGTCTTCGATTCCTGCCCGTAATGGTTGCTTGCTACTTACAATCAATTTATATTACTTGCCTTACTTACCCACCCATTCTTTCCAGGGTCCGCCAGTCTTCTTTTCCCAATCTGACTCGAACTTGTCGGTAAAGAAGCCATACAATTTGTCCATGAGACGCTTCCATCCGGATTCGTAGTCATACTTCAGCATGTCCTCCAAAAAGGGAACAACCTCACCGAGCTTTTCCTTAGGTAAGTAAGCCCGTGCTTTCATCTCGATCGATTTCTTGAGCGCTTCTGGGCTTAATGCATGAGCCGTGAGCATAGCAACCTTCAGGTCCTTCTTAACGGCCAGTTCCAGAAGATCAAAACCACGGACACCCATAATGTCAAGAATAACAACATCATAGGGGTTGGATTCCAGAAATTTAACTGCGTTTTCATAGGTGGTTGCCTTATCAAGGGTACAATTAGGGCAGGCATCCATAATTTCTTCTTCCAGAACCGACAATACATCTGGTTCATCATCCACGGCAAGGATTTTTTTGCCGTCCAGAATAGATTCACTCATTTTAACGCCTCCTTTTCGGTAAATAATTGAAGAGAAGGTACACGGACAATAAAGCATGTCCCATCCCCTTCTTTGCTCTCAATGTTTATCTCGCCTCCCATGACATCTACAAGTATTTTAACACAAGACATTCCAAATCCAAAACCCGGCATTTTCGTTCCTTCTTTTTCCTTTCCTTTCAAGGTGCCAAATCTTACAAAGATATTCTCAATCTCATCCTGGGGAATACCAGGACCATCATCACGAACATAGATTACAAGGTCGGAATCTCCGGTTATTGATATTGTCACCCGCTCCTTTTTATATTTAAGGGCATTGCTGATTAGGTTCCGTAGCACGTGTTGGACCTTTTTCTGGTCATTATAAAACGGGATTTGGCAGTACTTCCCTGTGCATTCTACAAATACCCCATTATCCTCCAGGATACGATAAAATGCATCGTCTCTTTTGATGAATGCAATCTTTTCAGCGAGGACAGGGTTTATGATATCAACAGCATCCATGATGGATTCATTTAACGCTTCCGTTATGAGGAAGTTGCTGCAATGGAATAATCCTTCTTCCGAACGATACACCTCCACCATTTCCATAAGAAGGGCTTGTGCCTTATTGGTATTTCTGAGGATTCTCTCGAGCGTTTGCCTTTGCCTGCTCGTGAGTGGACCGTACTTTTGTTCTTTGATGAGGAGACTGTTTGTGCTTGTCGATATAATTGAAATCGGTCCTGCAAGATCGTGGACCAATAAATCAATGAAGTGTTCTTTCTTGCTCATAGTAATTCTGCCTATTAACTAATCATACATCAAATCTAAAACGCTTTCCGCATATTTTTTACAAGTAGGCAGATGATCCTCTTTTATGTATCAAGTTCATCATACGTTTATAGTTAGGGACGGACCGGGAAATACGGATGTGATCTTTAAGCTTTCTTGGAGGCAGGCCTGCGTTTTACAATACCAATGCCAATCCTGGTCATTACCACATCCCGATGTTGATTCATTGTTTCTATAAATATTCGGATAATCCCCCGATCAGGTTTTGATCGGGAGCGGGTCGCTTTGAGAACAGTCACCCGGATTGATAATTCATCACCGGGGCGCACAGGCTTAAGAAATCGTATCGGGCCGGACCCTGGGGAACCCATTCCTGCAACCTTGGAGAGAAAGTGATCCACAAGGAGTCGCATGGCGAGGGCGGTCGTGTGCCAGCCGCTTGCGATAAGGCCTCCGAATGGGCCATTTCTGGCCTTGTCTTTATCTAAATGGAATATTTGGGGATCGAACTTTTGTGCGAAATCAAGGATGTCCTTTTCTTCTACCAGGATTGAGCCGAACTCATATACGGAACCTGGAATATAATCCTCAAAATACCTATCTTCGATAGGTGGGTTGAACTCTGAATTAGTCATTACTCGTCTCGGAAGAATGAGTTTTTCTCATAATACCATAGTTACTATATCAGGGTATAAGAAAAGTATGGAAAACGCTACTACTATGGAATAAATCAGACATTTAGTATTCATATCATTGTGTGGTAAATCAAATTTTTGTATTATGAATAATCTAATTGATCGAAACGCACAAGGCAACAAGCCACGTCTTTGTGCTATATATACTTAGTTTGTTTTTGAAATACGTGCGTACTAAGCGTGCATTATCATTTAACAGTGAGGGCGTACTATGAAAACTTTGCTATCGGTGTTGATTTTACTAATGTTTGTATGGGGATGTACAACCACGTATAACCATCCAACCAAAAGCGCTCTGCAATTTGAACCAGATAGGCTGGAATGCGAGCATGTCGCGAGACAATCTCTGGCCGCACGGGGTATAGATGACTGCTGACCGGCCATACTTAATAGAGAGACCGGTCGGTGTCTCGAAATGAGAAAGGGATGGAGGCGAGCCAACTAAGGAAGGCTTCGTTCACATCGCCAAGGTATAGCATCACCAGACGATCAAGAATATATACTGAATAAAGCATCGCAACACGTTTGATCAAGAGCATGCAGTGTTTCTTTATGTGTTTTGAAGGATAACGACTATTAAAAAAACAGCAAGGTATTAAGGCACTTAACCGGGGCTATCGGGTGAAAAAGGATAACAAAGGGAGCGTTGTGTTATACCAAATTTGGATTCAAAAATAGCACCCGCAAGCGGGTACCCGGACGACAAGGAGGATGCGACGGAGGCTTACATATTAGTACGTCGAGGAGCTGACGACGAAGGCAACAAAGCTATATGAATGAAGGAGAATTGGTATTATTCTCTGGAGAATGAGGCTTTTTAGGCTATGAAATATTGACAATTTTCTGCAACGGAGTAAAATGTAAAATAAAATACTTTGAGTTTAAATTTAGTATCTTAGGGGGGGCATAAGATAGCTTCGGTCAAAAAACAGATAAGGTGGGGCTTATGAGAACACAAAAGGATTGGTTTGACCTTGGTGTCACCTATGGAGAATCAGGTATGTATCAAGAGGCAATAGAGGCATATAGGCAGGCCATACAGATACAACCTGACAATGCAGCGACCTATAATAACCTTGGTACTGCTTATGGAAAATCAGGCCTTCATCAAGAGGCAATAGAGGCATATAGGCAGGCCTTATGGATTGAACCTAACGATGCAACAGCTCATTTTAACCTTGGTCTTGCCTATCGAGAAACAGGTATGTATCAAGAAGCCATAGAAGCCTTTAAAGAGGCCATACGGATACAACCGAACAAGGCAATGGCTCATTGCGGTCTTGGTCTTGCCTATCGAGAATCAGGTATGTACAGAGAGGCGATAGAGCCGTTCAGACGAGCAATACGGATTGAATCTACCAATGCAACAGCTCATTTTAACCTTGGTCTTGCCTATCGAGAAACAGGTATGTATCAAGAGGCAATAGAGGCTTTCAGGCGGGCCATAGAGATACAACCCAAGGATGCAGCGACGTATAATAACCTTGGTAATGCCTATGTAGAGTCAGGTATGTACCGAGAGGCGATAGAAGCATATAAACAGGCAATAGAAATACAACCCAAGGATGCAGCGACGTATAATAACCTTGGTAATGCCTACGGAAAATCACGTCTCCATAAGGAGGAGTTAGATGCATATCAACAGGCTATACGGATTGAACCAAACGATGCAACAGCTCATTTTAACCTTGGTCTTGCCTACTGGGAATCACGCATGTACCAGGAAGCGATAGAGGCATATAGGCAAGCCATACGGATACAACCTGACAAGGCAATGGCTCATTGCGGTCTTGGTCTTGCCTATGTAGAATCAGGTATGTACCAGGAAGCGATAGAGGCCTTCAGGCAGGCCATACAGGTGCGACCTTACGATGCAAGAACTCATTATTGGTTTGGTATTGCCTATGGAAAATCAGACCGACACAAAGATGCAATAGACGCATATAAGCAGGCCATACGGATAAAACCCGACTATGCTGACGCTCACTATCATTTGGGGATAGCCTACAGCCGTTTGAACGACAGAAACGCTGCCTTGCGTGAACATAGTATTTTAAAGAAACTTGACGAACAACTAGCTGATAAATTATTTAAGTTTATTTATGAATGATACTATCTTAGAATGGTTCTGTTGTATTTTTTTCTCCTTGTACTACCTGATTCACAGAACCTTAATGACAAAAAATAGGGGGTCAGATGAACATGGGTGGCTAATGCAAACCATGAATCGCACTGAGCCATTTTACGAAATAGCCTACGAGAAAAAAGAATATTAGGACGCCGATGATATACAGCCAACTCTTGTACTGTCCTGTTGTACTAACCTTTTTCTCAGTATCTTCTTCTAGGGTATCCATACCCAGGACTCCTTTCAGTTGTTTTTGTAAATATATTCTAAGTATAGCACATATCCACATCCTTCCCCTTTTCTCTGCATAGGGTCAATTGCTGATTATTTTGCCCATTTTCTCATTGCTGTGATTGTTTCACCCCCTACCCCCCAATTATCGGTGTCTACTTCGTCGATGACTACATACGTGGTTCTGGGTGGTTTCCCCAGAACATCAAAAAGTAATTGCGTTGCCCCTTGGATTAATTTTTCTTTTTGCTCAGCGGTAACACCTTCTTTTGTTACTTTAATATTTACGTATGGCATCACACCCTCCCTGTGCTGTTGGTTATTTAGATAGATTTTACCATCTTTTCTGAGAATCTTGCAGTTTTACTTCCCCCACCACATTTTTATACAAAAAGAAAATTGAAATTCATCTATTGATGTTAACCCAAAAACTGCATTTACCTTCAAGTAACACTTAACAAAAAACCTCCTCTTGCAGTAGAATCAATTGTCTACCAAACAATCGACCCCGACAAGAGGAGGAACAAAACTATGCACAGGAATTCTACCACGACGCCTCAAGCAAACAAAGTCAAAATAACCTTCACCAAAAGAAAGATGACCGCCTATGGAGGTTTTGCCCTCCTCGCTTCTTTCCTTGAGAGAATCGGCTTTGCCGTCATGATAGAGAAGGCGATGTCGATCACTGAATGCTCTCCGAACACCATGGGAGTATATGGGAAGACCATCGCCTTTATCGCAATGATCTTTGCCGGTGCCGAGCGGTTCTCCCACCTTATGGACCCGGGCAATAAAGATGTCCTCGCACGGGTGTTTGGAGTAAGGAGACTCCCTGATGCGGCAACAACCCTCACACGGATGTTCAACAAACTGAAAACGGTCAGGACGGCAGAAACCTTCTCCTCCAATGTATGGACATATCTCTCCCGGCTTATCCCCTGGAACACGATTCGGGAAGACTGGCTCACTTTCAACTCCACCGTGCTCCTCCGTTACGGGGAACAGGAAGGGGCAAAGAGAGGATACAATCCCGTCAAGCACGGCAGGCCGAGCCATAGTCCCCTTCTGGCGTTTCTCAACAGGAGCAAGTATGTCATTCACCTCTGGAACCGTTCCGGCAATGTGGCCTCCTGGAACAACATCCTCGCCTTCTTTGCCGCCTCGTATTCATGCTCACATCAAGGTTCCGGGGGTTATTGCCGACAGCGGGTTCTATCTGAAACAGTTCATCGAGACACTTGAAAATGAACACCTCACGTACATCATTGCAGTGCGACTTATCAGGCCCCTCCAGCGGCAGATTTATGCCATCACTCACTGGAAAGAGGTTGCAAAGGGACTGTCTGTCTCGGAGTTCTCCTTCATGCATCCCCTCTGGGGAAAGGAGGGACGGTATATCGTGGTACGGCAGGATACCCGCAGAACAAAGGCAATGGGGAAGACCCTGCCTCTTTTTGCCCATGAGACCGAGATCAGAGATTACCGTTACAGCGCCTGGATCACCAACTCTCATGAGTCACCCTATGACGTATGGAACACATGTAAGCCCCGGGCAAACGATGAGAACACCATCAAGGAACTGAAAGAGGACTTTGCCTTCGGGGGTTTTTCGATGAAGAGGTTCTACGCGGTGGAGGCGGCGATGGTCCTCCGGGTCCTGGTGTATAACCTCTTTTTACTTTTCAGGCATGAGTTCCTTGGGAAGAAAGAGAAGATGCAACACCTGAAGGCCCTCCGGTACAAATATTTTGTACTTCCTGCCCAGATGGGAAGCAACGGGAGAGACGCTGTTCTTCGAATATCGGCGCACAGCAGGAAGGTACGGGCAAAGCTTTCGTATCTGTTTACCCGCATCAGTTTTTACACTCTACCTCTTGATCTCAACTGCACTGCATTTGGGAGTACGTGAAGCAACGAAAAAGGGAGGCGGGCCAAAAAACCGTATCAGCAGTAGTCATTTTGAAGGGAATCGGGGAAAGTCTTATCGGGGCTTATGCTACAGGTGCGTGAAGTGTAACTGCATTTTTCGGGTTAATCGTAATCTCATGAACTTTACATCATTATGAAAAGGAACGTGAGCTGGGCGTCCACATAGTGCCAATCACCGGTCGGTGATTGGCACTTTAAGGCTCTTAGGTCAATTATTAAGGCTATCGATTGCAAAAGAATAGCAAAGTGAGCGGTGTGTTATTTGCTTAGTATTCACTTGAGAATAAACATTGAAGAAAGATTTTAAAACAAGCATAGATAAAAACTTTATCGGTCAGCGCTAGGGATCCCTTACGCCTTGAGGTAGGCCTTGAAAAACTGGCGTTCACCCGCGTAAGTGCCTATAAGGATCAATTCAGAGCCCTTTGTAATAGGTACGGAAGGGCCTGGATTGACGATGAACCTCCCATCACTTTTGATAGCAACAACACTACAATGCGTATCCTGGCGAATTCTCGAATCAGCAAGGGTAACGCCATCAAGGATTCGTGGCGCTTGCACGCGAAATAGTGTCAAACCTTCAACTAACATGAGAACGTCTTGTTTTGTAAGAAAGCTGAAAACTGCGTCGACTCCAAGCACAGGGTAAGACATCACAAAGTCTGCTCCGGCTCGGTGGAGCGTCGATACATTCCGGTCCAGGTTGGCCCTGCTGATAATCTGGAGATCCGGCCTTAGACTTCTGAAATACTTGGTGAGGTATATGTTGGTGGCATCTTCATGAGTTGTGATGAGGGCCGCAGGAGCTTTTTCTATCCATGCCCTCTTGAGCGTGCTTAAATCAGCGGCGTCGCCGTAAACAATATTCGCACTATCACCTGTTTTTTTCAGGTTTTTTTCAATAATCAAGAAAGGTATGTCTCTTTCACCAAAACGTCTCGCAATTGCCGTGCCCACGCGTCCCCCTCCCATTATGATAACCGGGTCCCCCGCATGTTGAAACATCTGATAAATGGAAAAGACATCGTCATACGATGCTATCTGATTGTCAGTCCCTGCAAGGAGTAGGACGGTGTTCCTGGTTATTTGCGTATCCGGTGTAGGGACCAAAGGTCTGCCTCTTTCCCAAATACCGACAATTGTAACCCCCACTGTTTCACGCAGATTGCTTTCAGCGACAGTCTTACCAACAAGGGGGGTATTGATGACGGGGGTTTCCGCAATGACCAGGTCGTCGAAGCGACCTATGACATTCGCCTGAAAGTTGCCGCACATCGTCCAGTTGGCAAATGAACGTGCGAGGAGGTCGGCTAGCTCCACAACCTTTGAGCTTCCCGCCATGGAAAGAATATCCACGGAGTGGGGTGAGTTCGCTGTCGTGATAATGGGAACATTTTCATTCATTTCGCGGACTGTAAAAGCAATGTTGGTATTTATCTCGTCGCTGTTTGTTGCGACGACAAGAGATGCCTCATGAACACGCATTCTTTTATAGGTATCAGGATCATCAATGTTTCCCACCGCCACTTTGACGCCCCTGTCGGACAGCAGGCCTGCCTGCTCAGGATTTTCGACTATCACCACATAATCCCGTTTGTATGTAACCAGTCTCTCGACCAAGGCAGCTGTCACATCGTCATAGGCTGTCATGATCACATGATCCTTTGTGTCCGGAGACACTTCTCGGGGAGCTCTTCTTCTGGCCTCCGCCTCCATCCATGGCGCAAGGAAGAACTTGATGAACGCAAAGGGGAGAAGCACAAGCATAAAAATTACGCCAGAAAGAAGAACCAGAATGGAAAAGAGCCGCCCAGCATCGCTGGAGAACGTAACATCCCCAAATCCAAGGGTAGTCATGACAGTTAGCGTCCAATAAAAGCCGGTTACCCATGAATACTCCCGTCCTTCCCATGTCATTAGAAAGTGGAAGACGATGCTATACACGGTTATCATGACTGTGAGCATCACGATGAAGCGAGTGAGCATACGTATATTCTGTTTGGTGCTTTTGCCTTCGACCAAGAAACTGACTATAGAGGAGTAGAATTTCACAAGCCTTTTTTATGACCTCTCAAGAGAAATTTGTTAAAAGTCTATCTATAGCTAACATCCTTAAATCAATTTATTTTTGTTCTCAAGCCGTATACCATAACTGGTGTGAAAACTTCAATCCCGAAGCTACCCTGAATGCCTGACAAAATAAGGGCAAAAAATAAGACCATTTATCCTGATTACTTACCACTTATCATTCTCCTTTTCAAGACACTTGAAAAGTCAGGGGCATTTGACAAAGGCCTGTGATAGGAATTGAAAAAATAGAGGTTTGCCCTATGATGTGGGATAATTGACAAAAATCCTCTGTAAAACATGGCACAGGAAACTATGTGTTCCCTTCGGCATGTCATTGTGAAGGTCGATTCGCCACTCAACGTCCTTGGATCCAAATCGACTATACTCACTCGCAGACAATTGAACAACGAGATATAGAATCTCACCGGGTCGGCAAGCAAAGCTTATAGATTGTTCGCCACTAACGGTGCCGCCAGATATGTCCCCCTCCTGCCAGCGCCCTTCCGAAACATTCAATGTGTGCTCTCCGGGCACGAGACTAACAACAGCTATGCTGTCGTACTGAACATTTTTATATGTCCTTCTGATGTCCTTCAGCTTACCTTGTCTATATGCATTTAAGGCGTCCTTGTCATAGGAAGTCATTGCTGCCCTATATGGGATGGGCAAGGATGGATCTTTATCCACCCTTAAAGCACTGGAGCAGGCACATGAATTACATCCGACAACAACAGTACAATGTGGCGAGAAGCGGGCAAGATTAAAATAAGCATCCCGCTTAGCAGGTTTAACAAGAAGGGTTTCAAGCTTATCCCGCTCTTCAACTACAAATATAAAGTCTCCTGTCTGTAGAAATAATGTAAGATTCTCTGTTGTTATAGGAACAAGAACGCCTGGCTTTCGGAGAATTCCGGTTGCAACAGATTCTGCGGTTTGTCTTTGTTATAAGAGACAAGAGTATAACGATAAATATCGTCTTTTTGCGCCCCCACCGGTAGCACAATAAAAACTGGTACCTCTATTTGCGAAGTAGCTTCACGAAATATCTCAACCCCCCCAGTATTCACTCGAAGTGCGGGGATCCCCTAACATATTGAGTACCTCCCCACTGTCCATTCGGCTAGCTGTAATGGCACTTGATTTGTCTGGGATTTGGTCAATTGGATTCTGGGGAGCAATTACAGAACATGCGCTCACGCCAATACAAGCGAAAACAGCAATCATTATAATTGCTAGCGGTCTTTGAGTTATAGTCTTTTTGACAACATAGCGAATATTAATAATCAATTTACTCATTTGTATATGAAATATACACACATCTTACTGTTTTTTCATCTATTTGTTAAAGGAAGTAATGCTAACAGATGGTGTCTCTTTTGTTCAATATCCATAACACAGGGGTAAGGTGGCTGTCGAAGATTTTGGTTACAGTTTAATAACAGAAGAATAGGGGGGTCAGAACTAACCCCCCTAACCTACCAAAATTCCCATCTAACCCGTACCTAACCGATCTCCAATATGTTACTGTAATTATTTCAATAGATTATTGGCGGAGAGGGTGGGATTCGAACCCACGGTACGCTTATTAGACGTACAGCCGATTTCGAGTCGGCCCCGTTATGGCCACTTCGGTACCTCTCCGTTCTTGAAAAAACTTCTTGAGAAGTGCTTCGCTTTTCTCGGCGTATACCCCGGTTTTTACCTCCACCTTGTGGTTTAGTGGAAGTGCATTGATATCTATAACTGATCCAAAGGCACCGCCTTTCGCATCAAAGCATCCAAAAACGAGACGTTTAATGCGCGCCTCTATTATCGAGCCTGCACACATGATGCATGGTTCCATGGAAACGTAGAGGGTACAATCTACGAGTCTATAGTTACCCAATGCATCGGCTGCCATGTCGATGGCAAGCATCTCCGCGTGCGCTGTAGGCCTATTCACTCGCCGCGTCAAGTTATGTGCCCTCGCAATAACCTTACCCTCAGGAGATAGGATAATCGCTCCTACCGGGACCTCCTCGGAATCAAAGGCAACATGGGCCTCTTTCAGGCACATCATCATGAAGTGCTCATCTGTCATATTTACAATATACCCGTGATTTGATGTAAAATCAATCGAACGCCGTGATGTCCTGAAAAAGAGGGTTTGCAGACCATTCGATGGTTTCTCTCATTTTCAGTATGTATAAAGGCCTGATGCCATCCTTCCATCGGGGATACCCTCCTGCCCAGAGGTATCCAAGGAGTGCGTGAAATCCTTTCTTGCTGAAAAGGTATTCCCCTATTGTCAATCCCTGAGATGCAGAATCGTTCCTGACCGTAATCAGGGAAGACCTCGCATAACGATATACAATCTCTTCGATCAACCCTCTTGTCTTATATCCTTCAGGATTCTGTTTAAATTTTTCCGGCTCATGGGGAAAGGGGAAGTGCGTGTAAACTTCGCCGATAAAACCTTCGAATACGACTCCGCTGATAGCGCCCATAAGGTTTCCAATCTGCCCCGCTTCCAGAATATAAACAGACCATGTTTGATCCTGGTGCATTCCGCCATTATTTTCTGCAAGCTTCATTACATGATCGGACATATCGCTGGCAAAGAAAAAATAATTGTTGAGGAGGATCATGTCTGTCTCGATATTAAAGAATCCGAACGGAATCTCTCCGTGACTGAGCGACTGAAATAATAAGGGCATCTTTTTTTACTCCCTTTTGTGGAATAGTGAAATATACCAGAGCAACCGGGTAATGTCCACAGAAGCAAGGAGATCATCGCATGTCGAATGTCGCATCCAAAAAAATGAATAAACCCGAGTTTTCCATTATGGTGTATATTTGTGTCGGGCTATCCCAGCAAACACGTTCATTGCAAGTTGTGCTAACAGTCAACCTCTGTTATATTTAGCCATATGGGCATCAATAAAAAATCGGAGAGACTAAGAGAAATTATCAGCCCTCTGGGTAAAGTAATCGTGGCGTTCTCCGGTGGCGTGGACAGTACACTCCTCCTCAAGGTATGCCTCGATGCCCTGGGCCGTGAGAATGTAATCGCTTTTATTGGCACTTCGCCTGCGCATCCGGAGAGGGAAACAACAGAGGCTATTAATATTGCTCAACAGTTGGAAGCTGATTACGTTGTTGTTCAGACTAGAGAGATGGAAAATATCTATTTTACATCAAATTCCCGAGAGAGGTGCTATCATTGCAAATCAGGCCTTCTTGACCAAATAAGGAAAGTTGCACAAACTCGGGGTATCGCCAATATCGTTGAAGGTTCTAACGTTGACGATGAAAACGATTTTCGGCCAGGCAGTCGCGCGGTAACTGAAAAAAATGTATTAAGCCCCCTCAAGATCGTTGGACTTACAAAGAACGAAATTCGTGAGCTATCACGGAGCCTCAATCTTCCTACCCACGCTAAACCTTCCTTTGCCTGCCTCGCATCGCGGGTACCATATGGCACAACCATAACCAAGGAAATATTAAAGCAGATAGAACTATCAGAGGAGTTACTTAAAAGCCTGGGGCTCAGACAAGTACGGGTAAGATATCACGGTGAGGTTTCACGGATCGAGGCGGAAGTGGAGGATATGGCCATCATACTACAGCATGGGAATAAAATTTATGAGGGGCTCAAGGCCC
>Ga0351919_10049_pt1 | contig 39473 bp, 32 predicted proteins | sample TotcelHT113001N6_FD_206845 | JGI IMG/M metagenome (GOLD analysis project Ga0351919, IMG submission 206845) | Enriched cells from coal bed in the Powder River Basin, Montana, United States - Total cells T11 rep1 HSBNCT.T11.300.1.N6 ...
GGGAAGGAACCCTTGTCTGCATAACCCTGGAAAATTTCTTTTTAAAACAAACTATCCTCTTTGCGTGGGTTTTGTCGGAAATGCTGGTGGTACATCTTTATAAAAAAATCACGTGTTTTGGAGTTTCGGGATATTCCCTTTTTCTTAAATATGTACTATTATAAATGGCCCTTAACCTCTGCAGAACAAAAATGTCAGCAACAATTAAAGGAGGCGTAATTAATGCAAATCAACCTTTCAAAGAGAGTTTTCTCCCGGGGAGAAACGGACTTTATCCAGGCGAAACTCGCGCATGCTTTTGAGAAAGGGCTAATAGTTCGAAAGACAGAAAACAATAGTTCTTTGAAAGTATCATACTGTGGAGCGGAAGAAGGGATCATTACCCCGAAATGGAATATAAAAATATATCGTTATAATTCAAAAAAAGAAGGGCATAGCCTGGCGTGCATTGACATGCATATTCTGGAGAAACTCCTGGAAGAAGATTATGAAAGCTTTGTCTTGCCGAACCTCCCTGTATTACGAATAGATGATGCCGGATGGGGGTTCCCGTTGTGCGGCGTAATGGTGGGTGTTTCAGACGAAAAAAATGTTTTAAGTGCCGTAGTGCCCGTTGAGTATTTCAGAGATGATCCCGAGGTTGGTATCCAGACACGGAGATATCTCGTAAAGTATACTGAGCTTGCGCTACAAGTCCTTGCTCAGTTTAAAGCAGCGCCGAACACTCATCGAATTGAAATATGTACTGGCCATATAAATCAAATGCTTCGGGAGAACCTCCGCAACATCGGATACGATGTCCGTGTGGTGGAAATCAAAGGAATGTTGCAGAATAGACTGGAAGAATTATTTAAAGAATATGTAGCTGAAGATATTGGTGCCAATATTTATTATGACCCAAAAGCGGTTGATAAATCGGAAATCCCGAAAAAGTATTACGAATGTCTGAAGTATGGGAAGAAACACTGCTCTGATAAGATTAAAAACGGATGGGAATCAATAAAAAACGGAAATAATGGGCAGTAAAAATTAGAAGACAATTTATATGGATAGTGTGCATTTTGGGAAGAAAGCAACTCTTCAGGCAACAACCACGCAGTATCATCTTCAGAAAGCAAACATCTCCAAAAACTCTTCTTCACTTAAAACCTTGATACCCATCTCCATTGCTTTATCAAGCTTCGATCCTGCTTCTGCCCCTGCAACAAGGTAGTCCACTTTTTTGCTCATAGATGAAGAGGTCTGAGCACCGAGGGCCTCAACTTTTTTCCGTGCCTCGTCCCTACCCATTTCTTTCATGGTTCCGGTGAAAACAAAGGTCAACCCTTTAAGCGGTTTTGTTTCTTCTTTCTTGTATTCAATTTCAACACCTGACTCAAGAATTCGTTCCTTGGTTATTATATTTTTGTCATCTCTAAAGAAGGTTGCAATGCTGTTTGATACTTCAGGTCCGATTTCGGGGATATTTATCAATTCCTCTTCCTTAGCTGCCGTTAATTCGTCGATGTCTTTGTATTTTTCTGCGAGGAGCACAGAAATATGTTCTCCCACATGTCTTATGCCCAGGGCGTATATAAACCTCGCGAATGGGCGTTTTTTGGATGCGTTGATTGCATTTATGATGTTTTCAGCAGATTTGTCAGCCATTCTATCAAGGCCCGACAAGGTTTCCCTGCTTAAATCGTACAAATCCGACACATCCTTGACGATATTTTTATCCACCAGTTGTTCTACAAGTTTTTGTCCGAGACCGTCAATATCCATTGCCCTTTTTGAAGCAAAGTGTTCGATGCTGCCCTTTATCTGAGCCGGGCAGTTGATATTAATACATCGCCGGATTGCCTCGCCCGGAGGCCGGATAACCGGTTCACAGCATACCGGACACGTATCGGGCATTTCAAAGGATTTTTCATTACCCGTCCTTTTTTCTTTTATAACCCTAACAACTTCAGGGATTACATCGCCTGCCCTTGAAACAATAACTATATCGCCGATCATTATTTCTTTTCTTTTGATCTCGTCTTCGTTATGGAGGGTTGCCCTTGAGACCTCCACACCGCTGACTGTAACCGGTTCGAGTATTGCTACAGGAGTAAGCGCCCCTGTTCTTCCAACCTGTACATCAATCCGATTGATTTTTGTGGTCTCTTCATGTGCTTCAAACTTGTAAGCTATAGCCCATCTTGGCGACCGTGACACAGCACCGAGGGCATCCTGATAATCGAGCCTGTTTACTTTGATGACTGTGCCGTCAATTTCATAGTCAATGCTGTCTCTTGCGCTACGAATGTGCTCGTAATACTTGAGAATATCATCCGGATTTCTGCATAGTTTTGCGTAAGGATTTACCCTGAATCCCCACTTTTTCAGAAATTCAAGGAACTGAAAGTGTGTCTCTGCAGTCGCCCCTCTCATTTCACCCACGGCATAACAGAATATATTAAGCCTGCGGCCTGCTATAACTTTTGGGTCAAGCTGCCGCATAGAGCCGCTTGCCGCATTCCTCGGGTTTGCGAAAAGGGGTTCGCCCGAAAGCTCTCTTCTTTTGTTCAGTTCTTCAAATTCCTTTTTTCCCATGTATATTTCGCCCCTAACTTCAAGGAGCGACGGGATGGGGACATCGGGATTTTCAATCATCTTCATGGGTATTGCCTTTATTGTTCTCAGGTTCTGTGTTATATCTTCACCGGTGTAGCCATCACCCCTTGTCGAACCAAGGACGAACTCACCTTTTTCATATACGAGTTCAACGGCTAATCCGTCTATTTTTACCTCCATTACGTAATCCAGGTCTGTCACGTTAAGGAGTTTTTTGACCCGTTTATCAAAATCTGCAACCTCTTCTGCAGTCATGGCATTTGCCAGGCTCAGCATAGGCGTTCTATGGATCACTGTGGAGAATGATTCAAGAGGTTTCGCACCGACTCTCTGAGTAGGGGAATTGGCGTCGAAAGATTCAGGGTATGTATTCTCAAGTTCTGCCAGTTCCCGCATCATCTTGTCATATTCGGCATCAGAGACAAATGGATCATCAAGGACATAATATCTATAATTATGGTAGTCTATCCCTTTTCTCAACTCTTCAATCCTTGTCTTTGCCTCTTGATTATCCATCTTATTTTTTACCTCTTAACCTCCGCATCCTTAAAAGGACACAAAGCATAGGTTTTTCAAGACCTCTAATTGTAAAGATTTTCATATAAAAATTATGCAAATTTTACCAGAATTGCAGGAAAAGTAAAGGGGCTTATAGCTCCAGGCTTACGAACGGTTCATTATAACGAGTGTTTCAATATGGGTAGTATGAGGGAAAAAATCAAAAGGCGCTATGTCGTTTATGCTGTAGCCGTGCATCAGGATATCTTTTAAATCCCTTGCCAGTGTCGACGGATTGCAGGATACATATGCTATTTTTTTTGGATTTATCCGAAAGACATGTTTCAATCCATCTTTGCTGATACCTCCCCTGGGTGGGTCCATAATGAGCAGATCGGTTTCAACAAGGCTGATTTTACTCAAAACTGTTTCAATTTTTCCTTCGTAAAACAGGCAGTTTTTCACGTTATTCAGCCTGCAATTTTCTTTAGCATTCATGATGTTCGAATGCAGCGAATCAATACCCGTAACCTCTTTTGCGGATCCGGAGAGGCAAATTTCAATGGGGCCGGCCCCGCAATAAAGGCCAAGGACATTTTCGTTTGCGTTAAGCCGGGTAAGCTCAATTAATTTTTTGTAAAGTATTTCAGCAGATCCCGAATTAGGCTGGAAAAAAGATCCCGGGAAAATACTGAATCTAAAGTCATTCAGTGTCTCATCAATATATAATTTTCCGGCAATATGCTTTAATTTTCCGGAGTGAAAATCGTCTCCGGGTCTGCTGTTTATTATTGTGTAAAAGCTTTTTATCTCCGGAATAAGGATATTTAATGACTCCCATAGAGGGATCAAGTCAGGAATGATGCCTTCTGTAGTTTCAAGAACAGCCATTAATTCTCCGCTGGATTTAGATTCTCTGAGTATAAGGTGTCTTAAAAAACCACTGCCGGTGAAGGTGTTGTAAGCTTTGAGACTGTGTTCTCGGGCAAAAGCCGTAAAAATTGGGATGATTTTTTCTGTAACCGGACTCGAGATGAGACACCTTTCGATTGGGATAACATTTCCTTTATAGCTTTTAAAGGGTGAGACCCTTTCCCGCAAACCCATGGTAATCCCGCCTTTGTTTTCCCCGAAGGCAAGTTCAATTTTATTTCTGTAGAAATACGTATCTGGTGATGAAATAATAGGAAAAATCCTTATATTCTTCATGTCCAACCCGCCGATTCTTTTGAGTGTCTGCAACAGGTAATTTTCTTTCAACTCAAGCTGTTTTTCGTAGGCGAGGTTTTGAAAGGCACAGCCGCCGCATGGACCGAAGTGCGGACATCGGGGCATGACCCTGAAAGGGGATGGCGCAACTATTTCAGCAATTTCTCCATAGGCAACCCTTTTTTCTCTCCTGAGAATTCTTACTTTCACTATGTCGCCGATAATAGCTTCAGGCACAAAGACAACGAGCCCGTCTACCCTTGCTACCCCGTAATTATTTGGAAGAGCAGTATCAATTATCTCTATTAAAGGGGCTTGCGTCGCCCCCTCACTCGGCAAAGCCATGTGAGCCTCCCCTTCTCGCTCACCGTGTGAGCTATTCAGCGCTTTGACACCTTATGCACTGGCTTGCGTCGCCCCCTCACTCGGCATCAAGCCACGACCCACTTTCATGGGTGCCCCGGCCTCCCCTTCTCGCTCACCGTGTGAGCTAAAAAAATCCCCACGGCGCGTGAGGCAGCACAGGACACCGGGTGTGAATCCGTGGAATCTTATTGTTATGAGCTGATTGTACACGGTTTTTTGCATTAAGGAACAAGCTTATCTACCGGTTTAATGGGAAATGAAACGGAAAATGTTGTTCCTCCTGTATAATAGCATTCTTCTGTAGTTTCGCATTTACGACAAAGAGATATGTCGCCGGGGCATACATCAAGATCGGTCGGAATGTGTATGCATCTATTGCTCTTAAAGGTTAGATCAAAACCGAAACGGCGCGCGTATGTCTTTATGCGAAGAAGTTCAAAGCCCTTTCCTCCGGCACCGAAATCATAGGGTCTTTTGGATGTATAAAGGTCTGTTTCTTTTGTATGAAACAGACCATCGAGAATATATTTTTGATTCTCATCGGTAATACCGATACCTGAATCTGTAACATGAATCCATATGCGGTCGTTTTTCTGCTCAAGGGTTATCAGTATCTCTCCGTTTTCAGGAGTGTTTTCAATTGCATTCTTGATGAGACCCTCGCATATTTCCTTTAAAACAACGGGGTTTATGTTGATAAAGAGATTGTTTACCCCTTCAAGGCGGTAATGTATACGTCTGTAACTTGCTGCACGTTTTATTTTTTCCAGTATTGACTTTACAAAGGATAAAAGGTCGACGGATTGAAAATCTTCTATGATGGCCGGCAGAAATTGATCTGTCCATTCTTTTAAAATATTCCAGTGAACCTGTATATCAGGCGGTATATCCGATATATCTTTCATGCGTTGCAGAATGCGATCAAGGTCATCAAGCAAAAGAGAAGCCTCCACCTCCTGTGACGCGTGGAATATCTCATCGGTTTCATCTGAAATGGCGAAAAGGCGTTCTAAATTTCTTTCAAGGGTTTCTATAATACGGTAATCAGTAGAAATAAATTGCGCCTTTCTTTTTAAAATTCTAATAGTTCCCTGAATTACTGCAAGCGGGGTTTTAAGCTCGTGAGAAATATGATGAACAGCCTTTGTTTTCGCCCTGTTAAGACTCTCCAATTCTTTATGTGATTTTATGAGGGCTTCATGTGCCTGGATTCTCTCTGTAATGTCATCAAACGTGACAAGGTAATCCCCGGTTAAAAGCTGTACGAGGAAAAAATTAATTGTTTTCTTCGTCAGGTCCTGACATGTAGCATCAAAAGTCCTTGATATTTTTTCTCCCTGCTTGGAGCTTCTGATATCATTAATCCATGTTCTGAGTGCCTGTTTTCTATATTTAAGATCCGGGAAAACTCTATTAAACCATTCTTTCCCGTTTGGGATATTCTTCAGATCGTAACCGAACAGCTCTTTAAACTTGGGGTTTGTATATCTGTACACACCTTTTTTGTCTATCATGGCTATACCGAATGGCGCATTGTCAGATAGAGACAGCAGCCTGTTTCTCTCAGTGCGCAATGCATCTTCGTTTTTTTTGCGTGAGGTAATGTCTCTCAGGAGAATAAGGTAGACCGACTGGCCGTTGTATGTGGTTCTTGTCCCTGAAACTTCTACATAGATTGCCTTTCCGCTCTTTGTTATACCCTTGAATTCATATCTTGACGGCACGATTTCCCCGTTCCTTCTTTTTCTGTTGAAATCTAGTACAAGGTCATAATCATCCGGATGAACAATTAAAGTTATAGGCGTACCTACAATTTCATCAGGTGTATCATATCCGAACATTTCAACAAAATTCCTGTTAACATAAAGATGTTTATCCCCCCGTATCATCGTAACGCCGTCATTTGAATGTTCGATGGCAGCCCTGTATCGTTCCTCGCTTTCAATAAGGGCTTGTTCCGCTAAATTTCGTTTGGTAATGTCTCGCATTGTGCCTTCGTAATGCAGAAGCTTACCGGTATCATCTCTGACCGCTTTTATGTTAAGCGAAATCCAGTTCAGTCTTTTATCTTTGTTATACATTTTAACTTCATAGTTTTGTACTGAATCATTTTTTTCAAGCAGCGCCATCCATTCATAGCGATCATTCGGATTTTCGTACAATTGAGTATCTGCTCTGGTAACAGAATCTATGAGTTCATCCGGTGAATCATAGCCATGGATACGGGCAAGGGAGGGGTTTGCACTTAAGAAACGGCCATCAGGAGTAGTCTGAAATATGCCTTCCGTAGCATTTTCATAGATATTTCTATACTTTTTCTCGGTTTCCCGCAGTTCTGCCTCAACTTTTTTAAGCTCTGTTTCTGATTTTTCAAGTTCAGCTATACGTCTGCGCATTTGTTCTATAAGATGAGTCAGATCTTCGTATGATGGATGTTTTTCCTGCATGATCCTTTCGTTTACTGTGAATTTACAAATTACTGTATTTTAAATTATTTGCGTATTTTACATCAAATCCATGCATGTCTGCAACGAGATTGTTTATACATACAATACTTCTTTGAAACACGTTCCTTGCAGGTTGAATGCCGGTTACCATCCTGCCGGTTTTATTCTAAATCCAGATCAAAGCTCTATTGCCACCGGCTTCGTCATCATCTCCTCAACGTACTGTTTATGCAAGTCTGCCTCTGATAGCCGCTTGCGGATGTTCCCTTGCCACCTCGATTGCCCCGCAAATTACAGCGTGATAAGTCATCCAGTCTTTAATTTGGAATTGGAATTAATCATAAGTCAGGTCTTACGGACATTGGGCTTCTCATTCTCAATAAACCGTTTAAAGAGATATTCTTTATGCATGATTTTAAGAGCTTTCCTGATCATCGCCCTGTTTTTACTGTTTCCGTGTTGTATTAATGCCCGATGCATCTTTCTTTCACGAAAAGTTTTTGGAACATATATATGCTCATAGGTAAAGGGGTGCATTTCGGTATAGTACATGGTGCCTGATAATGTAAGCGGCAGGGGAGTGAAATCCTGTATCTGTTCAGGGTGGATGTTTCTTTTCATAAGATACAGGGCTAGAGACAGTGTATCTTCGAGTGTTGAGCCAGGATGGGAACTGATAAGATAGTTGACGAGATATTGTTTCTTATTCAATGATTTGTTTATCTCATTGTATTTAATGACAAATTTATCATAAACATCGAAGGTCGGCTTATTCATGATTTTCAGGACATGGTCGGCCGAATGTTCGGGAGCAACCTTCATCTGCCCGCTTATGTGATGTTTACAGAGGTATGCAAGATATTCTGATGAATCTTTGTCAATAAGCAGATCATATCTTATACCGCTTTCAATGAAAGCATGCTTCACATTTCTCAACGCAAGAATCCGGCTGTATAATTCCATGCCTTCCCTGTACCCCGTCTTCAGGTTCTTGCATTTTACAGGAATAAGGCAGTGTTTATCCTGACAGGTGCCTGTATGCTTCCACAGTGTGCATGTTGCCTGATAGAGGTTGGCAGTGGGGCCTCCTATATCGGTGATTGTCCCCTTAAATTCAGGTCTTTCAGATATTAAGCTTGCTTCATTAAGGATTGATCTTTTGCTTCTTGATTGGATTATTCTTCCCTGATGCATGTATAGTGAGCAAAAAGAGCATTCCCCACAGCATCCCCTATGGGAGATAATGGAAAATTTCACGGTCTCAAACCCCGGGATACCGCCGCTTTTAATATAGACAGGATGCCAACTCCGCATGTAGGGAAGCTCGTAAATTTTGTCGAGCTGTCCGGCAGAGAAGGGTAGGGGCGGGGGATATTGTATTACATAACGTGTGTCATGTTTCTGTGCCAGCACCTTTCCTTTGAAAGGATCCTGATTTGTATAAATTATCTTGAATGCTTCATTAAACCTGGTTTTATCCTTACTTACTTCTTCATAGGAAGGTATTTCAATGCTGCCCTCCGGCAAAATTATGACATTACCGGTTTGCCTTTTGTCATTGATCCCTGTCCTTTTATCCATGCCTCCAGATTTTTTGCCAACAATAGCTGTCCCCCGTATACCTGCAAGGTCTTTGTTTTGAAGTAACCGTTGTGCAATTTCAACAACCTGTATTTCTCCCATACCATAAACCAGTATATCTGCCCTTGAATCCAGCAGGATCGATCTTCTTACAGAGTCATCCCACCAGTCATAATGGGCAAATCTTCTAAGGCTTGCCTCTATACCTCCTATTATAATAGGTACATCGCCGAAGGCCTCTCTTATCCTGTTTGAATAAACAATAGTAGCCCTGTCAGGACGCAGACCCGGATTACCCCCGGGAGAATAATCGTCTTTTTTACGCGGCCTTTTGCCGGCTGTGTAATTGGCCACCATGGAATCCATATTGCCGGCGGTTACGCCGAAAAAAAGGCGCGGTTTACCAAGTTTTTTAAAATCATCAATATGCCTCCAGTCAGGTTGGGGGATGATGCCTACCCTGAACCCTTCCGCTTCCAGCGTCCTCCCTATTATGGCAGCCCCGTAAGATGGGTGATCAACGTAGGCATCACCGGTAACGATAATTACATCAAGGGCATTCCATCCTTTCTTTTTTAAATCCTCTTGTGATATGGGCAGAAAATCAGTTTGCATGACTTTATTTTATCAGAATATGTGAAGGAAAGCTTGTGAAATAATTAATTAATTAATAAATTAATAAATGTTTTGGGTTGTAAATGCCCCGATAAGGACCTTATTCATCACTAAAATCAGGGAAGTCGATGCAGTACTCATGAATATCAACGTTTTTGGCGCGCGCGGATATATATATTGACAAAATGTGAACCTGTAACTTTCGGATGAGTGTCTTTTGAAAACCATTATTTTCAATCAACGTGTTCCTCGAAGCTCTGCTTCGGGGCAACCAAATTCCCTCGCTAGTTGCGGGAGAGGGCAGGGTTAGTGGGAATAATCATGTTCCCGAGCCCGCCGATACCTCTCAGCTCTGCTGCAGTGAGGTTCATTTGAGCGGAAACCTGGTGTTCGTAAAGCAAGAGATTTCCAATCTGCATAAATATTTTAAAACTGATTATGCATAAAATTAATATCTGGTAAGATGGTTGAAAAATGTTGTTTTTAGTACTTTCCAACTGACGGTTAAGTTTCCGTTTTAATTATGTCTTTGCGATATTATTATATTATTGTGTTATTCTATAATGCAATAGTATTTGTGAAAAACATGAACTTGTTTTCAATAAAAAACTTTAAGTTTAATCCATTATGTTTTGCTTATCATATTTACTTATAGTAGATAAGAAAATATTAAAATATTGTTTGACATGTAAAAATAGTTTGAGTTATATTTCACAAGATACAATGATTGTAAAGTTAAGTATTGAATTATAAGTAAGAAGTTAACGAGTAAACTGTTGTTGGTATAAATAAGTGTACAGAAATATCTTGTAAGCACTTATAAAAATATAGTAAATTGACACACATTTTATCCATAATCGAATAGGGAGGTATAATACAATGAGGGGTTTACAAAACTTATTTAAGCGTTTTTCGAAAGAATCCCGGCGAAATTATCTAATAGCTATGATGGTTTTCTTCGCAGGAGCGTATCTTTTTTTGCCTGGCACGTGTTTTACGCAGGCCGAAGCCACTGCGTCTCATGAATCAGCCTTCAAACTGTTCGGGTTATTCAGTGATCCCCGCTTCAAACCAATCGAAGTTTACGGACTTATTGCTGTACTTTTTGTTGCAATCGCCGGCTTGCTGTATGCTGCCATGCTTGTTAAACAGGTCAGGAGAGCAGAACAGGGCACAAAGCAAATGCAGGATATTGCCGCCGCGGTGCGTGAAGGAGCAAATGCATATCTCTCGGCACAGTTTAAAAAGATCGGACCACTGATAATTATTATTACCATTTTGTTATTTTTAACTTACACGGGTACAGTAGATCTCTTTCGCTGGGGTCGTGCCGGTGCATTCTTTATTGGTGCGCTGTTCAGCGGATTGGTTGGTTTTGTCGGTATGCGTCTGGCAACAGAAGGCAATCTCCGTGTTGCAGCAGCGGCAAAGCACAGCTATGGAGAGGCCCTACAGCTTGGATATAGAACAGGAACCATAACAGGTATGCTTACAGATGGACTTGGTCTCCTTGGCGGAACCATGATTTTTATAATGTACGGCGAACAGGCATATGAAGCCCTCCTGGGATTCGGATTCGGCGGTACGCTTCTTGCTTTGTTCATGAGAGTCGGCGGCGGTATTTATACAAAAGCCGCAGATGTCGGTGCTGATCTTGTAGGAAAGATTGAAAAGGATATTCCTGAAGATGATCCGCGTAATGCCGCAACTATTGCTGACAACGTTGGCGACAACGTAGGCGACTGTGCAGGTATGGCGGCAGACATTTTTGAAAGCTATGAAGTAACCATTGTTGCTGCGATGATCCTTGGTATGGCAACTTTTGGCCACAAGGGCGTTATCTTCCCGCTTCTTGTTCGCGGTATCGGCGTGCTCGGCTCCATCATCAGCACTTATACTGTTAAGGCAGGTGCTGATGATACATCAGACACGGCATTGAAAAGTGTTCACCGTGGATTCTGGATCGGTTCTATTATTAGTATAATTGGATTTGTCCTTATCGGGTATTTTTATTTAAATTTTGACGCTGCCTATCTGATCGGCAACCCGACGGCATTAGCAGGTTTTCCGAATGGCGATCCTTCTAAGCTTGGATGGTTTGCAAATTTCGGCATTGCCGGATTGGATATGCGTCCGGCAATTACATGCCTGATAGGTATTTTTCTTGCTGTTGGATTAAACAAGGTCACCAGCTATTATACACACACAAGCTATTCGCCGGTAAAGAGCCTGGCAAAGGCCTGTCAGACCGGGCATGCTACAAACATCATTCAGGGATTTGCAGTAGGATATGAAAGCACTGTTGCAGCCGTTGGCGTCATAGCCGTTGCAATCTTCCTTTCCGTTCTGACCTATGCCGGGACACCTCCTCTTTTTATTGCTTATGGTGTTGCAATGACAGGCATCGGTATGCTGACCCTGACAGGCAATACTATTTCCATGGATGTATTCGGTCCTGTAGCAGACAATGCCAATGGTATCGGCGAAATGGGTTACAATAAGGAAGAGATGGAAAAGGAGAAACCCGGCAGTTACAAACGTGCCCGTCAGATACTTGCCGATCTTGATGCTGTCGGAAATACTACAAAAGCTGAAACAAAGGGTATCGCAATCGGTTCCGCAGTTATCGCGGCAGTCTCATTGTTTGCAAGCTTTATCGCTGTCATAGCAGTCGGCAGTGAAGAAAAGATCCATTTGATGACTGTATCGCAATACGTTATCGAAGCCGGAAAGATCACCGTTGCAGACCCGACGGTCTTTATCGGATTCCTTCTTGGCGGTGCAGTTCCATTCCTTTTTAGCGGAATGTTGATCCGTGCCGTCGGCCGTGCTGCATACTGGATTGTCAAAGAATGCCGTATTCAATTCCACGATCCCGATATCTGGAATGGCACCAAGAAACCGGATTATGGTCGTGTTGTTGATATTTGTACACAGACTGCACAAAAAGAATTAATAGGCCCGGGATTGCTTGCCATCGTGACGCCTTTACTGGTTGGCTTTCTGCTCGGCCCATATGCACTTGGCGGGTTTTTAGCAGGCATGATCCTTGTTGGTCAGTTGCTTGCAGTTTTTATGGCCAATGCAGGTGGTGCATGGGATAACGCCAAAAAGATGATCGAAGACGGTGTTTACGGCGGTAAGGGCTCAGAAGCTCACAAAGCTGCTGTCACAGGGGATACTGTCGGTGACCCGTTAAAAGATACCGCCGGTCCTGCAATCAACCCGTTAATAAAGGTTATGAATATGGTCAGCTTACTGACTCTTGGATTGGTGCTTAAATACAACCTGATTGCCCCGAGGGTATTACAGGAACAGCTTGGCACAGCGCGTATCATCAGTATTATTGTTATTGTTGTGTGCGTGGCCGCTTTATGTTGGGCTATATACCAGAGCAAACGCGAAACCGGTGAATTGGTTGAGTCGGAAGAATAGTACTCGGTAGAGTTTATATAAAAAGCCCAACAGGTTTATCCCTGTTGGGCTTTTTATATTTCATTTATATTTTCCCATATATTCCATTTTATATTGAGTTGCATACAAAAACATACCGAGACGTCGACAAGGAGCGTAGCGGGGAGACGATAAAGGTTTGCAGATAAAGGTAAAGCGTTATTAAGCCTGCCGCAATGCATCCACAATATTCATCCGTGATGCCCTCAGGGCTGGAAGTGCTCCTCCGACAAAACCCATAACCAAAGCAAACATTAGCGACTTGATGGCAATATCAAAGCTGAGAGAGAAGGAAAAGGCAAGCTCGGAAAAAGTCTGGAAGTTCATGGTGGATATAGTGAAAAACTGTAGAAATGAAGCAAAAAATAACCCTGCAATGCCTCCTGCAAGGCTGAGCAGCAATGATTCCAAAAGAAAAGCGCCCATGATGCTCCTTCTTTGAAAGCCCAGTGCACGCATCGTGCCGATCTCTGCAACCCTGCTTGCCACTGCCGCATACATAGTAATCATGGCCCCGATAACTGCACCGAGAGAAAATATCACCGTCAATGACATTCCGAGGATGCGCAGAAATTTTGCCATCATCTCTGACTGGTCGGCGTAATATTTTGTTTCTCTTTTTACTTCATGGTTTAGACGGGGATTTTTTTCAATCCGTTCTTTAAGTTTTTCAAATTCCGAAGAATCCTGTAGTTTAAAAATAAGAGATGAATATACAGGTCTCCGGAAGGCTTGCATGAGCTGATCGTTATCTCCCCATATTTCTGAATTGTATCCTGTATTGCCTGCATCGAATATGCCTACAATTATCCAGTCCCGCATACCGAATCTGAGCGTCCCGCCGATGTCGACTCCTCGAAACCTTTTCGCTACGCTCCGGCCTGCTGCTACCTCGGACGAACCCTGTTTCGGCATGCGCCCTTCCATAACCTGAACCTGGGGGCGCAGCTTCAGTGAGGTATCTCCGATCCCTCTGATTGTTACATTCGACTGTTTGTTGTCACCCTTCTTAGGTAGTGAAATAAGTACATTCAACTCTTTTGCAAAAAGTGCTTTTCCATCCATACCGATCGCCACCTGCGGGTCCGATTCGACAATGGATGCCTGTGAACGGGAAACCCAGCTCATTACTTCAGCGCCCGAGCCTTTACGGATTACTACTCCATTGTCATAAGAACCGGTATCTATGAGGGTTTTTTCAAGACCATGGGCCATCATCAGAATTGTGGTAAAGACAAAGACTACAAGTGCCATACCAGAAGCAGTAAAAATAGTTGTGATTTTACGGGTCAGGAGGTTCTTCATGCTGTATGAAAAGGGGATAAACATCTTAACCTATTCTCCTTAAACCGTCTGCGACAGGGGTTTTTATGCTGTGCCAGGTTGGGATGACGGCTGCGAGTATACCGACAAGAGCAGAGAATATAATATCCAGAAGTATTGTGTACATAGTAACATTAAAAGTAGGGAAATAAGAGCCTACGGTGTTGGCAAATGCCTTTGCGGACGGAAATGTGAGGATAATGCCCACTATGCAGCCTATCATTGTTATAATAAGGGATTCACCGAAGATCAGCCCTGCAATGCGCCATCCCCCGAAGCCAAGTGTCTTGAATACTGAATATTCACCGATACGTTCACGAGCTGTCATGTTTATCGTATTTGCAACTACAGCAAGGATAATCACAATCACTATGAAAGTAACAAGTCTCAAGGCAGTGATGATCGCATCAGACATGGAGACAAAGCCTAACTGAAAAGCTTTTTCAGTTTCTGTAAGTGTCTCTGCAAGGGAATTGTGGAATGTTTTATCAACCCTCAATGAGACGTCCGTAACAAGGTCAGGATTTGTTACTTCCATAATGTAGTAGCCTACCTGATCTGCCCGGGCAGGCACGGTTTTTTTGAGAGTCTCGTTCAGATAATCAAAGTGAAAGAAAAACTGGCTCTCGTCGGTATTTTTATCCTGTCCTCTATATACAGCACGCAGGATAAATTCCCAGTTACCCGGATAAATAGTCCCTTTCAGGGTCACTATATCGCCGATTTTCCAGCCGTATTTCTTCACCAGTTTTGCCCCTGCCGCAAATGACTTTTTGTCACGAAGAAAAGCCGCTTTTTCAGCGGGCTGAAAAATATACTCCGGGTATAACTCAAGGAAGCTTTTCGGTTCAACGGCAAAATTTGCAAAAAAATTCTTTTCTTCAATGTAAAAACCGCCAAACCAGGTCCCGTATGATACAGTCTTTACCCCATCTATCTGGCGGATTTTTTCTTTGTAAGAGATCGGGAGTGTCAGTATCATCGATACGGCATGTCTTGTAACAAGCCTGCTTGCAGATGATGCCTGAACACCGCCATACCATGCGTCTATAACCGTCCGCAAAAGTCCGAAGGCGAGAATCGCAATGGCAACGCTCAGAACAGTCAGGCAGGTTCGAAGTTTGTGACGGAAAACATTTTTGATGAGCAGCTTGATTATGTACATTATGGATTACTGTTCAAAACACCCTTATCAAGATGTTTTAATACGCGGGCCTTTCCTGCTGCACGGGGGTCGTGGGTTACCATTATGATTGTCTTCCCTGATTCTATGTTGAGGCGTTCCATCAATGCCATAATCTCTTCTGCAGATACACGGTCGAGATCTCCGGTGGGTTCGTCTGCGACAAGGATTGTCGGGTCAGTCACAATAGCCCGTGCAATAGCGACCCGTTGCTGCTGTCCCCCGGAAAGCTGACCCGGATAGTGGTGTATGCGGTCGGCAAGATTTACAACATTCAGTGCCATCTTTACATGTTCCCGCCGCTCTTTCTTCGGAAGATTAGTCAATAGCAAAGGGAGTTCAACATTATCAAAGGCAGTGAGAACAGGAATCAGGTTATAAAATTGAAACACAAACCCGACATTCACCCCGCGCCATCGGGCAAGCTCGGTCTCGGATAATGTGGTAATATCAATGCCGCCTACCCTGATGATGCCGCTGTCTACCTTATCGATGCCTGCAATAAGGTTTAAAAGGGTTGTTTTACCAGAACCGGAAGGACCCATAAGGGCGAGAAAATCCCCTTCATGAATGTCAAATGTAATATCACTTAATACCGGTATTATCTGATTTCCGCGATAGTATGATTTGTTGAGATTTATCACCTCTACAATAGGCGCTGATATCAATTCGCCTTCATTCATATGACTTCGTTGACCTTGCCCGGGTACCATCATTGAATCCGAATTGATATTTATTGTCCATCTACCGCTCTGCAATCCTTATTTTTGATCCGTTTCTGAGCCGTCCTGAAGGATTTATCACGACTCTATCCCCCGCCTTTACCCCGCCTGTTATTTCACTCATTTCACCGAAGGTTTCTCCAATAGTTACATGTGTCTGTAAGACGCGATCCCCGATAACAAGAAAGACCATTTTCTTACCGCTATGTTCAATAATGGCTTTGTTCCCGAGAAGTGTTCTCGGTGTCTCATCTGTCGCACTTACAGGCTTAGACAGGAAAGCTACCTTTGCGCTCATTTCAGGGAGTATGTTAATATCCTTGTCAATAAAGCGAACCTTTACCATCACTGTTGCTTTACTCCTGTCGGCAGTAGGGACGATCATATGTATAATCCCGCGGAACCTCGAGTCCGGAAACGCATCGAGCTGAATCTCGCAAGGCTGGCCCACTTTGATTTTTTGAAGATTCGACTCTGATACATCAGCCTCTACCTGAAGTGAATTCATGTCTGCTATTGTTACAACAGCAGCTTTTGCATTTGCAGCTGCACCAAGTGGGGTTACAATATCGCCGATGTCGGCATTCTTTGTCAGTACAATAGCATCGAATGGGGCACGTATCAAGGTATACCCTAAGGTAACCCCGGCATTTTCGAGTGCTGCGGCATATGATCTTACCGATGCTTCCCCGCCTGCTACTGCTGCCAAAGCTTTTTTATAACGGGCTTCAGCTGCATCACAGGATGCTTTTGTAGTGAACTCCTTTTCAAGGAGATTCTTCTCCCGTACAAAATTTAAGCCCGCATCTTTTAACTCTGCCCTGGACTGCTCAAGGGCTGAACGTGCAACCTCAAGATTTGCGGCAGCCAGTTTTTCAAGGGCAATAACATCGTTATTTTCGAGCCTTGCTATAATTTCTCCTTTTTTGACTTTGCTTCCTTCCTCAACGTGGAGGGATGTGATCTTGCCGGTTATTTTAGATGCTACCGCGGCCTTCCGCTGAGGTACAACATAACCGCTGGCATTTAACAGTGTAAAAGTCTGGGAAGGATAGACCTTCGATACGGTTGCCACATCAACCTGAACGGCCAGAGTGAATATGCCTTTTACATAGAGGAGTAAGATTATCAAAATAAGTAATATTACGGCTATCCAATAAAACAGCTTTTTATAAGATTTTTGCTGCATCGTTGTCCCGGTTTTGTCTATCTTCAGTTTTGAAAGGTCTTGATCACCCATTTATTTACTCCTGTATCATAATTTTCCATCGGATTGCTTGAATAATGTGAACAATGTCTTCATGTGCTGTTCCGGAATTTGCATTTCATTTTCCCTTTCCAATTACCGGGATACCCGAAGGCTGTTACCCGGTTGCCCCTCCATCAGCAAATCTGTCTGAGACTCTCCTTCCCGCTTGTATTACGAGCTATTATTATATTCTCAATCACTGCGCTTATCTTCATATGTTGTTTACCGCTTTTCAGGCAACTTTTAACAATATTTTTTGAATCTTCCTTATGACCATGAAGAATAAAATATTATTACATGATTATATATTTTTGTAGCATTTTGTTCATTAATTATGGATAATTTATCTTATTTAAATTGACAGGAACAATAAAAAAGAGGGGTAGTCAAGCTATATTCTTTTTAGGGAGGGGTGAGTGAGGGTACATTTTTGGGGGACACGGGGCTCATTGCCCGCTTCTTACACAACGGAAGTCATCAGGAAAAAAATATTCAGTGCTATCAAAGCATCAAGCAGCATAAGCCTGCGTACCGATGAGGAGATTGAGAAATTTGTTTATAAGGGGCTTGCCAATAAAAGCCTGCCATTTTCTGCAATAGGCAGCTATGGCAGCAACACCTCATGTATGGAAATAGATGGCGGGGAAGAGTATATTCTCTGTGATGCAGGAACAGGGTTGAGAGACTTCGGGAACCATGTTCTAAGATCTTCAGCTCAAGGAGTACAGAACAAAACTAACGTATTCAATATTTTTATATCGCACCTCCACTGGGATCATATACAGGGATTCCCCTTTTTTACACCTGCCTTTATTCCGGGAAACCGTGTTAATATCTACGGATTTCATAAAGAACTTGAACAGGCTTTTATAACACAGCAGGAATATCCTTTTTTCCCGATACCCCTTAAACTATTGAGCGCAGATATAAAATTTACAGTGCTGGAAGAGAACAGGGATTATGAGATTGCAGGCTTCGCTGTGAAAGGTATAAAGCAAAATCATCCCGGCGGTTCCTATGGCTACAGATTCGAAAAAGACGGTAAAAGCATTGTCTACTCGACTGATTCAGAACATAAAGAGGATGCTTACGACGAAGAGTACATTTTTGTAAATTTTTTCAAGGATGCAGACCTCCTTATTTTTGATGCCCAGTATTCCTTGCTGGACGCGATTTCTGCAAAGGAAAACTGGGGTCATTCGAATAATATCATAGCTGTGGAACTTAGCGTAAAAGCCGATGTGAAGCATTTATGCATCTATCATAACGAGCCTACCTTTGATGATGAACGGTTGGATGAATTTTTGGAGGATACAAGGCGGTATCTGAGAATTTATGCAGAAACATCTCCACTTATCATTGACATTGCATATGACGGTATGCAGGTTGAACTATAGAAAAAAGTTGTAATCCGCTTTACATAACTCTTTTCCTGTGTTAAAAAAATGCAAAAAAACGCTAAGGTGAAAAATGATTACCGGAATAGGAAGTTTCCCTTTTACAGACATAGATGAGGCAATTGATGTAATATTCTCTTCATGTCCCGAGATACCGTTCTGGCCCCAACTGCCGAAAAGATCTCCGGTGGAAAATATGTACACCACTTTTCTTGAATCAGTACCTTGCATTGTTATTGACGAAAATAACGGCACAGTTTTTATGAATACTGAAGAGACAAAAGGTATAGAACAGTTCTACGAAGATTATTACGGCGGGAACTTCGAAGCCTTTAGGGTTTCGGACAAGGTTGCTCCGGGTTTTTACAGGTTTTTGGAGAGGCTCAAGGATATACAGGGCGGTGTCAGTTTAATTAAAGGGCAATTGACAGGACCTTTCAGCATGGGGCTTGGCCTGAAGGATGAAAACGGTAAGCCGGTTATTTACAACCATGGTTTTTTTGATATCATTAAAAAGGCTTTGAACATGAAGGCCAAATGGATGGTCAATGCTATCAAGGCGATATACCCTGAAAAAGATGTAATCATATTTTTTGACGAGCCCTATATGGTTTCTTTTGGTTCAGCATATGTATCTATCTCGAAGGAAGAGACGATTTCTCTCCTGAATGAAACCCTGGAAGGGGTTGAGGCAAAAATAGGTGTTCATTGCTGCGGAAATACGGACTGGTCTGTATTGTTCGGTGCGAATGTTGATATTGTAAACTACGATGCTTTTAACTTTCTGGAAACAATATTTTATTTCAAAGAAGACCTGACAAGGTTTCTGAAAAGAGGCGGATGGACATCTCCCGGCTTTGTGCCTTCGTCGGAGGAAGTATTGAAAGTATCAAAAGAGGATATAATAATGCTTATCGGCAGATTCGCAGAGCTTGTGAAGGAACTCGGCCTTAAGTCTGAAAGCAGGGACTGGCTTTTAACAACAAGCTGCGGACTGGGCAGTCTGAACATTCCTGAAGCAAGAAAGGCCATGGAACTGCTGAAAGAGCTTTCCTCTTATTAGATCTGCTGTACGTTAACTTTATTCGTTAATTTTATATATAAACCCGCACCAGGCGCTCTTCTTTTCTGTTTGCACAAGCAAAAACGGATGAAAAAGCGGGATCAGCTTTTTGCTTTCCTTTCCCAATATGCCGGAAATGATGATATGCCCGCCATCTTTTACAAATCCCTTTATCTTTTCTGAATAACGGGTAAAAGTTCTTATGTCAAGGTTAGCCAGGATAATGTCGTATGTCCCTGAGACGTGCTGAAGGTCTGCGCAGGTAAGGGATATTTTGTCTGTATTGTTGAGGGTTATGTTCTTTTTCGCAGAAAAAACAGTGTCAGGATCATTGTCTATGGCAATTACTTTTTTTGCACCAAGAAGGACGGAAAAGAGAGAAAGTATCCCTGAGCCGCACCCGAGATCAAGAACATTTTTGCCATCCATGGCCAAATGTTTCATCAGTTTCATCATTATTCTTGTTGATTCATGTCTTCCTGTTCCAAAGGCCATTCCCGGTTCGATGACGATGGATTTTACGTTTGTTTTTTGTTTGTTCCAGGGGGCCAGGATGGTTATGCCGTCAATCTTTATGGGACGAAAATATTTTTTTGTCAGAACTGCATAATCCTGTTCTTCTTCTTTGTGAATGTCGGTCTGTTTAATATTGATCTTCAGCTTTTGAAGATATTCAAGGTATTTTTCAATATCAACCGGATAGGATTTTATAACAATATCATTACCTTTTTCTTCAACCCAAATCCCGGAATTTGATAAAAACCCGTATATTTCTTCAGGAAGCAGTTCTTCCGACCCTTTATCCGCCAGGATGTCTACACGTGTTTTAATTATTATTTGTCCTGATTTCACAGATATTTTTCATCCAAACCGATAAACCTTGCATTAAACAGATTGTATAGTTTTTCTTTATTGCCCCGCAAGTCAATACCCTGAAACTTGCTTCGACATGATTTTCACACTCTTGTCCAGCCGCTGTCGATACTCCGTGGTTTAACGCGGGGTAGTTCATTTCTTTATGTATTGGGATAAAGTATGCTGCCTATTCTGGATGCGTCATAACCGGTGAAATCTTTGATATGGGTTATAAGTACGGGTTGTTCGAAGAACGTAAGAAAACTTTTTACGTAAGTGCTGTGGAAGTGTTCTTTTGGGATAACCATGTCAAATCTTTCACTAAATAGCGGGATGAAATTTAAACCAAGCATATGTGCTAAATGTATAACACCGAAAGAAACATCTGCATTGCCCTTTATAACGTTTAAACCTGCCTGCAGGTGCGATTCTACTTCGTTTTTGTATCCTTTGATGTCTGAAGGGTCTATCTTTTTTTCACGCAGCAGAAAGTCGAAAAGAAGCCTTGTTCCGGAACCCTGGTTCCTGTTTATGAAAACTGCCCCTTTGGCAGCAAGGTCTTCGATGGAGTTTATCCCTTTAGGATTATTTTTCTGGAGATAAAGACCCTGTTCCCTGAAAAACATCTGAATTACTGTATACTCATCCCCGGAAAGGTATCTGTCAACATAAGAAGTATTGTATTCCTTTTTCTCTATGTCCAGGATATGCACGCAGGACATTGTGGCAGCGCCTTTTTTTAAGGCTCTTAGTCCGTTAATGCTCCCGACAGGCGCATAGTAGATTGTGGAATTGTTTTTGCTGTTGTATACGTCAATTATTCTCCGCAGAAAGATATCATCACTCCCCGCTATAAAGATGTTTTCTTCTCTTGCAGTATTCTCCAGTATCCATTTGTCGATCATCTCTTTAGTGAATGCTATCTTACCGCCAATCTTAACGTGTGGAAGCTTTGATTCCTGGACAAGCTTATATATTTTTTTCTCGTTTATCTTTAAATATTTTGACAGGTCTCTGGCTGATATGATTTCCATGTAAATATTATAACTAAAAGAGAAGATATTATCAAATTTAAAATATCAGTATTTTTAATAATAGTTTAGCAACAGGTCATATTGGTAAATAATTAGAAAATATGTTATATAAAGTACATTATAGTAATAAGAAGTACCTAAGAAGCTCTATAATCTTGATTTATACAGATAAATACATTATTATTAATAATTAGGATTTATATTAAACCTTGTTTGATGAGGATGAACTATGAAGCGTTGGTTTTTTACATTTTTGTTTTGCAGCCTGTTTTTTATTCCAGGTTTGGTTAGTGCCGAAGGCAGTAAATTTATCCTTTTATCGAGCACGATAGGCCCTATTGATTCAGGTATAGTAGGTGTTCTGGAAGATCGGTTTGAAAAAGAGACAGGCATAAGGGTGAGACACGTTGGAGCTGGTACCGGTGCAGCCCTGAATATTGCCAGGAAAGGTAATATCGACCTTGTGATGGTTCATGCGAAACCGCTTGAGGAGAAATTTATACAGGAAGGATTTGGAACGGAAAGGATTGACCTCATGTACAATGATTTTGTAATTGTGGGTCCGAAAGACGATTCTGCCGGTGTGAAAGGGGTTAAACAGGCCACGGAAGCACTGAAGCGGATTTCAGCAAAAGGTGCAACATTTATAACCAGAGGTGATAAATCAGGAACGCATGTCGGAGAGATGACGCTTTGGGAGAAGGCCGGAATGAAGCCTTCCGGTCCATGGTATGTTGTTTTCGAAAAAGGTTCGGAAGGGAATGCTGCCACCCTTCGTTTTGCAGACCAGAAGAGTGCCTACGCATTCATTGACCGTGCAACATTTCTTTCACTTAAGGATGCTATCAAGCTTGTCATACTCGTAGAAGGCGACGAAGCCCTTTTGAATTACATTTCTCTGATCCCTGTAAATCCGAAAAAATTTCCTGATGTAAACGGGAAAGATGTTGCAACATTTGTCAAATGGCTTACAGCATTGGAAAAAGGTCAGGTGATTATCAGGGATTTCGGCAAAGACAAATATGGCAGTCCGCTTTTTTTTCCTAATTCAAAAGAATGGAAGAATGCTCAGGCGCCAAAAAAATAATATTATTATAGAGGAGTAAGAGTTATGAAAAAGTTAATGAGTTTATCTTTGGTTGTATTGGCAATATTTTTATTATCCGGCCTTTCCCCTGTTCAGGCAATAGAAAAGAATGTAATTCTGGCCACAACAACAAGTACCCAGGATTCCGGACTTCTCGATGTGCTCATCCCGATTTTTGAAAAAAAGACGGGGTATTTCGTGAAGACGATCGCTGTTGGTTCAGGACAGGCAATGACAATGGGTCAGAAAGGAGAGGCTGATGTATTGCTCGTCCATTCTCCTGCAGCAGAACAGAAATTTGTAAAAGAAGGCTACGGTGTTAACAGAAACCTTGTTATGCACAATGACTTTGTTGTAGTCGGATCGCCGTCGGATCCTGCAAAAATTAAAGGCATGAAGTCTGCTGTAGACGTTTTCAAAAAAATTGCCTCAACTAAAAATCTTTTTATGTCAAGAGGTGACAATTCCGGAACCAACGCAAAAGAGAAAGCAATCTGGAAGGAGGCGGGTATTAAGAGTGAGGGTGAAAAGTGGTATCAGCAGACAGGTCTCGGCATGGGACAGACTCTGAACGTTGCCTCTGAAAAAGCAGCTTATACCGTTTCTGACCGAGGAACCTATCTTGCGTTGAAGAAAAGACTGTCTCTTGATATACTGGCTGAAGGGGATGCTGTTCTTCTCAATATATATCATGTAATAGAGGTAAACCCCGCAAAATGGTCCAAAGTCAATGCTGCCGGCGCAAAGGCTTTTGCAGAATTTATGGTGTCAAAGGATACGCAGGGCATTATAAAAACCTTTGGTGTTGAAAAATTCGGTTCAGCGTTATTCTTTCCGGATGCCGGCAAAAAGGTGGAGGATTTGGGAAAGTAGTGCAAGGGCTGATGGATTCAAAAGGGATTTATAAGTTAAAAAAGCAATAGAAAAATATTTGATTTACAGTTAAACTTGCCTTACCACGCAGTTCATTGCATGGTAATGCAAGATTTTATTTGTAACAGGGGTCAAGATGGACTTGATTTTGGAAGGAATTAAGAAGGCAATCCTGCTGCTCTTTACCATGGACCGCGAAGTGCTGGAGATTACCTTCCTGTCTCTCAAGGTTTCCGGTATAGCAACTATAATCAGTCTGCTTATCGGTATATCAATCGGAACACTTGTTGCCCTTACACGATTCCCGGGAAAAAAAATAGTTGTGAGTCTTATCAATACAGCCATGGGATTACCGCCTGTTGTTGTCGGACTTTTTGTTTCTATTTTTTTATGGAGAAGCGGCCCCTTCGGTTTTCTGGGGCTTTTATACACCCCTTTGGCTATTATCATTGCACAGGCGGTTATTGCTACCCCGATAGTCATGGGTATTACTGTTGCTGCCATGCAGCAGCTGCCGAAGAAAATGAGGCTTCAGATACTTGCCCTCGGCGCAAGCAGGCTTCAAATGGTCTGGATGCTCATTAAAGAGGCGAGACTTTCTTTACTGGCAGCAGTTATGGCAGGATTTGGCGGTGTGATTTCAGAGGTCGGCGCTTCAATAATGGTAGGTGGAAACATTAAGGGCTATACCCGCGTCCTTACAACAGCTACGGTAATGGAAACGAGTAAAGGTAATTTTGATATAGCTATAGCGTTAAGTATAATATTGCTCGCCCTGGCGTATTTTATAAATATTATTTTAACGTATGTTCAGCAGAGAGAAAGACCGAGGTGAGTAACCTCGTGAAGCGTGAAGTGTAAATCGTGAAGCATTTGAAGACGAGTTAAGAGATGTGTTTCAAGAGGTGTGGAATTTAATTTTATGGATGAGAATACAAAGACATACATACTGGAAGGACACAATATCAAGGTTGAAAGAGGAGATGCGATTATCCTTGATACCCCATCCTTTGTTGTAAGGGATGGCGAGGTTATATCCCTCATAGGACCCAATGGTGCAGGAAAAACCACACTTCTTCAGACCCTGTGTTATTTACTGAAGCCATTCAAGGGCGAAATATATTTCAGAGGCAAAAGGGTTGGCAGTGAATATCCTTTGAACGTGTATCGCCGAAAACTTGCAATGGTGTTTCAGGAGCCCCTGCTTTTTGATACAACCGTCTTTAATAACGTTGCATCCGGCCTTAAATTCAGGGGTGCCAGAGGATCGGAAATTGAAAGTGTGGTTATGGAAAATCTGCAGAGATTCGGCATTGAGCAACTGAAGGACCGTTCTGCCAGAACCCTTTCAGGCGGGGAGGCACAGAGGACAAGCCTTGCAAGAGCATTTGCCACCAGACCAGAAATACTCCTTCTTGACGAGCCTTTTTCGGCCCTTGACCCGCCCACACGGGAGTCCCTTGTGGAGGACGTGGAACAGGTATTGAAAAAATCAAAGATTACAACCATATTTGTCACCCATAATCGCATGGAAGCGATTCGTCTTTCTCATCGCATCGCGGTAATGCGGGAGGGAAAGATACTGCAGATTGGTCCGCCCACAGAAATCATGAATTATCCGGCCAGTGAGTTCGTTGCTTCTTTTGTGGGGGTAGAAACGACCCTTGACGGAATAGTTTCCGGGAAGGGGGATGGTATTTTTACAATATCAGTTGCAGGACGAAGCATTGAGGCTGTCGGGGATGTAAATGTCGGAGAGCCTGTTATCCTTTGCATCAGACCGGAACAGGTTGTTGTCTCACATAATTCTGTTCGAGGATCGACAAGCTTAAGAAATATTTTTTCAGGAACAGTAATAAAGGTAACCCCGCTCGGGCCCTATCAGAAAATACATCTTGATTGCGGTTTTCCTCTGGTAGCTTATATCACAAACGATTCAAGCAGGAAGCTTGCCCTTCAGGAGGGAATAGAAATAACCGCGTCTTTTAAAGCAACATCTATTCATGTAATAGCAGGAAAAGAATTTAATAATACAAAAAAGGTATAATTCGGAGGTATTTTCCGAAATAAATATTGTTTTAGAATGCAGTCATTTCAAATAGCCTATAAAACGCTAATATGATTAATAATGGATAACTATGCATAATAATAACGATAGTAGAAATTGACCGGCTTGACAAGTAATAGACCTGTAATTAAACTAAGAAACATAGAAACTGATCAGCATCTCTTTAATCAGGCTATATTAAGATGCTGGCAAGTTTCAATTAAACAAGGAGGAACATTCAAATGGCCGGAAAAATATTTTACAGAGAAAGAGAAAAGCTGGAGGAAGGGAAGAAACAGCCAAGGTTCAAGCTGGTTGCCGTAGCGGATGTGAATCTGAAAATTTACGGAAAACATCTCAGAAGAAGCGAACTTGAACAAATTTCGCAGTCAGTGGGCGCTGAACTTGTACTACTTTCACATGGAGACAAGAAATACAAAGAAGAGACTGATAATGTGGAGGTTGAGGCCTGAGCACACAGAAAGGCTGATTTAGTAAAAAACTGCAACATAGATGATAAGAGAGGATAGAAATCTGATATGACCCTTATAAGAGAACGGGATGGTCGGCGTCTGCATATTAAGAGCAAACTCATGGGTGAGAGCCTCGTCGGCAAATCTTTTGTTGAGGAACTTGAAATAGCTCCGCAGGAGAGACTTTTCCCTGATGTGAATGTGCTTAAGATCGGCGGTCAATCAATATGCGACAGGGGCGCCAAGGCGCTTCCCGCGATTATTCATGAAATTATCGAGAACAGCAAGAACCATAAGATGCTTATAACGACCGGCGGTGGCACGAGAAGCCGTCATATCTATACGATCGGTCTTGAGCTTGGAATGCCTACAGGTATCCTGGCAAAATTCGGAAGTTCAATATCCGAACAAAACGCGCTCCTTGTTTCAATGCTTCTTGCAAAACATGGCGGAATAAAGATCGGTCACGATGAGATTGTTAAGCTAACAAATTATTTTGCCCAGGGATGTATTCCGGTTATGCACGGCATGCCCCCCCTATGACTATTTTGCACTGCCTCCGGTAAAGGGACGCATCCCTGTTCATCGTACGGATGTGGGAACATTGCTAATGGCAAATCTCATCGGCGCACGTAAATGTATTTTTGTTAAAGACGAGAAAGGTTTATATACGGATGATCCGAAGAAGAATCCACAGGTTGAATTTATCCCCGAGGTGGGCGCGAAGACTTTGATGGAGCGTGATCTGGAGGATCTTATCATTGAACGGCCATGCCTTGAAATTCTCCAGAACAGCGAGGTCCTTAACGAAATTCAGATCATCAACGGTCTTGAGGAAGGGAATATAACACTGGCACTAAAGGGGGAACGTGTGGGGACAATTATTTACAAAGAATAAGTATATATGTTGAGACTATGAGGGTCTCAGCAGAAGATTTGATTGCATTGCAGGCACGGGAATATAAAATAAAAAAGAGGGGGCATTTCTACCCCCCCTTTTTTTTTCAGCTGAATATACCCGGATTATTGCCCTTAGAACTTGAAGAGGAAATCTACCTGTCCCAGGTTTTCCACAGCCGGGTTGCCGTTTGGGTTAGCGGCAGATCGAGTTGGACGGATTGCCCAGGTATTGTAATAATTCAGCCCGAGGCTGATATTTTTCGTTAACCCGAAGGCAGCCTTAATCCTGTGACCCATTACATTTGTAGAACCGCTGTAGAAGCTCGAATCAGGGAGTATGTCGAGCAGGGCATCTTTTTCATACCTGCGGAATGTGTACTCGACATTCCAGTCAGCAAACTTTGCCAAACTCGGGTGTCCTATGTTGAATCCGGCGAGATACCCCTTGTTGTCCCGTCTGGGATCAGGGTTGGTAATGTATCCGCCCAGAATACCGATATAAGGTATCATCTTTGACCCGAAGGGGCTCTTGAAGCCTAACTCTGTGCCGAAGGCATATGAACTAAACTCATAGAGATAATTCCCTTTGCTGTCGAGCGTGTTGGCTCTTGCTGAACCGGTAAAGGGAGTAAATCTTGCGACATTATCAAAGCCGTAATATCCGGCGGTGAGCTTGAGGGATGAATCCTTGGTGAAGTTCACTTTAATCCCGGGCTGTGCGATATACATAATTGCATCGGGATCGGATGTTCTCTCTGAAATGATATAGAATGCTCCGTCAAAAAAGAGATCAACGTAGGGAGATACAGTGCCGCCCAGCTTGATTGCAGCACCTTCAGGGTTTACTTCGCCGGAGAGAAGGAAGTCGGAGGGTTGCCATACAGGGTTATTGAACTTACCGCCCATGATAGAAAACCACTTTACCGGATGGTAGTTGACATAGGCGTAATCTATCCAGATCGGTTTCCTGGTAAAGGCATCGGTCATTGTCTGATTTCCGGAACGCGAATTACCGTTTGCGCCTGCCAGGGTACTGGCGTATTCTCCACTGCCCAGACCGAAGCCTACCGTAACCTGATCGTTTATTGCAGTCTCGACTCCTGCCCGCAACCTGACGCGGAGCCTTTCTCTCGTGCCAGATGTTGTCTCAGCTCTGTCAGAAACTTCTCCACGCATCCTGAGGTCACCCTTGAATTTCGTATTTTTCAGCCAATCAGGTACTTCCCACTCCTTCTTTGCTCCATCCTTCTTTGCTGCTACCGAGGCCTCTTTTGCCTTTGCTTCTTCTTTGGCGGCGATTTCCCTGGTTTCTTTCGCAATACTTTCAGCCTCTGAAGAAGTGATGATCCCCTTTTTCTGAAGTATCTTCAGCAAAACCTCCATTTCGCCGCTTGCTCCAAATGCCGAATTCGTACAGAAAATTGCAAAAAATAAACCTGTTAAAGCATAAAACCATTTTTTCATATATCCCTCCTATATTCAAATTCATTTTTGTCGAAAGCCTTTCATATGTTTGCCCGAAGTTCTTTCAGTTGCAGTTTATTGTTATTAGTTATTATTATAGCAAACACTGCCCTAATAATAAATATTAAACTATAAAAATCTATAATGGCATAATAAAATGGTATATAATAACAATAAAGTACATATATTGCATTTAATCTTACGAAAAAGCTTATTTTAGAATATATATTGGTAAGTATTAAACTGGCTTGTCATAAGCGAACAGGATATCGAAGGTCAAAACAAAAGTTATTTTCTATTTTACAAAATATTTACTCGAATTAAATAAAATAAACCCATTCCCCCCAACAGGGAAAAGTATAAGCGCTGTTGTATGCATGAGCCGGAGGTATTTCTTCCGGCTCATGCATATGTATTATCAGGTTTTAGCCTACCTTGAAGATCATGGAAGCGCCGGTATCACCTGCCGCGCATCCTGTCCACAGACAGTAGCCTCCGCCGAGGAGAACCATTTCCTCGAGCATCTCGGCAATGATCCTGCCTGCTGTAGGTGCCTGCGGGTGACCATAGATTAAAGAGCATCCATAGTTGTTCATTGACATCACGTCTATGCCCATCTTCTTGGCAAAATTGAGATCGTTTGTGGTAAAGGGGTTGTGGCTCTTAATGGCCTTCATATCAGTGATCTTGAGGCCTGCATTGGCGAGGGCCATCTCGGCAGCCGGTACAGGAGCTGCAGCCATGAAGCCCGGATCGACGCGGGAAAAACCGTAGGAGACGATCTGTATTTCTATCTTCGGATCAGCACTCAGCTCTTTTGCCCTGTCACGGGTGGCAACGATAAATCCGCAGTTGCCGTCAGCAGGGAATGTCTGTGCGCCGAAGCTGTGGACTCCGCCTTTTTCAGCCGGTCCGAGCTTTGCCAGACCTTCTGCTGTGGTAGGGGTTACACCTTCATCCGTCTCTACCAGCATTGTTTTCTTTTTGGATAGCTTTACCTCTGCAGGGAACATATATTTCTTCTGGAACTCCCTGTCATTGGCTAAAGCCATCTGGTACTGCTCATAGCGTCTTAATACCACTGCATCAGATTCCTCTTTGGTAAATCCCTCGATCCTGGCTACGTTCTCGGCAGTCCCTACCATCTTCGTGGGCGGCATGACATTGGGGTCGCTGTTGAAATTATCCATGAGCCAGTTCTCGGCAATTACTTCTCCGCCGGGACCCATAGGGTTCGGCCATACAGTGTGGGCGCCGTTGGATGTGCGGTCGGTCATAAGGCCGAAGGCTACGTTCATAGAGCCCTGTTCTATGGCAAGAGCAGCAAGGTTAAGGATAGTGGTGGATGTGGTGCATGCCTGATTGATCATGAGACCCGGCACATTCTTTTTGTTGTCTGTCAGCATGCCTGCCGCCCAGTTATGGCTGTAAAACAGGCGATGCTGGTGAATAGTGATGCCGAAGTACAGATAGTCAATGATGCCCGGATCAATCTTTTTCTTTTCCAGAAACCATCTTCTTGCTGTCTTGGCGCCCAGCTCAATGGCATTCTCGTTCTGCATGCTTCCCTGCCAACGGGAAAAGGGTGATGAATAGTAGCCGTTGTAAGGGATGTAAGCCTTTGTAAAAGTATTCATGTAACTACCTCCTGATTAATTAATTTGAACTGCAAGAGATCTGTAAAGCATAAATAATATAATCGTAGAACCTTTATACAAATTTTGAAAAATAAGCTGTTTGTTAAAACAAATTATAGTTTTATTAAAAAAAGGCCGTTCCCCGGAGGAAAGAACGGCCAGGAGAAGCAAGATGGAGTCTGAGTTCCATCTTCAGGTTAATATCTTATCAGCCTACTTTTACAATTAAAGTTGCAGCGGTATCGCCTCCGGCACAGCCGGTAAACAGACCATAACCCCCGCCGAGAATAGTCAGTTCTTCTATCATTTCAATAATACCTCTGCCTGCTGTCGGTCCCTGTGGATGACCGTAAATCAGTGATGATCCGTAGTTGTTCATTTTCATAATATCTACGCCGAATTTCCTGGCAAAGTTAACGTCATTGATTGCAAATGGGTTGTGTGATTTGAATGCTTTAATATCAGTAATTTTTAAGCCTGCATTAGCAAGGGCCATTTCTGAAGCGGGTACTGGTGCTGCGGGCATAAATGCCGGTTTTGTTCTTGCAAAACCATAGGAGACGATCTGTATCTGTACACCGGGATCTGTGCTAAGCTCTTTAGCCTTCTCTTTTGTGGTAACGATTATACCGCAGTTCCCGTCTGCAGGGAATGTCTGTGTGCCGAAGCTGTGAACTGCACCCGGACGAACCGGTTTGAGTTTTGCCAGACCTTCTGCAGTTGTCGGTGTCCAACCCTCGTCCTCTTCCACGAGCTTTTTAGTTTTTTTATTGACTGTGCACAATGGAGCAAACATATAGCGTTTCTGAAATGCCCTGTCATTGGCAAGGGCATCCTGGTATTGTTCATAACGTCTCAAAACTACTGCATCGCATTCTTCTTTTGTAGCACCTATTTCCTTGGCAACATTCTCACCAGTCTCTACCATAGCAACAGGCACGCGCGGGTTTCCGCCGAAGTTGTCCATATTCCAGTCTTCGCGATAGGGTTCACCGCCTGGTCCAAGGGGGTTTCCCCACACAGTGTGCGGCCCATTTGAGCAACGATCTGTCATGAGGCCATAAGCTACATTGTAAGCGCCAAGTTCCATATCTTTGGCAGCAAGAGCAAGAATGGTTGTAGAGGTTGAACATGCCTGGTGGATAAACAGGCCGGGCACGAATTTTTTGTCGTCTGTCAATATTGCTGCTGACCACTGATGAGAGAAAAACCAGTGATGCTGAGCAATTGTAGTGCCGTAATATAGATAATCAATTACGGTAGGATCCATTTTTCTTTTTTCCAGGAACCATCTTCTGGCAGTCTCGGCCGCAAGAGTAATGGAATTATCGTGCTGCATGCTTCCCTGCCAACGGGAAAAAGGTGTAGAATAGTAACCCCCATACGGGATATAAGCTTTCGTAAAGCTGTTCATAATAAACTACCTCCTGAGTTTTTAATCAAAGATATAAAAATCTGTCAAATATACAAACATTATTTACCTTTAAAAACCGGCTTTCTCTTTTCATTAAACGCCTGAAAACCTTCCCTCCCGTCTTCAGAGACATAGGTAATAACAAAGCAGTTGTTCTCATATGTTATTGCAGATTGAAGATCCATATTTATTCCGTTATCAATGGCATTCTTGAGAAGGCTGAGTGCAACTTTCGGTTTCGCTGCGAGCTTTTTAGCCCAGGTCTTTGCCTCATCAAGAACTGCTTCTTTTGGCACTGCCTTGTTTACCAGACCTATACGGTATGCTTCGTCACCGCTCACAGTATCACCCATGAAAAGCAACTCCTTTGCCTTTGAGATGCCTATCAGCCGCGGGAGTCTCTGTGTGCCGCCTGAGCCCGGTATAATACCGAGGTTTACTTCAGGACATCCTATGCTTGCATCGCTTGCAGCAATCCTCAGATCGCAGGCAAGGGCGAGCTCGCACCCGCCTCCGAAAACAAAACCGAAGAGGGCGGCAATTGTAGGTTTCTGAATGCCTGCAATCTTATCAAGACACATTCTGGAGACCCGTCCAAAGGCGAAGTAATCAGGTATGGATTTCCCTGCTACTTCCTTTACATCGAGACCGGCTGCGAAGGCCTTTTCGCCGGTACCGTTGAGAATAATCGCGCTTACTTCGTCATCATTTTCAAATTCTGAGATTAAATCATAAAGTTCACAATAGACTTTGCAATTAAGAGAGTTTACGGGAGGCCTGTTCAGCCTGACTATTGCAACCCCTCCTTCTTTCTCGATTGTCAATGTATCGTATATCATTGCAACCTCCTATTTTTTATTATAATCGTACCAGCCTGCCCCTGTTTTCATTCCAAGGCGGTTTGCTTTTATCATGTCTTTCAATATGCTTGGAGATACCCACTTAAGTTCCTTATTCATCTCCTTGTGCAGGTATTCTGCTACGTGATAAGCAATGTCGATGCCTGTTAAGTCCATTAACTCGAATGGTCCCATAGGGTAGTTAAGGCCAAGTTTTGCCGCCTTGTCGATATCTTCAGGGGACGCGATGCCTTCCTGAAGGAGCCACATAGCCTCAATAAAATGGGGCATCATAAGCCTGTTTACAACAAAGCATGGTATGTCTTTCTTTACTTCAATGGGCTCTTTTTTTAATTTTCTTGCGAGGTCAAGAGAAACTGCAATGGTTTCGTCGCTTGTGTAATAACCGCGAATAACTTCTACAAGGCGCATAAGGGGGACAGGGTTGAAGAAATGCATACCACAGACTTTATCCTGTCTTTTTGTTGCGTTTGCAATCTCGGTGATAGACATTGATGAGGTATTTGTTGCGATTATTACATCCTTTCTTGTAAGTTCGTCAAGTTCAGCGAACATCTTTTTCTTCAGTTCCATTTCTTCAAAGACAACTTCGACAACATAGTCGACATCTTTGAGGTCTTCCATCTTTGTTGTGCCTTTGATCTTTCCCATAACTTCAGCTTTGGCTTCTGCAGTTATTTTGCCCTTTTCAACGCTTTTTGCGAGAAATTTATCGATATTTTTCAAACCTCTTTCAACAAATTTGTCTTCGATATCTCTCATTACAACGTTGTAGCCTGCCTGTGCAGCTACCTGTGCAATCCCGTTTCCCATAGTTCCGGCGCCTAAAACGCCAATTGTCTTAATACTCATTATTTCCTCCTCGATTTATTTTGATTATTCTTGCCAACAACTAAAACGTACAAGCTATTATACAAATTTAATAAAGTTATAAAAAGTTACTAATAGTAATTATAAGTTATAATATGTAATAATTAATCATTATAAATATCATATAAGGTGCTCTGTATCAATAAAATAAAAATAAAAAAACAATTATTTTTTATGATGAGGTATAGAAGTTGCTTATTAAGGAAATTTGTTATTTGAATACGCAGTAAATAGAAAGCTATTTTTTTAGAATAAACAGGGAAGTCCTGTTAAAGTCGTTATTTAGATAAAAACCCTTGATAATCGTCATATTATGAAGTATTTTAGAGCATCCGGAGAGTGTCAGTATTATGAAAATATGGAGGTTTTGATGTTATTTTCAAAGATGTTTATCCCTACAATGAAGGAAGTGCCGAAAGAAGCTGAAGTCATTAGTCACAAATTAATGCTAAGAGCCGGATATATCAGAAGATTATCTTCAGGTATATATACATGGCTGCCTCTGGGTTTAAAATCCCTCCGGAAGGTAGAAAATATTATTCGTGAAGAAATGAACAGAAAAGGGGCGCAGGAGATACTGATGCCCCTTGTCCAGCCTAAGGAGCTCTGGGTTGAGAGTAAAAGATGGGAGAAGTACGGGAAGGAATTGCTGAGGTTTAAAGACAGAAACGACAGAGAGCTTTGCCTTGCCCCGACCCATGAGGAGGTTGTGACCGATCTTGTGAGAAGAGAGGTAAGGTCGTATAAGGAACTTCCTCTGAATCTGTACCAGATACAGACGAAGTTCAGAGATGAAATACGGCCGAGATTCGGGGTTATGAGGAGCAGGGAATTTTCCATGAAGGATGCCTACAGTTTTGACATGGATGAGGCAGGCGCGGAAAAGAGTTATATGGAGATGTATGAAGCATATAACAATATATTTAAAAGGTGCGGATTCCGGTTCAGACCTGTAGAAGCTGACACAGGGCAGATCGGAGGAAGCTTTTCACACGAATTCATGGTTCTTGCCGAGACAGGGGAGGATGTCATCATATCATGCGATACATGTGATTATGCAGCCAATCTTGAAAAGGCGGAAGCAGGCAGCAGGGGCGGTGCTTCAGCAGGCAGAAAGGGCAATTACAGGCGCGTAGAGACACCGGATCAGAGAAAGGTTGAAGAGGTGGCAGCATTTCTGAGCGTAGACCCGGACCGGATTCTGAAAACGATGATTTATAATACAAATAGAGGCGTTATCGGTGTGTTGATCAGAGGCGACAGGGAGATCAACGAAACAAAACTTGCAAATTTCTTATCCCTTGATTATCTGGAGCTTGCAGATAAGTATACCATTGAGGAGCATACAGGCGGCCCCCTTGGTTTTTCCGGACCGATAGGACTTAAAATACCTCTATATGCGGACAGCGACGTTCAGTATATGGAGGATTTTGTAATTGGCGGAAACGAAGAAGATGTCCATGTTGTCGAGGTTAATCCCGGTGATTTTAAAGTTGAGGGTTTTTATGAGTTAAAAACCGTACGGGAAGGGGACCTCTGTCCGAGGTGCGGCGGCAGACTCTTATCCACAAAAGGAATTGAGGTTGGACATATCTTTAAACTGGGGTTGAAATACAGCGAAGCCATGACTGCAACGTTCCTTGATAAAGACGGAAAAGAGAGAAATATTGTTATGGGGTGCTACGGAATTGGAACAGGAAGGACTGTGGCGGCAGCGATTGAGCAGGGATATGATGAAAATGGAATAGTGCTGCCTATGGCTATTGCGCCCTTTGAAGTGAATGTGCTTCCTGTGAATAACTCTCATCCGGAAAGCATGGAACTGGCCGACGCGATTTACAGGACTTTACTGGATAAAGGCATAGATGTTGTAATGGATGATAGGAATGAACGCCCCGGGGTAAAGTTCAAGGATTGTGACCTTATCGGCATACCTCTGAGGGTCACTATAGGCGAAAAGAATCTGAAAGAAGGACTTGTGGAATTAAAGATGCGTAACGAGAAGGAATCTCAGCGGATCAGCAAGGAAGACATCATCGGGAGGGTAGCGGGCTATGTTGAAGAGCTTAAACGTATGTGATCTTACTCCGAAAGCGGAAATTGAAAGCCGGATAGAGAAACTGAAGCAAAGAATGGCTGAAAATAACATTGATTTTGCAGTTATTTTGCAGAATGTGGATATGTTCTATTTTACAGGTACATTGCAGAAGGGTGTTCTTATTGTGCCAGTCGAGGGAGAGCCGTTACTCTTTATTGAAAAAACTATGGAAAGGGCAGTCTACGAGACGCCACTCGGCATTATACCCATCAGGAGAGACAAGGATGTGAAGAGTATCCTTGCTGATAAAAGCGTACTAAAGGGCAGGGGGGCAATGGAGTTTGATGTATTGCCGGTGTCTGTTTTTGAGCGATGGAAGGGGTTGCTCGGATTTGAGAATTTTGTGGACCTTTCTCTAATGATCAGGGATGTAAGGTTGATAAAAAGTCCTTTTGAGATTGAGCAAATCAGGAAATCAGGCGGGATTGTATCCCATGTGTTTGAAAAGGCAAAGGATGTTGTAAAAGAGGGCATGAGTGAAGTAGAGATTGCCGCTTTATTGGAAGCCCATGGGAGGATTTTTGGTCATCAGGGTTTTTTACGGATGAGAGGACTAAATCAGGAAATGATGAACATGTATATCACTCACGGTTATTCAGGTACTATCCAGTCGCATGCTGATGTCCCTATTTCAGGGGCAGGCGTTACACATGCAGTTGCACAGGGGCCTTCGATAAACAGGGTTGAAAGAGGTGTGCCCGTACTTATTGATTACGGCGGAGGATATAACGGATACATCACTGACGAAACAAGACCCTACGTGGCAGGAACGATGAAAGATGTTTTTCGCAAGAGTTATGATACTGCAAGGGAAATAATTGAAGATACAGGAGTATTTGCACGGGAAGGGGTAAACGGTACGGAAATATTCAACAGGGCTATGGAGAAGGCAAAGAAGGCACAGCTTGAAGACTATTTTATGGGTTACGGAGCAGGCAAAGTAGGATTTATCGGACACGGACTTGGGCTTGAGATAAATGAACTGCCTGTAATTACGCCGAGACACGATACCATTCTTAAAGAGGGCATGGTATTTGCTTTTGAGCCTAAATTTATCATCCCCGGAGAAGGCGCGATAGGCATAGAGGTTGATTTTATTGTCCGCAAAGACGGGCTTGAAAGGGTTACGGATTTTCCGATAGATGTTGTGTATGTATAAATTAATATAATGCTGCCTGCTTTCGATTTACTTTCGGTTAAGTATTCTTCGTATTGTGTGCAGGAGTTCATAAGGAGAAAAGGGCTTTGAAATAAAGTTCAGCCCTTCTTCCATGATCCCTTTTTGATAAATAATGTCGTCAGTATAACCGCTGGTGAAGAGGATTTTTATATCCGGACTTTTCCTGCTTATCTCATCATAGACTTCTTTACCATTCTTTTTCGGCATGACGACATCAAGAATAATAAAATCGGGCACATGTTCCAGGAACTTGGTGACAGCTTCACTTCCGTCCACGGCTTCAATAACAGTATATCCATTATTTTCAAGGACTGTTTTTGTCAGAGTTCTCAGTTCGGCATTATCTTCAGCAAGGAGTATGGTTTCGGTTCCACCTGTTATATCACCGGGGAGATCGGGCTTCTTTTCCATCTTTTTTTCTGTTAAAGGTAAATATACAACAAATGTTGTTCCATGATGCGGTTTGCTTGAGACATCAACAAACCCATTGTGCTGCTGCACGATACCATATACGATCGATAGTCCGAGACCTGTCCCTTTCCCTACTTCTTTTGTGGTAAAGAATGGTTCAAAAATCTTTTCCCTTGTTTTTGCATCTATGCCAGCTCCGGTATCAGCTATAGAGATTGCCGCATAATTACCGGTTGCTCCAAAACCGTGAATACTTTTGAACTGAGTACCAAGGTGAACTTTTTTTGTATTGATTGTAAGGGTTCCCCCGTTAGGCATTGCATCCCGTGCATTGGTAACAAGGTTCAGAATGATCTGGTCAATCTGCCCGGAATCTGCCATAACAATCAAATTTTTTGGTTGAAGGACTATTTTTAGTTCTATATCCTCGGTGATGAGCCGGGATAGGAGTTTAGCAACTTTTGAAATGGTTTCATTTAAATTTAATGGCCGCGGGTTTATGAACTGTTTCCTGCTGAAGGTAAGGAGGCTTTGTGTAAGACTGGCTGCCTTTTCAGTTGAAAGAAATATATGCTTCAAATAGGAGTATAAAGGGTCATCTTTAGACATCTTCATTTGAAGGAGGTTCGTATAGCCCATAATGGCGCTTAAGATATTGTTGAAATCATGGGCAATGCCTCCTGCTAATGTGCCGATGGCTTCCATCTTCCTTGACTGGAGGAGTTGGGATTCGAGACGTGCCTTCTCTTCTTCCGACCTTTTCCGTTCGGTAACGTCCCGGATGATGCCCTCGGTACCGAGAAAATTTCCCTGGTCATCATAATAAAAATGTGTTGTGAAGTAGGCATTAAATGTGGTGCCATCCTTTTTTTTCAGTACAGCTTCAAAGTCTTTTGCACTGCCCGTTGTTTTAATCTGATCGAGAAGTTGCCGGCGTTCTTCAGGGTCGGGCCAGAATAGATCAAGGGGCAACCCAATCATTTCATCAACCGAGTTATACCCGAACATTTTAGCACCGGAAGGGCTGCCCATGAGCAGGTTCCCTCTGGCGTCGGATCTGTAGAATACATCCTGGATGTTTTGAATGACGCTGCGGTATTTTTTTTCGCTCTCCTGCAGCCTTTCCTCGGCCTGCTTATGTTCTGTGACATCCCGAGATGCCGAGAGGATATAACGCAAGGTACCGTCAGCGGCCAAAACCGGTTTTACCTTTGTCTCAAGCCATATGTACGAGCCGTCTTTTCTCCGGGTTTTGTACAGTGTTATGTCAGGGACTTTTTCATGGGCTACTTTTTTATGAGAAGGCGTAAGAATTTGATTACAGTCTTCGGGTTCCAAGAAGTCATAAGGTGACTTGCCCAGAGCTTCCTCAGGAGAGTATCCAAGGACGGTTTCCAAGGAAGGAGACACATAAACATAGCGGGAATCAGGATAATGGAGGCAGATTACGTCCATCATGTTTTCCGAGATGAGCCGGTAGCGTTCCTCAGATTCCAGGAGTTCTTTCTCGACCTGTTTCCGTTTTGTGATTTCCTGAGCGAAAATGGCTACACAAGACACCTCTCCTTCCTTATCAAACACAGGATAGCAATACGTTTCGAAGAACCTTCCTTCCCTGGCATCTTCATAATGAACCGGTTTGCCGGTAAGGATAACTTTATTGTGCTGTTCTTTTCTAAACCTCGTGATTTCCGGAGGGAGATGGTCGTACAGACAGCTCCCGATGAGTTCCGCGGCGCTCGTGTCCAGCCTTTTTGCAACGACTTCATTAGCTAACAGGACTGTGCCTTCCCGGTCAATCAAGATCAGGGTCTCCTTTGTTGCATTAATCAAGCCCCATAGAGCCTCTTCGCTCTTCCTTGAGGCTTCTTCTCGCTGCATGTGAACAGCCTGTGATGTTTCCAGATCAGCCATCCGCCTGCGCGACTCTGCCAGTTCATGCATTAGCTGCTCTTTTGTCTTGTCTTTTTCCTTCATTATCATAACAATATACACTATTTTTAGGTCTCTGGTCTCTGAAAGATTTTCATTTCTGCAATTACTTTTTCAGTTTGAAATACAGTATGAAGGAAGCAATATTCAAGCTGAGTAGTTTCGAAAATACATCGATAAATGTCACATTCTATTTTTTTAAAAAATGAGCGGGGCAAAATTACGCACGATACCATTTTACCTTAATTTGCCCATGGAGAAGTTGGTTTGACAAATTATCCGGAGGTTGCTATAAAATTTGCTACTGCATTATTTATGCGAGGAGGAGGAATGAACAAGTTTTTTAATCCCTCAAGCGTTGCGATATTCGGTGTGTCAAATTCACCGGGCAACCTTGCATCAGGGATTCTGGACAACCTTGAGCGTTTTTCATATAAAGGAAACATCTACCCCCTGGGAGAGAAAGGCGGAATTATCAGGGGTAGAGAAATATTAAAAAGCCTCGACGAGATTGATGAAGTCCCTGATCTTGCAGTCTTTCTTATTCCGGCAACAGCCATACCTGAAAGGCTTGATGAATGCGGAAGACACGGCATTCGTAACGTAATTATTGAATCGGGCGGCTTTTCCGAAT